>Ga0066256_1002510_pt1 | contig 20053 bp, 24 predicted proteins | sample ThiBio_1000_biof_FD_87107 | JGI IMG/M metagenome (GOLD analysis project Ga0066256, IMG submission 87107) | Wastewater bioreactor microbial communities from Cape Town, South Africa - Thiocy_expt_1000_biof (version 2) | ecosystem: Engineered > Bioreactor > Thiocyanate-remediating >... | reverse complement strand
GCGCTCGCCAAGAAGGAAGTGCGCCAGGCGCTCGACATGGCCATCGACAAGCAGGCCATCGTCGATACCGTGACCTTCGGCCTCGGCGAAGTCGCCAATTCCTATATCCCGAAGGGCGCGCTCTACCACGACGACAACGCGCTCCAGCGGCCCTACGATCCGGAGAAGGCCAAGCAGATGCTGGCCGATGCCGGCGCCGCCGACCTGACGCTGAACTACGTCGTCAACGCCGGCAACGAGGTGGACGAGCAGATCGCCGTCCTGCTCCAGCAGCAGCTTGCCAAGGCCGGGGTTACGGCGAACCTGCAGAAGGTCGATCCGAGCCAGAGCTGGGACATGCTGATCGCGGGCGATTACGACCTCTCGGTCATGTACTGGACCTACGACGTCATCGATCCGGACCAGAAGACCACCTTCGTTCTCGGGCACGATTCCAACATGAACTACATGACCCGCTACAAGAACGACCACGTCAAGGATCTGGTGGCCGATGCGCGCGTGCAGATGGACCCCGCCAAGCGTGAGGCGATGTACATGGAAATCCAGAAGACGGCCAAGGACGACGTCCACTGGATCGACCTCTACTACAGCCCCTTCATCAACGTGACGCGCAAGAATATCGAGAACTTCTACCAGAACCCGCTCGGCCGCTTCTTCCTCGAGGACACGGTCAAGAACTGAGCCGGCCGCCGAAAAAACAGGACCGGAATAGTCTCCCGAGGGCGGCGGCGCCCTCGGGAGACATGCTTTTCCCGTAGAGCCTTTCAGCGCAGCAGGAAGCCGCGCCCCAATTCGTCCTCCGGCTCGACGCTGAACTCGGCCTTGCCGCTGTAGAAGGCGCGGCCGCCGACGCGCGCGACGATGGCCTGATGCCCGCCTTCTCTGGTGGTGCGCTCGACCGCGCCGGAAAATCGCGAACCGGTGATGCTTTCGAACAGCCGCTCCTGGCCTATGCCGATCCGGCCCTTGGCATGCATGGCGGCGAGCCGCGCGGTGACGCCCGAGCCGGTCGGCGAACGGTCGACCTCGGCCTCGGCAAAGACGCAGACGTTCTTCGTCGGCTCGTCCGAGAATTCGTCCTTCCCGTCAGTCAGGATGGTGCCGTAGAGGAAGCCGAGATCGGCGTGAGCAGGATGCGACAGCGGAAATTCGGCCTTCAGCTTCCCGGTCAGCGCCGTCGCCGCGTCGACGAAATCGCGGACGCGGCTTTTGCCGAACTCCAGCCCGAACTGCCGGCAGTCGGCCAGCGCGTAGAAGGCGCCGCCATAGGCGACGTCGCAGACGATCTCGCCATGGCCGAGGACGGAGACCGCGACGTCGCGGGAATGCAGGAAGGCCGGCACGCTCTCGAAGGAGACGGCCCCTGCCCTGCCGTCCCTGACCTCGACCGAGGCGACGACGAGGCCGCAGGGGCATTCGATGCCGACGGTGGTGACCGGCTCGCGCGCGGGCACGAGGCCCTCGTCCACCGCGTAGCGGCCAAGCGCGATCACCGCATGGCCGCACATCGTCGAATAGCCCTCATTGTGCATGAACAGCACGGCGAGGTCGGCGCCCGGCAGGTCCGGCTCGACCAGCAGCGCGCCGTACATGTCGAAATGGCCGCGCGGCTCGAACATCAGCAGGCGGCGCAGATGGTCGTGGTTGTCGCGGACGAAGGCGCGCTTCTCGAGGATCGTGCCCTTCGGGATCGGCGGCCAGCCGGCCGTGACGATGCGCACCGGCTCGCCGCCGGTGTGCATGTCGACCACCGTGAGCGGCGCGATCACTCCTTCGCGCCGAACAGCTTCTGCAGCTCGTCGAAGGGCATGGCCTGGCGCGCGAACTCGAAGCTGCCGGTGGCGCGCATCTCGTCGACGGCGCGCCGCACCGCGCCGAAGGCGGCGGTCGACAGCTTGGAGCCGAGCGAGATGCGGATGGCGCCCGCCTCGCGCAGGCCGTCCAGCGTGAAGCCCGGGATCGCGAGCACGTTGACCGGCTTCGACACGGCCGAGCAGATTTTGCGCACGGTCTCTACGTCGGAGAGGCCCGGCGCATAGAGCACGTCGGCGCCGGCCTTCTCGAAGGCCTGGAGGCGGCGGATCGTGTCGTCAAGGTCGGGCCGGCCCCAGAGGAAGTTCTCGGCGCGCGCGGTGAAGACGAAGTCGCGCTTGAGCGAACGTGCGGCCTCGACCGCCGCCGCCACCCGCTCGACGGCGAGCGGGAAGTCGTAGATCGGCCTTGCCGGATCGCCGGTCGCGTCCTCGATCGAGCAGCCGGCCAGCCCGGCGGCCTCGGCCGCGAAGACGGTCTCGGCGGCGCTGTCGGGACCGTCGCCCTTGCCGTTCTCCAAGTCGGCCGAGACCGGCAGGTCGGTCGCGCCGACGAGCTCCTTCGCATGCGCGATGCGTTCCTCGAACGGGATGCCGCCGTCCGGCCTGCCGCGCGAGAAGGCGTAGCCGGCGCTGGTGGTGGCGAGCGCGGAGAAACCGGCGGCGGCGAGCATCTTCGCCGTGCCGATGTCCCACGGATTGGGGATGATGAAGGCCTTTTCGTGCAGCTTCCTGAACGTCTGACCCTTGTCCATCGCGCTTCTCTCCGGCCTGATTGCGGTTTCAGCGATTGTGGCAGGGACGGCGGCTGCCAGACAACTGACAGGCCCGGTCCAGAGCCGGGCGTCGGTTGGCTCAGAAGCGGGCCTCGGTCTCGCGGGCCAGCACCTCCAGCGCGTCGGAATCCGGCAGGAAGCGCATCTGCGCCGCGTCCCAGCGATAGATGACCTCGACGGCCCGCACGCCTGCGGCCGGAAGCTCCGCGGCGCCGCAATCCTCCTCCGTCCGCTTCGTCTCCTCGGTCACCGTGACGACGATGTCGGCATAAGGGCGGTCGCCGCGCTCGCCGGCGCGGAAGGCGGGAAACTGGATGCGCTCGAAGCCGCAGACGCGCTCGTCGAAGGTGAAGACCGTGTCGACGAGCTGGAGCCGGCCGTCGCGGACCAGCGACATGGCGGTGGTGACGTAGCCCTGCTGCGAATTGAAATGCATGCTCATGGTGAGCAGCAGGTCGTCGTCGGAACCGAGCGGGATGGCGGCGGGATCGCGAAAATAGGTCGAGCGGTCGAACGCCACCTGCGCGGCATCGAGAAGCTGCGGCTTTCCCGCCGGATCAAACAGCGCCAGCGCGGCGAAGCCCTCAGCCTCTTCGCTTCCGAGGTCGAGCAGGATGGCGAGGCGGTTCCTGCCTTCGGCGCGGATCGGGGTCACGGGCACGTCGAAGATCGGGAAGCTTTCCAGCGGCGGCACGCCCATGTCGGCACCGCCGAGATGGCGCATGTCGATCACCGTGCGGCCCCGGTAGTTGTCCCCTTCCAGGGCCAGGTCGGGCAGGACCTGCCGCGCGAGATCGAGATAGGTCGCGCCGCCGGCGCCGGGAACCGCGTCGGCGAGCTGCGGGAACGTCACCTCGCCGGCCATTGCCGGGGTCGCGAGCGGCAGAGCGAGGCAGGCCGCCAGCAGGAATCGTGCGGGACGTGTGCGCATCCGGGCCTCCCCTATCGGGACCCGGCATTCATACCATGCGCGGCGGGGCCGCGCACCTTTCGGATCAAAGGCGGGCGTCAGCCGGTGCCGGTGGAGCCGAAGCCGCCCTCGCCGCGCGCGGTGGCGCCGGCCGATGCGCGCTCGGCGATCGCCGCGCGGGTGAAGGCGGCGAGCACGAGCTGGGCGACGCGCATGCCGCGGGTGACGGAAAAGTCCTCCCCGCCGAGATTGACGAGCAGCACCTTCACCTCGCCGCGATAGTCGCTGTCGATGGTGCCGGGCGCGTTGAGGCAGGTGACGCCGTGCTTGAGCGCAAGGCCGGAGCGCGGCCGGACCTGGCCCTCGAAGCCCTCCGGGATCTCGAAGACGAGGCCGGTGGGCACCAGCGCGCGGCGGCCCGGCAGCAGGATCAGCGGCCGGTCCTCGGGGACCGCGGCGCGCAGGTCCATGCCGGCCGCGCCCGCCGTCTCGTAAGCCGGCAGCGGCAGGCCTTCGGCATGCGGCAGGCGGACGATGGGAAGGGTGGGTTCGCTGACGACGAGCTGCATGACGAGAGCCTATGTAGCGCACCCGCCGGGCGGTCAACTCACAGTCGGAATCAATCCAGAGGAAAGGTGGGCTACCGCTACCGCAGCTCGACCGGGACGACGGTCGTCTCCTTGATCTCCTCCATGACGAAGGAGGCGGAGACGTCGGTGAGCGGAACGCGGGCGATGAGGCGCTGGTAGAGCCGGTCGTAGGCCTTCACGTCGGCGACGCGGGCGCGCAGGATGTAGTCGAGGTCGCCGGACATGCGGTAGACGCCGGTGATCTCGGGAAAGCCCGTCACAGCGTCGCGGAAGCGCTTCAGCCAGTCCGGGTCGTGGCTCGACGTACGCACGATGACGAAGACCGACAGGCCGAGGCCGAGCCGGTCGGCATCGACCAGCGCGACGCGGCCGGTGATGACGCGTTCCTCCTCCAGCCGCTTCACCCGCCGCCAGCAGGCATTGCGCGACAGGTGCACCCGCTCGGCGAGCTGCTCGACCGGCAGCGAGCCGTCCCGCTGCAGCTCGGCGAGGATACGACGGTCCGTTTCGTCCAGCCTGTGCTCCATGCTTGGGATGAATGTCTCATAAGAAGGCGCCAGGCAAGGACGAATTGGGAAGATTTGCCGCGGCAGGCGCATCATTCTGGACGAAACGGCCCCAACCACGGAGAAAGCCCGATGTCCGCCCGCATCACGCGCATCTTCACCGACCATCCCGAGAGCGTCGGGGAGAGCTATCTCGAGCACATGGCCTTCGCCGGCTGGTTCTCCTCGCGGCTGGCGATGGCGGCCGGCGCCGCGCTCGTTCACGCTTTCTTACCCTTCCTCTTCCAGACTACGGCGAGCCGCATCGTGCGCCAGCTCTACGAGCGGACGCACAACAGGGGCGCGGCGGCCACGGCGCAGGTCGTCGCCGGGGAGTAGCCGGAGGGAGCAGCAACGCATGTGCCGCTGGGCGGCCTATCTGGGCGAGCCGGTCTTCCTGGAAGAGATCGTCTGCGCCCCGTGCCATTCGCTGATCGCGCAGAGCCACCACGCGCTGGAAGGCAAGACGGCGACGAACGGCGACGGCTTCGGCATGGCCTGGTACAGCGAGCGGCCGGAGCCGGGGCTCTATCGCGACATCCTGCCGGCCTGGTCGGACCCCAACCTCAGGAGCCTGTGCCGCCAGCTCCGCGCCGGGCTGTTCCTGGCGCATGTGCGCGCCTCGACGAGCGGCGCGACAAGCCGCGCCAACTGCCACCCCTTCGCGCACGGCAGGTGGTCGTTCATGCACAACGGCCAGATCGGCGGCTTCGAGAAGGTGCGGCGCAGGCTGGAGGGCACGCTGCCCGACACGCTCTACGACAGCCGGCAGGGTTCGACCGATTCGGAACTGTTCTTCCTGATGTGCCTGCAGGAGGGCCTCGACGCCGACCCGCGCGGGGCGGTGGAGCGCGCCGCCCGGCGCGTGATCGAGGCCTGCCGCGCGGCGGGACAGGAGCCGGCCTTCAAGCTGACGGCGGCCTTCGCCGACGGCAAGCGGCTGCTCGCCGTGCGCTACGCCAGCGCCGGCACCGCGCCGACGCTCTATGCCGGGCGGTTTCGCGACAGTGGGCGCTGCCTCGTCTCGGAGCCGTTCGACCGCGAAAGCCCCAACTGGGAAGCGATCCCGCCCGGCAGCTTCGCCACGCTGACGCGCGACGGGCTGACGGTGGCGCCGTTCCTGCCGGAGCCGGTGGCGCTGGCGCTGGTGGGGTGATTTCAGCCCTAGCGACGTCTGCTGCGGAATAGCGATCGCTTCGGGGCGCCCGTTCGGCGCCCTTGATTCCCCTTCCCATCGCCTATATTTAACCAATCAGTTATTTAACTGAATGGTTCCATAGATGCAGGCCGACCCCCTCTCCCATACGCTTGCCGCACTGGCCGATCCGACGCGGCGGGCGATCCTGGCGCGGCTGGCGCTGGGGGAGGCGACGGTGACGGAGCTGGCGGAGCCGTTCGACATGAGCTTCCCGGCTATCTCCAAGCATCTCAAGGTGCTGGAGCGGGCGGGGCTGGTCGAGCAGGGCCGGGAGGCGCAGTTCCGGCCGCGCCGGCTGCGGCCCGAGCCGTTGCGCGACCTCGCCGGCTGGCTGGAGACCTACAGGCGGCACTGGGAGGGTCGCCTCGACCGCCTCGACGACTATCTCAAGGAACTGCAGAGCAAGGGAGCCGCCGATGAGCGCGAGCGCGACGCAGAATAACCTGCCCGAACTGACGATCACCCGCGTCTTCGACGCGCCGCGCGAGCTGATGTTCCGGCTGTGGACCGAGCCGGAGCACATAAGCCGCTGGTGGGGTCCCCACGACTTCACCGTGCCGCATGCCGAATTCGACGCGCGGCCGGGCGGCAGGCTCAGGATCGACTTCCGCGGGCCGGACGGCGAGGTGTTCCCCAATTACGGCGAGGTGCGCGAGGTCTCGCCTTTCGACCGGCTGGTGTTCACCGCCGAATACCGCCACGGCGGCGACAGGCTGCTCGTCGGCTCGCTGGTGACGGTGACGTTCAGGGAAGAAGGCGCCAAGACCCGCGTGACGATCCACGCGCAGGTCTACCACGCCGAGCCCGAGGCGGCCGACAGCCTGGCCGGCATGGAGGAAGGCTGGACGCAGCAGGTCGAGAAGCTGGAGCTCGCGGCGCTGGACGCCGCCCACGGCAGGCCGAAGCGGCTGACGATCGCGCTGCCGCAGGGCCGGCCCTACATGCTGATGACGCGCATGCTCGACGCGCCGCGCGCGCTGGTGTGGGAGTGCATGGTCCGGCCGGAGCACTTCGCCAACTGGTGGGGGCCGCGCAGCTACACGAACGAGATCACCGCCTTCGACCCGCGCCCCGGCGGCAAGTGGCGGGTGATCCAGCGCGACAGGGAGGGCCGGGAGTTCATCTTCCGCGGCGAGTTCCGCGAGCTGGTGGCGCCCGAGCGGCTGGTCTGGACCTTCGGCATGGAGAACATGTTCGATGGCGTCGACGCGGTGGAAACCTACATCCTAGAGGATGCCGGCGGGCGCACCCGCTACACGGCGATCTCCCGCTTCCCCTCCGTGGAGGCGCGCGACGGCATGGCCGCCACCGACATGGAATGGGGCGCCAACGAAAGCCTCGACCGGCTGGAGGAACTGGCGGGAAGGCTGGGCCGATAGGCCTGCTGAAGCCAGCCAGGGCTTGCCCTGCTGTACCAGAGTCGCATCTTTGCAAGGGTGAGGACGACGGATACGGGAGACGGCAGGCCGGAAGGCAGCTGCCTTGCATGCTGGCACGCGCTGCTCGCCGCGCTGCTTTTGGCCGGCGCTCCGGCCATGGCGGCGGAGAAGGCGGCGAAGGCCGTGCCGACGACGCAAACGGCCGCCGACCCCGTCGCGCAGTTGCGTGTGGAACTGCCGGACGTGGTCGATGCGGCGCTGGAGCGGATGAGCGGGGCGGACCGGCGGCTGCTCGCGCTGCGCAGCTACCTGCGCTCGGCGCGCTCGCTGGAGGCGCGGTGGAGCTGGACCGACGCGGAGATCGACACCTACCTCGCCTCCGACGCCAGCCGGATGGCGTTCGAGGCGGTGGACGCGGTGATCGCCGCCTTCGAGGCGCAGAACCCCGGCTATTCGCTGCGCGTCAACACGCAGGTGCGCAGCCTCGACGAGCAGATCGCGAAATGGAACCGCAACGCCTCGGTGGCGGCCGGGGCGCGCGAGCTCGAAGCCGCCTTCGCGGCATGGCGCGAGGCGCATCCGAAGGCCGGCACCCGGCAGGCCAGCGCGTTCCTCTCCGGCTGGCAGCCGGGCCGGCCGGTGGCGCTCGCCGCGCCGGGGCTGTCGCCGCACGGCCGGGCGCGCGCGCGCCTTCGACTTCCAGGTGATGAAGGACGGCGACATCGTCGCCGGCGCCGACACGGGCGCCATTGACGACGACTGGGACGAGGCCGGCTGGACGGAGAAGCTCGCGAAGGCGGTGAAAGCCTCCGGCATGCCGTTCGCCGGGCCGCTCGCCAAGCCGCGCGAGCCGTGGCACTACGAATACAAGGGCGCCTACGGGGGCGGTGCGGACTGAGGGACGGCGCAGGCATTTCCGTTCGACACCCGGCGCGACGATGACTATATAGCCGCGATCGAACGGAACCCCTGACATACCCCCGACATGGCCGAGACAATCGAACAGGCGGTGGCGCGCCGACGCACCTTCGCCATCATCGCGCATCCGGACGCGGGCAAGACCACGCTGACGGAGAAGCTGCTTTTGTTCGGCGGCGCGATCCAGCTCGCCGGCGAGGTGAAGGCCAAGAAGGACAGGATCCAGACGCGCTCGGACTGGATGAAGATCGAGCGCGAGCGCGGCATCTCGGTCGTCACATCGGTGATGAACTTCGAGTACGGCGACAACGTCTTCAACCTGCTCGACACGCCCGGCCACGAGGACTTCGCCGACGACACCTACAGGACGCTGTCGGCCGTCGACTTCGCCGTGATGGTGATCGACGCGGCCAAGGGCATCGAGCCGCGCACGCTGAAGCTGTTCGAGGTGTGCCGGCTGCGCGACATCCCGATCGTCACCTTCGTCAACAAGATGGACCGCGAGGCGCGCGACACGTTCGAGATCCTCGACGAGATCGAGCAGAAGCTGGCGCTCGACACCGCGCCGATCACCTGGCCGATCGGCCAGGGCAAGAGCTTCGCCGGCACCTACCACCTCGCCGAGAACGCGGTGCGCCGCTCCGACGAGGAGGCCGAGCGGACCAAGGTCAACGGACCGGACTCCAACCGCGTCGCCGGCCTGCTGCCCGACAACGAGCGGCCGGACTTCATCGAGGCGCTGGAGCTCGCGCGCGAGGCCTGCCGGCCGTTCGACCTCGCGGCCTTCCGTGAGGGGCACCTGACGCCTGTGTTCTTCGGATCCGCTCTCCGTAACTATGGTGTCCGCGATCTGATCGAGGCGCTGGGCGCCTGGGGGCCGATGCCGCGGGCGCAGGAGGCCGACCGCCGCGAGGTGAAGCCGACCGAGCCGAAGATGACCAGCTTCGTCTTCAAGATCCAGGCCAACATGGACCCCAACCACCGCGACCGCATCGCCTTCGTGCGGGTGTGTTCGGGCAAGCTGGAGCGCGGCATGAAGGCCAAGCTGGTGCGCACCGGCAAGCCGATGAGCCTGTCGGCGCCGCAGTTCTTCTTCGCGCGAAGCCGCATCACCGCCGACGAGGCCTATGCCGGCGACGTGGTGGGCATCCCCAACCACGGCACGCTGAGGATCGGCGACACGCTGACCGAGGGCGAGGACATCCTGTTCCGCGGCGTGCCCAACTTCGCGCCGGAGATCCTGCGCCGCGTGCGCCTCGGCGACGCCATGAAGGCCAAGAAGCTGAAGGAAGCGCTGCAGCAGATGGCCGAGGAGGGCGTGGTGCAGCTCTTCCAGCCGGAGGACGGCTCGCCGGCCATCGTCGGCGTCGTCGGCGCGCTGCAGCTCGACGTGCTGAAGGAGCGACTCAACGCCGAATACGGCCTGCCGGTCGACTTCGAGATGGCGCGCTTCTCGATCTGCCGCTGGATCTCGGCCGACAGCAAGGCGGAGCTGGAGCGCTTCATGGAGAGCCATCGCGGCGACATCGCCCGCGACCTCGACGGCGATCCCGTCTTCCTCGCGCCGCACGAGTTCGGCCTGAACTACGAGGCCGAGCGCTGGAAGCAGATCGGCTTCGCGGCGGTGAAGGACTATCAGGTGCGCGCCGAGACGAAGGCGGCCTGAGCCGCCCCGTCATCAAGACACGCGGCCGCGACGCCGCCGACGCGCGCAGGGCGCGCCCCGAAAGGCATGGAACAATGACTGGTTTCTCCGGCGTCATCGCGCCGCTCGCCCGCGCTCTCGAAGCGCGCGGCTACACCGAACCGACGCAGGTCCAGGAGGCGGTGCTGGGGCTCTCGCCAGCCGACGCCGACGCGCTGGTCTCGGCGCAGACGGGCTCCGGCAAGACGGTCGCCTTCGGCATCGCGCTGGCGCCGACGCTGCTCGCCGGAGAGGAGCGGTTCGGACCGGCGGCCGCGCCGCTGGGGCTCGCCATCGCACCGACGCGAGAGCTCGCCATGCAGGTGAAGCGCGAACTGGAATGGCTGTACGCCGAGACGGGCGCGCGCGTCGTCTCCTGCGTCGGCGGCATGGACATGCGCGGCGAGCGGCGCATGCTCGAACAGGGCGCGCACATCGTGGTCGGCACGCCGGGCCGCCTGCGCGACCACATCACGCGCGGCGCGCTCGACCTTTCGGACCTGCGCGCCGTGGTGCTCGACGAGGCGGACGAGATGCTCGACCTCGGCTTTCGCGAGGACCTCGAATTCATCCTCGGCTCGGCACCCGAACAGCGGCGGACCCTGATGTTCTCGGCCACGGTGTCGAAGCCGATCGCGGCGCTCGCCCGCAGCTACCAGCGCGACGCGGTGCGGCTGTCGACGGCAGCGGAGCGCGAGCAGCACGTCGACATCGAATATCGCGCGCTGACGGTCGCCGGCAGCGACCGCGAGAACGCCATCATCAACGTGCTGCGCTATTACGAGGCGAAGAACGCGCTGGTGTTCTGCTCGACGCGGGCGGCGGTCAATCATCTGACAGCGCGTTTCAACAATCGCGGCTTCTCGGTCGTGGCCATGTCGGGCGAGCTCAGCCAGAACGAGCGCACGCATGCGCTACAGGCGATGCGCGACGGGCGCGCCCGCGTCTGCATCGCCACCGACGTGGCGGCGCGCGGCATCGACCTGCCCGATCTCGAACTCGTCATCCATGCCGACCTGCCGACCAATCCCGAGACGCTGCTGCACCGGAGCGGGCGCACCGGACGCGCCGGGCGCAAGGGCGTCAGTGCCCTGATCGTGCCGGCCTCGGCGAGACGGCGCGTCGAGCGCCTGCTGGGCGCGGCAAACGTGACGGCGAACTGGGCGCGGCCGCCGTCGGCGGAAGACGTCATGCAGCGCGACGACGAGCGCATCCTGGCCGATCCGGCGCTCGCGGCGGACCCGACGGACGATGAGCTGGCGCTGGTGCGCCAGATCATCGAAGCGCATGGCGCCGAGCGCATCGCGGCGGCCTTCGTGCGCAACGCGCGCAGCGGGCGCTCGGCACCGGAAGAGCTGATCGAGATCGCTTCCGCGCAGTTCGCGCCGCGCCCCTCGGACGACCGGCACGCGGCGGCGGCGGAGCGGCCCCGGCGCGAAGAGTTCGGCGACAGCGTGTGGGTGAGCCTGTCGATCGGCCGCAACCAGCAGGCCGAGCCGCGCTGGCTGATCCCGATGATCTGCCGCAATGGCGGGCTCTCCAAGCGCGACATCGGCCAGATCAAGCTGATGCCGGAACAGAGCCTCGTGCAACTGGAAGCCGGGGCAGGCGAACGCTTCCTGAAGGCGCTGGGCAAGCGCACGCTGGAGCGCGGCATCACCGTCACGCGGCTGCAGGGCACGCCCGACCTTTCCCGCGCCGGACAGCGCGGGATGCAGGACGGCGAGCAGCGACGGTCCGAGAAGAAGCCGCATCGCGGCAAGGCAAAGCCGGATACCAACGCATGGACCGGCAAGCCGAAGCGCCCGTTTGGTAAGGGCGCGCCGGGCGAGGAAGAGGCGCGGCCGGCCAAGTCCTGGGCCGGGAAAAATGCAGCCAAATCGGCCGGCAAGCCGGAAGGTCCGCGCAATCCGAAACGCAAGCCGGGCAGGAAACTGCCGTGAAGCGCGGAGGCCCGCCGGCCGGGAGAAGCGAACCGTCGCGCATATCGACGCTTGCGTTGCGGGCGGCGGTCTGCTCCCCTCTGGCGGCATAGAGGAAAGCCATGATCCCCATCCTGCTCGCGCTGCACATCCTGGCCGTGGTCCGCGGGGCCGGCGCGCTGGCGCCCTCCTCCACGATCCTGCCGCCGCCCGCAGGCGGGCTGGCGCCGGCGCCGCGGATGCCGCTGTGGCGCAGGGTGTTTGCCAGCGTCCTGCCGCGCGTCGGCGGCGCGATCGTGGTGATCCTCGTCACCGGCATCTGGATGATCTTTTCGGTCGTCGGCGGCTTCGCGACGGCGCCGCTCAACGTCAACCTGATGATGGCGACCGGCATCCTGATGATGCTGCTCTATCTCCACCTCGTCTTCGCGCCGTGGAAGCGGTTCCGCATGGCCGTCGACGGCGGCGACCTGCAAGCGGCCGCGCGCAACCTCGACAGGATCCGGCGGACGGTGGCGATCAACACCGCGCTCGGGCTCCTCACCATCGTGATTGCGGTGAGCGGCGGCGCCTGGTAAGCGGCGCGGAAGCGCGAAAAGATTTTCTCATATTTCGGATTCGCGCAAATCTATTCCGATTGCGGATGAAATTTGCTCGGCCTTGTCTCGCCGCCGGCGGTTTTCGCTCTATGATTGCGCAAAATCAGACCGCCGGCGCCCGCCGGCGCAGCAAGGGAGGTCGCCATGAGCCTGCGCATCAACGATACGGCACCCGACTTCACCGCCCAGACCACGGAAGGCACGATCCACTTCCACGACTGGATCGGCAACGGCTGGGCCGTGCTGTTCTCCCACCCGAAGGACTTCACGCCGATCTGCACCACCGAGCTCGGCACGATGGCGGGGCTCAAGCCGGAGTTCGACAAGCGCAACGCCAAGATCATCGGCATCTCGGTCGACCCGATCGAAAGCCACCAGAAGTGGAAGGGCGACATCCAGACCGCGACCGGCCACAAGGTCAACTACCCGATGATCGGCGACAAGGCCCTCAAGGTCGCCAAGCTCTACGACATGCTGCCGGCCTCGGCGGGCGACAGCTCGGAAGGCCGCACGCCGGCCGACAACCAGACCGTCCGCTCGGTCTTCGTCATCGGCCCGGACAAGAAGATCAAGCTGGTCCTGACCTATCCGATGACGACCGGCCGCAACTTCCAGGAGATCCTGCGCGCCATCGATTCGATCCAGCTCACGGCGAAGTTCCCCGTCTCGACGCCGGCCGACTGGAAGCCGGGCGAGGACATCGTGATCGCCGGCTCGGTCTCCGACGAGGACGCCAAGGCGAAGTCCGGCGCGTTCGAGAAGGTTCTGCCCTCCCTGCGCAAGGCCAAGCAGCCGACCGCCTGACGGCCGTCGCATTCTCCCAGGCAGAGAGGCCCGGCGCGGCGACGCGCCGGGCCTTTCCGTTTCCGGCTGACCGGGAGCGGATCAGTCGGCGAGGCGGTCGGCGACGAGCGCGGCGAGCCGCGCGGCCACCTCGTCCTTGGTCATCTCCGGCCATTCCTCGACGCTCGTCGCCGAGACGATGCGGACGCGGTTGCGGTCGCCGCCCATGACGCCTTTGGCGCCGACGCCGCTGTCATGGGAGACGTCATTGGCGACGATCAAGTCGGCGCCCTTCTTGGCGAGCTTGGCTTTCGCGTTCGAGATGAGGTCGGCCGTCTCGGCTGCGAAACCGACGACGAGGCGCGGACGCTGGGCATGGTGGCCGACGCCGGCGAGGATGTCGGGGTTCTCGACCATTTTGAGGGCCGGCGGCCCCTCGCCCGGCATCTTCTTGATCTTGTCGGCTGCCTGCCCTTCGGTGCGCCAGTCGGCCACGGCGGCGACGAAGATGCCGGCGTCGGCCGGAAGCTGCGCCTCCACCGCGTCGCGCATCTGCCGCGCGGTCTCGACATGGACGGTGGTCACGCCGGCCGGATCGGGGATCGAGACCGGACCGGAGACGAGGCGCACGTCGGCGCCGAGCCGGGCGAGCGCTGCGGCGATCGCGTGACCCTGCTTGCCGGACGAGCGGTTGGCGATGTAGCGCACCGGGTCGATCGGCTCGTGGGTCGGGCCGGAGGTGACGACGATCCTCCTGCCGGCGAGCGGCTGCGCGCCGTCGCCCAGCATCGCCTCGACCGCGGCGGCGATCTCCAGCGGCTCGGCCATGCGGCCCTCGCCGGCCTCGCCGCCCTCGGCCATCTCGCCGCGGTTCGGCCCGACGAAGCGGACGCCGTCTCGGGCGAGCGTTTCGCGGTTGCGCACGGTCGCCGGATGCGCCCACATGCGCGGGTTCATGGCGGGGGCGACGAGCACCGGCTTGTCGGTGGCGAGAAGCACTGTGGAGGCGAGGTCGTTGGCGAGCCCGTTCGCCATCTTGGCCATCAGGTCGGCGGTCGCCGGCGCCACCACGATCAGGTCGGCCTCGCGCGACAGGCGGATATGGCCGATGTCGTGCTCGTCGTCGCGGTCGAACAGTTCGGTGAAGACATGGGTCGCGGCGAGCGCGCCGGCGGCGAGCGGCGTGACGAAACGGGTGGCGGCCTCAGTCATCACGCAGCGCACCGAAGCGCCGCGCTCGCGCAGGCGGCGGATCAGGTCGAGGCTCTTGTAGGCGGCGATGCCGCCGCCGATGACGAGCAGGATGCGCTTACCGGAGAGTGTCATGCGACCGCGATCCTCAGGCCGGCGGAAGCGCCGGGACGATGTCGGTATGGATGAAATCGTCGCCCTTGAAAAGCAGCGGCAGGTTGCGGGTCTTGGCCAGCGCATAGGCGAAGCAGTCGCCGAAGTTGAGCTTGGCGGAATCCCCGGAACCGCGGCCGTAGCGAAAGCGAGCGTCAATGCCGATGCGTACCTGCGCTTCATCGAAAGGGACGATTTCGATGCGGGAGAGATGGATCAATTGCAAAAGGCGCTCGCGGCCAAGCGGGCCGAATTTCGATGCAACCACGATGCCGCATTCCAACGCAGTGCCGGCGCTCAGCAATCTCCGTTCAGCTCTCCCAAGGCAAGCAACTATTTCAGGTGCTTCAGGCTCTTGCTTGAGGATGGCGACAAGCGCGGAGGTGTCGATAACCAAGTCATTCCTCGTCAAGATAGGCGTACATTTCGTCGGTAAATGCCTTCAGGTCGAAATCCATCTCGGGCAGACCTTTGCCCAGCGCCAGCAGCTCTTCTCTTGTAGCCTTCAGGTTCCATTCCGGCGCAGCGCGGTCATCAGCCCGGATCGGCTGCGCACGGGGCAGCGGCTGGCGCAGCCGGTCCCGCGCTTCCTGTTCCATGGACACACCACGGCGGGCGGCGCTGATGCGCAGGTCGCGCATCACCTCGTCGTCGATCTTGCGTACGGTCATGCTGCCCATGCGAGCCTCCTATCTAGACGCATGATAGTTCGACCTGCCCATGCATGCAATGATGGCATTGCCAGCAATGCTGTCAAAGAAGCTTCCACGCGATCACCGCGAGCGCGATGGCGATGACCCACAGCGCCACCCTGCCCCAGCGGGTGGCGCGGGCTTCCTCGCGGCCGATGGCGCGGGCGGTGGCAGCGTCGAAGCGCAGGCCGTTCTCGGCCATCGCATCGATCTCGCGCGACAGGCGCTCGGCGCGCGCGGCCAGTTCAGGCGCCTGGCGCACCAGCGAGACGAGCGCGCCGGTGCCCTCGCGCATGTCGGCCAGCATGCCGCGCGGGCCGAGATTGTCGCGGATCCAGTGGCCGACCACCGGCTCGGAGGTCTTCCACATGTTGAAATGCGGGTCGAGCGTGCGCGCCACGCCCTCGACCACGACCATGGTCTTCTGCAGCATCAGCAGCTCGGGCCGCGTCGCCATGTCGAACAGCTCGGTGACCTCGAACAGCAGGGTGAGCAGGCGGGCCATCGAGATGCTCTCGGCCGGCTGGCCGTGGATCGGCTCGCCGATGGCGCGGATCGCCTGGGCGAAGGCGTGCACGTCGTGGTCGCGCGGCACGTAGCCGGCCTCGAAATGCACCTCGGCGACGCGCAGGTAGTCACGCGTGATGAAGCCGTAGAGGATCTCGGCGAGGAAGCGGCGCTCCTTGCGGCCGAGCCGGCCGGTGATGCCGAGATCGACCGCGACGATGGTGCCGTCGGCCTCAACGAACAGGTTGCCGGGATGCATGTCGGCGTGGAAGAAGCCGTCGCGCAGCGTGTGGCGCAGGAAGGACTGAACCAGCGTGGCGGCGAGCTTCTCGAGATCGTGGCCGGCCTCGCGCAGCGCCGCGACGTTCGACATCTTGACGCCGTCGATCCATTCGAGCGTGACGACGTCGCGCCCCGTCCGCTCCCAGTCGACCCAAGGCACGCGGAAGCCGGGATCCTCCTTGGTGTTCTCGCCGAGCTCCGAAAGGGCGGCGGCCTCGAGCCGCAGGTCCATCTCGATCTTGGTGGTCTGGGCGAGCGTGCGGGCCACCTCGACCGGCTTCAGCCGGCGGGCGGCGGGCAGGAAGCGCTCCTGCATGCGCGCGGCGAGGAAGAAGCTCTCCAGATCCTGCTGGAAGCGGCGGCGCACGCCGGGACGGATGACCTTGACGGCGACGCGGGTGCGCCGGCCCCCGCGCTCGACATGGGCGGGGTGCACCTGCGCGATGGACGCCGCCGCGACGGGGTCGCCGAAATCGAGGAAGAGGTCGTCCAGCGGGCGGCCGAGCGAGCCCTCGATCGCGGCGACGGCCTCGGCGCGCGGGAAGGTCTCCATGCGGTCCTGCAGCCGCGCGAGATCGATCGCCAGATCGTGGCCGACGACGTCCGGCCGCGTGGCGAGGAACTGGCCGAGCTTGACGTAGGACGGACCCAGCCGCTCGACGGCCCGGCCGATGCGCTCGGTGCGGCCGCGCGCGCTGGAGCGGCGGCGCGCGAACAGGCGCGCGAGGCGCCAGGCGGCGCGCGGCGGGCCGGAGAGCTGGTCGCCCGGCAGCGCCGCGACGACGCCCTCGCGGGCCATGATCCAGCCCGCGCGGACGAGGCGGAAATATGCGCCGATCGCTGTCATCGCGCGGGCGGTCTCAGAGCTTCCAACCGGAATGCAGCGCCGCGATGCCGCCCGAATAGTCGCGCCAGGCAACGCGGCCGAAGCCGGCCGCGCGTATCATCGCCGCGAAATTGTGCTGGTTGGGAAACTTGCGGATCGATTCCACCAGATAGCGGTAGGGCTCGCCGTCGCCGGTCACGGCGCGGCCGATATGCGGGATGACGTCGAAGGACCAGCGCTCGTAGACCTTCTCGAGGAAGGGCATGTCGACCTCGGAGAACTCCAGGCAGAGGAAGCGGCCGCCGGGCTTCAAGACCCGGTACGCCTCGGCCAGCGCGCGGTCGATGTGCGGCACGTTGCGGATGCCGAAGGCGATCGTGTAGGCGTCGAAGCTGGCGTCCTCGAAGGGCAGTTCCTCGGCGTTGGCCTCGACGAAGTCGACATTGCCGGCAAGGCCGCGCTTCGCCGCCCGCTCGCGGCCGACGCCCAGCATGGAGCCGTTGATGTCGAGCACGGTAGCGTGCGCATTGCGGCCGGACGCCTCGACGACGCGGAAGGCGATGTCGCCGGTGCCGCCGGCCACGTCGAGCAGGCGGAAGCCCGGCCGCTTCGGCGGGTTGAGCCAGGCGACCATGCCGTCCTTCCAGAGGCGGTGGAGGCCGGCCGACATCAGGTCGTTCATGACGTCGTAGCGGTCGGCGACGCGGTGGAACACCTGGTCGACGAGGCCCTGCTTCTCGGCCTCGCCGACGCTGCGGAAGCCGTAGGAGGTCTCCATTCCGCCCGCCGCGGTCGTACGCTCATCCGACATGACGCTGTTCCCGACAAAAACCGGCCGGACCATAGCCCATTGAAAATGCGGAAGCCATTGCCCCGGCCGCGATGATGCGCCGCGCCTGGGACGTCAGGGAAGCCGGACGAAGGGATCGACGACGTCCACGCCGAGCGGAGCGAAATGCCGCTCGTTGCGGGTGAGCACTGTCATGCCGTGGACCCTGGCCGTGGCAGCGATGAGGATGTCCTCGTAGCCTGGATCGTGCGCGCGCGCCTCATCGAGCATCTGCCCGGCAGCTTCCGCGATCCGGAGATCGACTTGCAGGATCCTGTCGTCGTAAAGCTCGACAAGACCAGCCCACCATTTGCGCAGACTTGCCGACTTGGCGCGCGCGCCCGTCCTCACAGCCTTGGCTATGCCGGCTTCCACCTCCGAGGCGGTGACCACCGACAGTCGAAGCAGCCGATCGTTCCGGCGCATCCAGGCAACCAGTTCCGGATGGCGGTCGACATTATGCGGCGCGAGCGCCGAAACGACGTTCGTGTCCAGAAGGAACATCACAGGTCTATTACGCGCGCAGGCTTCCGGTTGCGCGGCGGAATATCCTCAGGCTCTCCGGGAAAGGCCAGCAGCAGGTCGGCGAAACTCGGCACGGAAGACAGCTTCTTCCACTGCTCGAAGCCGACGACGACGGCCTCCGGCTTGCCGTGCCGGGTGATGACGGTCGGCTCTCCCTCGACCGCCTCGTCGACGACAGCCGAGAGCGTGGCCTTCACCTTGCCGAGCTGAAGTTGCCTCATGGGAATGCTCCGTGACCAATCTGGTCATATGTAGTCATATCGCCTGTCAGGTCAATGCGACAAAGCTGTGGTCCGCCATGCCGGCGCGGGTGTATCGCGGGGCGGGTTGCAGCTAGTATCGCGGCAAGGTCGCGAGAAAATCCCGGAGGTTCGGCATGCAGGGCGTCACCGTCGTCAAACACCCGCTGGTGCAGCACAAGCTCACCATCATGCGCAAGAAGGAGACGTCGACCGCTGGCTTCCGCAGGCTGCTCAGGGAGATCTCGCTGCTGCTCTGCTACGAGGTGACGCGCGACCTGGAGCTGACCTCGGTCGAGATCGAGACGCCGCTGACGACGATGATGGCGCCGACGCTGGAGGGCAAGAAGCTTGTGTTCGCCTCGGTGCTGCGCGCCGGCAACGGCCTGCTCGACGGCATGCTCGACCTCGTGCCGGCCGCGCGCGTCGCCCATATCGGGCTCTACCGCGACCCCAACACGCTGCAGGCGATCGAATATTTCTTCAAGGCGCCGAGCGACCTCGCCGACCGGCTGGTGATCGTGGTCGACCCGATGCTGGCGACGGCCAACTCGGCGATCGCGGCGGTGGAGAAGCTGAAGGCGCGCGGCGCGGTCAATCTGCGCTATCTGTGCCTGCTCGCCGCGCCCGAGGGAATCGAGCGCTTCACCAAGGCGCAGCCGGACGTGCCGGTCTACACGGCGGCGATCGACGAACGGCTCAACGACCACGGCTACATCGTGCCGGGACTGGGCGACGCCGGCGACCGCATGTACGGCACGAAGTAGCCGCGCGCGGCGGAAACCGTCGGTTAACCCTGGCCGCAGGCGGCGCGCACGGTTAACCGGCCGGCATGGACGCCCGGTCTAGATTGCGCGCTCACGCAACCATCCGGGCGGCTTTTCCATGCTGCGCAAGCTCATCATCGTCGGCATCGTCACCGGCGGCTCGGCCTCCGTGCCGGTGCTCTACGAGAAGAACCCCGCGCTGTTCGAGAGCTTCGTGCGCTCGGCGGTGGAGACGCCCGCCGAGAAGCCTGCGCCGCAGCGGCCGCTGATCGTGGTGCAGCAGGCGCGGATGGAGGCGCCGAAGGACAACCCGACCGGCAAGAAGGTGCGCATCGACGCCGACGACCGCGGCCATTTCCAGGCCGATGCGCGCATCAACGGACGCTCGATCGACGCGCTGATCGACACCGGGGCGACGCTGGTCGCGCTCAACCGCACGACCGCGCGGCAGGTGGGCATCAACCTCACGGCCTCCGACTTCAACCGCGAGGTCAAGACCGCCAACGGCACGGCGAAGGCGGCAACGGCGCGAATCGACACGATGCAGATCGGCCGCATCTACTTGAAGGACGTCGACGCCATGATCCTCGACGACAGCGCGCTGGGCGGCACGCTGGTCGGCATGAGCTTCCTCTCCCGACTCTCCAGCTTCCGCATCGAGAATGGCTCGCTGCTGATGGAGCAATAGGGGCGGGCTCCTAGCTCAGGCCTTCTCCACCCGCTTCAGCACCGAATCGGCCGGCGTCGGCTTGCGCGCCGCGACCGAATAGGCGGCCGCCACGGCGCGCATGGCGGTCTCGGCCGTCGCCTCGTCGCGGGCATGCACCAGCGCCAGCGGGTCGCCCTTTTCCACCCGCGCGCCAACCGGCAGCAGGCCGGTGATGCCGACGGCATGGTCGATCGCTGCTGCCGGGTCGGTGCGGCCGC
>Ga0066256_1001281_pt1 | contig 20054 bp, 13 predicted proteins | sample ThiBio_1000_biof_FD_87107 | JGI IMG/M metagenome (GOLD analysis project Ga0066256, IMG submission 87107) | Wastewater bioreactor microbial communities from Cape Town, South Africa - Thiocy_expt_1000_biof (version 2) | ecosystem: Engineered > Bioreactor > Thiocyanate-remediating >... | reverse complement strand
GATAAATGTTTAAGCAGCCCTGTAACACGAGTATCTTGTAGTTATTTTCTTTTAACTCAAGCGTTATCGGTTGCAATCGCTCAATCAGCATATCACGTTCAGATTTGGTTAAATTGGGAATAAGATATTTCATTCCAGCCATAAAACCCTGATAGGTCCCAAAATCACACGTATGCTGTAAGTTATTTAGGCACAAAGTTGCTAATTTAGAGCTATAGGTGTTTGGTAGTAATCCCCGGGCAATTAAATTAACCAGGGATTGAAATTTCTGTCGCAACATGCGCAGTTGATAATCGTTAATTTTGGTCGATTTTAGCTCATAAAGTGCACCTAGTAATCTTGATGCTTTATATTCGGTATGTGCTTGAATCATATCCAAAGGTTTAATCAGGCTGAGTACTTTTTCATTGATTAAATGCATTGTTTGCCAATGATGTGTGTAGATTGAGAAAAATGCTTGTAAAATTTTTTGGATTTCCGGGGAACTCGTTAATTTATCTTCAGATTTATTTAGAATCTCATAGAAATTGTTCCATGATGTGTTTAAAGCGTCTTTAAGTTGAGTAATAACCCTGATTTCGTTTTGATGCAGGTAAGCAATCAAGGGATTCTGTTTTAATTGTGTTTGACGTTGGTTAAATAGTGCCGCAAGGATGTCTGCTTCCTGGTAAATTTTTTTACGGTAAAGATGAATGATATCGTTATAGTACGAGTGGTGAATACGGTCGAGAAAAGAAGACATGTTCTTTTTCACGCTCATTAGGGCAGCATCAATCAGTGATAAACCAGTGAAATCCATTTAAAACTCCAAGCTTAAGAACCAAACTAAGATAAAGTATTTACTGTTTTATTTAAAGTGAAAAGAAATGGCGGCGAACCGCCATTAGGATTAAAGAGTGAAGGTTTGTGAAGTTTCCAGGTTATTATTGCTGCTATTAGTGAGTGCATTTATGAGAGAAGTTGCAATTTTGTGTAAATTTTTATCATTTTTTAAGTTTTCAAGACTTACTGGTGTTCCCAAAATAATACCTTGGACTATTGCGTCAATTTCTTCTAATTTTTTAATATAATGCGATTTTTCTGATTTTGAAAATTTCTGGTAAATTTTCGCCAGCGCGAGTAAATTAATTAGAAATTCAGGTTTTTGCTCTTTAATTACTGCCTTAATTTGTACATCATTTGTAGCAAGTATGATTTGTTTAAAAAATTCCTGAGTGTGGAGTGAACTTTTAGACTCCGGATTCAAATGCTTTTTGAAACCATTAATTAACGCTTGATTTATTCGGCGCTGAATTAAAGCAGGTCCTGAAATTTCTAGATACTCCTTAATATTAATAGAGCTACGCACTGTTAAAAAGAAATTGCTCAATAACTTTTTCTAAAAGAGATTTATCTTTTATTATTCCTAATGATACATAATCTACAACACTCAAACCAAATTGATCTTTAATCGTGACATTTGCTCCGTGAGTCAAGAGCCATTGAATTATTTCCTTATCAGCTCTAACTAGAGCAACATGCAGTGGTGTTTGGCCGAATTCATTTGGTACATTAATCTCGGCTAACCATTTTGGTGCAAGCATCTCAAGTTCGTCAACGGATAGGTGCCGCACCAAAACATGAAGTGGGGTGATACGTTGGAGTGAAGCATCCATGGACGGTGGTAGTTGTGGGATCATGTCAAGAGCAGCACTGCATAGCTTAAAACTAGCGCCTGACTGCAACAATAAATCGACGGCACTATAATTTCCTTCTTTTAAAGCTATCAGAAGGGGGCTTTGGCCCGCTTTATTCTTGTAATTGAGATCAAAGTTATTCTTGATCTTAATGGTATCAATAAACTTTTTTAACCAACCCAAATCATTATTAAAGGCAGCATAATGTAAAAGAGTATTACCCAGAGCATCTTTAAGCTCAAGTGAGTCAATATCTTCTGGGTAAAATTGAAAGCTCTCTGCTGGCTGATTTGTTGCTACCTGCCATTGAAGTAAATTTATTTTGCGAGAATGATCAATAATCTTATCAAAATCCCAAAATCTGCTGACTATAAGTTCATCCGTATCTATATTTCCATGTTTCGACCAAAATATATTCAATAATTCTTGATTATTAAACATTTTTGCCATTCTAAATCCATTAAAGCCGTAATTATCCGCTGTGAACCATAGGAATTCAGCGTCTTTCAGAGGGATATCAATACTTTGTCCTAAAAAATTTCGAAATGAGCTAAAATATGCTTCAAGCGGTAATTCGAGCTTAATTCCTCTACGAATATTTTGGATTATTGGCTGTGTCAGCACCATAGTATTTAAAAGGTGATAATAGAACTCAGTAATGTTTAATAATTTGTATTTGCTTAACGCAATTAATTGGTTAAAGAGTCGCTTATAGATGAAGGCCTGCAATGTCATGTCATGTATTAATTGACATTCTAAATGAATTTTTGCGAATTGATCTGCAGCCAAATGATCTTCAAGATGTCTCTCGAATGATTTAAAATCCAAAAGAACCGTTGAATCTTGAGGGAGCGCTAAGTTTACTTGATATCGCCTTAGAACATTTGATAATAATTTTTTGTACCCATCCACAAATAGGGAAAAATCATCGTCGTAACTTTTTTCGGATACGGTAGGCAGAGTGAGTTTTGAAAGTAGATTTAGATTCTGTAAATCTTCCAGTAATGACTTTTTCTCTTTATCTTTTAAATCCAGGTGCTCGACAAAACGAACATGAGCTGACCAGTCTAAAAATCTATCCTCGTTGGCGGTAATAAAATATTCTCCATATTCGATTTTATGCACGTCAAATATATTTTTTAATGAGTTTCTAATATTTAGAGGTGATTGGTCTGTTTCTTTCTTTAAGCCCTCAATCTTCTTAAGAATTTCTTTTTTAGTATCTTTGTCAATCTTTAAATTATCAATAAAGCGGATGTGGTGATCATAATGAACATAGTATTCATCATTCATCTTAAAATAATAAGGGACGCTAATTTGATGTTTTTCAAATAATTTAATTAAGTCCTCTTTTATATCTCGCCGTGCATTTAGAAGGTACTGATTGTTTTCACGAGGACAATATTGATTTTTAAATTCTGTTTCAAAACGCGTGAATATCTGTGCATCAAAGGGGCTATTTTGTTCGTTAAGTTGTGCTTCTATGTAGGCTTTATGAGCAGGGAAATTTAGTAAAAAGTGAATATCTCCCTCTGAAGAATATTTGTGGAATGAAACAGAATATTTTTCAAAAATTTTCTCAATTTTTCCTTTTATTTCATCAAAGGGTAACCGCTCGCGTTGATCTTTAATGAAAATATTTAATTTTCTAACAATATCATCAGCTTTTTGATGAAGTGTTTCAGGTACATTCTTTTTTATCCACGAACTTAAATAGATACCATCGTAAAATAAGACATCGTGTTCTCGAAGTCTTTCAGCAGTACTAGCCATTTGATTTAATTGTTCTAGATACAGTATTTGTTCCCAGGTGATTGTTGTTGTAACTTGTTCCACGAGACATAATAAATCTTCCTCGAGCTCTTGGATGAATAGATCTTGAGATGCTAGCTTCGCTTTTTTTAGTTGGTGTTTTATCATCGGCCCTATATCGCGTGTTAAGCGGTTTCTTATCATGGTACTCAATATCTGATAGTGCACCTCAGGATTATGCTCTAGAGAAAATTGACTTCGTTTTGGAGGGTTTAGTTGTGTCAAAAATTGATAAAACCATGAATAATCTTGAGGAAAATATTTTTTAATTAATGCGCAGGTTTGTTTAAATTCCGTTGGCATTATTGAGGAGATCCTTTTCGACGCGCTCATGAAACTAAAAAAGTTATCCCCAAGTTTAGAGGCGATATTGATTAATATTTCATCGGGTGTTTCAGTAATAACATCTACGAATTGATCTAATTTTTCGTTCATTTTTGATTCCTGTACAACAAATGGCACCATTGTAACACATTAAGTTTAAAAAATGAACTGTTGTGGTTAATTTTGTTCTAAATTAGCTCAGCCTGCATTTTATTTCTAGCTGTGAATTAGAGGTAAAAATGCTTTCAAGACTTGAGCAAACATAGGTTAAACTCGAATTAAAGAGTTCAAGGGTTATAGGGATTCGCCTGGATATCACCAGGCGGCTAGATTTAGTTAAGTGAGAGCGCCCTTGGGCTGTAATTAGGTTCGTCTGCAGGGAATAAGTCAATAATCGCTTGTAATGATTTGTGCTTGGTAAGCAATTTTAAATCGTTTTGCTTAATTACAATGGGTTTTTTATCTACCAGAAGTTCAATAATATCCTGAGCTATTTTGGCCATTTTCTGATTACTTTTAAAAAAAAGTGCTCCACAACCCGTATTTTTTATTTCAGTAAGTTTTATTAGACCTTTAAGAATAGGGCAGTATGCTAACCCTTTTTTTGACGGCAAACATTGAATTAAAAATTCGGTTAAGTCTTGAACCGGGTTAGCTTGTTTTCTGTACAGCTTACACAATGAACCAATAAAATGTAATTCTGCATCAACGCGACTAATCGAAGGCTCCTCTATCATCTCAAGATATTGTGGAAATGTTAAATTAATCCCATGCTCTATCAGATAATAGGTAAAAGAATACTGATTTTGTCTATACTCCTTGCCCAGGTGTTCTGGGAAAACCCTTTTTAATCCTAAGGCTCTGAATGATTCTATGGCGTCCGGGTAATGATTTTGGAATAAATATAAATAATTTTCTGGCGTAAGCCCTAATTCATCCTTGATCGTTACATCTGCGCCACGTTCTAAAAGATTAATTATATTGTCACTCTTTTTGGATAAAATTGCATGATGTAATGGTGTTTGACCATCTTTATTGGATACGTTGACGTAGTAGTCATAAGTATAATTCAATAATTTTAATGTCTCTAAATCATAAAATCTCGCCACTACATGCACCAGCGTCGTTTTACGATAGGACTGCCAATGCTCGGGGTGCGCGCGTAGTAATAAATCGAAAGGACTATTTTTAGCCTCAGTTACCAAGTCTTTATTCAAACCGTGTTGCAAAAGAACTGCAGTCGCCTGGTAATTTCCACACATGGCAGCAAAATGTAAAGGGGAATAGCCTAATTCATTTATGGGTTCTATTGATAGATTATGAGCTTTGTGAATTTTCAACAATCGTTTTAGCCAAAAAGTATCGGTATTTTTTGCGGCGTAATGAAGGACCGTATTTCCCCAAATATCTTTATGTGTCAGCAAAGCAGGTTTTATATGAGCGTCTTTTATCTCAGAGGGTGAGATTTGCAAGGAAACAATCCACTGAAGCCGCGAAATTTTCCTTATATCATTTTCCCATACCATAGTCCCAATATATTCTTTATCTTGCGATGCAAAAGCTGCATTGAAATGCTCGTAACGACAGTAATCTAAAAAAATAACGTTTTTAAGTTTTTTAGCATAATCAAAAACGGTATATCCTCGGCTATCGGATGTTTCATGAAATAAATATTTTAATTCATGGGTCAGTTCGGTAACATCGAGCAGAAAACTGATATTTTCTTTTGCTACCTTTGTCTGTCCCTTAGCAAGACGGTAATAAAACTCGATTGGTAGATCGAAGTGACGATTGTTTCCTTTTGCTTGCTCGACTGTATCCATAAGATAATAATTATTAAAAAAACTAAATATGACATCCTCTTCAGAAGTTAAATGTTTGTTTACTTGTAATTCATACAATAGACTAAGTAGATATTCAAATTTCTGTATCGTAAATAAAAAATTTTCGATATCCGCAAAATCCTTCATTATAAGTTGTGCATTAACAGCACCCAGAGATTCTTCAAGCCGTCGCTGGTTATCCTCTTTGTTATAAAGCTGCTCTAAATTTTCAGGTTTAAATCGACTAAAATATACCTCTAAGCCATGGATTTTAAATATATATTCATAAAGTTTTAGTAAAGCGTGTTTTGAATGGAGGAAGGGGGCTGCGTATATGTTTTTAGTTGAAAGAGCTGTTAGGGGGTAATCCCCCCATTTTTAACTGAAGCTACAAGTAGAGGATTAGGCCATTAGTGCCAATTTTTGCTTTGGAGGAATACCTCCGATAGCAGTATTAGGTCGTTCATTGTTATACGTCCACAGCCATTGTGTCGCATGTAGCTGTACTTCAGCAATACTTTCAAATAAATATTGGCTTAACCAATCAGAGCGAACAGTACGGTTATACCGCTCAATATAAGCATTTTGCTGCGGGTTTCCCGGTTGGATAAACACTAATTGAATCTGATTTTTATCAGCCCACTGTTCCAGAACTTTACTGATGTATTCAGGTCCATTGTCGCAACGTATCTGTCGTGGCTTACCACGCCATTCAATGATCTGATTCAGAGTTCTTACAACACGTTCTGCCGGCAAGGAAAAATCCACCTCGATAGCAAGTCCTTCTCGATTGAAATCATCAAGTACGTTTAATAATCGATAAGACCGACCATTGTCTAGTTGATCGTGCATAAAATCCATCGACCAACACTCGTTGATTGCGGTCGGTACAGCTAATGCTTTCGGCTTGTTTCTAATTAACCGCTTTTTTGGTTTTATCCGCAGGTTAAGTTCGAGCTCACGATAAATTCGATAAACCCGCTTATGATTCCAGATAAATCCTTTCACATTGCGTAGATAGAGAAAACATAGGCCAAAACCCCAATTACGCTGATTCTGTGTCACGCGGAGCAACCAATCCGCGATTGCCACATTTTCATCACTTAATTTAGCTTGATATCGATAGCAGGTTTCACTGATGCCAAACAATTCGCACGACAATCGAACCGAAATATCCCTATGGGTCACCGCCATCTTCGCCAATTCTCTTCGGCGTGACGGTGTTACCACTTTTTTTCAATCGCCTCTTTGAGGATTTCTGCTTTTAAGCGCTCTTCTGCGTACATCTTTTTAAGACGACTATTTTCCGCTTCCAGTTCCTTTAGACGTGACATCATCGAAGCATCCATACCTCCATACTTTGCGCGCCATTTATAAAATGTCGCTGCACTAATGCTATGTTCTCTGCATAGTTCTGAAACAGGAGTTCCATTCTCTGCTTGTTTTAGAATGGAGTGAATCTGACTGTCTGTAAATTTTGATCTTTTCATGAAGAATCTCCTTCGCAATAGAGTACGAGAAAATTCTACTTTTAACATCAGTTATTTTTCGGGGGGATTACCAGGGAGGCTTCATAAAAAAATTTAATTTTTTTCAATTCTTGAACAAGATATTTTTCTTTATGACAATGTTCAAATAGAATTTCCCAATTAAACGTATTCTTAAAATGATAAAGATACATTGTATTAACAGAGGGGTATTTTTTAATTGCTGCAGCAACTTTATCAATCCACTTTTGCTTGTCCTGTTCTATGCAAGGGTACGAATCGATTTGAAATTTATCAGCAGCGCGCTTTAAATATTCTGATTTATATTCTTTTAGCCCTTCTAACAATTTATCGTTGATTTTCAGGTATCTGAGTCGGGTTTCTAAAATAAAATCACTAAATGCTAAAAGTTTTTTTTGAGTTTCTATTTCGATATAATTAGATATATGCGAAACTAAATTAATTTGTGGTAAATATTGTTCATACTTAAGTAAATTTTTTGGATGTAACGTAAATCGAGCGTTAAATGTTTCGAAAACAAAATAACGATACAACATATCTGAGATTGTGGATCGTGAGATAATTTGTGAAAATTCTTTACTCACTAATTGCAACGCATGTAGCGTATTGGGACTATAGTCAATAATTGTTATTAAATGACGGATTATATCATAGGGTAACTTCTCTAGAGTCAATGTCTGCACTGATTGTACTGCTGTAGTAGTCTGCTGTTCTAATTTCTGTTCCATATATGCTATCCCAAGTAAACAAATTGACACATTTTAACACATTAAGATCACTTTGTGTATCAAAAAAATTCGTTTAGGGGATTTGTAACGTATCGTTTATCTCATTTTCGAAAAATAAACTATCTTGGATTAGCGCTAGATGTTCATTATTTATAAAACAGGATGGCCGCTGTAGACTCAGCAATAACGAGGAGGCTGCAGTTTCAATTTTTAATAATTCTACACGCGCATTTTTCTTTTTGTGTTGATTAAAAAATGAAGGTAAGTGATTCATTTCGTTTGTTATTTCATATAAAGTTTCAAGCTGTTTTTTTAATTTTTGTAGTGCCTTAAAAAAACAATTATGCGCAAGATAGGATTTGAATGGTCCATCTACACTATCCATCCAACTCTGGATGGTATGCAAAAATTGATACACATTTTTGGGTTTTGCGTATTCTTTCACATGACGTAAATAAGATTGATACAGTAAAGATAACTGAGGGAAGTTCTCCTGATAATTTGCTGAACTTAAAACTAATTTTAAAGCAGTATACACATTATCATGATTAAGATTGAAACCTAAAGTGAATAGCTTATCAAATAATGAGGAAAGGGCTTGGGGCTTCATTAAACCAAAACAACCCAACAATGGCTGTGTCCGCGCATAAGCAGTAGGTGGTAAGCCAAGAAGATTATTAATATTCGTTTTGGCGCCTTGAGATATTATAAACTCAGTCATAGCAACGTGTTTTCGTAATACTGCAAGATGAAGTGCAGTATTGCCCTCGGTATTGTATTGATTGAGTAATTGTGGCCACTTATTGAGTAAAATCGAAAAATCGTAAACTGATAAAAACTGCGCTGCAACATGCAAGGGAGTGGTATACGTCAGAGTATTTTCATCCGGTGTGAATCGCTCTAAAAAATGAACCAGACTATGATTGGAGGACGTGCTTTTATCGATTTTCGCACCAACTTTAAGCAAAAGCTCGACATTAATCAGATTGCCTCTTGATGCAGCCAAGAGCAGCGGGGTCAATCCTTCTTTATTTTTTCTTCCTAGACAGTACGATAAGCTGTCCTTTGGAATGTTTATTATAAGATAACCAAGCCAATCACATGTCTTGTTAACGGCAGCGTAATGAAGCGCTGTGTTACGATTCATATCTTCTTTTGTAATAATCGCCAGGGTAGGTTGAGTTAGATGAAAATAGTGATTCAGATACCGAATCGGCCTTTGGCAGAGAATAAGCCATTGCAAAGCATTCATCCGCGAAGGTAAATGAACAATCGAATTCAGAAGTTGCGGCTTATCTTTCTTCGCTACTTTAGAGGTAATTTGGAGATGAAGATTTTTCCAAACGTGGTGTAAATAGGGATAATTTTCGAGTTTTTTAGCCCAATCTAGTGCTGAATGCCCATGCTGATCGCGATCCTGCGATAGGGCTAACAGCAACGTTAAATCCGAAGGGTGGTAACGAATAGCTCCTTTTGCCTGCAGCCAATAAATGTTTATCGGTTTTACTTTACAGCGGACTAAATCTGCCTGGCTTATAGACAACTTTTGCTGAATCTCCTGGGCATAGAATAGTTCAGCTAAGGATACAAACAGAGGTGGATGGATATTTAGAGTATCTAATACGCTAAATAATTGATAATAGAAAAACCGCTTATCTGGATGTTTAGGAATGAAGCAAAGAAACTGCTTGTAGAGAAAGCCTATTTTAGGAAGATTCAAAAGATTATCTTCAAGCGTCTGCTTCATCTGTACTAATGAATCGTCATGATCAAAAAAAGACCAATTAATTGCCTCACTTGCATCTTTCTTTTCTAATATCACCCCGAGCTGTTTGGGAAAAAATTTTTTAAAAATCCGTTTAAGAATCGGCTCAAGCGGCGCACGTACAAGAGAAAATAATAGGTTCCGCGAATGAGTAAATAGGTTTCGCTCTAATTGTTTTATATCCTCGCGTTGCTGTGAGTAATTGAGCTGATGTTTGTATTTCGATTTCATTAATTGAGTTATTTGATAAAAATCGTACGCTTTAAGTTGCTTATGGGTAAAAAGATAATCTATTTGTTTAGTCGTAAGTATTCCCTTTAGTCGCTCTGATAACTTTTGTTCCATCTGTAAAAGGTACTCATTTCCATCAATATTTTCCCAGAGATTTAACCAAAATTTAGCTCCATCAATAGTATATTCCTGAGGTAACTGATTGAGCTTCATTTGGATACAATCAAGCACGAACTCCTGAATAAGAAGAGGATGATTTATTTTTTCATGGGCTAAACAGTTTTTCCAGGCACGTAAAGTAAATAACTGATGATAGTAAGGGAAGTAATAATATGTGGAATAACTCAGATGGAGGAATTCCTGTGAGATAAAATTAAAGCGCTTAGAGGTGAGCCTGAGTATGGCCCAATCAGGTAAATTGAGTAACAAAACTATTTGCAGTAAGAGCTCGGTAGGTAAATGGAGTAAATCAACGAAATTTAAATTATCTAGGTAGGGTATTTTTCCAGACATGAAAATCCCTCTTCATGAACGTAAGTGATTAAATAATTTATGGTATAACATGTTTTTTTACTAACAGGTTAAGCCAGCCTTCTCTTAGACTGGCAATTTAAATTACTTCTTCGGTTTATTTTTTGGTTCTTTTACGTCTTGAGGAAGGAGAACATTGAGAAAAGCCTCTGCAAGATCGTATGGGTCATGAATGTTTTTCAAGCTCGATAAATTCAGCTTATTTTTCTCACCGGAAGCAAAAAAAGAGCATGATTCGCGGTTCTTTTTCACCTCCTTGACTAAGCCCAAAATTTTAGCGAAAAGAGGTACAACTACTACTTGCTTCTTGTACTCTTTTGAACGCTGCTGATACCAAAACTCGATACGTTGCAAGCACTGTTGCAGCGGATTTGCTTTAAAACAGGTAGCAAGATTATGGGATAAATAATGCAAATAAATTGAACGTATATCCGTAAAACTACATGCATGAGCCAGCACGATTTGCTCTAATGATACTTTAGTTCCCGACTCAAATATTTTCTGCATGAGATCAGGGCGATTATTTTTAATAATCAGCATAAAATTTTGCGCAGAATTATGATTTGTAGTACCCACGTTCATCTTTTGTAATTCTTTGATTACATCAGGGATGTCTATTATCTCCTCATGGGTGTAATTGTACGGCGTTAGACCTAAATGATTGACTTGGGCGTTTGCGGTTTCATTAGTTAAAAGACCAATAATCTTACTGTCACCTCGACGATAAGCAAGATGCAGCGGGGTATTTCCCTGATAATCCTGAGACAATGGCGATAAGGCAGATACGTTTAGAAGCTCTTGAATTTCATCAAAGGAAAAAAAGGTCGCTGCAATGTGTAAGGGCGTTGTTGTATTTTCCGCATCTTGTAGAAACCAAGAGGGCTTCTTCATTAGCTCAATCAATCTCGGAGAGTAGGTGGCATGATGATTTAATAAAACATATACTGCATACCAATTGCCGAGTTTTGCCGCACGTTCGAGGGGAGTATAACCATCTCTATCGGGTTTAGAAGCTAAGTCTTTGAGATCCTTTTCACTAAGGCGTGATACCAGGTAGCAAAGCCAAGATAATTGCTTATTCGCTACAGCAAAATGCAATACATTCCTCTTTTTAAAATCTTTCAACAAAAGATCATTATATTTTAGAAACTCTTTACATAAATCGTGTTCAAAATGATTGCATGCTATAAACCAGTGCAATATTTGTATGTTTAAACCAATTTCTAAATCTTCATTGAAAATAGACACCACTTCAAAGCCATTGGTTTGATTTCGGTATTCTGTATATTGCAGGTATGCCTCGTGCATTACGGCATTACTTTCAAGCTGTGATGCCCAAATAAAAGGGGACCAACCCAGGCGATCCTTATAATCTAATAATGTATGAAGCCTGATGTGCGCTGCGAATATCCGAGGCTTATCCTGTTTAAAGGATGTGTAAATATCAGCTGTTGTGGGATTATTCTCGAGAACGATAGGAATTGGTAATTTATTTTTTTGCAAAAAGAGCACGATAAGCTTATCAAGTTCTGTCAATGTAAGCTTTGCATACAGCAGGGAAAGTTGCTTCGTAAGTTGTTGCTGTATTTCCTCAGTGTTTAAATGTGCCCCGTTAGCCAAAAGAGTTAAATCCATTATTCTATTGATTTTTTTTAAATGTTCATGAAGTAGCTTGGAAAAAAATGAGTTGATACTTTTTATAGTTAACTTTTTCCCCTTACGGGATAACTCATCAAAATGTTCTGATACTTTTCTACTGACCACAGCAGTAAATAGGTCAAGTTTCTCTTTAAGCAATCCATAATAGAATAAATCCGATATTAGTAAATTATTCTCTTGTGTATGGCAATCAAAAGTGTGGAGTAAAATTTCGATGAGCTTTACGAAATCAAAGCGAGAATAGGTGCTGTTAACTTCTTTTATTGAATAAAACTGAAATTGATAATAAGTAAATTCAGCTACAAAATGATGTAAAGAATTTATTTGTCTTAATAGATTTTTGATTACTTGTGCATCTAACTTCTCTCTGGAGAGAATGTCATTTAAATTTTTCCAATTGGGTTCGATAAAATTGAAATTATCGATTATTTGACGCGCTTGGCACGCTGAGAGTTTATATTTTGTGCATATTTTCTCAAGTGCTGTCCGAACGAATGCTGCATAACCAGTGGCTACAGTTTCAAGGAGCATTTTTCTTGATTGATGTACTAAATCCTTCTGGATTTCCATTAATTTTTTTTGTTTTTCACGAGATTTACCTAGGCTTGTGTAATGGTTGGAAAAATCAAGGACATCATAGTCAATTTCATTTATGTTAGGTATGATTTTTTCAAGTTGCTTAAATGCTAATACACGGATATTGTTTAAATAATTGTGTTTTTTAAAGTCAATAGAGTTCAATTCTTTCTCGAAACTGGAGTGTAGAACTGCAAAGGTCTCTTCTAAGCCTTGAAACCTTTCTGCAAAAGCCTGTTGAAACAAACTAACGCTAAACGCTTGACATATTGCGAATTGATTTTCGGTTAAGTGTAAATTTTTTTTATTTAACAGAGCTTTGTTTAATTCATTCGATACTGATGCTTGATGGTGAGGAAAGTAAATTTTAAGAAAGTGATCTATTTTTGAAACAAAAATCCATTCGTACGTATGGTTTTTGCACAATAAGTTAATTTTAGGCTGTTCGGCGACGGGTAATTTCTCCGTAATCAGTCTAATTAATTCCTTAGGAAGCGAGAGAAGGGTGTGATCTTGCGTATCAGGCATAATAAAATTCCATTTGTTCCATGAGGGGGATATTATGCCAAAATATAATCACTATGTACAAGTATTTATTGATTTTTACAGTATAAACAAGGCAGTTACCGCGCGCTCTTCACTGAGCAGAACATTGTAAGTTCTACATGCCGCACCTAAATTCATACACTCGACGCCAATTCCTAAAGAACCCAGCTGGTGTACTAGCCGCGGATTAATAAATTCCCCTGTATTTTTATGACCAATAATGATAACTTCTGGTTTGATTTTAAGTAACTGTTGCACTTCGTGCTCATCTATATCGCGGATGTGTGTTACTTGAAGATTAGGGATGATTTCTTCTTTCGAAACAATTAAACTGCGCTCATAAGTAATCGCATTAATTTGAATTTGGCTATCGCTGTATGCCTGGATAGCATGAGCTTCTGTGGCTTCAAGGTTAATATTCATGGCTCGATTCAAAAATGAGGTACGGTACTGAGGATTATACTACAGAGGTCTATATTATGAATCAATTTCCCCGCATAAAACGTTTACCCCCTTATGTTTTTAATGTCATGACGCAATTAAAAACCGAGGCGCGAGCGCGTGGCGAAGACATCATTGATTTTGGTATGGGAAATCCTGATCAACCGACCCCACCCCATATTGTGAATAAACTGATTGAAGCCGTACAAAGACCAGATACTCATCGCTATTCAATGTCTAAAGGTATTCCCAGATTACGTCGCGCGATGGCGAGTTGGTATGAGCGACACTATGGGGTGGTATTAAACAGCGAAACCCAAGTTCTTGCTACCATCGGTTCTAAAGAAGGGTTGGCACATCTTGCCCTGGCCATCAGTGGACCGGGAGACACCATTCTTGTGCCTGACCCGGCGTACCCAATTCACACCTACGGTTTTATTATCGCTGGGGCTAATGTGAAGCAAATCCCACTTATTGAGGAACATCAGTTTTTGGCTGCGGTAGAAGAGGCACTGAATACTACGTTTCCAAAGCCTAAAGCTTTAGTGATTAATTTTCCTGCTAACCCGAGCACTCACTGTGTGGATTATTCATTTTTTGAAAAAGTGGTGGCTTTGGGAAAAAAGCATCATATCTGGATTATTCATGATCTAGCGTATGCCGATATTGTTTTTGATGGCTATAAAGCACCGTCAATTTTACAAGTTCCTGGGGCCATCGATATTGCTATTGAAACTTACTCGATGTCCAAATCCTACAATATGCCTGGATGGCGTGTAGGCTTTGCCTGTGGGAATGAGGAGCTGGTTGCGGCCTTGACACGGATTAAATCTTATTTAGATTACGGAACATTTACACCGATTCAAGTGGCCGCCATTGCCGCATTGGAGGGCAGTGATGACTGTGTGCATGAGATTAGAGATCTTTATCAACGGCGGCGTGACCTCCTGTGTACCGGTTTAAATGAATTAGGTTGGCAGGTAACGCCACCTAAAGCGACAATGTTCGTATGGGCACCCATACCCAATCATTACGCAGCAATGGGTTCTTTAGAGTTTAGTAAATATTTGTTAAAAGAAGCGCACGTTGCCGTATCACCGGGTATTGGTTTTGGTCAGCAAGGAGATCAATTTGTGCGTTTTGGTTTAATCGAAAATAAAGACCGGACTCGCCAAGCATTACGCAATATTAAAGCGATGTTTCGCCGTGATGGTCTTTTAAAAAAAGAGCAGCTTGTTCAGGCTTAATTGAGTAATAAGGAATGTTATGCACCTGATCATTGATGCATCTTGCCCCCATATTCCCGAAGAGGTTACGCCCGCGGTGTCTGGGACTATGGAATTTAACCTTTTGCATGCTCTCGGTTTTTCGAATGAAGAACTTCCATTAGCAGCTTGGCTCGCTTCTTATCATCAACGAGCAGGTGAATGGGTAATTTTAAGTCCGATTATTTGGGAAGCTACGCATAATGATGCCTTTATTAACGCCTCAGGGGGCGATTTGTTGTGGAGCAAGGAGGAGTCTCATTACTGGTATCAGGTGTTCGCAGAATATTTTGCCGCAGCAGGAATGAAGATGCATTATCACAATACACACATCTGGCTTCTTGAAAATGCAGCAGGTCATCCACTAAATTCCGTACCCGTGCATCAAACACTTAATCAATCGTTAATGCCTTTATTAAGTCAGTTGGATGAACATTTGTTTTGGCAAAAATTAATCACTGAAAGCCAAATGCTTTTTGCCGCCAATGCGAGAAAAAGTGCTGTTAATGGTTTATGGCCTTGGGGTAATGCTCCCTTAACGGTTAAAGCCAAGAAAAAATTATGTGTTGTTCCGGCTTACCTGTCATTAGCACAACATTGCTGTACTGAGGTCGAGGTTTACCAACCTGGTCTTAATCTAAAGAATTATGAGGTCCTTTTGCTTGCGGATATAAATGATTTAAGTCCTGCACACCAGAAACAAATAGAGCAGGGGAGCCATTCCTGGTATTGGAACAACGTAGCGTATACGGTGCCAAAAAAGAATTGGTTGCGCCATTTATGGAGAAAAATAACTCATGCAGATTAAACGACGTCCTCAGGTAACAACGCATGCTGATTTACCTGGGTTGCCGAATATATTGCAGCGAATTTTTGCAAGCCGCGGAATTACTCATGAAGAACAGTTAGATAAGCAACTGAATGCGTTAATACCCTTCACTACCCTCAAAGACATCGAAAAAGCATGTTCGCGTCTTGAGCGCGCTTTGCGTGCTCAGGAGCGTATTTTAATTATTGGAGATTTTGATGCCGATGGGGCGACCTCCACGGCGTTGGCGGTAACGGCATTAAAAGCGATGGGTGCACAATCTGTAGAATATCTGGTGCCGAATCGTTTTGAATTTGGCTACGGGTTAACACCGCAAATCGTTGAGGTCGCACACAAATGGCGACCCCATTTGATCATCACCGTAGATAATGGTATTGCAAGTATTGATGGAGTTGAAAAAGCGCAGGAATTCGCCATTGACGTACTGATTACCGACCATCATCTACCAGGAGAACAGCTGCCACAAGCATGTGCCATTGTTAACCCAAACCAACCAGGCTGTGCTTTTCCCAGTAAATCGATTGCCGGTGTTGGCGTTATTTTTTATGTAATGCTGGCGCTACGGCGGCATTTGGTAACTTCAGGATGGTTTCAAGAACAAAATATTCCAGAACCAAATATGGCAAGTTTTTTGGATTTAGTTGCCTTAGGAACGGTAGCGGACGTTGTCGGGTTAGATCAAAATAATCGGATTATGGTGACTCAGGGCATGGCAAGAATTCGTCAGGGCAAATGTCGCGAAGGAATTAAGGCACTGATTGAGATATCCGGCCGTGAGTTTTCGCGATTGCGTGAGGCCGATTTGGGTTTTGCTCTTGCACCCCGTTTAAACGCCGCAGGGCGACTTGATGATATGTCTTTAGGTATTGAATGTTTAATAACCAGTGATTTGCAACAAGCACGTAATTATTGTCAGCAGTTAGATGAATTAAATCAAGAGCGCAAACAAATTGAGCAAGAAATGAAAGAGCAGGCGATTCATGCCTTAGATAAGTTAGCTTTGGGTTCTGTGAATAATTTACCGATTGCGCTTTGTCTTTTTGACAAGACCTGGCATCAAGGAGTCATTGGTATTCTTGCGGGACGTATTAAAGAGCGTTACCATCGCCCGGTAATTGCTTTTGCTGAGGTAGAGCAAGGTGAGTTGAAAGGTTCGGCGCGCTCAGTAGCCGATTTAAATATTCGCGATGTTCTTGCCGCAATCGATACGCAACATCCTGGGTTAATTACTAAATTTGGCGGCCATGCCATGGCTGCGGGGCTGAGTATTCGCTTGTCTGCGCTCGATGATTTCCGTAAAGCCTTTGTCGCAGAAGTTAATAACCATTTAGACATTACTCAATGCCAGGGGGAATTATTTACCGATGGCCCTTTAAATGCAGATGAATTCACCCTGGAAATAGCGCAGCTACTTCAACAAGCAGGTCCATGGGGGCAACAGTTTGCGGAACCGATATTCGACAATGTATTTGAAGTACTGGATCAACGTTTGGTTGGCCGCACTCATTTGAAAATGACTTTGGCATCTACGCAAGGACTGCAGCAAGTGGATGCAATTGTGTTTAACATTGATCCCCAGCAATGGCCGAATCACCGCGCGCGCTATATTCATGCGGCCTATAAGCTGGATATTAATTTTTATCAAGGACGAACACGTTTGCAATTGTTAATCCAGGCAATGAATGCAGTGGAACATCCGGAAAAAATAATTTTTGCTTAATATAGGAAGTTCAAGATAAGGCAGTACGAAGAGTACTGCCTTCCGATAAAAAAGCAACTCAACCAATGAACAAAGCGCTGTTGCGCTCGCGAATAAACACGCTCGAATTATTTGGGCGATGAGGGTAATCAGGGAATGTTACCGGCAGGAGATGCTTCGTCGCAAGCTCCTCAGCATGACGTGTCGGGGTTATGTAAACGGGCTACTACCGTCTGGAGTGCTCAGGATAAATTAATATTTATAGCAAATAGTGAAGACCGGTTCTTGAAAGACCTAAGAATGTCATGGGCGATGATAAGCCAACCAGGGTGGAGTCTATACATGACGTACAAGGCTCCACGTGCTTACTAGTCCAGAACCTTAGGCGTTCCAGTGCTGAGTCATCATTCTAATCCATCATTAGAAAAATTTCGTCATGATGGGAATCGGGTCGAGTCGCCCCCCTCTCACGTCATTCTGAGCTTCGCGAAGAATCTCCTGCACGTTACTCCGATCTCACCTGAATACATAACTAATAAGTTTTATTTTTTTCAAAGATTTTGGCAAAGTAGTTTCTGTTTGCAATTCCTCGCGATGTTCGCAATGACGGGATTCCTTAAAGGAGTTCCTGCTTTTTTTGGGGAATTAGGGTATAATTAGCCTTTTGCCGGTTATGAGCCCAAACCTGTTTTCCCCTCTGGCTTTAGCGCCAATGATTGATTGGACGTACAGTCATTTTCGTGTGTTTATGCGTATGCTTGCTCCACATATGTTGCTTTATACCGAGATGATTACTACAGGCGCTGTCGAAAATAATCCTCAACGTTCATTACCTTTTTTGGCCCTAGAACACCCGCTGGCATTACAATTAGGCGGCTCTTCACCTGAGGTTCTAGCGCGTTGCGCTAAAATTGCCGAGCAAGTCGGTTATGATGAAGTCAATTTAAATCTGGGCTGTCCCAGTGATAAAGTAAAAGCAGGTCATTTTGGCGCATGTTTGATGGGTAAACCCGGTACCGTTGTTGCCTGTGTGTCGGCAATGCGTGAGCACGTATCAATTCCGGTCACGACTAAAATTCGTATTGGAATTGACCATCAAGACAGCTATGAATTTTTTAGTGATTTTGTGCATCGTTTAGTGGATGCAGGTAGCCAAAAAATAGTTGTTCATGCTCGAAAAGCCTGGCTTAATGGGTTAAGTCCAAAACAAAATCGCACCATCCCACCGGTTAATTATGACTTTGTTTATCGAATCACAAAAGAGCTACCTGAAATTCCTTTCGTGATTAACGGTAATATAACGACCGTTTCTGAGGTCCATAGCCATTTGCAAAACGTCGCAGGAGTCATGATTGGGCGTACTGCCTGTGATAATCCTTACCGAATCGCAGAAATTCATGAATCTCTTTACCCGCAGTTAAAAAAACGCTTACGCAGTGAAATTTTTGCAGAGTATCGTCAATATTTTTATGAGCAATTAACCAGTGGGGCATCTCTAAGTTTATTGGTTAAACCGCTATTTAATTTTGCTCATGGCTTACCTGGCGCCAGCCATTGGAAAAAGCAGCTTATGGCAATACTGCAAACTAAAAAAATCGATTTGCTTGACTCCTTATACGAGTTTTTATTGCATTACGAGAAAGAATTTGAATTTCATTCCAGTATTAATGAATAGAGCGGATAGTGTCTTTTATTAGCTTATAATGAGGACTGGAAATTGATAAAATTTCTGACTTATTTCTCCATGGTCTATGTCACAGCGAAAATATTAGTTAGGCGAGATCCCTGGATTCCGCGACCGAGTCGCGGAACGTAGAACTCCACGGTAGAGATTCTATTGACGAACATAATAGATCGTTAAGACTACATAATAGGTCGTAATTGCAAGGCTACGTAATAGATCATAATTAGACACACCCAAAAATCCAATCGAACCATTTGCCTACGTCCCGCGACTTGTTCGCGGGATCCAGGGGTTGCGCGCGATGTCTAATTCGTGAAGAGATGGAAGTTAAAACTTTTCATAAGCTGACTCTGGAATTTATAACAGGATTCATAGTATTTTACCGCAAATTTTAGTACATTAACCAATTTGCTATTTGAACCCCCAGAGGATTATTTAGGCCATGCTGAATACGTTGATCAAGAAAATGTTTGGAAGCCGAAATGAGCGCACATTACGGCGTATGGAAAAAGCAGTAGTGGCGATTAATGCGTTTGAAGCACAAATGCAGGCACTTTCCGATGCTGAGTTGGCTGCAAAAACCCAACAATTTAAAGCGCGTTATGCTGAGGGTGAGCGTTTAGATGAATTATTAGCCGAGGCTTTTGCAACCGTTCGTGAAGCTTCTGTGCGTACCTTAGGTCTTCGACATTTCGATGTGCAGCTTATAGGCGGTATGGTTCTACATGAAGGGAATGTTGCTGAAATGCGTACCGGGGAAGGTAAAACTCTCGTCGCAACGTTACCCGCTTACTTAAATGCAATTAGTGGACATGGGGTTCATGTCGTTACGGGGGATGATTACTTAGCCAAGCGCGGTAGGCAATGGATGCGGCCCGTCTTTTGGTTTCTTGGGTTAACTGTTGGGGGCATTTTTCCGGATATGGGACATGGGGGAAAGAAAGCTGCATATCGCTG
>Ga0066256_1002509_pt1 | contig 20072 bp, 20 predicted proteins | sample ThiBio_1000_biof_FD_87107 | JGI IMG/M metagenome (GOLD analysis project Ga0066256, IMG submission 87107) | Wastewater bioreactor microbial communities from Cape Town, South Africa - Thiocy_expt_1000_biof (version 2) | ecosystem: Engineered > Bioreactor > Thiocyanate-remediating >... | reverse complement strand
ATCATCAGCGGCGGGCCGAAGCTGAGCCAGTGGGCCAGCACGCGGTTCGCGATCACCGCTTCTTCCGAAATGCCGCGCAGCGCCCATTGGTCGAAGAAGCCCTGTTCCAGATCGGGCGCCACCAACCGGTCGAGCGGAAGGATCGCGGCGAGCAGCGCGGCGACCCACACCACGCCGCCGCCGGTGCGCGCCAGCAGCGGCGCGTCCGGCCCCACGGCGAAGGGATAGAGCATGGCCACGGCCAGGAAGAACAACAGCGGCAGCAGCGTGCCGCCCCGCTGGCCGCCGGGCAGGAACAGCGCCAGGTCGCGCCGCAATATATGCGCCAGCGCCTTCACGGCCCGAACTCCGCCAGGCTGATCGTGGCCATGCCGTCCATGCGGAACGGCTGGTGCGAGGCGATCACCGCGATCCCGCCATTGGCGCAATGATCGCGCGCCAGCGTCTCGGCCAGCGCGACTCCTTCGGCGTCGAGCCCGTTGAGCGGCTCGTCGAGCAGCCAGATCGCCGCCCATTGATCGATCAGCCGGGCGAAGGCAGCGCGCTTGCGCTGGCCGGTGGAAAGATAGCGCACCGGCACGTCGGCCAGGTGGTCGATACCCAGCGGGGCGGTGTGCGTACCGGGCGCGCAGCCGTCTATCCGGCCCCAGAAGCCCAGCGCCCGGGCCAACGGCTGGTGCTCGTCCAGCGCCGGGCGCTCGTCAAGCAGGCCCACGGCTCCCGCGCGCTCCAGCTTGCCGGCCAGCGGCCGCGCGAGGCCCGCCAGGATGCGCAGCAGGCTGGACTTTCCGATCCCGTTCGGCCCGGCGATCTGCAGCGCGCCGCCGGGCGCGAGCTCCAGCGAGACGCCGGAAAACAGCACGCGGTCACCGCGGCGGCAGGCCAGATCCTTTGCCGAGAGGCGGCACGCTTGCATGGCTTCGCCGCTTAGGGGAAACAGGGGGGAGCGACAAGCGAAGGAGCCGCGCGATGCCCATTCCCCAATTGACCGAGGCAGAGGGGATCGCGGCGCTGGCCGACCTGCCGGGCTGGATCCTGCGCGAGGACAAGGCGGCGATTTCGCGCGATTTCGAGTTCCACGATTTCAGCGAGGCCTTCGCCTTCATGACCCGCGTGGCGCTGCTGGCCGAGCAACAGGACCATCATCCCGAATGGTCGAACGTCTACCGCCGGGTGCACATCACGCTCACCACCCACGCGGCGGACGGGCTTTCCGCGCGCGACATCCGGATGGCGAAGGCGATCGACGCGATTGCCTGACACACTTTGTCATTGCGAGCGCAGCGAAGCAATCCAGGGCGGCTGCGTGGGACACTGGATTGCCGCGGGCCTGCGGCCCTCGCAATGACAAAGGATATAAGCCCCCGGCACCTACCGCGTGGCGTTGTAGGCCAGCTGCGCCTCCGCATCCTCGTCGCCCGCGCGGCGCTTGCGGTTGATCTGGCGCACGATGTCGGGCGGCAGGGTCGCTTCGGAACGGTCGATATAGGCGCCGGCGGTGGCGACGGCCTGGGCGCGCTCCTGCCCGTCGGCGAAGGAAATCCTGACTGTGCCCAGCCGCTTCGAGACGACCGAGCTGCCGCCGCGCATCACGGCGGAGAAATAGGGCAGCTCCACCGTGCGGGCACCGCGCGTGTCGCTGCGGCGGGCCATCACGTCGAAGGTGGCCTGCGAATAGACCCGCTCACCCGTATCGTCGCACTGGCTGCGCATGTTGGTCATCGCCGCGATCACGTCGATATCCTCGGCGTTGCGGCCGGCGCCGCGGAACAGGGTGACGTCGCCCGTATAGTCGGGAATGCCCACGGCCGGGCAGGCCGTGCGCAGCGCGGTGATGCCCACGCCCTGGTTCACCACCAGCTCGCCGCTGGACTTGCAGCCGGCAAGGGCGGCGATGGCGACGGCCGTGGCAATGCGGCGAAGGCGAGCGGTCATGCAATGTCCTCAAGGTATAGCTATTCGCGCAGCCCTAGCCCTTTCGCCGCGCAGCGACAACCGCTAGAGGCGTTTCCATGAACGCTCCCTTTCAGAAGCAGTCCGCCGGTTGCGCGGAGGCGACGGATCGCCCGCCGCTGACGCTGCTGATCGCCGCGCCGCGCGGTTTTTGCGCCGGGGTGGACCGCGCGATCGAGATCGTGGAGCGGGCACTGGGGAAGTATGGTGCGCCGGTCTATGTCCGCCACGAAATCGTGCATAACCGCTATGTGGTGGACGGGCTCAAGGCGATGGGCGCGGTTTTCGTGGAAGAGCTGGACGAAGTGCCCGACGGCGCGCCGGTGGTGTTCAGCGCGCATGGCGTGCCCAAGACGGTGCCTGCCGATGCACAGATGCGTGGGCTCGATTATCTCGATGCGACCTGCCCGCTGGTCAGCAAGGTCCACCGGCAGGCGGAGCGGCAGGCCGAGGCCGGGCGGCACATCCTGTTCATCGGGCATCGCGGCCATCCCGAAGTGATCGGCACGCTGGGCCAGCTTCCCGAAGGGAGCATGACGCTGATCGAGACGCTGGAAGACGTCGCCGCGCTGCGGTTTCCGCCCGATGCGCCGCTCGCCTTCCTGACGCAGACCACGCTTTCGGTGGACGATACCGCCGCGATCGTGGAGGCGCTGAGGCAGCTTTATCCGCAGATCGTCGGCCCCAAGGCGGAGGATATCTGCTACGCCACTTCCAACCGGCAGGCGGCAGTGAAGGCGATCGCGCCCGATTGCGACCTGGTGCTGGTGATCGGCGCGCCCAACAGCTCCAATTCGCTGCGGCTGGTCGAAGTGGCGCAGCGGTGCGGCACGCCGGCCCATCTCATCCAGCGGGGGGCGGACATCGATCCGGCCTGGCTCGAAGGCCTCCCGACGCTGGGCCTCACGGGGGGCGCTTCCGCGCGGGAACCGCTGGTGCGCGAAGTGGCCGACGGGCTGGGCGAATGGCGCGACGTGCGCGAGGAAGCGCGCGTCACCGCCGAAGAGAAGATGGTGTTCAAGCTGCCCCGCCAGCTCACCGACTGACCCCGTGGCCGTCTACACGCATCTCGGCGCCGAAGACCTGGCGAAGCTGATCGGCGAGTACGACGTGGGCCGGCTCGTCTCGGCCAAGGGCATCGCCGAAGGCGTCTCGAACAGCAACTGGCTGATCGAGACCACGCGCGATGATAGTGAAGACAGGTCCGGCACCCGCTTCATCCTCACCATGTACGAATACCGCATCGAGCTTTCCGACCTTCCCTTCTTCCTCGGCCTGCTGGATCACCTTGCCGCGAAAGGCTGCCCGGTCCCCCGCACGATCCACGATCGCAGCGGCGCCGCCTTCCGCATGCTGGACGACAAGGCGGTGGCGCTGATCGAGTTCCTGCCCGGCGTCTCGGTCGATCACCCCGAAGCGGACCAGGCCCGTGCCGTGGGCGAGGCGCTGGCGGGCATCCATCTCGCCTCGACCGACTTCGCGGGCGTGCGGCCCAACACTCTCGGCCCCGATGCGTGGCGGTATCTCGCGGACGATTGCGGGGATAGCGGGCTGGCGCAGATCGACCCGGCCTTGCCCGCAACCATCACCGCGGAACTCGCCTTCCTGGAAGCGAACTGGCCGGCCGGCCTGCCCCGCGCAGTGATCCATGCCGACCTGTTCCCCGACAACGTGCTGATGCTGGGCAACCGGGTTTCCGGCCTGATCGACTTCTATTTCGCCTGCACCGACATCGTCGCCTACGACCTTGCGGTGACGCATGCGGCGTGGTGCTTCGAGGACGACGGCAGCTTTCGCCCCAACGTCTCGCGCGAACTGCTCGCCGGATATTGCGCCGTCCGCGCCTTGTCGGAAGCGGAATGGGCGGCCATGCCGGTGCTTGCCAGAGGTGCCTCCATGCGCTTTCTCATGACCCGCGCCTATGACTGGCTGCACACCCCGCAGGGGGCGATGGTGACCAGGAAGGACCCGCTGGCGTTCGCGCGCAGGCTGTCCTTCTATGCGACAGAAGGCGCGAAGTGCTTCACCTTGGCGGAAAATTCGCGTTAGCCGTCACGCCATGACCAGCGTCGAGATTTTCACCGATGGCGCCTGCAAGGGCAATCCCGGCCCCGGAGGATGGGGCGCGCTGCTGCGGATGGGGCGGCACGAGAAGGAAATGTCCGGTTCCGAAGCCGACACGACCAACAACCGCATGGAAATGATGGCGGTGATCCGCGCGCTGAACGCGCTGACCAGGCCGTGTTCGGTCCAGCTTCATTCAGACAGCCGATACGTGATCGACGGCATGACGAAATGGATCGAAGGCTGGCAGAAGAAGGGCTGGAAGAACGCCAGCAAGAAGCCCGTTCGCAACGCCGACCTGTGGCACGACCTGATCGAAGCGGCCGCGCCGCACCAGATCACCTGGCACTGGGTGAAAGGCCATAACGGCCATCCGGAAAACGAGCGTGTGGACAAGCTGGCCAGCGCCGCCGCCGAAAGGGCGGCCGCGGGCTGAAGGACGCCTCGTCGGTCCCTGCGAAGGCAGGGACCCGGGGCGATGGAGTCCCTGCCTTCGCAGGAGCTCACGGGGAAATGGTCAGCTGTTATCTTCGACCGGAGCGTCAGGGCCGTTCTTCTTGATCGAATCGATCGCATTCTGGGCGCTGGACTTGCTCGAATAGCCCTCGGTCGAGAACATGACTTCGGAGTTGTACTTGAAACGGACCCGATACTCGCCGGCCTTGTCCTTGTAGATCTCGAACTTGTGGGCCATCTGGCACCCCCCTTGGCAAAGATTGAGGCTTCCAGCCTAACACGGCTGGCGGGATTTTCTAGAAGAAGCGTGCGGCGCGATAGAGCTGGGGATCGAGGCCGCGCGCGCGCTCATCGGCAGGCGGGCCCAGCATTGCCGGCGCCGCCGGGGGGCCCGCTGCGGGGGCGGTCTGGCTTCGGTCTCCGCCCGGCCGGGCGACCCAGAAGAACGCGGGGTTCTCCGGGTCCGCCCCATAGCCCGGCAGGCGCCCGGGCGCGACGCTGCGCAAGCCCGCCCATTTGTGCTCCCCCCGCCCGACCCCCCAACCGCCCCCGTGCTCGAGCCGGTCTATCGCCACGGCGACGTCCAGTTCCTCAGGCGCCGCATCGCAAGGCGGGCTCGGTATCTCGTCATGCGGGCTGAGCCACAACCGGCCGCCTTCCGGCTTGAAATAGAACTGCCCCAGGATGTCCATGACCAGCGGCAAGGAGGGCGAGGCTTCGGGCGAAGTCCGCAGCTGGACCATGGTTCGCCGCAGCGGCGTTATTCCCAACGGCCTGACGCCCGCGATCGCGGCGACCGGATCGGCCCACGCACCCGCCGCATCGACCAGGATGCTGCTGCCGAATTTCGCGCTGTCCGCCGTGGTCAGCGTCCATTTGCCGCCGGCGAAGGCCGCGCCGGTCAATTCCGCGCGGCAGACCAGCCGGACCCCGGCCTTGCGCGCCCGGGCAAGATACCAGCCGTGCAGGCCAGCCACGTCGATATCCTTGCAGCCGGGTTCGGTCACGCCGGCCACCCATTCGGGGCGCAGGCCGGGTATGGCTTCTTCCAGCGCGGCGCGATCGACCCGATCGACCCGCACGCCCGCGGCCGCGAATTCGCCGAGGAAGCGGTCTATCTCCGCGTCCTGCCCTGCCCGGGCGATGGTGAGCCCTCCGCGGTCCCCCAGGAATCCCCGCTCGGCCAGCCAGGGCCCCGATGCCGCGGTCAGCGGCTGAATCAGCGGCCCGCCATAGGTCTCCGCCCAGAACGCGGCCGACCGACCGGTCGAATGCCGCCCGGGCTGGTCTTCCGCTTCCAGCAGGACGACGCTTGCATGCGGCCCGATCTCGGCAGCCAGGCTCGCGCCGGCAATCCCCGCACCCACGATTGCAATGTCGAAATTGTCAATCAACGCTTGCTTGCTCCCTGCGCGGCGACGCTGGCGAGGAAGCCATCGATTCCCGCGATCGCGCGATCGCGCACGGCGTCTTCCTCACGCAGAACCTCGTGCGCCGCTTCCTTCCCGAACAGCAGCAAGTCAGCCCGGGGCATGCGCTCGGCCGCCTGCGCGATCGCGCCGAAATCGACCAGACGGTCGGCATCGGTGGCGACGATGAACACCGGCGCCTCGATCCGCTCCAGCACGCCAGGGGCGGACAAGGCGCGCATCGAGGCATAGGCGCGCTCGACCCATCCCCAGCTGCCCGGACCCATGACGAGCTCGGGCCGGTGATTGCGCCACCACAGTTCATCCGCGTAGCGGACGGGATCATGCGTCAGCAGTTCCTGCCGGCCGGCGGGAACCTCGCCGGGCTTCTCGCTCCATTTCCAGGCAGGCCGGCGCGGATCGCCCAGCGCGGCCATCAGGCGGGCGACGCCGTGCATCACGGCGTCCGGCACGCCTTTCGAAATGAAGCCGAGCATGGGGGCCGAAAGAATCACCGCATCGGGCGCGACGGCCCCTTCGGCCACTGCCCTCAGCACCAGCTGCCCGCCCATCGAATGGGCCGCCAGCACGTGCGGCGCGGGCGTTTCGGCAACCCATTGGCGCCACAGATGCGCCAGATCGTCGACCCAGATATCGAAATCGCCGACATGCCCCGTCACCGCATCGGCGCCCAGCCGCCCGGAGCCGGCCTGGCCGCGCCAGTCCGATGCCGTGACGCGCCAGCCGCCGCGCGCCCAGTGATCCAGCGTTTCCAGATATTTCTCGTAGTAGTCGCCGCGCCCGGGGAGGAAGAGGATCGAGCCGCGGCACCCGTTTTCAGGGGCGGGCCAGTCGATCCGACGTATCGGATGGCCGTCCGAAGCGCGCCAATGCGCCTCCACCGCATCGGCGGGAATCGCGCGCCGATCGAAAGCGCCGTCCTTCCCTTCGATCGCGTGGCTAATACCGGCCTCCTGCCCGTGGTTACTTTTTGGTAAGCCCTGTTGAGTAACACAACCTCCCAGGGGACCCAGGGGGGTAACATGCAGGGTATCATTTTCCACTACGGGCTGCTTGCCGCCTTGGCAATTGCGCTGCTCGTCGCTGCATACACCGATGTCCGCTCGCGCCAGATCGCCAACTGGCTGACGGCCGCGATCGCGCTGGGCGCGCCTCTTTTCTGGTGGTCCAGCGGATTGGCGCTGTGGCCCGATGTCGCGATCCAGATCGGCGTCGCCTTCGCGGCCTTCGTCGCGCTTGCCGGCCTGTTCGCCCTGCGGGTGATGGGCGGCGGCGACGTGAAGCTGATCGCGGCGCTCGCCTTGTGGCTCGCGCCGGCGGACTTCCTGAGCATGCTGATCATGATGGCGCTGGTGGGCGGCGTGCTCACCCTGCTGATCGGCATGTGGAACGTGATCCGCCGCAAGGCCGGCGCGCGGCTGTCCGTGCCTTACGGTATCGCGATCGCCGCCGGCGGGCTGTGGATCCTGGGAATGCACTACTTCCCTGCTGCTTCGGCGGGAGCCGGCAGTTTTGGGTGAACCCGATTTTAACCAATCCGACCGATGATGGGGGCGAATTCCGATCGGTCAAACAGGGGGCTTGACGCACCATGGACAGGAAGAAGCTGGTATTGCTGCTGGGAGCGCTGATCATTGCGATCGGCACCGCCATGGCAGCGCGGAGCATGTTCGCCGGGGCATCCGCCCCGCAGGCGGAAGCCGCCGTTCCGGAGCCCAAGGGCCCGAAGGTTCTGGTCGCCCAGCGCGCCCTTCCGATCGGGACGATCATCACTGCCGACGCGATCGCGTTCCAGGCCTGGCCCAAGGACATGGTGCAGGACGCCTATTTCGTGGACGGCGAGGCCGACATGAACCAGCTGCTCGGAACGGTCGTGCGCCATCCGATCACCGCGGGTGAACCGGTGACGCAGGGCTCGCTGGTCGCTCCGGGCGATCGCGGCTTCCTGGCTGCGGCGCTCGGCCCGGGCATGCGCGCCGTGACCGTGCCCGTGTCCGCCAAGACCGGCGTGGGCGGCTTCGTCTTCCCCGGCGACCGCGTGGACATGGTCCTCACCCAGACGGTCAAGGGCGACGGCGACGCGCCGCTGAAGGCGGCCGAAACGATCCTGCGCAACATCCGCGTCCTGGCGACCGACCAGTCGACCGAAACGACGCATAACGAAAACGGCAAGACCGTCGTCCGCGCCTTCCGCACGGTGACGCTCGAAGTCACGCCGAGGATCGCCGAGAAGGTCGCGGTCGCGCAGACCATCGGCACGCTCAGCCTTTCGCTGCGCTCCATCGCGGACAACCAGTCCGAGCTGGAAAGCGCGATCGCATCGGGCGAAGTCCAGGTGCCCGAGGGCGCGAGCAAGGCCGAGGAGGAGCGCTTCCTGCGCGAAGCCATCGCCCGCCCGCGTGACGGCGCCAGTTCTTTCGTGACCGGCGGCGACGTGTCGCGGTTCCAGCGCCGCTCCATGCCGCGCGCGGATGCCCAGCGTCCGGTGCTCGCAATGGGCGTCAGCGGCAATCCTTCGGCTTCCGGAGCTCCGGCTGCGGCGATGCCGGCCTACACCGGCCCGACCGTGCGCGTGACGCGTGGCAAGTCGACGGTCGCCGTTCCTGTCGGGAAGTGATGCCATGACGAACGAGCTCAATCCCGGCAACGGATTTCAAATCAGGGGCGAAACCATGAAACGCCGCCTTTTCACTTCGACGCTGACTGCCATCTGCGCAGTCCTGCCGATCACCGCCATGCCTTCGGGCCCGGCCCAGGCCCAGGCTGTCCTGCGCCCGTCGAGCGACATCGTGCTCTCGGTCGGCCGTGGCCAGCTGGTGACCGTCCCGGGCAACATGGCCGACATCTTCGTCGCGAACGATGCGGTCGCCGACGTCCAGGTCAAGTCGCAGCGCCAGCTCTACGTCTTCGGCAAGTCCGGCGGCGAGACCACCCTGTATGCGAGCAATGCATCGGGCGACGTCATCTGGGCGGCCAACATCCGCGTCGGCTCCAACATCGACAGCATCGACCAGATGCTTTCGCTGGCGATGCCCGAAGCGAAGGTTTCCGTCGCCACGATGGGCACCAACACGGTGCTGCTCACCGGCACGGTTGCCGCTCCCGAGGATGCGGCCGAGGCAGAACGCCTGGTGAAGGCCTTCGTCGGCGAGCAAGCCAACGTCGTCAGCCGCCTGAAGACGGCCACGCCGCTCCAGGTCAACCTGCAGGTCAAGTTCGCCGAGGTGAGCCGCTCGCTGGTCCGCGCGCTGGGGGCGAACCTCGCCTCCGCCGACAGCTCCAGCGGCTTCCAGTTCGGCATCGGCCGGGGGCGTGGCGGATGGCTACCCCAGTATACGCCCGGCGGCCCTCTCGGCACGGGCGTTACCGAGGGAAGCACCGGAACCAGCGTCGTCATAAACGATCCGAAAGGCACGACCATTTCCGGGTTCGGAAAATTGCTCGGCCTCGATCTCGCCAGCGCGCTGGACCTTGCGGAAACGAATGGCCTGGTGACTACTCTGTCGCAACCCAATCTGACCGCGCTTTCGGGTGAAACCGCCGACTTCCTTGCCGGCGGCGAGTTCCCGATCCCGCTCAGCCAGGGCCTCGGTACGACTTCGATCGAATACAAGAAGTACGGCGTCAGCCTGTCCTACACGCCGACCGTGCTGGCCAATGGCCGCATCTCGCTGCGCGTGAGGCCGGAAGTCTCCGAGCTTTCCAGCCAGGGCGCGGTGGTCTTCGGCGGGACGCAGGTCCCGGCCCTCACCGTTCGCCGGGCCGAAACCACGGTCGAGCTGGGCTCGGGCCAGAGCTTCATGATCGCCGGCCTGCTGAGCAACAACGCCCAGAACACGATCGACAAGGCCCCGGGGCTCGGCGACGTTCCGATCCTGGGCAATCTGTTCAAGTCGACCGAGTTCCGCAAGGGCCAGACCGAGCTGGTGATCATCGTCACCCCCTATCTGGTCAACCCGGTCAACGCGAACGACATCAAGCTGCCGACCGACGGCTTCCAGGCGCCCAACGCCTTCCAGCAGTTCCTCGGCAACATGGAATCCGACGGGGTGACCGGCAGCGACCGGCCCAAGCCCTCCGCCGTAGGCGAAGGCGCAGCAGCGCCGAAGGTCGGCATGGCCGACCATGACGCCGTCAGCGCCCAGGCGTCGGCGGACGACAAGGATCGTCGCAAGGGCGGCAAGGCGGAGCGGACGGCCGAAGCCGTCGCCACGCCCGGCTTCAGCCTCAAGTGAGAAAGGTGAACTCGATGCTTACCCGCATGAAAACGCCGGCAGCCGCCGCCGCTCTCGCTCTTGCCATGGGGCTTTCACTCGGAGGCTGCAACGCAGGCGCCGAAATGAACCGGTCCCTGGATTCGATCAAGCAGCCGGTCGTGGAGCGCACCAATTTCACGCTGGACCTGGTTTCCGGTTCCGGCGGGCTTTCGGTGCCCGAACAGCGCCGCCTCGACAACTGGTTCGCGACCATGGATCTCGGCTATGGCGATCGCATATCGATCGACGAACCGATGTCCAATCCTTCGACGAAGGAAGCCGTGGCGGCGATCGCCGCGCGCTATGGCCTGCTGGTCAGCGACGGAGCGCCGGTCACGCAAGGGTTCGTTGAACCGGGCAAGAGCCGGATCATCATCACCCGCTCCAGGGCGAGCGTGCCGGGCTGCCCCGACTGGGAAGGGCGTTTCGCCAGCAATTACGGCAACGCCACCAGCCCCGGCTTCGGCTGCGCGGTAAACGGCAACCTTGCCGCCATGGTCGCCAATCCGGAGCACCTCGTCCAGGGCGCCACGGGCACCGGCGAGACGGTCATCATGACGTCGAACAAGGCGATCGACAGCTATCGCACGCAGGCCCCCACCGGCCAGGGCGGGCTGAAGACCGTGTCGTCCACTAGCGCTGGAGGGAACTGAGACATGAACGCCCCTTGGAAACCTGGCTCGACGAACGGACGCGATCCCTTCGCCGCCTTCATCTGCGACGATGGAGCGCTGGACGTCCTGCGCCCCGTCGTGATCGAGATGGGCTGGCAGATCGAGAAATGCGCCAAAGGCGGCCTTCGCAACGCCATCCAGTCGCTCTCGATCACCGCCAGCCCGAACATCCTGATGGTGGACCTGTCGGAAAGCGGCGATCCGCTGAACGACATCAACGCGCTGGCCGAAGTCTGCGAGCCGGGCACGGTGGTGATCGCCATCGGGCAGGTGAACGATGTGCGCCTCTATCGCGACCTGCTCGCCAGCGGCATCCACGACTATCTGCTGAAGCCGCTTTCCGCGGGCCAGGTGCGCGATGCGCTGGTCCAGGCGCAGGCGGTGTTCTCCGCGCCGAAGGCCAATGACGGTTCGGCCGTCAAGCGGCATATCTCGACCGCCATCATCGGCACGCGCGGCGGCGTGGGCGCTTCCACCCTGGCGACTTCGCTCGCCTGGCTGTTCAGCACCGATCACAAGCTGCCCACGGCATTGCTGGACCTCGACGTCCATTTCGGCACCGGCGCGCTCGCGCTCGATCTCGAGCCCGGCCGCGGGCTTACCGACGCGATCGACAATCCCAGCCGCATCGACGGACTGTTCATCGAGCGGGCGATGATCCGCGCGAACGACAATCTGGCGATCCTTTCCGCCGAAGCCCCGATCAATTCGCCGCTGATGACCGACGGAGCCGCCTTCGTTCAGCTGGAGGAGGAATTCCGCCACGCCTTCGAAATGACGGTGATCGATCTGCCGCGGAGCATGCTGATCAACTTCCCCCACCTGCTCGCGGATGTGAACGTGGTGGTCCTGGCGACGGAGATGACCCTTGCATCGGCACGCGATGCGATCCGGCTCCTCTCCTGGCTCAAGACCAATGCGCCGCACGCCCAACCGCTGGTGATCGCGAACAAGGTGCAGGCCGGCGCGGGCGAGATCAGCCGGGCTGACTTCGAAGCCTCGATCGAGCGCAAGATCAATTTCATCGTCCCGTTCGCCCAGAAGGCGGCCATCAACGCCGCCAAGCTGGGCCAGACCTTCGTGGACGCCAACCGGTCGAGCAAATCGGCTTCCGTGATCCGCGAGATCGCGAGCACGATCCTCGGCGTTGGCGACGAAGTCGCGGAGGAAGCCTTCAACCAGGCGAGCGGCAAATCCCTTCTCGGCAAGTTCGACATCAAGTCGCTCCTTGCGAAAAAGGAAAAGCGAGCGGCGAGCCCGATGCGGGAAGCCGCGGAATGAATGGGCCGGTGGCAGCCGGATAGCGCATGACCCGGCTGCCGCCCCCTTCCGGTCGCGAATGACAAGTTCGAAAGGCGAGGCCAGAAAATGAACACTTTGCAGCTCTTGCTGTTGGCCGGCGGTGTGCTGGGCCTCAGCGGCCTGATCTCCCTTGTCTTCGGAGGCCCTTCGCCCGCGGGGGAAGGCGCCCGCCGTTTGCAGACGGTCCGCTTCCGCCATTCCGAAAACACGCTCGACAAGGTCGAATCCCAGCTCAAGAAGGCCATCGCGGCCCGCAAGCCGTCGATGCACAAGGTCGCCGGAGCCGGATCGCGCATCCAGGCCCTGGGCGTGCGCCTGCATCGTTCGGGCAAGAACTGGACGATCTCGCAATATATCTACACCTCGATCGGCATCGCACTGGCCGTCGCGGTGGTGGTGTACCTCAAGACGGGCGCGCCGCTGCTTTCGCTGTGCGTCGGCATCTTCCTGGGGGCCGGCATTCCGCACATGGTGCTCAGCTGGTTCATCAAGAAGCGGATCGACGCGTTCAACGCCAAGTTCCCCGACGCGATCGAGCTGCTCGTGCGCGGCTTGCGCTCCGGCCTGCCGGTGACCGAGACGCTGGCGGTGGTGGCTTCCGAAGTTCCCGGCCCGGTGGGCGTCGAGTTCCGGGCGATCGTCGACCGCATCAAGCTTGGCCGCACCATGGACGAAGCGCTCCAGGAAACCGTGGACCGGCTCGGCACGCCCGAATTCCAGTTCTTTTGCATCACCCTCGCGATCCAGCGGGAGACGGGCGGCAACCTCGCCGAAACCCTCTCCAACCTGGCCGACGTGCTGCGCAAGCGTTCGCAGATGAAGCTCAAGATCCGGGCGATGAGCTCGGAATCGAAGGCATCCGCCTACATCGTGGGCGCGCTGCCCTTCGTGGTGTTCACCATGGTATGGTGGGTCAATCCCAAATATCTGCAGCCCTTCTTCGTTGACGAGCGCCTGATGGTCGCCGGCATGGGCGGGCTGGTGTGGATGAGCATCGGCGCCTTCATCATGGCCAAGATGGTCAGCTTCGAAATCTGACGGGGACGGATCGGAATCATGCTCAACACTCCTGCCGGACCTACGCTCCTCGGCTTCGACGTCATCGTCGTCGGCACGATCCTCGCCGGATTGGCCGCCGTTGCCGTGATGACCGCGATCTATGCCGCCGTCACCGTGAGGGATCCCATGGCGAAGCGCGTGAAAGCGCTCACCGCCCGGCGGGAAGAGCTCAAGGCCGGCGTCGTCGCGTCCGCAAGCAAGAAGCGCCAGAGCGTCATCCGCAAGAGCGAAACCACCGACAAGATGAAGGACACACTGCAGGGCCTCAAGGTTCTGCAGGACAGCCAGCTCAAGGAAGCGCAGCAGAAGCTCGCCCAGGCCGGCTATCGGAACAAGGAATGGGCCGTTGCGGTCATCTTCGGCCGCATGGTGCTGCCGATCGTGTTCGGCGTGATCGCCGGCCTGATGGTCTACTGGTCGGACATGTTTCCGGAATGGGGCAGCTTCAAGCGCTTCATGGCGTTCGCGGGCGCGGTGCTGATCGGCTACAAGGCGCCTGACATCTTCCTGAGCAACCAGATCTCCAAGCGGACCAGCGCGCTGCGCAAGGGCCTGCCCGATGCGCTCGATCTGCTGGTGATCTGCGCCGAAGCCGGCCTTACGGTCGATGCGGCCTTCAACCGCGTCGCCAAGGAACTTGGCCGCGCCTATCCCGAGCTGGGCGACGAGTTCACGCTCACCGCGATCGAGCTTTCATTCCTCCAGGAACGCCGGCAGGCGTTCGAAAACCTCGCCTATCGCGTCAATCTCGATTCCGTGCGCGGGGTGGTCACGACCATGATCCAGACCGAACGCTACGGCACGCCGCTCGCCTCGGCCCTGCGCGTGCTGTCGGCCGAATTCCGCAACGAGCGCATGATGCGGGCGGAAGAAAAGGCGGCAAGGTTGCCGGCGATCATGACGATTCCGCTGATCCTGTTCATCCTGCCGGTGCTGTTCGTCGTGATCCTCGGCCCGGCGGCCTGCTCGATCTCCGACGCCTTCGCCGCCAAGCCCGGGCAATCGCACGGCTGAGGACGAAGGAAACATGGGCGGAAGTCAGGTGTCGTAGTTCCCGCTATCGATGCCTTCCGCGTGAAGATCGCGAACTTCCTGCTTCATCCGCACCAGGAGCGCCTTGAACGTAGCGATTTCCTCGTCGCTGAAATTGGCGAGCAGCCTCCGCTCCATCTCGAGCGCGAGCGGCATGATCGCGCCGTGCATGCGCCGGCCTTCCTCCGTCAGCTCGAGCAGGTGCGAGCGGCCGTCCCGGGTATTGGGCTGCCGCCAGACAAGCTCCCGCTCCTCCAGATCCTTGCATGCGCGGTTGACGGCGACCTTGTCCATCAGCGTCAAGGCCGTGAGATCGCGCTGCGTCAGCCCGCCTGCGTCGCCGAGAACCGCCATCACCCGCCATTCCGGAACCTTGAGCCCGAAACGCGAGCGATATTCCTGAGCGATCCGGCCGCTGACGGCATTGGACGTGATCGACAGCATGTAAGGAAGGAATTCGGCAAGGCGCGGTTGAGGTTTGATATCGAACCAACTGTACCGGTCGGGCGATCCGAAAAGCAAGCATGTAATCCCGGCGTTGCGATCCGGTCCCTCCAGCCCAGCAGCCGCCCCGCCACGGCGCGGAGCCTTGCCGCCAATACCGGATCGCGCAGATCGGCTGAGGTCACGATCGCGCCGTCCAGCGCGCGGTCGATCGGGCTCTCCTCGCGCTCCGGCGGAAGCGCCGATGCAAGCTTGGCCAACGCCGTCCTCGCCTTGTCGACATTGGCCTGCAGCACGGCGACGATATCCGACACCGTCACTTCCTCGCCATTGTCGCGCCAGCTGTCATAGTCGGTGACCATCGCCAGCACGGCGTAAGGCAACTCGGTTTCCCGCGCGAGCCGCGCCTCGGGCATCGCCGTCATGCCGATCACATCCGCGCCCCACTCGCGATACAGGCGGCTTTCGGCACGGGTCGAGAACTGAGGACCTTCGATCGCGACATAGCACCCGCCGCGATGCACCTTCGCGCCCGACTTCTCCGCGGCATCGGCGGCCAGGCCCGCAAGCCTGGGGCAAACCGGATCGGCCAGGCTGACATGGGCTGCAAACCCGTTGCCGAAGAAGCTGCGTTCGCGCCCCAGCGTCCGGTCAAGTATCTGATCGATCACCACGAAATCGCCCGGCGCCAACTCTTCCCGCAGCGAGCCGATCGCGGAGATCGAGAGCAGGTCCGTCACGCCGCAGCGCTTCAGCACATCGACATTGGCGCGATAATTGATCGCGCGGGGAGGAATCCGATGGCCCGGGGGATGGCGGGGAAGAAAGGTGAAGCGAACCCCCGCGATCGTGCCGGTGGTCACCGATCCGGACGGTTCGCCGAACGCGCTCTTGACCGGGATCTGCTGCGCATCCTCGATCATGTCGCCTTCATAAAGACCGGTGCCGCCGATCACCCCGATATGCCAGCCTGCCGCCATTAATCCCTCGCCAGTCCCGCCATCACGAAGTCTATCGTGTGCGCCCGATAACGGTCACGCAGCTCTTCGGTAAGCGAATCCTCGCCGAAGCAGTAGCGCAGGAACAGGCGTGCCGCGAAGAAGCGATCGGCCGCTCCGGTGACGCTGAAGTAGAAAAGTTGCGGATCGACCTCGCGAAAGACGCGCGCTGCGACCCCCTCTCCGATCAGCCTGTCATAAGCCTGATAGATCGGGCGCAGATACGTGTCCGCGATACGCTGGGCTTCGGGCGGATCGCTCTCCCGCACGAGGCGCATCAGCAGCCGCTGGATGTATGGAGTCTCGTAGAACGTATCCACCACGGCCGAGAGATGGCGGCGCAGCTTCGTGTCCGGATCCATGTCCTTTGCCAGCAAGGCGTCGAGCGAATGGATTATCTGGCGCATGTCGCGATCGAGCAGCGCCTTCATCAGGCCGGCCTTGTTGCCGAAGTAATATTTGACCAGCGCCGAATTCAAACCGGATTTCTTGCTCAACTGGGCAAGCGAGATGTCGACCGTGTCCTCTTCGCGCATGATGCGCGAGGCCGTCGCGAGGAGCTGCTCGCGTGCATCGGAAGGGGCGGCGGCCGTACTTGCCATGCTCGCCGCTCCGCCCATCACCGAGGCTGCATGCGGATGGCGCCGTCCAGCCGGACGTGCTCGCCGTTGAAATAGCCGATCTCGATCATCGCCAGAGCGAGCGCGGCGAATTCCTCCGGCCGGCCGAGACGCTTCGGAAATGGCACCGATGCCGCCAGCGATTCCCGGGCCTTCTCGGGCAGGCCCGCAAGAAGCGGAGTATGGAAGATCCCCGGCAGGATCGTGTTCACGCGAATGCCTTCGCTCATCAGATCGCGCGCGATGGGCAGCGTCATGCCCACGATCCCGCCTTTCGAAGCGGAGTAGGCGGCCTGCCCCACCTGCCCGTCGACCGCGGCGACCGATGCCGTATTCACTATGGCGCCCCGTTCTTCGTCCGCCAGCGGATCGAGCGCCATCATCCCCGCCGCCGCCTTGGCGATGCAGCGGAAACTGCCGACCGTATTGACCTCGAGAGTGCGGGCGAAGGCGGCGATCGGCAGATGCGAGATCTCCCCTGTTTCGCGATCGCGGCGCGTCGTCTTGCCGATCGTCCCGATCCCGGCGCAGTTCACGAGTATCCGTTCCTGGCCGTGCTGTGCCCGCGCCTTTGCAAATCCGGCATCCACCGACTCGTCGGATGTCACGTCCACCAGGCAGAACAGCCCGCCGATTTCGGCGGCGACCGATTCGCCTTTCTCCTGCTGGAGATCGAACAAAGCCACCCTGGCGCCTTTCGCGGCCAGCGCCCGGGCGGTCGCTTCGCCAAGTCCGGATGCCCCGCCGGTGACGACGGCCGAAATGGAAGTATCGATCTGCAAATGGATGCTCCTGCAGTCTGAATCGGCGGAAATTTAAGCGTTCGGCTAAGCGCCCAAACGCCACCGGTCAAGCCGGGCGGCAACCCGCGCCAATCTAGTTACAATCGTCACCTGTTGTGCAATTGCAACATATCTTGCACGAAACCGTCTTTTGAAATTGATTTGAATTGAAACGACTTCCGGCATCCAGCAGTGGAAGCCCCAGCGAATGCTGTTCCTTCCTTTCGTGCAGGTATGGGGCCGGAAGGAAGGTTTCCATTTCAAGCCGTCCGGGAAAACCGGACCTGCATTGGGGACTGACCAGTGAAGAACCAATCCCGCCTCAAGGGCGCCGCGGCGCCCATCGCACTTTCCATTGCCTTGCTGACCCAACCCGCCTTCGCGCAGGACGAAACCCCGGAGAGCATCGCCGATGCCTCGGCCGACGCCGACGCGCCGGTGATCATCGTCACCGGTTCGCGCATCGCGCGGCCCGAGCTCGCCGAGCCGAACCCGATCGTGGCGATCACCAGCGAGCAGATCGAACGGTCCGGCGACACGAGCGTCGTCGATACCCTGATGCGCAACCCGGCCCTGATCAGCTCGATCGGCACTTCGCGCGGTGCGGGCTCCAACAGCGACCTCGGCCTGGGCGAAACCGGCGTCAACCTGCTCGATCTGCGCAATCTCGGCGTCAAGCGCACGCTGGTTCTGGTTAACGGCAAGCGCCATGTGGCCGGCGTTCCGGAAACCGCGGCGGTCGACATCACCTCCATTCCCCAGGACCTTATCGAGCGCGTCGACGTGCTCACCGGCGGCGCTTCGGCGGTCTACGGTGCAGACGGCGTGTCGGGTGGGGTCAACTTCGTGCTCAAGCGCGATTTCGAAGGCCTCATGGCGCGTGCGCAAACCGGCTGGACGACCTACGGCGACGGGAACCAGACGCTGGCTTCCGTTACCGCGGGCAAGAACTTCGCCGACGGCCGCGGCAATGTCGCGGTATCCTACGAATACGCCTACCAGCAGCGAGTGGACACGCGTCAGCGCAGCTATCTGGGCGACAATTCGAAGTTTTACGGGATCATCCGCAATCCCTACGATTTCCCCGACGATCCGAACGTGCCCGACCGGGTGCCGATCGCCGGAACCACCTGGGCCGACAGCGCCATGGACGGCGCGGTCGACCTCGATTTCGACGGCATCCCCGACTATACGGGCAGCGGCAAGGTCTACGACCGGGGCATTCTGCTGCCGTCGTCGGGCGGCCTTGCGATCGGCGGCGACAACACCCCGCGTGCAGGCTATTACGGCGACATCGTTCCGAAAACGGAACGCCACGTGGTCAACCTGCTCACGAGCTACGAATTCTCGCCCGCGCTGCGCTTCTTCGCCGAAGGCAAGTATGCGAAGATGAGTTCGTTCTCGATCAGCCAGCCCAGCTTCGATTTCTACACCGTCCTGCAGCCGGACAACTACTTCCTGAACGAGCGCTTCGGCGATCTCGTGCAGGGGCCGGCCCTGATCAGCCGGGACAATTTCGATCTCGGCCAGCGCGGTGAATATACCGGCCGCGAGACGTGGCGTGCCGTCATAGGCTTCGAAGGCGAAATCTCGGACCACGCCCGTTACGAGGTGTCCTATGTCTACGGCGAAACCTCGGCCAATATCCGCAACACCCATGCGCGCATCGCGGACCGTTACTTCGCGGCGCTGGACGCGGTTGACGACGGCACGGGCAAGGCCGTCTGCCGCATCGACGTGGACGGCACCGGAATCATCGATCCCGACAATTACGACGATGTGCCGGTCAGCTTCACCGCCGGCCCCGGCAGCGGCTGCGTTCCGCTGAACCTCCTGGGCAACGGTGTCGCCTCACAGGCCGCGATCGACTGGATGACGCGTGAATCGCTCTCCAGCTCCAAGGTGACGCAACAGGTCGTTTCCGGTTCCATCAGCGGCGATTTCGGCGCCCTGTTCGAGCTTCCGGGTGGCCCGGTCGGCTTTGCCCTCGGTGCGGAATACCGGAAGGAAACGAGCGATTCGACCTTCGACGAGTATTACCAGAACGGCTGGTATGCGGACACTTCGCCCTTCAACAATTCGAAGGGCGAGTTCGACGTCAAGGAAGTCTTCGGCGAATTGAACGTTCCGCTTCTGGACGGCGCGCCGTTGGCCGAAACGCTTTCCTTCGGCGCTGCCCTCCGCTTGTCGGACTATTCCAGCATTGGCAGCACCACCGCCTGGAAGGTGGACGGGGTCTACGCCCCCATCCGCGACATCCGCTTCCGCGCCACCTATTCGGAATCGGTCCGCGCCCCGAACATCGGTGAGCTTTATGGCGCGCAGAGCGGCGGCTATCTGTTCATCGACGATCCGTGCGATCCCGAATACATCAATGACGGCACGCAATACCGCGCGGCGAACTGCCAGGCCCTGCTTTCCGGGCTGGGCCTGACGCCCGACCAGATCGCGGCCTTCAATCCGGCGGCGGATGCCGAAGCCAACACCAGCATCCTCGGCTTCTCGGGCGGCAACCCCGACCTCGCGGCCGAAACGGCGAAGACCTGGACGGCGGGCGTGGTCCTGCGGCCCTCGTTCATTCCGCGCCTGTCGGTGACCTTCGACTGGTACAACATCCGGATCACCAACGCGATCAACACGGCGACCGCGCAGGAACTGACCGACCTGTGCGTCGACCAGCCTTCGCTGGACAACCAGTTCTGCCCGATGATCGACCGCGATTCGGGCTCGGGCTTCGTCGTCGAATGGCGGTCCATCCCGCAGAACGTGGCGAAGTTCGAGACTGCCGGCTTCGATGCCACGGTCAACTACTCGGTCCCGCTCGGCGATCTGGGCACGCTCGATAGCAGCCTGGTGGTCGGCTATGTCGACAAGCTGAACTTCTTCGCCACGATCGGCGCGGATATCGACGACGATCTGCGGGAGACTTATGCGCCGCGCTGGACCGTCGCCTGGGATCTGAACTGGAAGATCGGGGCGGTCACCGCCGGCTACTCTCTCAC
>Ga0066256_1002508_pt1 | contig 20078 bp, 12 predicted proteins | sample ThiBio_1000_biof_FD_87107 | JGI IMG/M metagenome (GOLD analysis project Ga0066256, IMG submission 87107) | Wastewater bioreactor microbial communities from Cape Town, South Africa - Thiocy_expt_1000_biof (version 2) | ecosystem: Engineered > Bioreactor > Thiocyanate-remediating >... | reverse complement strand
GTGCAACGTGTCGCAATACTTTAATTTACAAGGGCGCGGGGCCCGCGGGCCAAAAGAGCCCGCCCCTAGGGCAGCGGGGGGCGTTTGCGGGGGGGGGGCGCTCCCCTCCCCCCCCACCCCCCCCCCCCCCCGCCGCCGCCGCTGCCGCCCCCCCCACCGCCGCCACTTTCGGGATCGGGACTCGCCCGCCAGCTTGCGACAATATTGGCAGCGGCCGTCATGAACTCTACGCTCGTGCCGACGCTGACATTCTGCGCGGCAGCCAGCACCTCGCGCAAGTCAGCAACAAAGCGCGACGGCTCACCGCGGTACTGCTGCGCCACCACCGCCAGCGTGTCGACGTTGGCAACGTCACTTGCCAGCAGCGCAGCCAGCTCTTCCCGCCGTCCCATGAGGCGGCGCGCCACGGCATCCTCCGACGCCACCACCGTCACCGCCGCCATAAAGTCGAGCAGGCCAATGGCAGGCGCGTCGCGGGGCGGTGGCGCCGCCAGGATACCACCCGGTAGCAGGGCGACGCGATGCACGGATGCAGGCGCAGCTGCTGCCCGTGACAGCCCATCTAGCGACTCCCAACTGCCCCACGTCGGCCACGCCGGCAGGTCACTGGCAAGCACCGAGTCCCGCCAGGCTGGCGCTGCCACCGCCGGTGTCACTGCCAGCTGCGCGCCGCTGCCGTCGCGGCTGCGTGCCAGCCGCACCAGCACGCCCTCGCCGTTGCCAAGGTACTCCACCCGACCGTCTGCCAGCAGCACCGCCACCTTGCCGCCGCAGTCCACCACGAGGCCCGTGTCATCTACCTTGCTGCTGACGCGGAACCGCAGCCAGCAGCCGGGGAAGATGGTGGAGGGCGCGGCCGCAGGGGGCACGGGGGGCGAGGCAGGGCGTGCCCGGCGGGCATGGCCGTACGCGGTGATGCTGCTGGCCGCTGACAGCGGCTGCGTCATCACCGAGTCGCTGCCATCCTCCAGCGACCGGCTGCGACGCGAGCCGGAGCGCGGCGGCGTGGCATGCGGCAGCACAATGACAGGGGCGGCGGCGGCGGCAGCGGCGGCTGCAGCGGCAGTAGCGGCGGCGTGCTTCTGCGCGATAGCGCGCGCCACCATGTCATGCGTGATGAGGGAGGTGACGAGCATGGCGGTCAGCATGGAGGTTTTGGGCGCCACGCGTGATGGTGCCTTCCGACCAGCCATCTTGGTGAGGTTGGCCACCACTTCCACCGCCACCTCATCGCGCACATACGGCTTCACCTTCCAGTTCACAAACCGTTTCGGCGGCCGGTCCCACTCTGGCGGCAGCTCGTCGCTGACATCGGCGGCAATGCCCAGCGCTGGTCGCATCTCCGCCGGTATGTTGCGCACCGCAATCAGCTGCAGGCACCGTTCGCTGCCCCACGCCAGGCCAGATCGCGCTTGGTTTCCATTGCCGCGCGCAGACGTCTTCGCTGCCGCATCCTCCGCCAGCACGTAATACCCGCTCTCCACCGCCTTAAGCATATGCTCTTGGTGCGTCAGCGGCTCGTCTCTCGTTGCGCCGCTGGCGGTGCGCTGCGGCTGCGGCCCGCGGCGGATGGGCACGTCGCCGTCGGTGTCGCCATCGTCACCGGCGTCGGCGCGTCCGGGCGACACCGCGGGACTGGCACCGCCGCCTTCTTCGTCGCTGTCGTCCACCCCCGCTGCTTCTCGCAGCAACGCGGTACCAGAGGCGGCATTAAACACAAATGCGGGGTAGTACAGGGTGGTGGAGGACGACAGCGCGGGCCGGGCGACGTCGGGGAAGTCAGAGGAGCCAAGCCTCACCCACATGCGCGGATGGTGCAGCCACGGTGTGTCGGCCAGCAGGGGGTCTTCCATGGCAGGGGTGGTGTACATGGACGGCTGCAGCCGGTCCACCTGCACGTTAAACATGGCAGCAAACAGCTCTGCCGCCTCCACCGGCCGCAGGTGCACAGGGTTGGGCTCCTCGTGCGCCGCGTCGCCCTCCGGCAGCAAGCCCGCCGCCACCACGGCACCCGTCCAGTCGTCAATGCCGCCATTGCGGCAGCCGAGCCGCCATAGCGCACGCCGTACCGCCTCCGGCTCCATGTTGCACACCGTGTCTGCCGCTGTCGCCGCCGCTGCCGCGGCTGCCGTCGCCGCCGCCGTCTTGCCGTCGCTGCGAGACCGCGCGCGCGGTGGCAAGCCCTTTGCCTTCTGCTTCTCGCGCGCTGCCTTGGACGCCGCCGTTTCACGCGCCACCATGTCGGCGCCCAGCGCCACCACAATGCTGGCAGTGGTGCCGCTTGTCAGCGCACGTAGCGCGCTGGCAAGCCATGTGCTCGCCGACGATGCCACAGCCGCCACGTGGTGCTCGTCATCTCCACCAATGCTACTGCTGTCGCTGCTGCGGAGGGGCGTGCTGCTGCCGCTTCTGCGGAGGGGCGTGGCGCGCGGGGGCGATGCGGCACCCGCCGGTCCCGCGCCTCCCCCAGTCACAGATGACACGGAGGAGTCAGCACTTGCGCGCGGCGGCGAGGTGAGGTCGGTCACGCCGCCGCCGCCTGGCAGCGGCCGGGCAGGGAGGGCGCGCACGTCGGCGGCGGCGTACAGCAGCACGTTGCGGAAACTAGTGAACCGCGCGGCCGTGGTGAGCGGCACGCTGAGTTGGCCGCCAGGTGTTTGCGCCGCCGTGGAGGCCAACATCGCAACCAGCGCCGGCTCGTGCGTCAGCAGGTGTGCATAGAACGCGGCGGCAGGCGGCGACGGCAGCCACTTGTTGTCAGGCGGGCACAGCGCAATTGCAACTGCTTCCAACGGCGTGACGGCGGGTGCCGTCGGCACCGCCACCCACCGTGCCAGCATGCGCAATGCGCGCCGCGCCACGGCGGCCGGCGTGACACCCAGCAGCGCGGTAAGTACGGCGATGGCGCGTGGTCGTGCCGCCGCCGCCGCCTCGTCAACAAACTCTATGCCTAGCAGCGCGTCTCGGCAGGCGTCAGCGGCAACCAGGATGCCGCGCAACCCCGCCGCACGTGGGTGCAGCAGCAGCGCCACCACGGCGCCCATGGCGCCCTCCGCCGCACCGTCACCTAGCTTGGCGGCATACGCTGTCAGGGCGGCATGCAGCAGCGAAGTGCCCTTGGCGGCGCCCACCAGCTCCAGCCACGGCGCCACCTCTATGGCCGACTGGAACTCGGCGCGCGCCTCGGGCAGCAGCGGCGGGTCGTCGGCACTCGCCTGCCGCGGCACGCCGCGGGCCAAGCACGACCGCGTCGCCGACGCGGCAGCCAGGTAGCCAGCCAGCGCCGGCGCCGACGCCGTCACGGGTGCTAGCGCGCGCCAGTGCGCCAGCGCTGCCAGCACCCACTCGCGGTCTTCGTGCGCTGCCACGCCGCCCGCACCCAGCGTCTGCATCAGCGACGGCACCAGCGTGTGCTCGGGTCCTAGCCGGCTGGCACCCACATTCTCCACCGCCGCGCGTAGCAGTGCTACCGCAGCTTCGTGCGGCGGCGGCTGCAGCGGTAGCGCGTCCGCGGCAGCAAGCGCCGCTGCCAACGCTGCGGTGTCCGCGTCGCTGACGGCGCTGTCGGGTATTAATACCACGCTTGTGTCGCCGCTACTGTTGCTGCTGATCACACTTGCCACGCTTGCTACAGCTGGTGGCAGCGCAGCGGCAGCGAGGGAGTCGGGGGCGGCGCCGGCGACTGCGGTGGTTTCATCGTCGGAGTCGCCGACCGCCATGGTAGCGGTGGCGGTGGTAGCGGCGGCTCCGGCGGGGGTTGTGGTGGTGGTGGCGGCGGTGGCGGCGGTGGGGGCTGCGGCGGGCAGTACGGGCGCCACCACTGGCGGGGATGCAATCTCGGCCATCAAGAACTCAAAGTCGTCGTCCGCCATGGCGGTGGCGCTTTGAACGATAGGTGGCAGCGGAGGCGGCGGCTGTGAACGCAGGCGGCCAAGCAGCTGCGACTGGTACCGAGCAGAAGCAGCAGCAGCAGCAGCCAGGTACCAGCAGTGGCGGCAAAGATGGTCCTAGGTCGAAGCAGCAGCACTTGTGCAATAGCAGCATTGCCAGTGCCGATCGTTGCAGTCACAGCAGTCAGTACCAGTTGCAGCAGTAGTCACGTAGTAGTAGCACCAGTTGCAGTACCAGTAGTAGCAGCAGCAGTTGTAGTAGCAGCAGTACCAAGTTGAAGCAGTGATAGCAGTACCAAGCAGCAGCAGTTGCAGCAGTCCTCCTCGTCGTCGTCGTCGTCGTCTTTGTATGGTACGTAGTGGAACCAGTTGGAAGTAGCACCGCAAGCAGCAGTAGTAGTACCAGCAGTAGGAGCACTAGCAGCCCTTCTCGTCGTAGTTATTAGTGTTATTATCGGTGGAATACCGGTACCGTATATGGGTGGGTATCGGTGCGTGTCCAGTAGGCGGCGAGAGAGGCACACAAATCGCACAAAAGCGCGCGAACCACACGCCAGTAGCAACTACCAAGCCAGTCAAGCACAGCAACAACACTGCCAATCCAAGTGCTGCAAGGATTGATACTATTGCGCGTGTGGCGCGTGCGCACAGTTTGGGGAAAGTGGTGGCCGCCGCGATGGAAAAAATCTGAAAAAAGTTGCCCGCCAAAATCGCATCTTGTTGTTGCGTGCTTCAACCCTGGGCCTGCTAAGCAGCTAAGCTGCTAAGGCCCTGCTTGGCCCTGCTAGGCAGTGGCAAGCAGGGACCCTGCTTGCCACTGCCTTGCCAGCCTTGCCAGTGCTTGCCACGGTCGTCGGTCGTGGCCGGGTCGTGCGCTGCGCCGCTGCCATTGGGCCCTGCCGTTGAAGCTGGGCGCGGCCGCCGCGGCGTCACGTTGCTGTCCCTCAGCTGTTTGTGGGCCTTTGTGGCCGAGTCGACAAGCCGCTGACCATCGCTGACGTCGGTATCATATCCACCCCGCTGCTGGCGCAGTTGCGGCGTTGTGTTGCGCGCGCAGCGCGTACGGTGACGCCTCGTACCGGTAGAAGCTGCAGGGTGTTGCAAGGTGGCCAAGGTGTTGACCGCTGACACCGAGCGCGGCGTCACGTTGCTGTTCTTGTTTGTGATCAACAAGCTGCCGGTGCCCACCCTGCTGCAAGTGCAGTTGCGCAGCGTGTACGTAGTGGCGGCGCGGGGCATGAGTTGTTGACCTCGCTGCATGCATTAGCAGCGCTGTGGTCTGCGCTCCTGTCGCAGGTGGTCGGTTCGCCAACCTGGCTGTCAAAGTTGTAGCGGCCAACAAGAACGAATTGAATGCACCGACGCGGCGGGACGGGGCTACAAGGGCGGCAGGTGCCACAACCGCACTGTTCTGTCCCACGAGCCGCTGGCGAGGCGGCCGCTAGGTAGCGGCTGCAGCGTGCGGATACAGTCTCGGTGCCCTTTCAGTTCCACCACGGGCGTGGCATGCGCAGCACTACCGGTACAGCCAGCCACAGCTGCAGCGCCAGCACCAGCAGCGGCAGGGCGCGTGTCCCACACCCGAATGGTGCGGTCGGCCGATCCGCTAGCCAGCCGGCCGTCTGGCAGGGCTGCCAAGGCCCACACACTGTGCGTGTGCCCCTCCAGCACGCCCACGCAGGCGCGGGTGGTCACATCCCACAGCCGCGCGCTCGCATCGTCCGACCCGCTGGCCAGCCGGCCATCCGCCAGCAAGGCCAACGCCTCAACGCTTTCTGTGTGCCCCTCCAGCGTGGCGATACACAATCGCGCACCCACATCCCACAGCCGCACCGTGTTGTCCCACGACCCGCTGGCCAGCGTGCCTTCGGGCAGCACCACCAGTGCTGCCACACTTCTCCTGTGCCCCTCCAGCGTCGCAGTCACAGCACCTGTACCGGTTCCCGCGCCCACCTCTACCAGCCGCACGCCGCCGCTGACGCAGCCTGCAGCCAGGCGGCCATCACTCAGCACTGCCAGCGCCCACACACCGCTGCCACAATCGATTGTGGCGCATCGGGGGGGCGGCACGACGCCCGTGTCCCATACCACAACTGAACCCGAACTTCCTCTGTCAGCGAACACGCCGGCAGCCAGGCGGCAACCGTCGGGCAGCGCCACCAGCGCATGCACGTACCCACCATGCCCCTCCAGCACCGCAGTCGCCTCGCCGCCACGCGCCACGTCCCACAGTCGTACTGTGCCACCATGATCACCGCTGGCAAGCCGGCCGTACGGCAGCAGTGCTAAAGACCGTACCCCTGCTGTATGCCCATGCAGCAAAAGCTTGTCATCCCACGCATACGCTAGCGGCGCTAACCCCACAGGTGCAATGACAGGTGCAGCGCTTGACGCAGCTACAGGTGCGGCAATTGGTGCGTTAGCGTGAACCGGCGCGGACACTGGTGATGCATGCAAAGCAACTGACGACGATGCCGGCGATGCGTGTGCAGATGCAGGTGCAGCAGCTGGCCCATGCCCCACACCAATGCCGCTGACACCAGCCGCCCCCACTGCCGCCGCTGCAGCCGCCTCCAGCACACGGTGCACTTCTGCCATGCCCGGTCGCGATGCCTGCACCGGCGACCAGCACTGCTCCACCAGTGCCACCACCGCCGGCGGCACGCCGCGCTTCACCAACACCGCCACTGGCGGCCGTTTGCCCTGCGGCCCGCACACATGCGCCCTCAACATCCCCACAGCTTCCACTATGTTTGCTGGCGCCGCCGACGCCAGTTCCGTCTCGTACAGCTGTAGCCCACTCACCCCCTGCCACGCCATTACACCAAAGCTGTACACGTCACTGGCTGTCGCGATGCTGGCACTGCCGTCCAGCAGGCACAGGTCCATATACACCAACGTGCCACGCTCGCCCACTAGTGTACTGCGCGTCCGCGTCCCCGCGCGCCGCTGCACGCTGCTGCCAAAGTCCGCCAGCTTGGCGGCGGGGAGCGTGGACGTACTAAGCAGCGCGTTGTCGGGCTTCACGTCCGCGTGAATGATGGACGCTGCATGCAGGTACGCCAGCCCGCCCGCCACGTTCGCCAGCAACGCCAGCCGCAGCCCCATGTCGGCGCCGTAATGCGCGCCCCCCGGCGTCAGCAGCAGCTTTGTGATGGTGCCAGCCAGCCGCTCCATTACGGTGTAGTATGCTGTTCCGCCGCCAGTTGTGGGCGTGCGCACCACGACGCCGAGTATGACAACAATGTGCGGGCACTTTGCGCGCATGTGCAGCACGACCGCCTTGGTCCACGCGGCCGCGTCGTCTGGGTGGTCGATCGTCTCATGCTTGATGGCCACCGGCTGTTCGTGCAACCGCCCCGCGTACACGATGCCGAACGTACCACGACCCAGCTCAACTCTCTCGTCGTCGCCGTCCCTGTCCCACTTGATATCGCTAAATGCCAGTGTATACTCTGCCGGTAGACTTATGGCACCGCCACCACTGCTGCCACCGCCACTTGCGGCGGCACGTGCAGCCCCTGAAGCGGTAACATCGCCGCCACCTCGTGGCCAGGCCGGTTCAGGTACCTGGCGTGGTGCGCTTCTTGTTTGCCCCATGATTGCTGCGCCTGTTGTGAGCTCACCGAAGATACGCACATGCGCAGCGCATGCACATGTCTGCTGTGCCGCGTGACCGCGCCGCGTGTACGCAGCTGCAGCGGTGGTACCGGTACTGGCATAATTGGTGCCGGAAGTGGGAGTTCAGGGAAGCGCGCCACAGCAAGTCTGGGCAGTGGAAAATCAAGTAAACAAATGTGCGGCAGCATGTACCAACCAATTAACGCCCCGGTCGCCACCTACAACTGCATTGTCGCCTATTCCATCAACAAGTGCAGCGTTCCACCATGCGGTTGTGATTATCGACTTTGCGAATCTTGGACCCCGTTTTCCTCTTGGCGCGCGCGCGCAGGCAAGTGCGCGGGCAAGTGCGCGGGCAAGTGGGCGGCAGCGCGCGACAGCGGCGGCCGGGCCACACGTAGCAACCTGAAACACTGTACCGGTTACCGATAGGGCTGCGTGGCTGCCAGTGGTCACCAGCGGCAGTACCGGTACGCGGGCAAGTGCGCGGGCAGCGCGCGGCGCAGGAGCGGCCACACGCTGGGCCGCTGGCACACGCAGCAAGCTGCGGACCCGGCCCAGCTTTGCACAAGTTTGCGGTGTCCGTGGCACGCACATGGTACTACATAGAGGCGTTCCTGGTACTGTACTGTACGTGTTGGAATTGAACGTATTCACGCAACGAGGTGGAGGCCAGGCCAGCGCCGCCAAGATTTCAGCGTCGCCGCCACAGCACGCGCGCCCACGCCCACAACCACCAGCCGCAAGCCGCTGTGGTAATGTCCCGCGGCCAGGAGCACGCCACGCGCAGCTCTGCCAGCGCGCGCACGCCACTGCCGCAATTGCAATCGAGAGGGTGACGCACCACCGGCACCGAGTGGGCGGGACGACGCCCGTGTCGGCGTGTCCCGCACCACAATCGAGCGGGAATCTCGAACACACACTAGTAAACACGCAGACAGCCAGGCGGCGGCAGTCGAGCAGCGCGGTGCGCCACTCCAACGCCGCTGCGCCTTACAGCCGCCGATCACCGCTGCCAAGCCGACCGGCCATCGCCAGCGACATGACACAGTCATCATGCCCCCGCAGCACCACCCTGCCTTCCGGCTCACGCGCCGGCGGCGACGACACCGCTGCGGTCACGCGGTCAGGCGGCAACTCAAGAGGCGCGCGCGCTGCCGGAGACGCCGCTACCGATACGGTGATGGGCACCGATGCAGCAGCCGGCAGACACGCGGCGGCCGCTGGGGTGGCAGGCAGCGCGGCAGCTGGGCCACGCGCCCCCGCAGCCGCCGCTGCCGCCGTCAACACGCGGTGCACCTCCGCCATCGCCGGCCGCGCCTCCTGGTCAAGGACCCAGCAGGCCTGCACCAGCGCCACCACGTCATGCGGCACACCGCACTCCACCAACACTGCCACCAACGGCCGGCCACCGCCCGTCACATGCCGCCGCAGCGCCTCCGCAAACTGGTGCCACATTGCAGTCAGTGGCATCGACGCAGCCAGCTCCGCCGCGTACGGCACACACCCGCTCAACACCTGCCACGCCATCACGCCGAAGCTGTACACGTCGCTCGCCGTTGTGATGCTCGCGTCAATGTCAAACAGGCGCGGGTCCATGTACACCAGCGAACCACGCTCGCCCATCAGCGTGTCGCGTGTTTTGCTGCCCGCGCGCCGCTGCACGCTGCTGCCAAAGTCCGCCAGCTTGGCGACGGGTGGTGAGGTCGCGCTCAGCAGCACGTTGTCGGGTTTGATGTCCGCATGGATGACGGACGATGCATGTAAGTACGCCAGGCCGCCAGCCACGTCAGCCAGAAGGTGCAGGCGCAGCGCCAGGTCGGCGCTGTAGTGCGCGCTGCCCACCTTCAGCAGCAGCATGCTCATTGAACCCGCCAGCCGCTCCATCACGATGTAGTGCGTTGCCATGTTGCCGTCGTAATCCACAATGATGCCGCGCACCTCCACGATGTGCGGCGACGTGGCGCGCATGTGCAGCCGCACCGCTTTCAACCACGCCTCCTCCTCGCCGTCACCCAGCTCCTCGGACTTGATGGCCACCGGTTGGCCATACAGCATGCCTGCGCACACGATGCCATTCGCACCGCGGCCAATGAGAGCGGGCGACCCACCCTTGCCACGGTCCCACACAACTTCATCAAAGTTGAGCACCATGCCGTCATCTGTGCGGGCGCCGCCGTCGTCGCCGCCGCCGCCGCCGCTGCCGCAGCCGCCTGCGGCTGCCATCTCGGGTGTACCGGTTCGGTAGGTGGCGCACCCGCAGTACGTGCCGGCGCCCTTAACAGCACAGCAGCATCAGTAGGCCCGGTTCTGTACAGGGCGCTGCTGCGTTCATGCTGCCCCGACCGACTGGCACCATCGCTGCCGCTTCTGCTGCCGCTGGCACGTTACACCTGGCCACCGCCGTGGGGCCTGGTAGCGCGCCAGCACAGCCACGACGGTCGGGTCGCCTCGCCGCCGCCACTGCACTGCGCTGACACCTCATCCGTGTTCAGCTGCCCCGCGCGCCTACGCCCTCCGGGCTCCAGCAGCAGCAGCAGCGGCAGCTAACCGGTGGTACAGTGATGGTGGCGGCGTATCTTCCTGCCGGTACCGGTGGTACCGTTATGGTGGACAGCGACGCGGCGGGCAAGGCACGGGGGACTCCGAGGGGAAAGCCTGGTGGCACACCATTGGGATGCATGCGTGAGCGGGCTGTTGAAATTTGCTCGACTGCGCGTTGCGCATCGCCGCTGGCATGATGGATCCGTGGCGCGTTGGGAGCAACGATAGTTGTGTGACGACAGGTGGTAGAGTGTCAGCTGCTGCGTGGCCAGCCGCGGTGAAAATCTTCCGCCGACGCGGTCACGGCGCCAAGTTGGCGGGCACACATGCCAGACTCGCGGCTAGGCGGAGTCGCGGAGTCCGACGCGGACGCGCGGTCGCGCCCATCAGACGCGCTGTAACCTGGGGTGGCCATTGCAGTGCTGGAACGGTATTGCCGGTTTAGCAGCACGGTCGCATGGGATACAATTGCCACACGCTGCTGCGAATAGTGAACTGCTACTGCAGCGCCTGCCTTTTGGGCCATTTGTGGACGGCGGCCCGTCGGCGCCGACTCGGCGGGCTCTTACAAGAGTCACGCCAGCACGGGCTGCTGACACAACGACACAACCACTTGAAGTCATCGCGGCGGCGGCCACGACGGGAGCGAGCTACGAGGGCGGCAGGCACCATAGGCGCACCGTGCTGTCGGGCGACCCGGAGCCGCTGGCGAGGCAGCCACCAGGCAGCGGCTGCAGCGCCATGACCATGCTAGTGTGCCCTTCCAGCACCACCACGGGCCGCACGGGCGTGGCACGCACGCCGCCACCTGCAGCTGCAGCACCAGCATCTGCGGCAGCGCGCGTGTCCCACACATGAATGGTTTTGTCGCGCGACCCACACGCCAGCCGGCCGTCTGGCAGCGCAGCCAGGGCGCGTATCGGCACCCAGCTGGGCCAGCTGGAGGGCCCACCCAGCACGCTCACGCAGGCGCGGGTGGCCACATTCCACAGCCGCACGTTCCTGTCGTCCGACCCGCTGGCCAGCCGGCCATCTGCCAGTACCGCTAGAGCGCAAATGTATGCCGTGTGCCCTGTCAGCGTGGCGACACAAGCCCGCGCGCCCACATCCCACAAGCGCACCGTCTTATCGTCTGAACCGCTGGCCAATGTGCCGTCGGGAAGCACCGCCAGCGCGCGCACTCTGTCTGTGTGCCCTTTAAGCGTCGCTGCCACAGAACCCGCGTCCGCGCCCACCTCCACCAATCGCACGCAGTGATCATAGCAGCCCGCGGCCAGGCGGCCATCGTGCAGCACTGCCAGCGCCAACAAATCGCTGCCGCAATCGATGGTGGCGCGCCGGGTGGGCGGCTCGACGCCCGTGTCCCACACCACAATCGCACCCCTTTCACCAGCTTCGGGCGCCAACACGCCGGCAGCCAGGTGGCGGCCGTCGGGCAGCACCACCAGTGCGTGTACTACCCCACCCTGCCCCTGCAGCACCGCGGTCGACTCGCCACCGCGCACCGCGTCCCACAGACGCACTGTGCCGTCGTCGCCGCCGCTGGCAAGCCGACCGCCCGGTAGCAGCGCCAAGGACCGCACGTTATCTGCATGCCCGCGTAACACGCTGTCGGCTAACACCACACACCCACGTTCGCGACACACAGCCAGCGCGGCGGGTGACAGCTTTGTGTCACTATTGTACAGTACACGGAGCGCGTGCAAATGATCCAGCGTGGCACCGGTCGTCACGTGGCGGCAACCCCCCAGCCGTAACTCTATGAGAGTAGCCGGCAGACTGGTCACCAGCGCGTCCCCAATGTATGTGCCACTCACGTCCAGCAGCTGCAGCGCCGGCAGGTGTGGCAGTACGGCGGTAGCTGTAAGGTGTTTGCACTCACGAGCATTGAGTGACACCAGGCACGGCGGCAAGGTTACCAGCGAGGCGTCGCCAATGGCGGAATCTGCGACGTCCAGCTTGCGCAGCGCAGTCAGGTGCGCAAATGATGCCGCAGGCGTCAGATCCCAGCAGCGTGCAGCATGCAGCTCTTCGAGGCTCGGCGGCAGTGATGCCAGCGTGCGGGTGTCCAGCTTGCTCCCATTGGTGTGCAACACCCGCAACTGGCGCAGGTGCGCCAGTGACACACCAGGTCCAGGCTGCAGTCCATACACGCTGCTGATGTCCAGCACTTGCAGCGACGGCGGTAGACCGTCTGCCCGTTTGCTGACCACTTTTGTTCCGCTGCAGTACAGCGATACCAGTGCCGTCAGGTGCGCAAGGTTGGCGTCACCAGTCAAGTTGTAGCAGTCGCGCACATTCAGTATGTGCAGTGACGTCGGCAGCCGGAGAAGTAGATCGTCAGTTGCTTCCACGCAATCTACTAAAACCAGAACCGTCACACCATCCAGCGCCGCCACTGTCGGTGCACTCGCCAGCAGGCCCTTCACAGCCCGATTTGTCAGCCGCGCACCCACCGCAGCTGGAAACCCCGCGCGCCACCGCAACGCATCTACCACAGGAGTGCCCATGTCGCACCACGGCACGCTCGCTATCACCGCTGGGATCGCCGGGTGTAGGCGCCGCAGACAAGTCGCGTCGGCAGTGTGGAGGCAAGCTAGGATGTGAGCACTTGTTACGCTGTTGCCGGCCACCACGGGCACCAGCAGGGGCAGGTCCCCCTCCGCGTCGGCTGCCGCAACAGCCATGACTCAATTGCCAAGTACCGGTACCGGTACCGGTAGGTGCTCACGGGCTACCGCGCGCGACTGCAACAGTTGCTCTGCCGGCAGTGCTGGAATCGCTGCCGGTGTTACTATGCGTCTCAAACTACCGGTGTTGTTGCACGGCATACAGTTATGTTGCCCTGCTGCTCAAAGCTGAGCAGCGTACCAGTAGTGCCGCGGGTCGGACGCGGCACACAGCTCTCGTTTATGGCAAGAGAGCAGGTTGCGGTATCGCGGGAATATACCTGCAGCGTGGGTACGGGCGTCGGTGCACCGCCCGGCAGCGTGCTGATCACGGATAGCGCTGATGTGGATTCTCACGACACCGCGAAGGTACCGGTACGCTGCAGGAGGTGGTGCCGGAAATGGCGTGTGCGCGTGTTGAACACCAACAACTACGCGAAACGTAGTAAATTACATACTGCAGTTGTGATGCTATCAAAATTGAGCGCCGCGCGCGTGTGCCTGGCAAGTGGTGTGTGTAGTTATAGTGATGGTAACTGGCCGACACCCACCGACTCGGAGGAGTCTCCGACGCGGCCATGAGACAAGCAAGATGGCAGGTTTCAAGGGATGGCTGGCGCTTCTGCACCTGGCAGGGCACCACCCGCCACACCGGACCGGTAGTGGCACACACGCAGTTGTGATCATCATCATTGCCAGCTGGGTTCACAGCCTTCACGCACAGCGCACGGCACAGCGCTGCCAAATGGCATTGTCGAACTGCGGCCGGCAGTCAAGTACACGCAGTGACATGCAGTGTCATGCACACACGCAATAGTATGCAAAGCCCGGTGCGCGCACTCCGCACCGGCACGCGGCTCCGCCCGCGCTGCACAGTATCGCACGGATACTTACGACGCGACGGGCGGGGCCATCTTGTTGTACCGGTAGGTCGCCAACGCCGCGGCCCGCGCCTTGGGGTTGGTCACCAGCGTGGTGGGTGGCGATGCGGCGGCACCGGCGGCGGCAGGGGCTGGGGCGGGGGCGGCAGCATCGGCATCGGCGACAGGCTTCTTTCCCGCGCTGCCGCCGTGCCGGCAGTACGCACGCACCACCACCGCAATCACGATCACCAGCGCCACGGCACCACCAACGGCGCCGCCCACCACTGCCCCGTGGCGTGAGGACCCCCGGGGGGCGGCGCGGCCGGAGGGGGCCCCGCCCCCGCCGCCGCCAGCAGGCGTGTCGCTGCGTGCCAGCCCCGCATCCACCGCCACGCCGGCGGGCGGCAGGCTGGCAGACCCGATGCTGCTGTCCACACCGGCGCTGATGGCCAGGTTCGCAATGGCGGCTGCCGTGAATGCGTTGGTGGCGCCGTTGACGGCAGCGCCAGCCAGTGCGTCAACAGTGGCTGTCGCGCCCGTCGCCACGGCGTCCGCGTCCGCCTCGGTGGCACTGCCGCCTCCGCCACTAGTGCACGACGGCGGCGGCACGTACACACCCAACACCACCGTCATGGCGGCGCCGCCGCCGGCCGTGGCGGTATCCGACAGGGTGCTGGTGGTGAGGTCCGGCGCGCCGCACACGTTCGCCGCGTCGTCGCTGCCACCCAGCCGCCGGCGGCGGGTGGGTATTGATGAAGCGGTGACGCCGTTGCCGCCGTCGGCAGCCGTGCGGCCGTTGGCGGGCGAGTACCACGCAAAGCGGTGCACACGGCCGGTGAGATGGTCCACGACCGCCACGATCACCACGGAGTCCAGCGGCGCGCCCACCAGCTCGCTGAACGCGTTGCGAATGCCCACACCCGCGCCGCCGTCAACCAGCGCGGCCACCATGCGCGACACCGTCTCGCCGCCTGACGGCGAGGACACGTTGAACACCATGGGCACCTGCACCAGCGTGCCGTTGCGCACGCTGCCTGGCGCGCTGCCATTGCCGCTGCCTTGTGTGGTGTTGGCGGGGTACAGGTGGAACAGTGGCGTGACGGCACTGTAGGTATCGGCCAGCAGCACGGCGCCGCTGGTGCTGTCCACAACCTCCACGTCCACGCGCAGGCCCAGCGCGTAGCCATCATTGTTGTTCTGGTGGTCAAGTGGCAGCAGGTTGCAGCCGGCCGTGGCAGGCAATGTAAAGGTGAGATATGTGTTGCGGCCGGCCGCGTTGGCGGCAAAGGCGCCAGCGGCGCGCAGGGGGTCTGTGACACGCAGAGCAATGCACGACGCATTGAGCAACGCCGCGGATACCGCCGGCGTGTTGTCACCCACCCGGATGACACCCAGCGTGTATGTCAGGCGCGATGTCACGGTACCATCCCACAGGGGCCCGCCGGTGCCCAACAGCTGGTAGTTGGACCAGCCGTCCGTCACGTTGAAGGCAGCGGCAACCCCCACGTGCACCTTGCCGCCTAGCCGCACGACGGGGATGTCGTTGTCATCAAGCGGGACGTTGACGCCGAAGAGAGCCGCCGCGTCCACCACGCTGACCAAGCGCAGCTGGTGCTGCTTGAAGGCCAGGGCTGTAACGTCCGGCGTAGGGCTCCGCAGGTGAAAGGGCCAGCTCCAGAAGGTGTGGTTGGCTGCAAACACCACACTGCCGTTTGCCATTGTTACTCGCACCCCGACGCTCATTCCCACGGCATACCCGCGCGTTCCGTTTTGGGCCGAACGCGGTAGGAGCGCGGGAAGCGCGTCCGGAAATGAGAAATCAAAATACCTACTGCCTGCCGTCACTGCAGTCACAATGGGTGAGGTATCCAGCTCTGCCACAACCTCAATGCCAGCAAACGAATCACCATACCACCTACCTGTCCAGACGGCGGCGAGCACGAGGGAGGTGTAGTCAATGTGCGCGCGCACCGCGCCGCCCCACATTTGGGAGTCGGACTGCCAAAGGTGGTACGCAGTGCTGCCGTCCGTCACTGTGGCAACTTCAGTGAAACTCGGTAAAGTGGTTTCACGGTCACCGTTCCAGTAGGAATATAACGGTATGGCGCTATTCAACGTTGTCCCCAAGTACTGCACTTGTCCCATCTCATCTCGTTCATTATCATTGACAGAACCAGACCGGTATATGTCAAACTCCTCGGAGCTCATAGAGGCGGTCACATCGCGCAACGAAGGAGGAGTGACGACGGCAGGCTGGAAGCGGAAGCGATTGGACGTGGTGTTCCTTGCAGCAAAAAACAACACCGCACCATTGATGCCACGGATCGTGACGTTTGTTTCCAGTAACACGGAATACGAGAAGTTCCCCGCGCCCGCAGGGAGCAGGTCACAGACAACGGTGGGCGGCACGGGGAATGAAACAGCGAGGCCCCCCACCTTCGCCACGAAGCGCGTCGGGTCAGCCAGCACGCTGGCAATGTCCAGCTTAGTGCACCTCTGCCAGCTCGACCACGCGTTGCCGTCCCGCTCTGCGCGCATCAACCAGGCAGCAACCGTACGTCGCAGCGTCATTGAGCCGGCTGACCCGCCATCCCAATCCAAGAACAATGTTGTTGTAACGCCATCGGTGGGTATGGCATACATCGCCCACGCAACGTTGAGGGCACCACCCACCCGTACGACCGCCAACCCACCCGAATCAACCTCCAAAGTCTGACCCATCAGTGTCGCTGCCATTTCCATTCGTTGATCAGATACCACATGAAATACCTCCAGTGGGCTTGACACGTGGAACCGCGGGCTATCCCAGCACGCCGCTTGGTCGGTGACAAAGCAGGCACGCAGGACATACCATGTTGCTGATGTGCCCCGCGTTTCAATCGCCTCCCTGGCATCGTAAAAATGATACAGCGTATCGAATCCGGGCATGTCGTAGCCGTTGAATGTGGCGTTGAGGGCCGCAAACGTCACGCGCGCCGTCGTGGCCACTCCAGCCCGGGATGTGTCATGGCTGCTTCAAGTTACACTACAGGCTACGTTGGTAAGCGGGCCTGCCCGCGTCCAAACCCTCCTTCCACCACGGCTCCCTTCGCCCACCATCGTGCGCCCGTTAGGGAGGGTGCGCGGGCCCCATCGTCATGGTTGGCCAGGCGCAGTGTGCCCTCGCTCAGTCACGCATTCTCTTGGTGGGGCGGCAAGCAGGGGTCGAACCCCTTGACACCTGCGTGAGGCGTCCGCCGGACATGTCCGGCGGGGCAGGTCGGTTGGTGCCTTCCCGTAGGAGTGGCAGACCAACGGCCCTCTCACGCGGCATCTATTGCCGAGGGAACCTGCACACAACTGGTAAGCGGCGGGTCGGTGGGGAACGAAAAGTTGCAGGTCCAGAGGCTGCAGATAGCATCCACGTTCCGCGGCACACACGCGTAATGCGTGCGCGTCGCGAATCGTGAAAGAACTGAGCAACCAGCCGCGCGTAGCGCGGTTTGTATTAATGACACACTATGGTAACTACAGCGGTGGGGTGACTTTCCTTGGAAGTTCCCATTCCGCTCAAACTTCCATCACTCCAGTCTCCAGTATGATGTTTATGGTGCGGCGCCAGCCGCAGTTGTAGACGCCGCCGGCGCCGCACCGTTAGTATATTATCTCAATCAGGAATCCGTTCCACTCTTGCAGCTTCATTCCGCATCCCAGCCCAGAACGGTTGCTGACGCTCCCTATCTGAGTAATAGAACGCGTGCACGCCAAAGTCGGCCACCATCAAATCATATCCCCCGCCACACCGTACGCAGTGCAGGCGCAAGGTGAAGCCTGCCGTTGCATCGCGGCTGTTGATGCCTACTGGCACCGCAGTTTGGCGCCACGCCACGTCAAAGGCGGTCGGTTGCGCTGCTGTGGACATGGCGTAGGTGTCTGCCCACGGCGACGTCCACGTGAAGGGTGCTGTGCACCGCGCAAGTGACACACGTTTGGTGACCAACCCCACCACCCAGTCTGCTGTCGTCACCACCATGCCTCGCCCCGCGGCGCATGTGACTGCGTTCACACCGCACATCGGCTGCGACAGCGCCACACCCGCGCCGCCGCCCACCACCTCCGCCGCCGTCCACAGGCGGCACGGCGCCATGTCACACGGGCACGTCACCGACTGCCCGTTTACCATCACGGCGTCCGAGTGCCACACCGCGCCTACGCGCGCCACCGCCGCCACCGCCACCAGCAGCGCGCCCATCACCAGCGCTGCCGGCGCCATTTTGAATCCTTTTGATGCTGCACTACCGGGAACGGTAACCGGTGAACGCATCACAGGTTTGCTATGCTGCGCCCAGCATGCGGTCGACACCCAACGTACCTTGCATAAGTGTATGCCTTGTTGTGGCTCGATCTTGACATTTGCCGCCGCCGCCGCCGCCGCGCCTGCCGCGCGCCGCCTCGAGCGGCTCGCCCTGCTGCAGTTGCTGCATGCACCGGTACCCGGTTCTGGTAATGGAAAATCGTAATTTGCTCCGCTTGAACGAGTGAAAACCTCGACGCCCCGTCATGCCGTAAATAACAGTGCCGGGTCGCACGTTCGCGAGTGTGCACTGCTCTTGAAACAGTTAGTTGTGTTGTTACCCTCTGCTGCCAGCACATGTTGATGAGTGGAAAGTGATGGTCGTCGCCACCGGACGGTCGTGACGTCGGTCGTCGGACGGGATGGCACCCTGAACAGGCATAGTTTCAATTCCGAGGTGGCTTCTTGGTGACATGTTGTTGTGCCGTTCTGTGCCGCCGGGCTTTGGTTCCGCGGCATTGACCAACAAACGCAGCCATCAACTCCGTGACGGTTAAAAGAATGACCTTCAACTGTCCGTGACAGCAGCGCGGCAATCGCTGCAGCGCCGAGGGATGCAGCCGTGCGAGCAACCTGTGCACTCTATGCAATCGCAGCGCATGCGGCCATGCGTACAAATGCTGGCCCCACCGCAATCCTTGCAGTGGCTGCGCTGGCGGCCATGCTCACAGATACTCCCCCCTCCACAATCCTTACATTTGCGACGCTCGCGGCCATGCTGGCAGATACCGTGCCCGCCGCACTCCTTGCAGTTGTGACGCACGCGGCCGTGCTGGCAGATGCTGACCCCGCCGCACTCCCTGCAGCGGTGGCGCCGCCGACCATGCGCACAGATGCCAACCCCGCCACACTCCTTGCAGCGTTCGCGCCGTGAACCATGCACACACACTCCAGCCCCACCGCACTCCTTGCAGTTGCGCCGCACGCGGCCATGCTCGCACATGCTGCTGCCGCCGCACTCCTTGCAGTAGCGGCGCTCGCGGCCATGCTCGCAGATGCTAGCACCACTACACTCCTTGCAGACATAGCGACGGCGACCATGCTCACACAACCGCCGCGTAGCTGCACCGGTGCTGGCGTGCGTGTGAGCCGCGGCAGTCATAGCAGCATCCCCTTGCCGAATAACCACTCCTTCCAGCTCCATTGATGCGACCGGGGCCCTAGCCCGATGACGCTTCACACCCGCCACACCAGCGGTGACCAGCGCGGCGGCAGGCCCAGGGACAGCACCAGCAGCAGCAGCAGCTGCAGCGCTTGTTCCCTGGGGCTCCATGGTTGTGCCACCCTCGGCGCCGCTTTCCATGGCTGCGACGTTTGTTCCCTCCGCGCCCCAGTGATCCAGTGGCAGCACCGGCGGCGCCGGAGGCGGCATCGGTGCCATTGCGGGCAGCGGTCCTAGCGGCGCGCCACCACATGGTGCGTCGGCTGCCCAGCGCCGCAACAGCCCAAACGCCGCTGCCGCATTCGCCGCCCAGCTGCCAGTACCAGTAGTCCCCACGACTGACGACGAAGCAGAAAGCGATGACATTGCGCCGCGTGCTCCGACCCCTAGGCGCCAATGCCCACACCAATATCCACCCTACAATCTCGCTCGTAGTCGTTGGGGTTGTTTCCACGGCACGGGGACCTCGATGCCAGCTCTGCGCTTGTACCGGTACCGGTACTGGTACCGGTACCTTATGCGTTGCAGAGCAGCAGCGTGCCGATTCTACCTGTACCACTCACCTTGCGCCGCGCATGTAAAAACAAAGCTCATACACAAACCCCTGCGCTAGTATACACAATCAGTGTGTTGTCAGCGTGTCGCCCATATAATTGCGGCGCGACCTCGTGCACCGCCCATGTGTGCAATGCTGTTTTGGATGACTGCAAGCGTGAACTGAGCGACACCCGTCGACTCGGGCGCAAATCGCGCGGGAAAACCCATCACGTGGACATGAAGGCGGCCACGCCGTAATATGCGCCCGGCGCCGTGCTGTAATTTTGCAGCGGCGGCTGTATTATGCCTCAATTGTTGTGCATTTGTTGCACCATTCGTTTGTTGATTGCACCGCACCGTTCGATACAGCACACTGTGCACGGTTTCCATCATGGCCACCGCCGCTGCACCAGCTGCGGCCACCACCGCTGCCACCGCCGCGGTCCCCCCCGAGACGGC
>Ga0066256_1002506_pt1 | contig 20097 bp, 9 predicted proteins | sample ThiBio_1000_biof_FD_87107 | JGI IMG/M metagenome (GOLD analysis project Ga0066256, IMG submission 87107) | Wastewater bioreactor microbial communities from Cape Town, South Africa - Thiocy_expt_1000_biof (version 2) | ecosystem: Engineered > Bioreactor > Thiocyanate-remediating >... | reverse complement strand
GACGGGGTGGGGGGGGGGGGGGGGGTATACCGCCATACATTGTTGGCGGCGGTGCTGCCATGCGTGGAAGCGGTGGCGGCGGCGGTGAGGCAAGTGCAGTGGCAGCAGACGAAGGTGTGGGTGGCGCACCCACCGTTGCAGCCGCAGCAGATGGAGTAGCAGCCGATGTTGCTGGCGTCGGCGGCACCCGGCGGCGTGCCGTCAAGGTGTGAACGGGGGAGCCGGTAGGGAGCGCGGGTGGTGTGAGGGCAGCCAGTGCGGCGGGCTCTGCCACACGCACGCGCGCCTCCAGCGCCGCCAGCGCGCGGTCATACGTGTCGCTGAATGTGCCGCCCGCCAGCAACGACCCCGTTGCACCGCCTGCCGCCGCCGCCACCTGCGCCTGCCCCGCCGCCCATGCGCGATTCGCCACTGCCAGCGCGGCCGCCGTTGCCGCCAGTGGCGCTGGTGGCGGCGGCGGAGCCATTGGCGGCGGCGGGGGCGGCAGTTAGGGGCCCCCACCGCCCCCCGGGGGATTGGTATGTGGGGGGGGGGCCCAGCGCCGGGCCCCCCCCCCGGCTGCTGCCGCCACCCCGGCGGCTCCCCCCACCGCCACCACTGCTGCTGCTGCCACCACCACCACCCCCACCACTACCGCCACCACCACCACCGACGACGTTGGCGGGCTGCGCGTCCATGATGGTACTACTTTGTGGGAGTGGCCAATCACAAGATCGCAAGTAATGACAAAACCAAAGGTGTCCAAGCACTCAATAGGGTATGGGCAGCCTCCCCTGCGATTTATGTCGTTGGTAACGGTGCCGTCTGCAAACCCGAGTTGCTGCCAGCGGCCGAGTTGGGCGTAGCCGTTGGCGATTTCAAAATCTCTCTTCACGCCTACAGCCTACAGGCGGCCTACTGCCACTTCCGGGCTGGATTTCTCACGCTACACCGTCTCTTTATCACACCTCACACGCTCCTCCAACTGCTGTGTATGTGGGTAGCGGGGAACTTGTGGAGGAGTAGGAGAGAACGCAGGAACTCGTGATGAGATTGGCGCAGAAAGTCAGAGAGTCACGCAGATCCGGTACGGCGCAGATACCGGTACCGGCCGTATCTTACGGGTAACCAACCCCCCAGTGTTGCCCGGTTGCCGTTCTCGCGGCACAGCAACGCTTCCGACGCCGGAACTACGGCAACGCTGCCCTTGGTGCCAGTTCTATCGCGTTTGTAGTGGGCGTGCTCCAACTCTTCGCCGCCGACTCAGAGATTCTGACCTGGGTCACCAACGCCAACAAAAAAACTCGGAACCATTCGGAACGCTGCCGCCACCAATGCCCACCCATGCAGCAGGCGCATCGACACACCGCGCATGGTGCAATTTGGCACGCACAATTCCTTGTTGTTGGGTGGGGTTTGAGCAACTTCCCGCCGTTTCCTGCCCCGCGCCCTTCCGGTACCACTTGTTGTCGCGCAGGCGGCGCAGCAACCCACCATCCACCATGGCGGCGGCGGCGGTGGGGAGGGTGCGCACAGTGCAGCGTGTTGTCGCGATGGCAGCAATGCACGGCGCAGCAGGGCGCGCGCTACACCCACGGCGGTGGCAAGCCACCGCCCGTGCAGAGCTGGGCGCTGGTCCCGCACTGCCGGGCCAGACCGCCGCCCTCAAGCGCGATTGGGAGGAGCGCGACGCCTGCCCGGCGGCGCACGATGCGGGTAGCCTTGTGTTTGACTGGATAATCAACAATCACAACTACTCGACTATGGTTGCAGCAGCGACGCGCATCGAGCAGCTGGTCATCGAACGGTACTTGCACATCGCGTCCGACGAGCTGGAGCAAATGTGGTTGTGGTCGCTGGACCACTGCGCCAATGAGGTAGCGAAGCGGCGGGGCCGCGCAGCGCCCTCACCCATCGACGAGCTCAACCCCATCACCGCCGACGTGGTGACAGCCATTGAGGCTGCCCTGCCTGCCATGCGTGCCGAGTTGGCGGCCATCGAGAGCGACGCAGACGTCGCGGCGGGCATCCGCAAGTGGCGGCACCGCAAAAGGGAGTGGGAGTGCGGGGAGCCGGGCCACTGTGAGAACGAGCGCGAGCTTAACAACATGGCGGCGTCTGTCTGCAATACGCCGAACGAGCTGCGCATCACGACTGCCATGCTGCGCGCCTACACCGCGCAGCTGTCGGCGAAGGATGCCGCCGCCCCCGATGGCGGCGATGACACCATGGAGCCGACGGCGCCGCCGCCGCTCATATCTCAGTCACTCGCATAACTGTTGTGGCTTTTAACACAAGGGCCGTCTGGTGCGCTTTGCCTGCTGGCTAGTGTACAAGGTGCGGCAGTGGTGCGATGGACTTGAGTGAAAGTGGCGGTTTGGCAGCTCAGAAAGTCAGAGTCGCGCTGTTTTGTCCGTTGGCCGCGCACGTACGCTGAAATCGCGTACTTTGCGCGCAGCAAAATCACGGACGGCACGTTCACACGAGCTATTTACGACAGCTAACACGGGTTACGTATGGTTGGATGTAAACGCGGCGGTTGGATAGGTTGTATAATTGATTTTTATGTGTGAATTATTGACTCAAACTTCTCTCTCGCCGTCCCCTCAACCGTGTCCGCGGCGCTCCCTACACGCTCTATGCACACCGCCATGCACGCTACCTCCGTCACGGGTGGGAGAGGTGGGACATCAACAGCATCAGTAGGGACAGCAACAGGTCCAGCAGGAGGAGGAGGATCAGGGAGCTTGCTGGCGAACCTCCAGGAGGTGCTGAGGGCACACCTGGCAGTGCTGCCGGCGTCTGTCACGTCGCCGCCGTCCACCGTCAGCAGCAGCAGCAGCTGCACCGCTGCGACGCAGCCGCCAGCGGTGGTGCGCGGGGAGGCGGCAGCAGCGTGGTTTGTGACTGCGGCGCCGGAGCTGCACGCTGCCATAGTGCGTGTAGCAGGAGACGCGGGCGTGGATGCCGCGGTAGCGACGCGCGCGGCGGCGCACTGTGTGCCGCGCACTGTGCCACCCGCCGTGCCGCTGGCGCTGGCGGACATGGCAGCGGCGGCGCTGCATGCTGCCGAGGCGGGAGTGGACGGCGACGCTGTCGATCGGTGGGACGCCGTGTGCGCAGGCCTGCATGCGCTGCAGTGGGTCGGGTTTGCTGACCTGCCGCCGCCGCATGCCGCCGCGCCACCCGTCTCCTGGATGCATGACCTCCTGTTGTCAGTGTGCCGCGCTCGCGCTGCGGTGTGGGCACACACGGCGGCCACGTCGCCCGCCGGGGCGGCAGCCGCTGCAGTGCGCAGGCCCGGCAGTGGCGCCGACGCCGCAGACGAGGAGGAGGAGGACGAGGTTGCCACCGCCCTGTCACACGCCGTGCTGCGGACTGGGTGCGCATGGGTGCGGCGCGTCGTGCTGCCATGGTTGGCCGCGGTAGTAGTGCCACCAGGCGACCGCGTCCGGTTGGCAGCCGCGCTGGCAGCCGACCGCAGCTGGCGGGCGCAAGGTGGTGGCAGCATCCCCGCCGTGCTGGCAGCCACAGCCAGCTTCACGCCGGTGTGTGACAGCGCTGTAGGGCTAGATTGTGGCGCGGCGGAGGTGGCGGCACTAGGAGTGGTGGTGGCACCAGGCGGTGGTGGAGGCGGCACACCCATCCTGCCGCGGTGTGATGTGGCAGCTGCTACATGGCTGGCGGCGGCGCATGACGCCACCTGCCGCGCGGTGGAGGACATGGTGCTGCGGTGCCGCTGTGAGCAGGCATTTGACGCCATCCGCGACTTCCCCGCCTCCATTCCTGCGCTGCTGGATGTGCGGTACGCAATTGCGGCGCGCGCTAGCCACGCGCGGCCGCGGTTTGTGGCCGCGCTGCAAGCCGCCCTGGCGGCGCGCCTGCTGCATGACGGCGCCGCCACGCGCGTCATCCTGGACGTCTTGCTTGCCGCCGTGAAGGCATGCGGCGTGGCAGACCCGTCGCACCTCGTCACCGCGCCGGTGGCTGCCACCATTGCGGCGTACCTGCGCGGGCGCAGTGACACCGTGCCCACCATCGTCGCCGCCATGACGCAAGACGAGGACTGCGAGCTGTACAGCGAGTTAATGAGCCAGGGCGTCGGCGGCGGCGGTGGCGATGGTGACGACGGCGGTGGTATCGGCAGCGGTGGTGGCGGTGGCGGCGCGGCTGGTGGCGCTGGCGGTGCGGGAGGCGACGGCAGTAGTAGCGCCGCTGCGGTTACTAACTCCGCGCTGCTGCGGCTACTGGGTGCACGCAGTGGTGCAGGGATGCCCGGGGGTGCCGGCGGTGGCAGTGATGGCGGGCTGATGCTGACGCCGGACGACGCGTACGACAGCGAGCTGGATGAGTTGCTGACGCGCGGCACGGTGGGCGGCCGGCCCGCAGCCGATGCTGCCACAGTCGAGGCAACGGCAGCTGCAGAAGCTGCCGCCGCCGGCGGCGGGGACGACGACAACGCGGCTAGTGATGATGACGGAGACGGCAAGGGCGACGATTCGTGGATGGGTACGACTGGGCTGCGTGGTGCGCGGGCGGTGGCACGCGCGCTGCGAGCCATCGCGGCACGGTGGGCGACGCGCGCCGGGCATGTGCCGCCGCATGCACTGGCAAGTGCGGCGGGCGTGAGCGCGGCACTGACGCCGCCGCGTGACGGTGTGTGGGCGCCCGCCGGCGCGCACACAGACGGCGTGGCGCTGCTGCCGGGCGGAGGCCGCGCGCTCATCCCGCTCATGATCAGCATTGTGGGCAGCCAGGAGCCGTTTGTGGGCGAGTACCGCAACGTGCTATCTGCCGCCCTGCTGGCGCTGCCGGCGGGCGGGTGGGCCACCGACGACCACGACCGCATGCTGGAGCTTATGCGCGTGCGGTTTGGCGACGACGCGCTGGCGGGCGCAGACACCATGCTGCGTGACGTAGTGGACAGCCGGCGACTGAGCAAAGAGGTGACGGCGCGGCTGCGCGGCGCCGCTGCTGCCGGCACCGAGAGTGAGACCTCTGTGGAGGCGCTCATTGTGTCCACGCACTACTGGCCGCCGCTGCCCAAGGAGCGCGACCCGCCGGTGCTGCACCCCGCGCTGGCGGCGCTGCAGGCGGGGTTTGCAGCACAGTACGCCACGCTGCGCAAGCCACGCCACCTGGTGCCCACGTCGCTGGGCACCGTGACGCTGGAGGTGGGCGTGGCGGGCGGGCCGCCAACTGAGGTGCAGGCCAACCTGCTGCAAGCCAGCCTGCTGTTGCACGTGCGCGACGCCGGCCCGCGTGGCGCCGTCCTGCGCGATCTCACCGCCGCCATGCGCCTGCCGCCGCCTGCCGCGCTGGCGGCTGCGCAGCACTGGGTGGCGCTGGGCGTGCTGTCTGCCACACTGCTGCCTGGCGGCAGCGGCGGCGCGCTGGACATGGTGCTGGCGCCAGCAGATGCTGCTGGCAGCGGCGCCGCAGATGGCACCGAGGGTGCTGACGGAGATGGTGTTGGAACTGGCACCGGCGGTGGTGGCGGTGGCGGCGGCGGTGGCGGCGCGGCTGCAGTGATGGCGGCGCTGCTGTCAGACGGCGGTGGCGGCGCAGGCGGCGGCGGCGGTGGCGGGGACGGCGGTGACCCACCCGAGGCGGTGGCTACCTGGCAGTCGTACGTGATGGGCATGCTGACCAACCTGGGCCCCCTGCCGCTGGACCGCATCCACAACTCGCTCAAGCTGTTTGCCTCCATGGGCGACTACCCTTACGACAAGTCCGCCGGCGAGCTGTCCAAGCTGCTGTCCGCCATGGTGAAGGAGGAGCGCATCCAGCTGGTGGACGGCGTGTACGCCCTGCTATAAATAGTTGTTGTGAGTGTGGCCTGCGGTTGAACGCAGTAGCTGTGCATACCACAAACGTTCAAGCTCATCAGCCAAGCCGTGCGCGCCGGTGCACAGGTCTGTGTGCAGAGGGCGCCTGCCGGCGGGTGGGTGGCGGCACTGCCACGCTGCTGTACCCCTGTGCGCCAACGTGCCTATAAACTTAACGCCGTTTAGTGCGTGTGGCCGGTGTGGTCCTCCTCCGCGCCGCCCTCCACGTCCTCCGGGTCCAGCTCGAAGGGCGTGGTGGCGTGCTTGTGCAGGAAGGCGAGGAAGCCGGCAATGTCGCGGTTGGACTCGAAGGTGATGGGCTCCGACTTGGCGCCGGCGGGGAAGAAGAAGATGGAGGGGAAGCCGCGCACCTGCATGCCGGGCACCTCCACCTCGTTGGCGGTGCCGTCCATCTTGGCGATGACCACCTTGTCGATGCCGTTGGCCTTCAGCGCCACCGCCAGCGCCTCGTACTTGGGCGCCAGCTCCTTGCAGTGGCCGCACCACGGCGCGTACACCTCCAGCAGCACGTCCACGTCCGAGTTCACCACCAGCTCGTCAAAGTTGGCGCCCGTCACCACCTTCACGTTGGCCGCCGCGTTGGCGGCCGCGTCCGGCGCCGGCTCCGACTTGAGGAACGGCTTCAGCTCGCCCGCATTGTACGCCGCCAGGAAGGCGCTGACGCCCGCCGACGTCACCGTCTCGCCCGTGTACTTGTACTTCTTCATGCCGCCCTCCGGCATGTGCACCAGCACCAGCACCGGCAGCATCGGCTTCGTCACGCCAAAGTAGCCCATCACGCGCTCCTCGTCCGACGGCACCGACACAAACAGCGCGGTGGAGCGGCCGGTCTGCCAGATTGAGGGTGGGGGTGGGAGTGGGTGTGTGGAGGCAAGGGGTGGTGGTGGGTGAAAAGCGCGGTCTCAAGCGCAACGTACCACGGCGGCGCGGCGGAACTCCTTGTTGGCCGCCACCTCGGCCTCGGAGCCCTCGGCGTCGGCAAAGAGGAGGAGGTGGGTGCGGACGTCGCCGCGGAAGATCTTGGGCGCGGTCTCCTGGCTGAACGTGACGACCAGCGGCATGGAGCGCGCGGCCACCCACGTCGCCACCGCCGCCGCGGTGCCCGCAAACTCGTACAGGTCGCCGGCGCCCGCCGCCACCACGTTCTCCTCGCCGTCAAAGCCGTTCACCGCCACCACGGCGTCGCCCGTGGCAGCCACACCCAGCGACGCGCGCAGCTCCGGCGCGGCGCCGGCGCCCACCACAAAGGCAAACGCCACCGACTCCAGGTCGTCCGCCGCCGCCGAGAAGTGCTTGCCCAGCGGCGAGTCCTTGGACTCCACAAACGCCACCGCCACGGCGTCCACCTTGGCCAGCAGCGCCTCCACGTCGGCGCGGTCAGCCACGTCGACGGTGGAGGGCGAGTTCTTGCGGCGCACGTACGCCAGGATGGCGTCCTTGTCGCGGCCGCCCTCGTAGTCGGTGGGCTTGCCGGACTTGAAGAACTTGAGGGTGGGGAAGCCGCCAATGTTGAAGCGCTGCGACAGGCCGTGGTTGGCGGTGGCGTCCACCTGCGCGATCGCCAGCCCCTCCGCCTTCAGCTCCTTCGCCGCCGCCTCGTACGCCGGCTTCAGCTGCTTGCAGTGCCCGCACCACGGCGCCGTGAACGCCACCAGCAGGCCGGCGTGCTCCTTCAGCGCCTCGTCAAAGTTGGCGTCCGTCAGCTGCAGCACGTCGCTCGGCACCGCCACCTTCTTGTCGCGCGGGCCCGCGCGGGGGGCCGGCCCCGGGGGGGGGGCCCCCCCCCGGCCCCCCCCCCCCGCGCCCGCCGCCCGCGCCCCCCCCCCCCCAAACGCCACGGGCGCGCGGTGTTTTTTTTTGTGTGGGGGAGGGGTCTGCGGGGGGGGGGGGGGGGTGGTTGTGGGCACGATCTTCGCCAACACCTCCCAACCTCTTTCCGCCCCTTCTAGTTCGCTTCTTCCGGCCACGCCATCCACCCTATGTTTGACAGTATATGCCCTCCCTCTACGCTGCCTCCCACACCTTCCCCCTCGCTTCCACGCTGCTTCGCTTCCGGCTCAACGCCTTCCGCCGACACCTTCCGCCGACACGATGGCACCTTCCACGATGACGTCCTTGCCTCCTCTCCCCCCTCTCTCGTATCCCCTCCTACCCCTCTCCAACTCTCCTCCCCAGCCCCTCCCACTCTCCCTCATACACTCCCTCCCCTCCCCCTACCTCACCATCCACTACCCTCCACTCTCTCCCCACCACCACACCCATTCCAAACGCCTCAATCCTCCTACTGCTGCCACGTCACCACACCGAAGCAACACACCGCGTCGCATCCACAGCTACGACACGCACCCGTCCCCGCCACACGCGTCAACAAGTGACCCCCTGCTTCGGTCGCACCTATATCGCGCCAGGTTCGCATTTAATCGGTTGGCGTTGTTACGGAGCGTTGCCCAGTAGGCGGCGAGAGAAACCGCCTTTACACCCTCGCAGCGCGGCTACACACCCACCTCCCACTCTCCACCCATGCTTTCCCCACACCCCATCACACCGGTTCCCCACTCCACCATACGGGGTTGGGTGCTAGACCGCGCAATGCCTCGAAATCCCGGCAGCAATATGCGTTGGAAAAAATCTATTTTTTGAGATTTTTTCCAAATTGGTGCCGTCATAATATCCAACGTGTTTTGTGGGGTGTGGGCGTGTGGGGTGGTTGTGGAGGGTTGCAAAACACTGGGTGTGTGCTTTTGGTGTGGGGCGTGGTCTTTGATGGGTGGAAGAATATGATTGGTGTGGGTATTTTTTTGCAACCGTTGGCCTCTCTCTACTCGCCTACTGGTCCTCCCTCTCTACTCATTGCTCGCTAGTTACTCGCTCTCTACTGTCAGCTCGCTGCGGCTCGCTACTCCCTACTCGCACTCTACTCGGTCTCATTGCTCTCTACTCGCTCTCTACTTGCTCTTGACTTGCTCTCTAGTCGCTTACCAGTACCAGCACTCTTCCTCCCGCTCACTCTCCCTTTGCCACCTCCCCTCTTCCTTGCTCCTAAGTCGTGCCCCCACCCCGCGAGGCCGGGGGGCCGTGCCCGCCGGTCCCTGTGGCCCTGTGGGTGCTTTCCTTCCACCCTCTCCGCCTCTCTCTTCCAGCCTCTGACTCACTCGTCCAATCGCTGCCTCCCTCCATCTCCCCGTTGCCCCACAACCATGGCAACCCGCACCAGCAGCAACAGTGGCGGCGGCGGCGGCGGTGGCGGCGGCAGGTATGCCGTGCTGCACGCCAGCGGCACTACCAGCACCGGCTACGCTAATCCTAGCCGAGCCGCTCCCGCCGCCCCCATGCCCGCTGCCCCAACACCCGCCCCACCAACATCTGGCCCGTCCACGGCGGCGGGCGCGGCAGCGGCGGTGTCGTCGGCGCGCATGGTGGCGTCGCTGTCGTCCGCCGCGCTGCCGGCGCTGACGGCGCAGCTGGCAGAGGCGCGGTCGCGGCTGGCGGCGCACCAGGCGCGGCTGCTGCAGGTGCAGGAGGCGAACGGCGCGCTGAGCGAGCGGCTGGCGGCCGCGACGGAGGCGGGCGGCGGTGCAGCGGCACGGCTGGCTGCCGCGGTGGCGGAGCGGGATGGCGCGGTGGGCCAGTTGGCGGCGCTGCGGGCGCGCGAGGTGGCGCTGGCGGCGGAGGCAGTTGAAGCGGAGCGGCTGCTGGGCGGCCTGCGCGCCCAGGTGGCGGCGAGCGAGGCTGCAGCAGAGGCAGCGGCGGCGCGCGTGGCGGAGGGTGACGCGGCGGCAGCAGCAGAGCTGGCAGGGCTGGAGCGCGATGCGGGTGCACGGGAGTCAGAGATCCTGGGCAAGGCGGCGGCGGCGCGGGAGGCGCTGTCGGCCCTGCAAGCGCAGGTGGCGGCGGCACGGGAGGCGGCGGCAGCAAAAGAGGCGCTGGAGGGTCAAGTGGCGGAGCTGCGCGCTGCGCTCACTGCCTCCAAGGCGGGTGCAGTACAGCGGCAGCTGCTGGCGGTGCTGCAGGAGAACGGGCGCAGTGCGGCAGCGCAACGCGCGGCACTTGAGGCGCTGGTGGCGGGCCGCGCGGCACTGGCAGGGGAGCTGGACTCGCTCAGCCGTGAGCGCGACGCGCTGCAGGCAGAGCTGGCGGCGGCGCTGGCATCCAAGCAGGAAGCTGCCGTCAAGCTGCTGGCAGCCAAGCGCGACATGGCGCTCGTTACGCTGGATGCCACCACGGCGCGTGCGCGTGACGTGCGCGCGGCGCTTGCCACCACCTCACCCGCCACACCAGCGGGTGCCGCCGTGTCCCCGCCGCCCGCGCACGCTGGCACGCCGGCATCCACGCCGCCGCCGCCACCCACGCCCACCCCCAGTGGCGGCGGCAGCCGCCGCACCTCCGCGCTGGACGGCAGCGGCTCTGAGACCGACCTGCTGGTCAGCATCACGCCGGCAGCCGCCGCCGCGCCGCTGGCACCACCACGTGCCGCTGCAGTGGCTCCCGCCACGGCCCCGCCGCGACGACCCGGCGCCACCGGCCTGCCCGTCCCCGCCGACGCCGACCTGGCGTCGCAGCTGCGCGACGCAGCGCAGCTGATGGCGGCGCTTGGCATCAGTGGCGGCGGCGGCGGCGGTGGCGGTCGACGCGCTTAGCTGGATGGCTGCCTTGTTGTCGCCCTTACTAATTCTCGATAAATATTCCCTGCTGTGCCCCCTAATATTGTACCGCATGTGTAATCAGTAGGGTAACAATGCTCGTGACATCACGTCGCGTTGATTTGAATGTAATTTATTTTCACAAGCTACGACGACTGCACGACGAGAAGGCGCGCCGTGCCGCCGACGCGTAGTAGCGGCGGCTCCACTGGCAGCCAGCGCGTGGCGGGCGTTGGGACGCCAGGGAGGGCGGCGGCGGCCATCAGCCAGTCGCCGCCTGCCAGCACCTGCTCTGTGGGCATGCCCAGCGGCATGAAGGGCGGCAGCAGCGCGGGGACGGCGTCCAACACGGCGACGTCACGCACCGGGTCGGGCGCCAGCAGGCGGACGGTGATGGCAGGCAGCGGGAAGGCACCGTCACGCGACGCCATCACGCGCCATGACAGCTTGTCGCTGTTGCCTGGCAGCAGCTCCACGGTGGTGACGGGCATGCCGGCGACCACGGTCAGCGGCGGCGCTGTCGAGGCGCGCGAGCCGGCGGCGGGTGGTGTCGGTGTGCCTGGCGTACCCGGCGTGCCGCCAGGCAGCACGGGGCGCAGGAGGGTGGCAGCTGTGGCAGCGGCGGACGGGGCGGCAGGTGCAGCAAAGGCGGACGGCTCACACACCACCTCCAGCGCCAGCGGCGCGGGGGAGGCGTTGAAAAGCGTGAGCGACACCGCCGCCTCGTGCCCCGCGCGCAGCAGCCACGGCGCGTCAAAGGTGGCGCGCAGCGGCGGCGCGTGCACCGCCACGGGCGGCAGCGGCAGCATGAGGACGGAGGTGCGCATGAAGCCGGCGTCGTCCCCACCCGGCCACATGGGCGCCCACCTGATGCGCAGCGCGCCCCACTTGGCGGCGCCCGCTGCCGCCGGCGCGCGGCCCTGCACTACAAACTGCAGGTTGGCGCCTGGCACCAGCACCACCGCGCCACCTGCCGTCTCGGCTGCCGACGCTGTCGACGCGGCAGCCAGCGCAGCTGCAAAAGTGGCCGGCAGCGCGCTGCTCACCACCGCCGTCGCCGCCACACCAACACCCGCACCGGCGGCACGCAGCACGTCCACGCGCAGCGACTCGGCGGAGGTCAGCGTCTCCACGCCGCCCGCCGCCGGCACAACCTCCACATCCACCAGCCGCACCGGCACGGGTGCCGTGACGGTGCAAGTGAACACCGCCTCAAACGTGGCGCCCGCACGCACGTGCACGCTGCCGCCGCCCTCCGCTGGCCCCGCCGCTGCCACTGCGGAGTACGGCAGGCTGGTGACCGCGCGCAGGCCGCCGCCGAGCGCGCGGTGGTGGTCGCCGGCGGTAACTCGCGGCGCCGCGCCGGCATCTGCAAACAGCGCACCTGCGCGCCCGCTGCTGCCAGCCACATCACCCGCAGATGCCAACGCCGCCAGCGGCGGCGCCGTGTGCAGCAGCGCCGTCAGGTCTGCCAGCGGCGCGGAGGGCGGCGGCGTGACGGACACCGCCGCCGTCACCGGCTGCTGCAGCTGCAGCAGCGTGTGCGTGATGGCATGCCGGTACAGGTGCCGCTCCCGCAGCACCGCCGCCAGCCAGTCACCCTCCCCGCCGCCGCCGCCGCCGCTGCTAGACAGCGCCCAGTGCGCGTGCGCCGTCAGCACGGCAGGCGCCTCCACCGGCACCGCGCCGCCAACCGCACGCGCGGTGCAACGCAGGGGCGGCAGGCGGATGGCGACCGTGAGGGACGTGGCGGCGGCGGGGGCGAGGGGCGGAAGAACCACGCCGACAATGGTGGCGTGGCCGCCGCCGCGTGGCGGCGGTGGCCACACCCGCACCCAGCCAGCTGACGAAAGGTGGGCGCCCGGGATGGCACGCGCCGCCACCGCCACCCCGTCCGCCGTCACCACCATGGCATCCGGCGCCACGCACACCTCCATGGTGTGCGCCCGGCCGCCGCGCCCCTCGCTCACAGACGCTGACCGCCGCATCCGCCCGCTGCTGTTGGTGCTGCTGCCGTCACCGGCGGGCGCTGACACGGCGCGCGCCAGCACGCCGCCGTCTGCAGTCAGGCCCACCTCCTCCCAACCACCCCCACCGCCACCGGCACCGCCATCACTGGCGCTGTCGTCGGCGTGGGACAGCAGCGGCGCCACGGCCTCTGCAGACAGCACCAGCAGGCCGCCCGCCGTGGCTTCGGTGTCGGTGTTGGACACTGTCAGCTGCAGCGGCGCCCAGCAGCCGGCTGGCAGCTGCGCCGCCACCGGGTTTGCCACCACCGACGAGTGCGCCAGGCCGTGCGACACGGTCAACGGCGAGGGCGCCAGGTACGACAGCACAGCGGGGCTGGCCGCCGCGCCGCCGCCGCCGCGGCTGGTACTTGTCCCACGCAGCGTGCTGATGGTGAGCGTGCCGGTGGGTGGGCGCAGCACGCAGCACGCGTACCCTGCGCCGGCGGTGCCGGCACGTGGGTGCACCACACCTGGCACTACCGCCGTGACGGCGCCGCCGCTCAAGCGCGACACCGCCGTGCCCAGCCGCACCATGTGCGCCACGCACGCCTCCATGGGCGCCACCGTGCCAGCGATGCCCGCCGCGTCGCCACGCCGCGCCCCCGGTGGCGCCACAGCGGGCAGCAGGCGGAAAGCCAGGCTGCGTGGCGCCGGCGCACAGGCAGGCGTGCCGTCATGTGCCAGCGTCACGCCGCGCCACACCAGGCCCGGGGCGCCCCCCCCGCCGGCCGCGGGGGGGGGGTCGCCCCGGACCCCCCCCCCCCGCCCGCCGCCGCGGCGGCCGCCGCCAAACAGGGGCGCCGGCTCCGGGCGCGCCCGGCGGCCAATGTCGGGCGGCGGGGCATCCAACGCCCCCGCCATGGCAGCGTAGTCGGTGCAGGTGTACTCAATGGACAGCGGCGCCGTCTTACTGGTGGTGGTGGAAGATGTTGGGGTAGGTGTTGACGCCCCGGCGGGCGGGGCGTCATCCCGCATGGCAACATGCGCCGCGCGGCCACCCAGGATGCCACGCGTGCCACCTACCGCTGCCCCACCAGGCGTCGCCTCCCCACTGCTGCCCCCTTCACTCTCGCCACCACCCGCCCCCGCTGCAATGTGCAGCGCGCCAGACAGCATGGCAGACAGGATGAAATCGGTGCGCAGCCGTGGCGCCCCGCTCCCGCCCCCACTCCCACCGCCCGCACTGCCGCCGCCACTGCCGTGCGTGCTGCCGGCGCTGCTAGCGCGGCGGCGCGGCACGGGCGCAGCGGCGGCGGCGGCGGCGGTAGGCGGTTCGATGGGCGTGTGCGCCGCTACCAGCGCCGACAGCAGCGCGGCGGGGGAGGGCCAGGGGGCGCCGCTGTCGCCGTTGAGCCCGCCGTCGCCGGCGGGGAAGGGCAGGGAGGACGCCCGGGCCAGCACCAGCTCACCGCCCGCCGGTACCACCAGGCGCGTGGTCACCACCAGCGGCGGCAGCGCGGCGGCGGTGGCACCCACGCCGTGCCGCACGTCGTCGTTCACCGCTACGCGCAGCAGGCGGGGTGAAGCGGCGTCGCCGCCGGTCGCATCCGCGTCGGCAGCGTGCCGCAGTACGACATCAAACGGCGAGTGGCCCTCCACGTCGGTGCCAGGCGTGTCACCTGCCGTCGCGCCGCACATGGTGCCACACGCCACCGCGTGCGGCGGGTGCTGCAGCAGCCCACCGCCGCCGCCACTATTGGCGCTCGACAGCGCGCCAGCGACGCCCGGGTCGGGCAGGTTTGCACGCGACGCCGCAGCTGGCATGACGTCGCCGGCGTGGTGCACAAAGCGCAGCTCCAGCGACTCCAGCTGCGCCGGCGCGGGCAGGGTGGACGCCACAACTACGCGCAGCAGCAGGGCGGCGCCTGGCGCGCGGTCACAAAACACTGCCTCGCGCGCCCCAAACTCGGTGCGCACGGTGAATGGCAGGGCGGATGGCCGCTCCGCACTACTGCCGCCCCGCGCAAGGCGCATCAGGCCGGGCGCCGTGAGCTGCAGGTCGCGCGGCAGGCGGGGCAGGGCGTCAGTGAGGGCAGCCAGCGCGTCGGCGGGGCGCATGGCATGTGCGCCACCCTCGGGCAGCGCCAGCATATGCAACGCGGCGGGCACGACGGCACGCTCCATCCCGCCGGCAGCGCGAGCGCACGTGATCAGGCGCGCCAGCACGCGTGCGAGAGGCGACCACCAGCACCGCGCGCGGTACAGCGCCACAAGCGGGCACAGGAGCTTGACGGCGTCGGCAGCGCGACCCAGCACCGCCAGCTCCTCCGCCACCAGCGACTGCCGCCACGCATATATCTTCTCGGCGCGCGGCGGCAGCAGAAAGCTGAACGGCGCGCTGGGCGTATAGGACAGCGCCGGCGCGCGGACAGCCGTCGTAGTCCCACCGGCCGCTACCGCGGCGGACGCGGCGGCTGCCAGCCACACAGCCGACGGCGCAAGAGCAGCATCCAGGGTGACGCGCTCAGGCACCCCAACTGGGGAGGGAGAAGCGGCGTCACGACGCGCGGCTGCCACTGCTGCCGCCCACCCCGCCGCTGTGTGCGCCGCCAGCGCCTCGGTGGAGTTGTAGTGCGCTGGGAGCGTGGCGGGCAGCGGCGCCACGCCGCCCGAGGCGGGTGTAGGCACCGCGGTGGACTGCGCGCGCTCCAGAAGCGCCAGGATGGCGGCATGGTGCGGGAAGCGCGCCTCGGTGGCAATGGCGGCCGCCACCACAACAGCGATGGTGGGGTCCAAGCCCGCCAGCCGGCTGGCGGTAAACGCAGCCACCGTGTCGTCGGACGGCAGCGGTGGGAGCGGCGGGAGGGCGGCGGGCAGGGCGCCCACAAACATGGGTGGTGCCACCACGAGGCCAGCGGACACGCGCGCCGCCAGGCGGGCAGCAGGGCCAGGCGGCGACTCGGCGACGGAGGCGGCGCCGGCGGCGTACGCGGCGGGCGCGATGATGCCGGCCGCCTCGGCAGCGCGGCGGCGGCGGATGGCGTACAGCGCGGCGGAGTGGAACTGGGGCGAGGCAAGCGCCAGCGGCTTGGTTTCCACGCTGGGCGCCACCGTGCGCGCCAGCAGCTCGCCCCACAGCGCGTACTGCCGCGACACCCACGCCCAGTGGTCGCACTGCAGGCCGGGGTCGCCCACCGCGCCCTCAAACGCGCGCAGGTGCTGCTGCATGTGCGAGTTGGCGGCAAAGATGCCGGGCTGGCCGGTGCGCCCGGGCGCGACGGGCACGGGCGCCGCGCGGTACGACAGGTAGTGCGCCAGCAGCTTGTACGTCACGATCTCCGCCACGGCGCGGTACTGCAGCAGGTCGGCGTCGGCGGCCACACGCACGCCCTCCGCCAGCGCGCCAAACGCCGCCTGGTAGTACTTGGCGGCCTTGACGGGGCGCGCGCGGAACTCGGACAGGTGCGCCAGCTTGAACATGAGGCGCGCGCGCAGCGGCGCCTGCAGCGGCAGCGTCCACTTCATGCCCTTCACCAGGGCCGCCAGCCGCTGCTTGCGCCGCGCGTAGTACGCCAGCGCGCGCTCCCGCACCGCCGCCTCAAACTGCGCCAGCGGGCGGGACGGCGCGCCGCCCGCAAAGTCGGAGGCAAACAGGAGGGTGAGGGAGGAGCCGTCCAGCCCCGCCTTCCGCCGCAGCGCCGTCATGCGCTCCCCTGCCGCCTCCGCCACCGCCCGTTCGTCTGCCCACCCCGGGGTGCCAGCTGATGGCGGTGGTTGTACCAGCAGCACGAGCGCGTCGCCACGCCGGCCCTCCAGCGCCGCACGCACGTCGCCCACCGCCGTCACAATGGCTGCCTCCACCGCCGCCCACTCGGGCGCGCGCGCCCGCACGTCGCCCTCAAACGCCAGCACCGCCACCGCCGGCACGCGCGTCTGGTGTTTGGCCAGCCACCCCGTGCGCAGGATGCCCGCCGGCACGTGCGCCTCGTACTCCGCGCGCGACCGCCGCAGCGGCGAGGCAGACGGCGGCCGGCTTGCCAGGCTGGCTGGCATGTACCGGAACGGCGGCGGCGGCCGCACGCCACCGGGCGCCGGCCCGCCTGCTGCCAGGGCGGCGCCATTGGCAGCCCGTAGCGCCGCCGCCAGGGCCGTCACGTATGGCGGCGGTTGGGGGGCTGTTTGTGGTTGTGCTGGGGTTGGTTGTGATGGTGCCGCGGTGGCGGTGGTAGTGTCGGCCGAGGCGGCGGCGGCGCCTGTGTCGGAAGTAGTAGCAGCTGCACCGGAGCCAGGTTCAGTTGCAGATCCAGCATCAGATCCAGCTCCAGCTCCAGCTCCAGTTGCAACAATTGAATCGGCCGCAGTAGTGCTAGACCCAGTCCCAGAACCGGCACCTCCAGCTCCAGCACCTCCAACAGTACCACCCCCACCAATACCAGCACCACCACCGGCACTTGCTGCAGCACTACCAGAACCACCACCACTACCACCACCCGCACTACCAGAACCAGTAGCAGCAAGAGAACCACTAGCACCAGTAGTAGCAATGCTAGGGGGGTAGTAGAGGGCGATGAGGGGGGAGGGCGGCTCCACCACCTCCAGCGGCAGGTGCTCCATTTCCGATCAACCTTCGCACGCCGCAGACACAGCGAAGGACAGAGAAGTGGGTGCCACCAACCACGCCGCCGCCACCCGTCTGTATTATTGTTATTCAACGTGTGAAAAGGGCGAGGAGGCCCTCTTTCTTTCGCTTCTTTTGACCTCAATAGCTCTATCTTTCTCGCCCTCTCTCTGTGAACACAGTATCCACTACCAAACCGGACCCCACAAATTAACCGTGCGGTATTTGACCGATATATTTAATGTTATAGCGCACCACCTACCGGTTGTGGTGGTGCGTTGTGCTTTGCATCCAATAATCGGCTAGCGGCTGCGTATTTCGGTTGGATACGGTGGTAGCAGTGGTGTGCGAACGGCGTTCTGGCGTCCGCTGCCATTATACACTATACACACCACGGTGCGGCGCGCAAATTTCAACGACAGCGGTGACGGAACACGGATACCCGTGGTGTTCAGGTGTGCTTGGTGATAGGGCAGTGGCTGCACGGTTCCTTTTGTTGTGGTGCGGTGTGATCCGCGCGCGCGTGGCACGCAAACAAGCGGTGCAGATGCCAACATCGTCCCTGCTGGCACATTGGCACTGCCGCCTGCTGGCACCGCTTACTGGCACCGCCTGCCATCCCACCTACTCCCGTTACAACTGTTGGTGTGTGTTATTGTGTACCAGTTGGTCTGCTGGCGCGGTGGTTGATTGCGGCGGCGCCAGCAAGGCAGGCAGCCACCTGTCAATTGCAGCGCACCACCACCTCACCTGCATCGCTGGCAGCGCGGTACTACCGCACGCCATCAACGTGTGCAGTTGTGCAGCACAGCTAGCTGCTTGTACCACAGCAACGTACCGGTATTTGAAGGCAGCGCAGGATGGCGGTGGCGCCGCGGTGGGTGTCCGTGTCACTGCCACACACGGGGGGTGGTGACCCCTTTGAGCCGGCCACCAGCACCGGTACCGCGGCGCCACCCTCGCCGCCAGAGTGCCGCACGGGGGGCGGCAGCGTGCCGCCCGCCACCGCCGCCATGGAGCTCATGCGCGCCGGCCTGCTGCAGCAGCTGCTGCGGCAGGGGGAGGAGCTGGCAGCCAGCCAGCGCGAGGTGCACCAGCTGCGGCGCGCGCTGCAGGTGCTGGTGGAGGACGGCGTGGCGCACACCATGCGCCGTGAGCATGACTCTGGGGCGGGTACCGGTGCGCATGGTGACGCCGTCAGCAACTTGTTTCCCCCGGCACCACCTGCCACCGCCAGTGGCAGCAACAGCAACACCAGCATGCACGCGTCGCCACCCGGCGGCGGCGCTGCTGCAATCAACAGCCTCTTTCCTGCCACAGCATCGCTGGATGTGGCGCTGCCCGCCACCCCAGCAGCGCCACTGCCGGCGCACGCCCACGAGCCGCCGCCCGGCACACGCGTGTTTACCGCGTACTCAAGCGCAGCCGCTGGCGCACCGACTACTGCCGCCATGGGCGCTGCAGACATTGGCGCCGCCTTTGGTGGCGCGCGTGCCGACAGTGAGGAGCCGCCGGCACGTCGCGCACCGCTCCCCGGTGGCGGCGGTGGTGGCAGCGGTGGCGGTGGCGCCGCTGCAGCAGCGGCTCCCAAACGCGCTGGCGTGTTGCCGCCACCCCGTGGTTGGACGCCTGCTGTGGTGTCACGGCTGCCGGTTGCGGAAAGCAATGGCACCGGCGTTGATGAGGGTGACGACGACGCAACCAGCACGGAGGGTGACGATGCCATGTCGGGCTACCACCTGCTGGCTGACGACGTGTTCATGCAAGCTGTCGCCGGCGGGGGCGGCGGTGGCGGCAGTGGCGGCGATACCGACACGCGGTGGTGGCAGCCATTCATGGTTGCGGCCCGGGAGGCGCCTGCGGCGGCGTCACCACCGCCGTCACCAGCAGCGCCTGATACACCACGCCGCGACGCGCCATTCGCAGCAGCCAAGGTGCCGGTTGTGCCGGTGATGCTGGTACACACGCACAGTCGGCATGCAGCTGACCAGTTCGACGACGGTGATGACCTGGAGGCGATGTTTGGCGCCGCCGAGGCATCCACCACGGCAACGGTGGCACATGCATCACCAGCAGCGGCGGCGGCAGCAGCAGCGGCAGCAGCAGCGGTGGCAGCGGCAGCGGCTACTACCGAGGACCCACCCACGGAAATGGGGGTGCTGTCAACACCGCTGATGCGACCAGCGGCGTCGCCCCTACCGCCTCCGCCAGGTCGTGGCGCCTGCCACCACAGTCACACCCACACAGGCGCGCCACCCAGCAGCTTGCTGATGGCGCTCCTTGTTGCCACCGACCACAGCAGCCTGACCGCCTTGCCTGATGACGAGCTGCCGGCCGCCGATGCCGCGCTGCGTGACGCCCTGCAGGTGCTGGCCGATGTGCGGGGCGCGCGCGACACGTGCGTCGTATGCCTGGCCCGCCCACGCACCGTTGTGCTGCAGCCGTGCGGCCACCTCGTCGTATGTGACGCCTGCCTCCCGCACGTGCGCGGCATGTGCCCCATTGACCGCACCCCCATCGCCGCCGTGGTGCACGTGCGCCGGTAGCCATGACCTGTTTACTTCAACGTATTGCGTATTTTCGATGTGTTATGGCGTTACGGTAGCAACGGTAGGCAGCGGGTCGCTGTGGCGCGCCACCTCTGCCAGGACACGCGCTTCGAGCGCAGTCAGCACGCTGCATGCGCCCGGCCGGAACGACACCGTGCTGTCCAGGTCGCCGGCGGCCGCTGCCGCGTGCGACGACGCGTAGCGCAGCTCGTCAATGGGCATGACGAGGCGGGAGGTGGATGACAGGAATGCACCCACCCACGTGCTGGCAGCGTCCAGCCGTGGCGGCTCCAGCACCACTGGGATGCCGTCCGCCGCGCACACCTCCAGCACCAGCCGCCGCACCGTGCCTTCCAGCACGCCGTCGCCCGCCGTGTGCACGGCGCCGTCCTGCGCGGGGCCCGGGAGGGGCCGCCCGCCCTGCCGCGGCCCGGCCATGGGCTCGGTCCGGCCGCGACGCGCCACGTCTACGCCCACGGCCTCGACCTCCGCTACCCCGAGTAACGGGAGGCC
>Ga0066256_1002503_pt1 | contig 20132 bp, 18 predicted proteins | sample ThiBio_1000_biof_FD_87107 | JGI IMG/M metagenome (GOLD analysis project Ga0066256, IMG submission 87107) | Wastewater bioreactor microbial communities from Cape Town, South Africa - Thiocy_expt_1000_biof (version 2) | ecosystem: Engineered > Bioreactor > Thiocyanate-remediating >... | reverse complement strand
GGCCCAGCCGCGCAAGGTCAAGCGGCCCAAGCACAAGCCGCTGGACCCGGTGAATCCGGACATCCTGTTCGGCACCACCGGCTCGATCTGGGGCGAGGCGGGCGTGGGCGCCACCCGCGTCTACAACACCGAGCAGGCCATCCGGCTGATCTCCAAGCTGGGCCTTCAGGGGGTCGAGCCCTATGCGGGCGGCATCAACGAGTATCTCGACCGGCCGCAGGTGCTGAAGAAGATCTGCGACGACAACAACACCACCATGCGCGGCGCCTCCAACGGCGTGAAGGGCCAGCTGGTCACCGTCATCGACAAGGACCAGATCGCCAAGAGCATCGAGGATCACGTCACCTTCGCCCGCGACTGCCTGACCGTGTTCGGCTGCGATCATTGGAAGATCAACATGGGCGCCCGCCCCCAGGGCGGCCCCAGCGACGACCAGCTCAAGGTTCTGGCCAACTCGCTGAACGAACTGGGCCGCCGCACCCTGGAATACGGCATCCGCCTGGCGCCGCATCCGCATATCTGGGGGCCGCTGGAGCGCGAGGCCGAGGTGCGCCGCCTGTTCGACCTGACCGATCCCAAATATGTCTGGATGACCGCCGATACCGGCCACCTCACCCTGGGCGGCGCCGACGCGGTGCAGATGATCAGCGACTATTTCCCGCGCCTGGCGGAAATCCATCTCAAGGACACCTACGCCAAGTACCGGGGCAACAAGCAGACTCCGACGCCGGAAATGCACCGCGAGGCCAGCGTCTATCACAATTTCGGCGGCGGCGGCGTGGACTTTGTCGGCGTCTTCAAGGTGCTGCGCGAAAAGCACTTCAAGGGCTGGGTGGTGATGGACGTGGACGGTCCCCGCAAGGGCGATGACGGCTTCGACGCCATCGGCGGCAACATGAATGTGGCGACCGACAATTATCTCAACCACAACATCGCCTATCTGCGCCATGTTCTGGGCATCAAGCTGCCGCCGCAGATTTAAGGAATAAGGGGCAGGGGGCCTGGCATGTCTTATCGTCTTTCCATCGCGGCCTCCGCGTTGCTGCTGGCGCTCGCCGCGCCGGCGGCGGCGGAGGATTTCGCCGCGCAGCTCGATCCGGCGCCGTTCACCGCCACCACCCGCGCCGATGTCATCGGCAGCATCGGGCAGGTGAAGGGTGTGCTGTCGGGCGACACGCTGACCGTCACCGGCACCTTCTCGCGGATGGCGTCGCCCGCCACGGGCGCGTCGCTCAGGATCGGCCTGCTCAAGGGCGTGCTGGGCGATGAGATCGGCAAGCTGACGGCCCAGCCCGCGCCGGAAGGCGCGGTGTCGGGCAGCGTGAAGCTGACGCCGGAGCAGGTGACGGCGCTGCGCGCCGAACGCCTGTATGTGCGGGTGGACAGCGTGAAGGCGCCGGACGGCAATCTGCAGGGCTGGCTGGAACCCCAGACCAAGCGATAACGGGGCCAGGGGATAACGAGGAAAGTACCATGTCTTGGACTGCGAAACTCCTTGCCGGTGGGGCGGTCGCCGCCGGTCTTGGCGGCCTGTACGCCGCCGCGCCGACCTTCGCCCAGACGCAGGCCTCGGGCGTCTTCACCGAGGCCCAGGTGGCGGACGGTCATGCCGCCTATGCCCGCGCCTGCGCCGGATGCCATCGCGTCAATCTGGTGGGCGGGGGCGACGCGCCCGCGGTGGGCGGCAAGGGCTTCTTCTCCAGCTGGGGCCCGCGCACCAGCAAGGAGTTGTTCCAGTTCATCAAGGTCTCCATGCCGGCGGGCGCGCCCGGCAGCCTCAGCGACAAGGAATATGCCGATATCACCGCCTATATCCTGGCGGCGAACGGCGCCAAGGCGGGCAATGCGGCCTTCACGCCCGACACCGATGTGAAGATCGGCAGCATCGCCAACGGCCAGGTCGTGGCCGACCTGGCCAAGCCGCCGGTCGCCCGGGTGATCCCGCGCGAGCAGCGCGCCGATCTGCGGACGCCCGCCTTCCAGCTTGGCCACACCGTGCAGGGCACGGTGAAGAACTATGTGGACGTCACCGATGACATGCTGATCAACCCGCCCGACGGGGATTGGCTGATGTACCGGCGCAATTACCAGGGCTGGAGCTACAGCCCGCTCAAGCAGATCAACACGAAGAACGTGAAGAACCTCCAGCCCAAATGGAGCTGGGCGATGAACGCTGGATGCGCGCACCGGCGAACTGATCGGGGAAAACCGCATCGGCCCGGTCTCGGTGATCGCCTATGGCGGCACCCGCAGCCTGGCGCTGTATGAGGACAAGGTCTATGTCGCCACCACGGCGGCCAAGCTCTATGCCCTGGACGCCCGCACCGGCAAGATCGTCTGGGAGCAGGCCTTCGGCAGCGGCAACAACAGCGCCACGGGCGGCGTGATGGTGATGCGCGGCAAGGTGCTTACCGGCCTGACCGGCTGCGACAACTATTCCAGGAACAACTGCTATATCAGCGCCTTCGACGCGCGCACCGGCCAGCGCGACTGGAAGTTCTTTACCACCGCGCTGGAAGGCCAGCCGGGTGGCGACACCTGGAACGGCCTGCCCAACTTGTTGCGCGCGGGCGGCGACACCTGGATCGCCGGCACTTATGACCCGACGCTGAACACCACCTATTGGGGCGTGGCCCAGACCAAGCCCTGGTTCCGCGCCAGCCGCCGCAGCGGCGACGCCTCGACGCTCTATTCCTCCTCCACACTTGCGCTCGATCCCGACAATGGCGCGCTGAAATGGTATTTCCAGCACGCGCCGGGCGAGACGCTGGACCTGGACGAGGTGTTCGAGCGGGTGCTGGTCGATCATGGCGACCAGAAAGTCCTGCTGACCATCGGCAAGCCCGGCATCCTGTGGAAGCTGGACCGCGTCACCGGCAAGTTCCTCGACGCCAAGGAAACCATCTTCCAGAACGTCTTCGCCAATATCGACAAGAAGACGGGCGCGGTGACCTATCGCCAGGACATCCTGGATCAGAAGACCAACCAGTGGTTCTCCTCCTGTCCCGGCCCGCAGGGCGGCCATGACTGGCAGGCCACCAGCTACAACCAGCCGACCGATCTGCTGATCATCCCGCTCAGCCAGAGCTGCGTGATGATCCAGGGCCTGGATGTGGAGCAGAAGGAAGGCGGTGGCGGCACCGCCGCGTCGCAGAAATTCTATTACGCGCCCGGCACCAACCAGAATCTGGGCAAGCTGGCGGCCTATCGCACCAGCGACATGAAGGAAGTCTGGTCCTGGCAGCAGCGCGCCTCCTTTCTGTCGGCGGTGGTTTCCACGGCGGGCGGCGTCGCCTTCGTGGGCGACTTCGACCGCCGCTTCAAGGCGATCGACGTCAAGACCGGCAAGGTGCTGTGGGAGACGCGGCTGGGCCAGACGGTGCAGGGCTATCCGGTCAGCTTCAGCCTGGACGGCAAGCAGTATATCGCCGTCACCACCGGCCTGGGCGGCGGCAGCCCGCAGCAGAAGCCGACTATGCTGCTGCAGGAAGTCCATCGCCCGGCCAGCGGCAACCAGCTTTACATCTTCGCCCTGCCGGATTGACGCCATGAAACGCCGCCTGCTCGCCGCCGCTTTCCTGCTTTTTCCGACTGGCGTGATGGCGGCGGATATCACGGTGTTCTCGCCGGGCGTCACCGGCGGCGGCATCCGCAAGCTGGCGATGCAATGGTCGCTGGAAACCGGCAACCGGGTGAACATCGTGGGCGGCACCATCGGCATGGCGCGCAATTTCGCGCTGTCGGACCGCGAGGGCGACATCGTGCTGCTGCCGCCCGACGAGATGACGCGGGCCCAGCCCAGCCTGACGCCCGGCAGCGTCCGCGAGGTCGGCCGCGCCTTGTTCGGATTGGTGGTGAAGGTGGGCCAGCCGCATCCCGATATCTCGACGGTGCGCAAGTTCGCCGATGCCCTGCGCAAGGGCGGCGGCATCGGCCATCCCGATCCGGCGGCGGAAAGCCTGTCCGGCATCATGGTGGACGCGATGGTCAAGCGCCCGCAATTCAAGGGCGTGACGAACAAAGCCTTCCGCATGAGCGCGCCGCTGATCGTCATCAACGATCAGATGCCGTTCGCGGGCGGCACCATCAGCGAGGAGCTTTCCAATCCGGCCGCCGAACTGGTGGGGCCGTTCCCCGCCGAACTGGGCATGTTCATCGATTTCCAGGCGGCCAGTCTGACGCGCAGCAAGGCGCCCGCCGACGCGGCGCATTTCCTGGCCTTCATCACCCGGCCCGAAGCGATGGCGGCCTGGCATGATTGCGGCATCGACGGCGCCGGGCAGGATGTGAACGGCCCACGCCAGCCTTGCGCCGTAGCCGCGCCCACCATCGCCGCCGCGCCCGGCAATGACGAAGTGCGCGCCCCGCGCCCGGCCCGCGCCAAGGGCATCGCCGCCGCGCTGGCGGTGGAGGCGGCCCAGGCCGCCAACGCCCAATGCCTGGCCAGCGGTTATCGCACCACCACCCTGGTGACGGACTCGGCGGGCGCGCCCATCGTGATGCTGTCGAATGACGGCGCGGCCGCCATCACCCAGCGCATCGCCATGGGCAAGGCCCAGACGGTGATCAAGCACGGCATCACCAGCGGCGAAGCGGCGGCGCGCGCCGCCAAGGACGCGGCCTTCATGGCGCAAATGGAAAAGGACCCGATGACCGGCCCGCCGCGCCAGGGCGCCGTTCCGATCCGGGCCGGAACCGAACTGCTGGGGGCGATCGCGGTGTCCGGCGCGCCGGGCGGCGACCGCGACGAACCCTGCGCCATCGCGGGCCTGGCGAAGATTCAAGACCGGGTGAAGTAACGTTTTTTCGCCCCCATCCGTCGCAACTCAGGTCTGCTCCGCAGACACTTCGTTGCGCCGTTCGGCACGCTGTCGCTACCGAACTCCCCCGCAATAGGCGCTTCGCGCTGCGGGGGAAGGGGGCCGGTGCTTGTCTCTACTACTGCTTCGCGCCGGCGTCGGCGTCGAAATTGTGCAGGCCTTCGGGGCGCGGATTGATGGCGATGCGGGTGCTCATGCCGTTTCCGGCCCAGCTGGCGCGGTGCCAGCGGCCTTGCGGTGCATAGACCACGTCGCCGACACCGGCGGTGAAGACCGGCATCCCTTCCATCTTATAATCCACCGTGCCCTCGGCGATCACCCAGAACTCGTTATAGTCGGTGTGGAAGTGCCCCTTGTTGCTGTCCGGCGGCGTGGGCATTCCCTTGCCACGAATGATATTCATGAAATTGTTGCTGTCGATCACGGCGGGATGGTTGCCGGGCGCGGGCGGCCGCTTCACGAAATCGCCCCAGAAATCCACATAGGGCTTGTTGGCCGCGGTATAGGGATCGGGCCCGGTGCGATAGCTGACCTTGATATAGTCCTTGCCCGGCGCGGTGGGGGCGGCGGCGTTGCCCTCCGCCGGATAGAGCGGGGTGCGGCCGCTGCGCGTGACCTCGAAACGCAGGCTGGGTTCGCTGCCGACGGTCTCCAGGGAATAGGGCGTGCGGAACGGCGCCTGGACCAGGAACCCCTTGCCCGCCACGAAGGGCTGCTGGCCCTGGATGGTGAAACGCACCTGACCGGCGGCGATGTACCAGAAGACGCGGTCGTCGGCCCAGAATTGGGTCTTGGTCTTTTCGCCCGGCGCCATCTGGATATAGGCGCCGGTATAATCCTGGTCCTTCACGATGGTCTGGTGCCAGCTCTTTTGGCCCTTATGGGCGGCGACGATCTCGGACAGCCGCCAGATCGGCTTGTTGGGCGCGTTCCAGGCGGTCATCGGCACGGGGCGAGGGGCCCAGGCATAGAGGATGCCGTCCTGGGCGGAGGCCGGGATGGCGGCGAGGGCGAGGACGGCGGCGCCCATCCAGGTCAGTTTGCGTGAAGACATCATGACGATTCCCCCAGGGCGTGTTTGTTTGGCGGCAAACATGGCGCGGCGGGTTCCCGAAGGCAATCTGTCCGTCACAATCGGAAGGCCGCTTCCGGCGGCGCGGCGGCGGGTGTATCATGCGCGGGCTTTCTCCAAGGAGACAGCGCATGAAAGGTCGTTCTTTCCTTGCCATCGTTGGTGTCATCGCCGGCGGCGCGCTGACGGCGCATCCGGCCTGGGGCCAGACCATCGTGTCACGCGGCGTCGGCCTGGCGCATGACTGTTTCATCTATGCCAAGGCGGGCAACCAGCCGCGCGACGGCATCACGGTCTGCAACGAGGCGCTCAAGCGTGAAATGCTGTCGGTCAAGGACCGCGCCGCCACCCATGACAATCGCGGCGTGATGCTCAATGCCCTGGGCCAGATGGACAATGCCAGCTGGGATTTCAACGAAAGCATCCGGCTGGACCCCAGCCTGGGCGATCCGCATGTCAATCTGGGTGTGGTGCTGATCCGCAAGGGGCGTCACCAGGAGGCGCTGGACAGCATCAACCGGGGTCTGGCGTTGGGCATGTCCTTTCCCCATATCGGTTATTTCGACCGCGGCGTGGCCTATGAGATGATGGGCCAGTTCCGCGAGGCCTATTACGACTACAAGAAGGTGCTGGAACTGGACCCGAATTACGCGCCGGCCATCGAGCGGCTGAAATACTTCACCGTGACGCGGGCGCCGGCCAAGAGCTGAACTTGGGCGGTACACCGTTGCGCACACGCTCCCGCACGCGGATAAGCGCACGACCAATCTTCGCTTCCGGGAACGGGACGCCGGGCCTGTTAGGCGGCCTGTCCACCGCCGGTCTCGGCCGCATTCCAATATAGGTTTATAATAATTTCCCATAATATTACTTATACGAAAAATTGGGAGGGGCTGGGATAAGCTCAGACTGGGCTTGCCCCGTCCCCTGGGGCTGGCCCGCTGGATTGGTGCGTCAGTGGAAAGCCCCCGATGGACATGCATCTCAGCCCATCCGAAACCGCCCGCCGCTTCGGCGTCAGCATCAAGGCGTTGCGCCTGTATGAGCAGCGCGGCCTGCTGAAGCCCGCGCGCACCACGAATGGCACGACCGGCTCGGCCTGGCGGGTCTATGGCCCCGACCAGATCGCCCGCCTGCACCAAATCCTGGCTTTGAAGCACCTGGGCCTGAGCCTGGCGCGGATCGCCAAGTTATTGGCCGGGCCGGATACGCTGGAGTCGGTGCTGGCGTTGCAGGAGGACGTGCTGAACCGCGAAAGCGCCCGGCTGGTCCGTGCCCTGGAGCTGGTCCGGGCGGCGCGTGGCAAGTTGGCTGCCGGACAGGCGCTTTCCATTGACGACCTCGCCAACCTCACCCGGGAGACCGTCATGACCAATATGGATGTCAAGGAAATGGGCCGGACTCTCAAGCCCTTCGCCGATCAGCATTTCACCGCCGAGGAACAGAAAGCCCTCAAGGCCGCCCTGCCCATGAGCCAGGACGACGTGGCCAGGTTCTTCAGCGGCCTGATAGCGGAGGCCCAGGTTCTGATGAAGGCGGGAGATGCCGTCTCCTCGCCCGCGGCGCAGGATCTGGCGCGGCGCTGGATAGCGATGAACACACAATTCGGCGGTAACGATCCCGACCTTCGCGCCAAAGGACGCGCCGTCTGGAATGACGCCATGTCGGACCCGGCGGTGGCGGCACGGCTGGCGCGGCACCGGGAAATTTTCGCCTTTGTGGACAAGGCGATCACGCATTTCAATGCGCTGACAAAATAGCTGGCCAAATAGCTGTGTGAAGCGCGCGTGCGGGCTTGCCCGTATGCCGCGCCCTCGCCTAACTGGCCGGCATGACCCAGGACCTCAAGCCCTCCCGCGACATCGCCGTGCTGCTGGAGATCATGGCGCGGCTGCGCGGTCCCGGCGGTTGCCCCTGGGACCGCGACCAGAGCTTCGCGACCATCGCGCCGTACACCATCGAGGAAGCTTATGAGGTCGCCAGCGCCATCCAGGACCACGACTTAAAGGCGCTGCCCGGCGAACTGGGCGACCTGCTGTTCCAGGTGGTCTTCCATGCCCGCATGGCCCAGGAAGCCGGGCTGTTCGACTTCGGCGATGTGGTCGAGACCATCACCGCCAAGATGATCGCCCGGCACCCGCACATCTTCGGCGGCGCCCAGGCCCAGGCCGATGCCGCCAGCCAGAAAGATGCCTGGGAGCGCCTCAAACAGGCCGAGCGCGCCGCCAAGGGCCAGACCAGTCTGCTGGACGATGTTGCCGGCGCCCTGCCCGCCCTAATGCGCGCGGAAAAGCTTCAACGCCGCGCTTCAAGCGTCGGATTCGACTGGAACAATGCCGATCTGGTGGTCGAGAAGATCGCCGAGGAAGCCCGCGAGGTCGCCCAGGCCCGGACCCCGGCCGAGCGCGAGGAAGAAGTCGGCGATCTGCTGTTCGTGGTCGCCAATCTGGCGCGGCATCTGAAGGTCGATCCCGAAGCCGCCTTGCGCGCCGCCAATGCCAAATTCACCCGCCGTTTCAGGCACATCGAGACGGCTCTTGCGGCGCGCGGCGTGGCGCTGGCCGATGCGGGCCTGCCGGAGATGGAAGCCCTGTGGCAGGAGGCCAAGGTGCTGGAAAAAGCGGCGCCCCCGTCAGAATAAGTGGGATTCCCGCTTTCGCGGGAATGACAATATCTGCCTCCACTCTCCATGGGCGGCCTTGAGCCGCCCATCCAGAGCAACCACGGCCTGGAAGACCGGTCAGGGCAGCGCCCGTTCCAGTACTGCTTTAATATTAACTGGCAACGCCCTGCTCTATCTTGGTTTTCTTGGGAAACCGGCTTTCAAACCGGCCCAGATCGTCCGGGTGAATCCGCAAGGACAGGGTGATCGTGCCGCCCCGCTCGCGCCGCTCCAGCACCTGGGCATGGCGATAGGCAAAGGCCAGCGCCCCGCCATCGGCGGCATCCAGCTTGAGCGTCAGGGTGATGTTGCCATGCGTCACGTGACTCTCGAACGCCGCCAGCAGCGCGGGGATTCCGTCTCCGGTCAGGGCCGAGACGGCGATGGCGGCATCCGCCGCCGGCCGTCCGTTGCGGTCCAGCAGCCCTGCCCGCTGTTCCGGCTCCAAGAGGTCGATCTTGTTCAGCACTTCCAGCATGGGCCGGTCCGGTGGGACACCCAGCTCCTCCAGCACCTTCAGCACATCGGCCTTCTGGGCCCGGCTCTCGTCGTGGGCGGCGTCGCGGACATGGACGATGACGTCGGCCTCCAGCACCTCCTCCAGCGTGGCGCGGAAGGCCGCCACCAGTTCGGTGGGCAGGTCGGCGATGAATCCCACCGTGTCCGACAGGATGACGCGGGTGCCCAGGGGCAGCTTCACCGCCCGCATGGTGGGGTCCAGGGTGGCGAACAGCAGGTCCTTGGCCAGCACCCCGGAATCGGTCAACCGGTTGAACAAAGTGGACTTGCCCGCGTTGGTGTAACCGACCAGCGCCACCACCGGGTACGGCACCCGCTTGCGCGCCTGGCGGCCCAGGCCGCGGGTGCGCTTGACCTTTTCCAGTTCCGCCTTGATCCGCACGATGCGTTCGGCGATCAGGCGGCGGTCGCTTTCGATCTGGCTTTCGCCCGGGCCGCCCAGAAAGCCGAAGCCGCCGCGCTGCCGCTCCAGATGGGTCCAGGAGCGCACCAGCCGCGAGCGCTGATAGTTCAGATGCGCCAGTTCGACCTGCAGGGTGCCTTCGCGGGTGGCGGCGCGCTCGCCGAAGATCTCCAGGATCACCGCGGTGCGGTCCAGCACCTTGCTGGCCCAGGCCTTTTCCAGGTTGCGCTGCTGCACCGGCGTCAGATGGGCGTTGACGATGATGACGTCGGGCTCCTGCGCCTTGGCCAGGACGGCGATCCCCGCCGCCTTGCCAGTGCCCAGCAACGTGGCGGGGGTGGGCCGGGCCAGCGGCGCCACCTGCGCCGCCACCACATCCAGATGGATGGCGGCGGTCAGGCCGACGGCCTCCTCCAGCCGCGCCTGCCCGTCCCGCAACGCCCATTCAGCGCCGTGACGGGTCTTGGGCTCGACATGGATGACGAATGCGCGATTGCCCAACTTAGATTTCGGCCGGTTCGTCCTGAAGCTGGATCGGGCCCATCGGCATCACGGTGGAGATGGCGTGCTTGTAGACCAGCTGGGACTGGCCGTCGCGGCGCAGCAGCACACAGAAATTGTCGAACCAGGTGATATTGCCCTGAAGCTTGACGCCGTTGACCAGGAAGACGGTGACGGCCGATTTGCTCTTGCGGACGGCGTTGAGGAAGGTGTCCTGCAGGTTCTGTTGTTTTTCGCTCATGGGTTCGCCCATTGTTTCAGCCGCGCAGGGGTTTACGCGGCACCTTGGCGGCCAGTCTAGCGGAATGCTGCAATTGCGAAAGGGGGTAATGGGCTGGACTCAGGCGTTTTTGCGCCCGCCCTGATGCCTGTCCTGGCGCCGGTACAGCGTCCCGATGCGCCGGGTCACCGGCCCGGGCTTGCCGTCGCCGATGGGGGTGCCGTCGATCCGCACCACCGGAATGGCCGCGCCGGTGGCCGAGGAGATAAAGGCTTCCTTGGCCGCCAGCGCCTCGGCCAGGGTGAATTTGCGCTCCATCACCGGTATCTGCGCCTGCGCCATCACGTCCAGCAGGACGCGGCGGGTGACGCCGGGCAGGATGGCATTGGACAGGCCGCGGGTAATCACCCGGCCTTCCGCATCCACGATCCAGGCATTGGTGGATGCGCCTTCGGTCACAAAACCGTCTTCGTCCACCAGCCAGGCTTCAAAGGCGCCCGCCTTCCGGGCTGCCTGCTTGGCCATCAGATTGGGCAGAAGCTGCACCGTCTTGATGTCACAACGCCCCCAGCGGATGTCCGGCTGGGACGTAACGGCGACGCCCTCCTCCATCCGCGCCGCCAGCGCCGCCTTGTCCAGGGCGCGCATGGTGAGGATCAGGGTCGGACGCGGCGGTTTGGCGGGGGGGACATGATCGCGCTTCACCGCGCCCCGCGTCACCTGCAGATACAGCAGCCCGTCGGGGATGCGGTTGCGCGCGATCATCTCGCGCATCACCAGCTTGAGCGCGGCGCGGCCCATCGGCATGGTGATGCCCAGTTCGCGCAAGCTGCGCTCCATCCGGTCCAGATGGCCTTCCTCATCCATCAGCTGGCCGTCAGACACCTGGGTGACTTCATAGATGCCGTCGCCCAGTTGCAGGGCGCGGTCTTCGACATGCACCTGGGCCTGGCCGTGCGGCAGATAGCGGCCGTTGACATAGGCGATGCGCCCGGCGGGCGCGGTCACGCGCCCCGTCACAAATCCAGGCCGGCGATCCCACCCGCTTCCAAATTGTGTCATCGACGATCCGTCCGTTGGATATGCTCTTAGTTGGGCACGCCCTTAATTTGGTACACCTTGCGCCGGGCCGACGCCCAGCGATTTCAGCTTGCGGTGCAGGGCCGAGCGTTCCATGCCGATAAAGGCGGCGGTGCGGCTGATATTGCCGCCGAAGCGGTTGATCTGGGCCATCAGATAGTCGCGCTCGAAGATTTCCCGCGCCTCGCGCAGCGGCAGCGAGATCACCAGGTCGCCGGTCTTGGCGCCGCCCACCCCGGAACTGAGGTCGGTGGGCAGCAGTTCGGCGGTCACCGCCTCGGTGACGTCGTCGCTGGCCAGGATCAGCAGCCGCTCCACGATGTTGCGCAGCTGGCGCACATTGCCGGGCCAGCCATGGGTCTGCAGCACCGCCATGGCGTCATCGCCGATCTGGCGCATCGGCAGGCCCGCCGCCGCCGACAGGCGCTTCATGAAATGACCGACCAGCACGGGAATGTCGTCGCGCCGCTCGGCCAGCGAGGGAATGCGCACCGGCACCACGTTCAGGCGGTGATAGAGATCCTCGCGGAACCGGCCGCCCTCGGTCTCGGCGCGCAGGTCGCGGGTGGTGGAACAGAGGACGCGGGCATCCACCTGCACGCGGCCCTGGCCGCCGACGCGGGTGAAGGTCTGGTCGATCAGCACGCGCAGGATCTTGCCCTGCGTCTCCAGCGGCATGTCCGCCACCTCGTCCAGATACAGCGTGCCGTTATGCGCCAGCTCGAACAGGCCGGTCTTGCGCGCGCCGTCGCCTTCCACGCCGAACAGTTCGGCCTCCAGCCGGTCCGGCTCCATGGTGGCGCAGTTCACCGCCACGAAGGCGTTGCCGGCGCGGCGCGAGCGGGCATGGATCAGGCGCGCCGCCACTTCCTTGCCCGATCCGGCGGGACCGGCGATCAGCACGCGGCTGTTGGTGGGCGCGATCTTGTCGATCAGCACCCGCAGCTGGGTGATGGTGGGCGAATTGCCCACCAACTCGCCCTCGTCGCCGGTCTTGAGCTTGAGCTCCTGGACCTCGCGCTTGAGGCGCGCCGATTCCAGGGCGCGCTCCATCACATGCAGCAGGCGGTCGGCCTTGAAGGGCTTTTCCACGAAGTCGTAAGCGCCCTTCTTGATCGAGGCGACGGCGGTCTCGATGGTGCCGTGACCGGAGATCATCACCACCGGCAGGTCGGGATGCTCGCGCTTGACCACATCCAGCAGTTCGATGCCGTCCAGCTTGCTGCCCTGCAGCCAGATGTCCAGCACCAGAAGCTGCGGGCGGCGGGTCCGCAAGGCGGTCAGGGCGGACTCGGAGTCGCCCGCGACGCGGGTGGTATAGCCCTCGTCATGCAGGATGCCGGCGATCAGATCGCGGATATCCTCCTCATCGTCGACGATCAGGATTTCAGACGCGATCAGCGATCCGTTTTTGCTCATCCTCTGTGCCTTTCACACTTTTCTGCGCGAAGGGGAAAGTGAGCGTGACCTGGGCCCCCTCTCCGTTCTCCACGTCGGCGAGGGTGATGTCCCCGCCATGGTCTTCCATGATCTTGCGCACGATCGCCAGGCCCAGGCCGGTGCCCTTGGCGCGGGTGGTGACGTAAGGCTCGGTCAGGCGGTGCTTGTGCTCCGGCGGCAGGCCGATGCCGTTGTCGGTGATGCGATAGGAGAAACTCGTCCCGCCCTGGTCGTTGGCGGCGGGCGTCAGGGCGATGGTGATGCGGCCCGGCTCGTCGTCGCCGCGGGCGATGCGCGCCGCGATCCCCTCGCCCGCATTCTTGAGCACATTGGTCAGGGCCTGGGAGATCAGGCGGCCGTCGCCCTCGAAATAGACCGGCTCGCGCGGCGTGTCGGTGACGAAGGTGATCTGGGGATTGGCCACACGCTGCAGGAACAGCGCCTGCTGCAGCAGTTCCTGGGCATTTTCCCGCCGCATGACCGGGGTCGGCATCCGGGCGAAGGACGAGAATTCGTCCACCATGCGCCCGATATCGCCCACCTGCCGCACGATGGTGTCGGTGCATTGCTGGAAGACCTCCGGATCGGTGACGATCTCGGCGGCGTATTTGCGCTTGAGGCGTTCGGCGGACAGCTGGATGGGGGTCAGCGGGTTCTTGATCTCATGGGCGATGCGGCGGGCGACATCGGCCCAGGCGGCGGTGCGCTGGGCGCTGACCAGATCGGTGATGTCGTCGAAGGTGACGACAAAGCCGTCCGAGGTCGCGCCGCGCTCGGCGGATACCTGCACGCTCAGGCTGCGAGGATTGCCGGCGCGTTTCAACGTCACCTCGCCGCCGGCGCGGCCCGCCGGCTCGCTCATGGCGCGGCGGATCAGCGCCGCCAGTTCCGGCAGCATCTCCGAATAGTGGCCCGCTTCCAGGTCTTCCGGCGCCGCGTTCAACAGGCGCGCGGCGGCGCGGTTGACGATGGTGATGCGGCCGTCCTGGTCCAGGCCGATCACCCCGGCGCTGACGCCCGACAGCACGGTTTCGGTGAACCGGCGGCGGGTCTCGTTGAGACGGTTGGCGGCCATCAGATCGGCGCGCTGGGCCGACAATTGCCCGGTCATGCGGTTGAAGGCGGTGCCCAGGGTGCCCAGTTCGTCGTCCTGGCGGTCCACCCGCACCTGGACATCGAGATCGCCGGCGGTGACGCGCTCGGCGGCGTCGATCAGGCCGGAGATGGGACGCACCAGACGGTTGGCGGCCCACAGGCCCGCCCAGATGGCGGCCAGCAGCACCACCAGCGACACCACCGCATAGAGGGTTGCGAAGACCAGCGACACCGCCGAGCGGTTCTCGTCCAGCCGGTTGTATTCGCTCACCGCGTCGCGGGTCCGCAGGTAATAGCCGAACACGCCGGGATCGACGACGCGCACCACCATCAGGAAGGCGTCGTTCAGGGTCTGCATCTGAACCAGCGCGGTGACGGTGCCGTTGTCCGCATTGGCGTCCACCACGATGCCCTGCCGCGCCTGGGCGAAATCGGCCGCCGAGGGCGGCTTGGGATCCTTGAGGAATTTCTGCTTGGTGCTGCCCAGGATATGGCCGCTGCTGTCCATGATGTAGGACGCCTGCAACCCGCGATCCTTGGTCAGGGTGCCCAGCCGGGTGAACAGCCGGTCGGCGCGGACATGGCGCTGCTCGTCGAACAGTTGCGGGTCGCGCTGGATATTGTCGGTGATGGTATAGGCGCGGGTAGGGACCGCGCCTTATGGTCCTTCCACATAGCCCGGGCCCGCTTCCCCCGCGTCCCCCGGCGCGTCCTCCCCCGGGCCCGAGACCACCGCGCCCGGCCCCAGTTCCGGGGCCCCCGCCGCGACCCCCGCCCCCAGGAGGGCGGGCACCACCGCGATGGCCGAGAACCAGCCCCCCAGCCGGACATGCAGCCGGGCTCCGGCGCGCCCCGATTGGCGGGTGGCCCACAGCCGCGCCAGCCGCCACAGGATCAGCCCCGCCAGGGTCAGAACCAGGGTCAGGTTGACCAGCAGCAGGGCGATCAGCCCGGTATGGTCGGGGCTATAGGGGGTCAGCCCGGTCAGCAGCGCATAGGTGACGCAGCCGGACGCCACCGACAGCAGGGCAACCACCAGCGCCAGCCGGGAAGGCCGGGAAACCGCGCGCAAGCCCGCGTACCGTTCAAGGGACGTCGTTTCGCTGACCATGTCTTCCGTTGCGCCGGTCCCCAACCCCAACCGGCTCGGCGGGGAGTGTAGCCAAGGCACGGACTGTTGCAAGAATGCTGCGTCACAATTCGGCTACAGGGCTTCGCGCCGAAATCCAGTAAATCCGCGGGATTGTTGGGGGATTGAGGAAATAGACGGTGCGTTGGTTTGGGCGGTCCCGGGCTCGGGCCGCTCAAGCCGCTGTCGCGCGCGGCCCTGCGCCGCTTCGCGCCAATAGGCGCGAAGCCCCGGGCTCGCGCGGCTCAAGCCCCTGACGGGGCGCCGCGCTGCGCCGTTGGAAACGGTAGACGTGTCGGGCAGTCCCGGGCTCGGCGCGCTGCTACGCTGCCGCTCGCGCGCCTGCGCCGTTGGAAGTCATTCGCTGCGGAGGCCGCGGATGACTTCCAACCCCAGGTCCCGTATCTTCTTGCGAAGGGTATTGCGGTTCAGACCCAGAAGCTGGGCGGCGCGGATCTGGTTGCCGCGCGTGGCGGCCAGGCAGATGGAGATCAGCGGCCGTTCCACTTCCTGGATGATGCGGTCATAGACCCCGGGCGGCGGCAGCCTGTCGCCCTGGGCCAGGAAATAGCGGGTCAGATGCTGCTCCACCGCGACGGCCAGCGATTGGGGCTCGTCCTCCTCGGCGGGCACGGGCCGGACCGGCTCCTTGAGTTCGGCGCTGACGGCGGCGGCGGTGATGGCGTCGCCCGATTGCAGCACGGCCAGGCGGCGGATCAGGTTTTCCAGTTCGCGGACATTGCCCGGCCAGCGGTGCCGCCGCAGCATCTCCAGCGCCGCATTGTCCAGCGTCTTGCGCGGCAGCCCCTCATCCTCGGCCTTGCGCAGGAAATGGCGCACCAGGTCGGGAATGTCCTCGATGCGCTCGCGCAGCGGCGGCAGGCGCAGCGGCACGACGTTGAGACGGTAATAGAGGTCTTCGCGGATCTCGTCCAGGAACAGCGTGCGGCCCTCGGCCTGCTCGAACCGGCCGATGCCGCGGTTGGTCGCGCCGGTGAAGGCGCCGCGCTCATGGCCGAACAGTTCGCTTTCCACCAGCTCCTTGGGAATGGCGGCCATGTTCACCGCCACGAAGGTGCCGTGGCGGCGCTTGCCGTAATCGTGCAGGGCGCGCGCCACCAGTTCCTTGCCGGTGCCGCTTTCGCCCATGATCATCACGGTCAGGTCGGTCTGGGTCAGCCGGGCGATGACGCGGTAGATTTCCTGCATCGCCGGGCTGCGTCCGATCAGCGGCAGCCGCTCCTCGGCCGTTTCCACCGCCGTGTCGCGGCGTCCCTGCGGGCTGGCCAGGGCGCGCTGCACCACATTGGTCAGCTCCTTCAGGTCGAACGGCTTGGGCAGATATTCAAAGGCGCCGCGCTCGGCCGCCGTGATGGCGGTCAGCAGCGTGTTCTGGGCGCTCATCACCAGGATGGGCAGGTCGGGCCGGATGCGCTTGATGCGCGGGATCAGGTCGAAGCCGCTTTCATCAGGCAGCACCACATCGGTGATCACCAGATTGCCCTCGCCCGCCGCGATCCAGCGCCACAGGCCCGCCGCCGTGCCGGTGGTGCGGACATCGTATCCGGCGCGGCCCAGCGCCTGATTGAGCACGGTACGGATGGCGCTGTCGTCGTCGCAGACAAGGATGGTGGCGGTCATGCGCGATCCTGATCCTGGTCGGGGGCCTGATCCTGGTCGCGCGCTTGCGGCAGCAGCACGCGGAAGATGGTGCGTCCGGGCACGGACTCACATTCGATCACCCCGCCATGATCGCCGACGATCTTGGCGACCAGCGCCAGGCCCAGGCCCGAACCGCGCACCTTGGTGGTGACGAAGGGATCGAAGATGTGGGGCAGAAGATCGCCGGACACGCCCGAGCCGTTGTCGCGCACCGTCACTTCCAGCGGCAGCGAGACGCGCTCGCCCGCCAGGCCCGCGCCGAACTTCACGCCGGGGCGATAGCCGGTGGTCAGGGTGATCTCGCCGCCCGTCTCGGGCAGCGCGTCGGCGGCGTTGCGGACCAGATTGAGGAAAACCTGGATCAACTGGTCGCGATCGCCCGAGACCGGCGGCAGCGAGGGGTCGAAGCTTTCCAGAATGGTGACGCCGCGCGCGAAGCCGGAGTCCGCCACCTTGCGGACCCGGTCCAGCACTTCATGGATGTTGACGGGATGGCGGGCGAAGGCGCGGGTGTCGCCGAAACTTTCCATGCGGTCGATCAGCCCGCGGATGCGGTCGGCCTCGGCGACGATCAGCTGGGTCATCTCGCGCTCCTGCGAGCCCAGGGACTCCTCCAGCAGCTGCGCCGCGCCGCGTATCCCGGCCAGCGGATTCTTGATCTCATGCGCCAGCACCGCCGCCATGCCGTGCATGGAGCGCACCGCGCCCCGCGCCATCAACTGGCGGTCCATGCGCTGGGCCAGGCTGCGTTCCTGCAGCGTCAGGGCCATCACGCCGTCGGTATCGGGGATCGGGGTCAGGCTGACATCGGCGATGCGCTCGCCATGGCGGGGCGTGGACAGGTCCACATCGCGTTCGGCGGCGGAGGAATTGCGCTCCTGTACCTGCGCCAAAAGCTGGAACAGCGGGCTGTCGAACGGCAGCAGCTCGGTCAGGCTCTGCTTGAGCAGCAGCGCCGCGCCGGTCTCGAAGAACTGCTCGGCGGCCGGATTGGCGTAGAGAATCTGCCGCCGCGGCCCCACCAGCAGAATGGGCATGGGCAGCGCATTGGCGATGGGCGCGCCGCTGGACAGATCAGGCACCTTGAATTTTTGCAGCGGAGCGGCGGTCAAGGGTGTGCCTATTCTTTAGACAAACTATATATTGAACATATTATAGGCAAATTTCGTCTTGGCAACTTATTAATCGCGGCCCGCGGCGGGGAATGTTAGGCAGGTCCCCAGCTTTTCCGTGGAGTGCCCATGCCCCGTCTCGCCGTCCTGATCGTCGCCGCCGGCAAGGGCGAACGGGCCGGAACCGCCCTGCCCAAGCAATATGAGCGCCTGTCGGGCCAGGCCATCCTGCGCCGGACGGTGCGGGCCTTTGCGGGTTATCCGGTGCTGGTGGTGATCGGCCCGAGCCAGGAAGACCTGGCGGCCACGGCCCTGGCCGGGCTGGACCTGCCCCCGCCGGTGATCGGCGGGGCCACCCGCCAGGAGTCGGTGCGCCTGGGGTTGGAGGCGCTGGCAGCCTCCCGGCCCGGCTTTGTGCTGATCCATGACGCGGCCCGTCCCCTGGTGTCGCGCCGGGTGATCGACGCGGTGGTGGCGGCGCTCGAGAACGGCGCCGATGGCGCCCTGCCCATGATCGCCGCCGCCGACACGCTGCGGCGCAAGGACGAACAGGGCCGCTGGGCGGTGGTGCCGCGCGACGGGCTTTATCGCGCCCAGACGCCGCAGGGCTTCGTCTATGACAAGATACTGGCCGCGCATCGTGACCATGCCGGGACCGAGGTGACGGATGACGTGGCGCTGGCCGAACTGGCGGGACTGACGGTGACGATGGTCGAAGGCGAGGAGAAGAATATCAAGGTGACACGCAAGGAAGACTTCGCCCTGGCCGAAAGCCTGATCGGCAGCGCCGGAATGTCTGGCGACTGGCGCACCGCCAGCGGCTATGACGTGCACAAATTCGCCGAAGGCGATCATATCTGGCTGTGTGGATTGAAGATCCCGCATACCCATTCGCTGGAAGGCCATTCCGACGCCGATGTGGGGCTGCACGCCATCACCGACGCGCTGCTGGGCTGCATCGGCGACGGCGATATCGGGATGCACTTTCCGCCCAGCGACGAACGCTGGCGCGGCGCGCCGTCCTGGAAATTCCTCGACCATGCCGCCATGCTGGTGCGGGACAAGGGTGGCGTCATCAATCATGTGGACCTCACCATCATCTGCGAACGGCCCAAGGTGGGACCACACCGCGCGGCCATGCGCGACAGGATCGCCGAAATCCTGGGGCTGGAGCCGTCACGTGTGAGTGTGAAGGCCACCACCACCGAGGGGTTGGGCTTTACCGGCCGCCGCGAAGGCATCGCCGCCCAGGCCATCGCCACGGTGAAACTGTGAAACTGCCCGCCGCCTCGACCCTGGCGGCGACCATGTTGGGCATCGGCTATGCTCCGGTGGCCTCCGGCACGGTGGCCAGCGCCGTGGCGGTGCCCTTTGCCGTGATGATCGCGCAGGCGGCGGGCGCGGCCGGGCTGCTGATCGCCAGCCTGCTGGCCTTTGGTGTCGGCGTCGTGGCCTGCGGGGCGCATGTGCGCGCCACCGGCAATGCCGATCCGTCGGAATGCGTGATCGATGAGCTGGCTGGGCAATGGCTGGCCTGTGCCGGGGTCGCCTTCGGAACCCTGTCCCTGCCCGCCTTTCTCCTGGCTTTCCTGCTGTTCCGGCTGTTCGATATCTGGAAGCCCTGGCCGGTATCCTGGGCCGACACACAGTTGGAGGGCGGATTGGGTGTGATGGCCGATGACATGATCGCGGGCCTGATGGCGGGTGTGCTGGCGGGCGCGGCGCACCACGCAGACCTGTTCCATGTTTTCTGAGGCGCTGCTCGTCCGCGCGGACGCGATGCTGACGGCGCTGCGGAGTCAGGGCCGGATGCTGGCCACCGCCGAAAGCTGCACCGGCGGGTTGATCGCGGCGCTGTTCACCGAGATCGCCGGATCGTCGGACGTATTCGAGCGCGGCTTCGTCACCTATTCCAACACCGCCAAGATGCAGATGCTGGGCGTGCCGCGCGACATGCTGGACGCGCATGGCGCGGTGTCGGAACAGGTGGCGGCGGCGATGGCGCAAGGGGCGCTGGCCCATTCCCAGGCGCAGCTTGCGGTGGCGGTGACCGGTATTGCCGGGCCGGGCGGCGGCAGCGCGGACAAGCCGGTTGGGCTTGTCTATATCGCCGCGATGCGCGCGGGAGGTGCGCCGGCCGTGCAGCGCCACCTGTTCGGCGATATCGGACGCGGCGCGGTGCGGCTGAAGACCGTGGATGCGGCGCTGGAACTGCTGCGTCCGTTGATCGGCGCATAGCGCCTCATCCCGCGCGGCGGGAATCCGGTTCTGACGCAAGCACACGCGTCCTGAACGTTTCCATGTCGATATTGCCGCCGCTCAGGACCACGCCGATCCGTTCCCCGGCGGTGCGCGCGCGGTGCTTCAGCGCGGCGGCCAGCCCCAGGGCACCGGCGCCTTCGCTCAGATTGTGCGTA
>Ga0066256_1002502_pt1 | contig 20138 bp, 23 predicted proteins | sample ThiBio_1000_biof_FD_87107 | JGI IMG/M metagenome (GOLD analysis project Ga0066256, IMG submission 87107) | Wastewater bioreactor microbial communities from Cape Town, South Africa - Thiocy_expt_1000_biof (version 2) | ecosystem: Engineered > Bioreactor > Thiocyanate-remediating >... | reverse complement strand
AACACAACGATAGGTGACTTCGATAAAAACCGGGTTCTCTCCACTCACCTTTTTAATAGAATATCCCGGTAAATTTAGGATACAATCTTTCTTGGGCATTTTAATCTTCCTTTTGACCGTCAAATCAGAGGGTTAGTCTAGACTAACTTGATTAAAATGCCCCCTTATTTGGGGTAGAGCCAATTAAGCGCATATCTCCACCAAAGCGGCACTGATGCTGCTTTCTAGAATAGCGTTTATATCTTTTAGGTTGTTTATAAGGCAAGCAATGATAGAGTTCTTTATTTCTTGATTTGTATACATATTGATAAATGGTTTCTGGGCAAACATATATTGTGAGCTTCTGATATTTCATCCTTCCTGATATTTGCTCGGGACTCCAGCCCTTCTTTAAACTTCTGCAGACATAGTCTCGTAAATAGCCATCCTTATCTAATTTGCAACGGCGACCATTTGATGCTCTTGATATCGCTTTCTGGTGGGCTATAACCGGCAAATAGACATGCTCTTTATTACGATTAACCTCTCTATATAATGTAGATGGATGCCTTAATAATTTTTTCGATATTGCTCTTATCGATAAACCCATATCAAGATAGGTATATAATCGTTGTCGATCATTCTTCGTTAAATGAGTATAATCCCTCATGTGACAGACTCCTTTGCTTTGTTATTCTCTTACTCAACAACTTGAATATACAGCATTCTTGTCTGTCGCACTTCTAGTTAGAATTTGCCATTTAAGTAGGCAACTCAAAAATTTCATTACCATTTTCCAAAATGGGCTTACCATTAATTTTAACCAGAGCCTTAAACAAGATTTTTTTAATAGTTTTATATTTTGTATTACGCTCGCAATCTTAATTCTTGGTTTTCCAGATACATTTGATGGGTTTGTAAGTTGGACATTCAAAGCTATATACCCACATTATTCGGCAATGGATTTAAATCATCAGTTCCACTTTGAGCGTTTAATGTGGGCTCAAATAAAAATCTCTTTATTTATATCAATGCCTATTTTTCTTTTATCCTTGATATGGTCTATGACTTTTTATAATGCTGATAGAAAAATTTTGTTTCCAAATAATGCGATTTATCTTTTGTTATTCACTTATCGTTGGGTTATTGCAATTCAATTCACCGCAATGTTATTGACACCATTCCTTGCAATCAAAATATTAGATATAAATCAACTTACAAAAACAGGGGCACAAATAAATCAGATTCCTTTTTGGATAATGAAAAAAGAGATGGTGTGCTTAGTGGCTATGCTTGTGCTTTTCTTATTTAATTTTTTATATCAAGCAAAAAAATTATTAGATTCAATTCAAGCAGTTCCAAGAAAAATAACTCAAAAATTTGCTTTCACTGCAATTATTCCCATTATGCTTGGATTTACCACTTCTACATTTTTCCATAATCTTATGGAAACAGATGGTAGCTTTAATGAAGACACATTTATATATAACCAATGTATTTATATTAAGAACAATCCTAATATTCCAGGTAATAATGCAATCAAAGCAACATTACAAGAAATAGGCTGTAAAAAATATACAGCCTGCTTTACCATAACAGATGAGCGTTTGAAAAATAATTGCCTCGTTGCACTTTATACAAAATCAAAAAATTTTAATTTCCTGGTATGTAATGAGAATGGAGACATTTGTCATAGTTAATTAAATTTTTTTGCTTTCTTTTTTCTAATATTTCTATTTGTGCTATTAAATCGGAACTTATACACTTTATAAACATAAGGATAACTCTTAAAAATCCCATGTTTTCATTCTTAAAAGCTATTTTCGAGACTTAAATTGGCTTTTAAGATAAGTTCTCACTTCACATCAAACCTTCAACAAATTCTTGCTTAAAATGCTCAATGAATGAGATCAGACTGGATTGATCAACATTTTATAATTATGAAAGTAAATTCACATAAACATATTATCCAATTTCTCAGGGATAAAGGGGGCACTTGGGGCAGGCGTCTCACTACTAAGTTTTAGCCGTCCCCACTCCTCTGCGATGAAGGTGGGGCATGTGGGACTGATTGGAACTATATCCACCAATAAAAATCCCTTCCATCATAATAGTTCCTTTACATTGGGTATAGGATTAAAGGTAAATGAAGGCATAGCGATTGGCTTTTTCTCTTTGTCCTGATTTTCGGCTGGTCCTTGCTCGATGAATTCCCTTTGCGAATGCCAAGGTTTTTGACCATTCAAATATTTCAATACGTATAACCTAAACGTATTGTAAGTTACTGTGAAGCTCCCCTCCTCCCTAAGCGTTTCCCATATAATTGTAATCGACCATCCTTTTTCCAAGGCTTCGGAAATGTCTTTGCGCATAGCTAGGAACTCCACTTTATGTTTTCTGGTGTTCGATCTTTGTTGACTCAGCTTACAAGCCGCCATGTTTTCTGCTAAGGATTTTTTCATGATCTACTCTCCGTATTACTGGTATTCAATCCCTTGAGTTTTATTGTTTTTTCTATTTATTCTCGACCTTTTCGGTAACTGACTAAGCCCTTTTTGGTAATTTATTATTTATTTCTGATTATTCATGATTATTTCCGTTACTAATCATTATATAACGAACAATTAAGCATAATCACCCAAAGACGGTTCCAAAATAAATTTCAAAATACAGGGCAAGATAGATGAAGTTAGCTAACCAGCGAGCTGGCTACCATACTTCACTGACCTTATTCGCACCTTCGGTGCTCAACGCAAAAAGCATTTTTATAATCAATTTTTCATTCACCTCCCCAAATTTTACCGGTAAAAACATACAGCCTTGGGGTTCCAACTCCTTTGATTCTTGGCTTGTGGGAGGCTTTTCCATCCGGGGCAGGTTTCAGCCATCCGGCTTGTAATAAAACTCTAGTTACTGTGCGTTGATCAAATCCTTTGCACAGTTCATTTTTATACGTCTCGGTTAACACCTTGTAGATTCGAAACCCTTCGTTATCTGTATGATAAAATCCTGCTCGGTTGAGAATCTTGTCATTGTTGGGTGAGTTAGCATTATCAAAACGGCTGGCTCCATGAGATTCAAAGAACGCACGTACTTGCGCCATAATGGCGCGATCTTCGCGATGACCATGCTTTGGCATTATTGCTCAAGTGCAGGAATTATCCATGTCCCATACGTCCCAAGGTCACAAAATAAGATGGGGCCTATTTAGTCCAGCAATGGCGTGGATGCCCCACTGGTCCCCTTAGTCCCTGGCATTTTTTATATCTCATCAAATGCAGTATTCAATTGCTGAATTGAATTCCTGTTGAATTCAACATTCCCGATCGGTAACATTTTTTATTAAATATGAAAAAACATCCTATTATTACCGATCGGGAACATTTTGTGGAATTTTCTTCAAATAGGGTATAAAATTACCGTACGGGAACATTAGAAGAATAATGATGATTCAATCTCCAGAAAATATAGGATGTTATATTCGCAAAGTTCGTAAAGAACTTAATGTTACCCAAAAAGATTTGGCTTTAACTGCCGGAACTGGATTACGTTTTATTATTGATTTGGAAAATGGAAAGCCCACTTGCCAAATTGGAAAAACACTGCAAGTGCTGCAAGTACTAGGGATTCAACTCAACTTATCTCATACTGAGTTTGAAAATGAAAAATCATAGCTTGGATGTCTATCTTAACCAAATACTAGCAGGTCAATTAAGTATTGATGCGCATGGCGACATGTCTTTTGTCTATGATGATAGCTATCTTGAAAACAAGAATAATTCCCCTTTATCACACTCGCTTCCCGTTAAAAAAACCCTTTATTCAATGCAGCAATGCCGACCGTTTTTTAGTGGTCTATTACCCGAAGCTCATATGCGTACTGCTATTGCTCGTCAATTAGGTATCAGTGAAAAAAATGATTTTGCCTTATTAGCTGCTATTGGTGGTGAGTGTGCTGGGGCTGTGATGATATTGCCTCAAAATACCTCCATAGTTCAGCTAAAGCCAGACTATAAAATTATTCAAAAAAAGGAAATATTAGAAATACTGCAAACCATGCACCAAAGACCTATGATAGTCGGCGAGGATGGAATCCGTTTATCCCTTGCTGGAGCTCAGGACAAACTCCCAGTAGCTATTATTGAAGGAAATCTCGCAATACCAATGAATGGTGCACCCAGTACTCACATTTTAAAACCAATCAATCGAGACTTTCCCACCCTAATTGAAAACGAGTGTTTCTGCCTTAACCTGGCTCAAAAAATTGGACTAAATGCTGTGGATGCAGTCATCCATTACGCTGATGATACTCCTTATCTGTTGGTTAAACGTTATGATCGGATTGAGACAGAGCAAGGAATCCAACGTCTTCATCAAGAGGATTTTTGCCAAGCAATGGGCATAAGCCCTGAGATGAAATATCAGCGAGAAGGTGGCCCCCAAATTAGTGATTGCTTTGGTTTGATAAGAGAGATATCAAGTCTCCCTGTCTTTGACATTAAAGAATTATTACAAGGGATTCTGTTTAATGTGATTATTGGCAACAATGATGCACATAGCAAAAACTTCTCTTTGCTCTATCATGGTTCAAAAACTCGTTTAGCACCTTTCTACGATATGATTTCAACCGCATATTATCCTACTCTTTCTAGTAAAATGGCGATGAAAGTTGGTAGTAAATATGATTTTGATGGCCTCTTCCCACGTCACTTTACTCAAATGGCAGAAGAGGCTCTTTTATCTGGCGCCCTAGTACGTAAAGAAGTCTTGAATCTAGTTAGCAAAATTCAAAAAAAAATAACGCCTAGCCCCTTTACCAGCATCATTTTGCAGCGTGCTGACAAATTATTTCAAAGGTTCCAGAAGTCTTCAGCAGAATAATCTTTATAATAATAGTTAAGGGACGTCAAATACATTCAACTTAACTCCGCAGTTTCCATCATATGCTCAATTATAAAATTAGTAACCTGCTGCATTGGCTTACGCAAACGCTCAACATCTTTCATGATATATCCTGCTGTAACATCATTGTTCATTTTATGATTAAGCAATCGCTTCAAGGCATAAGCGGGTAAATCAAGACTATCTGCAATAGTGGCGAATGTTCTTCTTAAATCATGCAAAGTAAATGGTACGCCAGATAACTCAACCACCCTATTCACCGCTTTTTTAGGTTCATAGATATAACCAGTTTACTATCAGCTGGAAATACAAACTCACTGGTTTTATTCCTACTTCTGCGTTCCATTAATTCATAAACAAAATCAGACATAGGCAGTGTATGGATTTCGTAGTTTTTGGTGTCTTGCAGAGTGATAGTTTTGGATTTGAGATCTATATCCTCCCAGCGCAAAGAGGCTGCTTCCATTTTTCGCATGCCGGTGAATAAGAGTAATAAAAAATAATCATGCCACAGTAAGGCATTGCGGTAGTTATCAGTCTCCACCAATACGATGACTGCCTTATACCAGTCAGCTAATTGATGCGGTTTGATCACTGTTTGTTTGCGATCCACTCGATACCATGCCCGGGTATACGATAGGTAATTGACTGGGTTAATGGTGATGATTGGATGGCCATTACCATCCTGATATTCATACATGGCGTAATTAAAAATAGCTCTTAATACCCTCATAGCATTGTTAGCACGTGCTTTACTATTTGCCTCGCCATGCTTGGTGTGTCGTTTAGCAATCATCTCTCGGGTAATATTCACCAGTGGTTTATCAAGCCAGTCAGGGGCAACTTCATGTAGCACACATTGATAATCATTTAAGGTACGTGGCTTTAAATCTTTTCTTGCTTTGAGGTAATCATTCAGCACTTGCTGTAAACTCATAGCATGAATTTTCTTGGTTTTCTTCTCAGCGATTGGATCATCACCTCTAGCCACACTACCCAAAAGACTCTTAGCTTGCTTTCTGGCTTCTTCAACCGTCAAGTTTCCATATTTACCTAATGTGATCCTTTTGACCTTGCCACTGATTCTGGTTTCAACGATGAAACTTTTGACACCACCTGAGGTAATTCTTAAAGCGAAACCTTTTAAATCATAATCACGATAAAACGTTTGGGTTTTACCGGGGATATGTTCGAGTTTATCAACGATGGTTTTGGTTAATTTAATACCCTATGTTCATTACTTAGTTTCATATTTATAATTTTAATATTAAAACCCAATGACGTCGAATGGGTTTCAATATTAAAAAATAAAGTAAAAATCCATTTGAAAAATTATATTGAATGTTCTAATGAATTTAATTATGATTCACTCGCATTTGATTGTTAATTCTCCCAGCAACGGATATATTGGCAATTGCTTGAGTAAAAAGTTTATTTATGGATACGAAGTGGAAGAGTAGTTATCCAAAACTATAAAAGTAAAAAATACTGTCTGACTTAAAGGAAGATTTAAAATGAAATTATCAAAGATCATTTCTGCAGAATTTAAAAATACAAGTAACATTCCTACACTCTCATTCTCAACAAGTCAAAAAGGCCAAATGGTTGCTCCAGGAGGATGCTCTTGCACCCTTGGATGCTCATGCAGTTGCTCTTGTGGTGCTACCAGCAAAGAGCAAACAAAGAACCATTAAGACTCCAATGAGCCTGGTCGAATAAACCAGGCTTTCCATTATTTATTTTGTAAGTTGTATTTTTATGGAAATTATTTATCTAGAACAGGATGAGCAATCCAAAATACTGGAACAAGCCACATACGCCAATAACTATGCAGCATTTGTTCCTTGGTCCAATTCTATTAGTTTTAAAATTAACTCGTTCAAATATCAGGAACAACGGCAAACGATGCGGATTGCTGAAGATTTTTTAGCAAATCTAGGATTTACTCGTGATAACGTTGAAACTGAATGTTCGATGCAACCCTACTTTGATGATATTGGAAAGACTATTTTGTCATTTTCGGGACTCGAAGATAACCAACAATTTGAAAAAATTTATTTATCTAATGTAGCCCCCCTGAGTATGTCGTTGGACAAGGTCATAAAAAACCGAAGGAGCATCAGACAATTTACCGGCGATAGTGTTTCACTGGAGTATGTTGCTTCAATCGTAAAGGCTGGCTCAGGCATTACAGTAGAGGATGAAGTCAGTGTTGGAAAAAGCTCTACAACAACTTTAAGCTACAGAACTGCTCCAAGTGCTGGTGGTATATATCCAAACGAATTATATATTGCCTCATTGAATGTTGATAAATTAGCCGTGGGAATATACCAATACAATGCTTTAGAAGATTGTCTTGTAAAAATTTATAACAAAAGTACAGTTGATGAACTTTTAGAAACGTTTTCAACGAAAGAAGATCAAATATCAATAAAACGGGCTGGTTTCGTCTGCTTACTGATAGGATCCGCACCAAAGTCCATGTACAAATATGGAAGCCGTGGTCTGGGTTTTACAATTCACGAAATTGGAGCGATTTCTCAGAACATCCATCTCGCTGTAACGTCTCTAGGCATAGGTAGTGTTGATTGTGCCAGTTATTATAATGATGAAACTCATCGCATTTTAAACCTCGATGGTATTTATCGTCATTTATTTCATACAATTGTTATAGGTGTAAGCCAATAACACCCCAATTTTTTATAGGTTGTTTACATGCGTACTAATAATTTAAGGATAAAACCCTATTTCACTATCATCGCCCATAGCTCTGATTTGATCGAGCTAAGAGCTGGAGTTTGGAATCACATAAGTTTCACTATTCAAGATGATACGAACAGTGGCCAACTATATCAGTTTATAAAAGCTCTTGATGGTTCTCGTTCTCTCTCAGAGATTACAAAATCTTTAGATATGGCTCGCTCAGAAGCTGAGAGCATTGTTGATTATCTTCTAGAATTGAATGTTCTTGAAAAAGATGCTTCTACCGCTTTTGATTATTATACAGATATTTACACACCAGCGTTCAAAAGCAAACAAAAGACTCCAGAAGAGTGTCAAAAGAAGAAAATATATATTATCTCAGAATCAGAACTTGGAAATAACATAAAAATTGCTTTAGAAAACAACTGTCAATTGTCAAATCTGGTAACTATAGACAGCCAACATGCGATGTTTAAAATTCTCAGTAGTAATGATACATCATGGTTGCACAATGCCCTGCTTTTTGAAGAAATCCTGCAACACTTCGAAGTGCTGCAAGATGGATTTATTGTTATGGCACTGGAACATATTAATCCAATTTTCATTAAAAAATTAAACAGAATAGCAACCGCATTAAATCTTCCCTAGATTCATGCCGCTTTCGATGGTCCATTTCTTTTTATTGGCCCACTGTTTGAAACTGAAAAAACCGCTTGCTATGAATGCTTCGAAACAAGAATTGGCATGAATTTACGAGAATATCACTCCTATCAGAAATACAAGGCGGCAATAGTAGAAAATAAAATTGTTAAACACGCAGAGTTCCCAATGAACGGTGTTTTACATGCTCTTCTGATAAGCCACTTAACACTTGAAATTTTAAATTACGTTCTTACTGGTTGTGGTTTTACTAAAAACAAAGTCCTCTCAATCTATTTACCAACTATGGAGATTGCTTTTAATGAGTTCTTAAAGGTATCTACTTGTCAAAATTGTGGTTCTCAACCCCATAGAGATGATGCTCAACTTTATTTTGATGTTCAAGGATTATTGAAGGAAGCGCAATGATTCAAATTAGCCAATTAAACTCATACATTTCAGTCGAGCACAAAACTCTTGCGTTAATGCAGCGGATGCTAAATCCAATTTGTGGATTGGTACAGGAAATTGGATTTATTAAGCGCAATAAATTTGGGGCTAGAATTCTAACTGCCGGTGCTGATATCACGGGGGCACATACTATATTAAATAGACCTGATCCAGGAAGAGGTGCCTATCACACCGGTGGTGCAGGTATCTTTCTAAACGAACCCATAATCAAATCGTTGGGAGAAACTATCGAGCGTTATGCTCAGTTGATTTCAGAACTTACCCAAAAAGGCGAGTTGATCTTTGCAAGTTATGATGAAATGGTAAAGCAACACAATAATGTACTATTACGAGAGTACCTAGATTTATACAGTACAGAGCAGTTAAATAAAGAGGGCTTTCCATATGACAAATTTGATCCTGCTTTATCACTAAGTTGGGTGAAGATAAAGCAAATAGATGCTGAAACTTTTTTTTGGATCCCAGCTCAGTTTTTATTTGTCGGTTATCATATCAAAAGAAATCTTAATGAGCCTTGGTATTCCACTGCAGTGACTACAGGAACCGCCGCACATACAGATCAGGCATCGGTTTTACTTAATTCACTCCTGGAGATCATTCAAGTTGACTCGGCAATGGGCCATTGGTATTCAAATTATGAAGCCCCAGAAATCATTTTTGACGAGAGAACTGCCCCTATGCAACGTATTCTCAAAAAATATGATAACAGAACCCATAACAAGATCCGATTTTTCTGGCTAAAAAACCCAGATTTATCTGGATTTAGTATTGCCTGTATTTTAGAAAAGCCAGAGGGTTGTATACCGCGAGTCTCGATTGGATTGGGTGCTAGCACAACATTGAACGATGCTTTGTATAAGGCTTATCTTGAAGCCATCGGAGTTTCATATTTAAGTAATGTGCTCATATTGAAGGATAAGCTGTATAACACAAACAATAATATAACCTTAGATAATATCTATGACATCGACTCGAATGTCTCTATGTACGGAAAGGGTGATAATTTTAGCCGCATCAGCCAGAGATTCCATGGTAAAACCTCTGTGCTTGCATCCAACATGGACTTCGACATAACAGGCTCTAAAATTGAGCAGTTTAAACATTTGCTCTCATCATTTAATAGATCGGGTAAAGAGGTTTTGTATACCGATTTAACCAATACCGAAGCGCAAGAATTAGGCTTTTATGTTTCGCGATTATGGTGCAAAGATACTTTAAGCTTGTGTTTTCCAAGCGCGCCTCCTGTTAAACATCCTCGGTTCCTAAAATATGGCGGAGTTGCACATGTTGACCCTCATCCCTATCCATAATTTATCACCTTATATCTTGGTTAGCTTTACTAATCTAACCTTAGGGAGTTTCTTCATTACTAGCCATATTTACCAAAACTGGCTAAAAAGAGTTAATCTCTCACTGCTAGATGCAAATGCCATCATTAAGGGAATATTTGTTATATTTGGATTTACATTATTCAATCCTGAAACAATATTCACTGAGGATATTCGCTTTGAATTGGTTTATTTGCTGTATAGCTGCATTATTGGTCTTGGATATTATAAATTTGAAGCATGGGCTTTAAAAAAACTCCCTAACTACTTCGTGCCCACTGCAAATAATACTCGTAGAAAGACTAACAATATTAAAAATATCTTAAGTAAGAAAGCAAGTGTAAGTACCAGTAAATCCAATCAGGAATCCTACTTGTCTGGTGGGGTGGTTGCTGCATTTGAGGAGATATTGTTCAGAGGCTTTTTGACCATTATTTGCCTTGGTATGCTAAACGTTTTTATATCTATAAGTTGCCTCATACTAATTAGTATTATTTTTGCTCTAAGCCATATCAATCTTGGTTACCAACATGTACTTACAAAACTTGTTTTAGGATGTATTTGTTTATTTTCCTTCTTACTAAGTGGGGATATTACCGCATCAATCGCCATTCATCTTACATTTAATATATTAGCTATTAAAAAGATAAGGAATTTATAGAATGAGTCATTCTGCCATAACTCAAAACCTTATTATTCAGTTGACACTAACAACTGTTATTTTGATCGCTTTCTACAGCTATGGAAAAAAATTAATTTTTCAAATTACTCCTGCAATCGCTGGAAGAACAAGCATAATAAAGGATTACTCCCTAACCCAAATCATAGGCGTTATTGAACTATCACTTGTTGCAAGTTGCCATGTACTTTTCTGCGCATTACTTATTTTAATATCTAATACAGATATTCTCACCATCTTCAAAAATACCAATATCAATAATTGCTTTTATGGCATATTAATAGGAATTGGCTCTGTTGGAGTTTCTATCTTATTCTGCACACTAGGAATGAAACTAGTTGAGTCATTTAGCCCAGAAACAGCTCCAAAAACACTGGACGGCTGGATGGCTGTTGCTAATGCAGGATGGATAAGGCATCACAAAAATACTCTGAAGGTTTTACCTTTCTGGATAGCATTGTTAATTATCACGATGCAAATTGGATCAGAAGAAATAATTTTTAGAGTCGTTCTTACCAATTTTTTTATGCAATATGGAACTGCATTTGCTTTTATCATCTCAACTATTCTGTTTATTTTTATGCAAACACTGCATATGCCATCAAAGACAAGTGCTATGTTTCCTGTTATTGGGGCTATTGTTATGGGTATAACACACGAGTTTCTTTATTTAGAAGAGCCTTCTGTTATCCCATTAATTATCTCTCATTTAACATTTTTTATTTTTACTGTTCTTTAATATAGGTGTACCCAATGGAATATGGTCTATCGTTTTTACCAGATATTGTAGAAGATGATTATAGCGCTGTTGAATATTTTCAAAATGCCCTCACCCTTTCGCAGTTTGCAGATGAAGCAGGTTTTAAAACAATTAAAATGACGGAGCACTATCTTCACTCTTATGGTGGATACTGCCCAAGCCCATTGATGTTTTTGGCAAGTGTGGCTGCAATAACAACAAATATACGATTAATGACCGGGTGTATTCTCCCTGTATTCCACCACCCGCTGCAAATCGCTGCAAACTCGTCCATGCTTGATGCAATCAGCAAAGGGCGATTAGATGTAGGTTTTGCCAGAGCCTATCTTCCCTATGAATTCTCAGCGTTTGAAATAGATATGGATGAAAGTAGGGATAAATATCAGGAAACAATTGCCGCCGTAAAAAAGTTATGGACTGAAAAAAATGTCTCTGTTGCATCAAAATTCTTTAACTTCACTAAAGCAAATTCATTACCAAAACCAACACAATATCCTCATCCTCCTCTGTGGGGAGCCGCGGTTAATTCACGCCAGAGTTTTGCTTGGTTAGGAGAACAAGGTTTTAATTTACTTGTAACCCCTCCTCTGACAGGATTAGAAGATTTAGCAGCAAAGTTGGATATTTATCGTGAAGCATTCACTCCTAATGATGTAAATAAAATACCTCAAATAGCCCTAAGTTTGCCTCTACTAATAACAAAAAATCAGGATGAAGCTGAATGCGAAGGCGATAAATACCTTTCTGAATACATTCGCGTTTGGGCTGATGCAGCCGATTCCTGGAACAATACTGCATCAACAAATTACCCAGGCTACTCTGGAATGTCTTATGCCTTGCGCCAAAATAACCCCGCACATATGAGGGCATCAACTCAAGCCATCATTGGTACACCTGATATCGTTATTGATAAAATAAAATATATTGCAAATCTTACTGGAGTAAATCAGATTTTGTGGCAAATTGACTTTGGAGGACAAAAATTAAAATCTATGATGACTACCCTGTCGTTATTCATAAACAACGTGTTACCTAACTTGAAATAATTGAGCCAGTCATGACAAAACAAAAAAATGTTTTAAAAGAATTAATTATACTCGCCTTACCAATAATATTTTCAAATATTATTAGTGCTACCACGGGTCTCATTAGCATGCTGTTTGTTGCGAAAATAAACTCCGATGCCCTTGCCAGTGGAGCTATTATAACAAGCACTTATGGCTTAATTATGATGATGGCTATTTCGATTTTCTATTCTATAAGCATTCTCATAGGGCACCACAAAGGTGTTGGTCGCAATAGCGAAATAGGGAAGATAACATGTTCCGGTGTTGCCTTATCCTGCTTCATAGGACTCCCCTTAATCTTTCTTTTTCTCTACATTGAACCCATCCTGCAACTCCTACATCAACCGCTAGTGGTGAGCAAAATGACAGGTGAATATTTTCACGGCCTTGCCTATGGTTTATTACCCAGCCTGATAGTTGCTGTATTCTCCCAGTTTTTTATGGGTATTGCGAGAACTAATATCATACTCGAATTTACTATTATCGGAGTTATTCTTAACAGTTTTATAAGTTACTTTTTGATTTTTGGGTATGGTGCAATTCCCCCATTAGGCATCTATGGTGCAGGCCTCGCAAACTCGATTACAAGTACTCTACAGCTAGTGATGATACTCACTTATATACTCCGTAACCCCGATTTTCATCAATATAATATCTTACCAGCAAGTCTATTTGTGCTGACTCATTGCAAATCACTTTTAAAAATAGGGGCTCCCATATCAATACAATACACCACTGAAATCCTCGCCTTTTCATCAATTACTTACCTTATGGGTACCATTGGTATTGAGGCTTTAGCAGCGCATCAAATTACACTTCAATCGACGATGCTGGCACTGATGATTGTAATGGGGATCTCTCAATCAGGATTGATTCTTATCAGTCATAATATGAACAAAGACTCTAAATTTGATCGAACCGTTATTTGCAGACTCACTCTACTTATAGGTGTAATTTCAATGCTGATAATGGGTATCTCCTATTTGTTATTTTCAGATGCTCTGATCTCTGTTTATGTAGATACACTAAATCCGTCATTTCATCAAATCGCGCATTTGGCCAAAAATCTGTTAATCCTTGCTGCAGTCACTCAAATTTTGGATGCTGCCAGAAATATCTCATCTGGTCTTTTAAGAGGATCCGGCGACACGAAAACCAGTATGTGGACAGGATTGGTTTCTTGCTGGATTATAGGGATTCCTATGGCTATTATATTAGCCTTTATCTTTCATTTAAATGCCATTGGACTTCGACTAGGTATGATGCTTGGAATATTATATGGCTGCATCCAACTCATTAATCGTCTGGTTAAAATGAACAGAACTGATTTTTCTACACAGACTATAGCAACAGGGAGTATCTAATGTTTGAAATAATTACTGAGTATCTAGCAAACTTATTCAATAAAAGTGCTTTCATTGAACAAGATAAGAGCAATCACTATGATCAAACAATTAATGGCTACTACAAGGCAAATGATACTCAAATTGACATGAATCTATGTATCAATGGCCAAGCTGTATTAGAAAAAAAAGTGCGAGTACAAAAAAGCATGCTCGTTAATGGCAGTTTCAAAGCCTATCAATCAAGACTTATGTCTGATATCACAGTAAACGGATCCTCTTCAATAGACGATACTCAAATATACGGTATCGCAAAATTCAGGGGAAGCCTTGCGGCTAGGTCCACTCACTTCTCAAATAAACTTGAAATTCTATCCAGTCTTGCTGAATTTGAAAACTGCAAATCCCAACTCATTACATTTAAAGAGTTACCAAGAAAAAATGTGGTGCAACGCATCAAGTTAAGTAAAAACACCGAGGTTCAAGGTGATATCATATTTGAAGCTGGCAATGGTGAAGTACTATGCGATGAAACATCAAAAATTCATGGCCAGATTATTGGAGGCACACTCATAGATAGTTAAGGATAAAAATGCACACAAAATTGGCTGCGGTGAATTTGCGTATTTGAGTACGACACAGTTATAAATCGTAAGCCAATTGAAAGGGTCTCTATGAATCATACAATTCAAACGAGTTATTCAAATATATAGATAAAAGCCGGATAACATCCCGCCTTAGCTCTAATCTAAACTTTTTTTACAAACTCTGATTTTAGTTTCATTGGTCCTATTCCTTCAATTTTACAATCTATATTGTGATCTTCATCAGGTACTAAACGAATGCCTCTTACTTTTGTACCTACCTTAACCACTTGGGAGGAACCTTTAATTTTTAAATCTTTAATCACACTAATAGTATCACCATCATTTAATACAGTACCATGAGCGTCTTTAACTGTTTTCGTATCTTCCTCATGCTTCTGTTCCGCCTGTTGAGGCCATTCGTACGAACATTGCGAGCAAACAAATTGTGTACCACTAGCATAGGTGTACTCTGAAGTGCATTCTGGACATAAGGGGAGTTGAGTCATCGTATTTATCCTATTTTAAATAGGCGTTGATTTTAAATCAGTCCGAAAAATCATTCCATTCACTAACAAAAATAATAACACCTATTCCACTGGTGAAACCAACAATCATGGGATCGGGAATAAACTTAATGACTCTTCCTAGTGAATTGTCCATAAACACAATATGAATCCATCTAGTCAAGAAGCAATCTCACTATCTCTATAGATCTTCTCCACTATTTGCAATAACTCGAACTGGCAACGCATCCATATCTGGTATATTATTTGGCATAATATAGATGTTATATCTACCTACAGGTACACCATTTAACTCCAATCCTTCAACAATAAGTACATCATTAGACAAAAGCATACGATGCACAGGAAGATCCTCTGCATCGTATGAATCAACACTAATGTAATCAATTCCAACTATTTTTACCCCTTTACGTATGAGTTCTGCTGCTGCCTCAGGTTCAATGATGTTTTAAAAAATATAAAATCTTTCTTAGCAATAGAGCATTGAGACTCAATAAATGCTCTCGTAATAGATTTTTCAGTAGCAGGAACTTCTATTATTAAGCCTGAGCCAATCAAATCATTTATAGGAAAGTCCCTACTAGACTTTCCTCCCTTGACAACATGCGCAGGAAAATCTATGTGAGTTCCTGTATGGTTCCCCAAATGCATATGACACAGATGAAACTGCTCTCCATTTTCTAATGTCGCAATAACCTCTGTACTGAATTTTGGGTCGCCTGGATAAACTACCGTATCAGGTGTAATAGGTGCAGTAAGATCATAATATCTCCTGGCCTTCTTAGGATTATCATTCTCTGTCGAGGGAGTTTCAAACATGTATTCTACCTTTGTTTACGTAACAAATTTTTTCAGAAAGTTCTCAGCAATTGGCAAATAGAACCGAAGCGACTTGAGCCTCTGCAGTCGATGTCTATACTCACCATTCTTCTGACTTATACCTCGTCCTTTAATCTTGTATATAATATGTGATAATAAATCTAAAGGGTGTTTGCATTTCCATTTATTAAATTAAAACGTTCACTTTCTTGTATTTCACAGAGTTCTAAAAGCATCTCTAGATTTCTAATGCGCTCATTAAATTTTTCATCATTTTTCTCTATCCTGGCTTTCAGCTCTTTAAAACCTTCTAATTGGACTTTACATTTCTCTTCTATTTGCTCAGTGCTTGCCACCCCAAACTCATCATGCTCATCAACTTCTGCTTTAAAATCTGTAAACCATTGCGATGAATAGAATTCATCGACCGTTTCGATATTTTGTTCATTTTTGAGTGACATAAATTGCTTAAACAATGTTGTAGCCAACTCTTCCTGGTCTTTGTTTTTATCAGGATGAAGGGCTAATGCTATTCTTCGCTCCAACTTGGTTAATTCCATGGAGTCGTAGTGAGGAAATCCAGCCTTAAATTGTTCATAAGAAATAACGATTGCGGCCAAATCTGATTCTTTGTTATCTAAGGCACTGTTTATATTATCTAAATATATCAATAATAAACCACTCTGCATAACAGGAGCGGCATAATGCATGCCCAGGCGTTGTTGCCTTGCTATTTCATCTAACTCGCGTTGAAATTTAGTATATTCTTCGTTTTGCAGAGATGACTTTTCTGTCTCTATTTCAGTCATCAGAGTGTTTAATTCGTGACGCCAATGATTGATTGATTGCCTCCACCAGTCTGGTTTTAACACAGTGTAATTTGCTTTATAATAGAATATTGAGTCCAGGTACGTCGTCGCTAAATTAGATATCTTCTTCACTTTGCTTTCTAATTCAGTGACCATCAGGATATTGGCTAAATCCAGATATATGTCTATAAACGTAGTGAGGCGTAGCCAAAGACGCTTTAATATACTGCTTTTTCGATAGCTAGCGACCACTTTTGAATAAAAATGGGTAAAGAATCATCGGTTTTTTCGAACACATTTTTAAAGGGATATAGCTGAAGTAAGGTGCTCAGACCTTCGTTGATATCTTCTGCATTTAAATAATCATCATAGCGCCGTTGAGAAAAAAAAGAGAGCTTTTTTTTCAGTAGCCGTTGTTTAATATTGCTCATACTCTCTTGAAAATATTGCTTCATATATACCTCTGTTCTTAATATCCATAATCAACAGTTTTTCTAATACTTAAACTGAGACATTTCACATGGTGGCGTTGATGGATGAGAGGATGTTGCTGAAAACCGAGCGATAAGTCTGCTCTCTAATTCTTGCAATTTGCGGTTGGTATTTTCCTCTGATGCATCTATTTTCGCTTGTAATACTTTTTTTGTCTCAGTCAATTCTTCAATCAGTGTGGCACTATCGCTATTCTGTTTTTTCTCTTTTTGAATTGTATCATCTCTCTTCTTCAATTCAGCGCGAGTCAGCTGATCTCGACCCTCTATCTCATTGATTTGCATCACACGATACTGTATTTTGTACTGATCCAACTCCTTTTGAAATGCATCTTCTTCTGTTTTTATTACCTCATTTACCCTCTGCAAGGTTTCGCGGATAAGCTGATGCAAGACACTACCTTTAGAACATTTATCATGATCGCGCAACATCTGCTGAAGCTGTTCCACTAAATCCAGATAATTTTGCGTGTCTTGAAGCTGATTTAAAAAGAAATACGTTTTGGCTACCTCTTGAGCCCGTGCAACAGTGTGATCTAAACCCAAAAAATCTAAGGCTGTTCGTTTTATCCACCAGAAATTGCTAGCAAATCGATCTGCTTGAGTGGTCTTATAGTTCTTTAAGTTCCTTTTTAATTCATCGACCGGCCCGTTACTTAAGGTATGCAAAACTTCATAGGGTTTTAATACTTCATCATTTAATTGAGTTTCTTGGTGTGCATGATCACAAAATTCGAAAAATAGCCTAATTCCTTTATTTTCTTCTCTATCCCTTAAAAGAAAGCCGGCTGCGATATCAAAAGCAGTAAGATCAACACTATTGCGCAACAATACAGAAGCCTTGTTCGCAATTAACCATACACATTGATCATAATGGTTTAAGCGAATCATATGATGCATAAGTGTGTTTTTACGTGTATCAGTCATATTACTTAATGAATAACTAACCAACGCAGGATTTTCACCCGCAACAGCAACGACTAGTTTGATAACTCCTGTATAATCTTTCAAGATTAATGCCTTAAGAATTTCTTCAAAATTAGCATTTAATTTGATTATATCCACAGGAGTTGCTCGAATTCGGCCCGTTTTTTCTATAAGTTTATGAATAGGAGTTAGTGGTAGCGGTTTCATTTTTTTATAACTTATTGCAGGCTGGGGTTGCGAACTATTTGTAATAGTAGCTGAAGCAGGATTTCCTGAGAGAAAAATTTCTACCATCTTTGGATCGATAATGTTGATGCCAAGAGCAGCTTGTGCTTTACAAATTTTAGCCATATCTTCTTGAATTCGTGAGATAATTTTATTTTTAAATTCTTTACTCTCAATAATTCGGGTCGCCTGAACCATTTTTTTGGGTTGCTGATTTAAGGCAATTAAATCCGCCGCACCACATTCCCTAATCGCACTGTAAGCGGTGGACTTCACATTAAGGCCTGGTTGATGACTATTAGTATTTAATATTTCCGCTGATTTTTTGTAGAATTGTTCTAAATAGGTACTTAATTCACTCAGACGCATGAAATCACCGAGCAGGCTTAACCAGCCCGTGTTTTTAAGAAGGGATTTGACGCTGACAATAGTAAATTGCAACTCCAATAACCTATCTAACAAGGCGTTCGTTTTTCTTAAAAGAGGAGCCTTCTCCGGTTATTTTTTTGATGAACAAATGTATCGCATGAAAGAGCTTGAGATGGTCTACACGCTGCATGTGCTCATCACTAATTACGTAAGCGACTAATCGAGAGATCAATGTCATTGTCAGGATATGAACATTATTAATTTTATTCCTGCTCATCTCCTGATTACTGGCATAGTGTTCTCGAACCACAACGATATTAACCTGGGTCACCACCTTTCCCCATTCCGTGCAATAATCTTGATGCATGACTAATGTCTGCGAATCCAGGTTAAATTGAACTTGAGGTATGGTTTGTGTTTTTCCGCCGTATTCATTATGGGTTACTTTTCCTACAATGCGTGCGGCAGCATTTTTTATCCCGCCTCGATTATGAGACCCTGGAACTAATAACTCTTGTGCAAAAGTTACTCCATCAGCAACCAGGTAATCACAGGTTTTTTCTTCATTCTTATTGGGGACAATAAATCCTGTTTCGACTAGACTATTGTGGTACTGGTTAATTATAAACCCAGTATCTTCACGTAAAATAATGGTATGTTCTGGACTAGTGAACAGTGGCATGATGCATTTCCTTTTATTTGCTTAGACTTACAAAATAATTTCCGTTGCTTCACTTCAAAGATTGCTCTATAAAATATCTACTTGAAACAAACGCAAATATTATGAAAATCAAAAGAACATGTCAATCAAAAATAATCCATTTTGATGTAGATAAAGATGTGACCACTTATGAATAAGTTAGGAGAAGGATTTGTGTATTTGCGCATGACACAGGAAAATCATAGTCATTCAAGAGACGATTGCATTTGAGCAATTCAATCTTCTTTCTAAGCATCGATCAAAGAGTTAGTTGGCTAATTAGATTAAAGTGCTTTTTTTACTGATGTAGCGCATTAGTGATACGAATAGTAACTAATAAAACCAAATTAAAATTTTAATCATTCGGTAAATCAATTTTAATTTTAGCCCCAAGAGTCAAACGTAATGCGTTACCAATAGCCAGAATATCAATACATTCTTGAAGAATTGCCCCTGTAACCGGGCTTATATAACCAGTTGCTGCAAATCCCATTCCGATAAGGCTCAATAGCATGCCACCTAAAGCGCTTTGCGCTGCAATCCTTCTGGTGTTAATACTCAAATGAAGTAATTCATCGACTTTACTTAAGGTATTTTCCATAATGACCGCTCCCGCTGCTGCGGCGGGTTCAATTTTCTACTGTGCCGAAAAAAACCCCCCCGGTGGTTCGGAGCAAGACGGGGCGTTCTTAATACCCTCGGCCCGCAAAACCCTGAGCGCTCCTTTTTTTTTTTTTCTGCCAATGGCTAGTTTTTTTTCCGGGGCTTTTGGGGGCAGTAGTTTTGTTAAAAGGAAGTATTTGGCCGGGTCGGTGA
>Ga0066256_1000703_pt2 | contig 20177 bp, 17 predicted proteins | sample ThiBio_1000_biof_FD_87107 | JGI IMG/M metagenome (GOLD analysis project Ga0066256, IMG submission 87107) | Wastewater bioreactor microbial communities from Cape Town, South Africa - Thiocy_expt_1000_biof (version 2) | ecosystem: Engineered > Bioreactor > Thiocyanate-remediating >... | reverse complement strand
ATCGCTCAGCGCCGACGAACTCGGCCTGTGGCAGGCGACCGATGGCGAACTCAAGGCGCTGACCAATGTCGGCCCGGTGAATCCGAAAGAGTTTGCCGAAGTGACATCGACCACTGAAACGCTGCGGCCATTGCTGCAATCCACCGGCGGCGACGTGCGCCGCATCGCGGATGGCGGCAGCGTGGAACTGCCCCGCGTATTACCGGTGCGCGCATCGACAGTGTTTCGCGGCGAAGGCTGGCTCGGCGTCAAGATGCGCGACGCCAGTGTGGTGCGCGGCATCGGCGTGCTGCCGATCTTCACCGGCCTGATCGGCCTCCTGCTGCTGCTCGGCGCCTTCGCCAGCACATGGCTGCGCGAAGGCCGCTAATCACAGCGCCGACAAGACGGACGTGACGATCCGGCCACACTTGCACAGCCGGCGCCTAAAGACCGACGTCCTGTGTTGACACCCCGCCGCTGACCGGCAATGTTACATTGTAACATCCGGAAGCCCTCGGGACCGGATGCGGGTGGGCATTCTTCCGATGAACTGGCTGCGAGCGAAAGCTAAGAGACTGTCGCTGCTGGCGCTTTTCGCGCTGGCGCTGCAGCTTGGCCTGTCGTTCGGCCACTTCCATAACGACCTCGGCATTGCCACGGTGTCGGCGTCCGTAAGCCAGTCACAGGCGTCCTCATCGGACAACGGCCAGGATCAGGACCTTCATCGCGATTTCTGCGCCATCTGCGTCAGCGTGGCGATGACCGGCAATGCCGTTACGGCAGCCGCACCTCCCCTTCCTCTGCCGCTGACCTTTGCGTCGCTTGAAACCACGCATCATCACGACTCCATTGCGTCCGAGACACGGCGCGGCGCGTTCCGCTCACGCGCGCCTCCACGATCCTCGCTCGAATAATTGTCCGATTCCGGTTTCACCATGGCGATGCCGGGACATTCGAGGTTAGCCGCCACAAGAAGCACGTTCTGAGGCGGTGTCAGGATCAGAACATCATGTCGTACAAGTTCATTCGCGCTTCGCTGGCCGGCAGTTCCGCCGTCGCGATGGCGCTCTTCATCAGCAGCGCGGCACAGTCGCAGCAGGCCGATCAGGCCGCACCGGCCGACAGCGGAACGTCGCTGCCGGAAATCGTGGTCCGGGCTCCGAGCCCGATCCAGCGCCCCCACACCCATCGCGCACCGCCCGGCCGCACCACGGCCGCCGCGCCTGCGGCAGCGCCCGCCGCTCCCGATCCGGCAACATTCGCAGGCACGGTGCCCATCGTCACCGATCAGTTCGCCACCGTCACCGTGGTGCCGAACGAGGAAATCCGGCGCAGCGCAGCGCCGACCCTCGGCGATCTGCTGAACAACAAGCCCGGCATCACCGGCTCGTCCTTCGCGCCCGGCGCATCGAGCCGCCCGATCATCCGCGGCCTCGATGTCAATCGCGTCGGCATCGTGGAAAACGGCATCGGCAGCAACGGCGCGTCCGACCTCGGCGAAGATCACTTCGTGCCGATCGATCCGCTGTCCACCAATCAGGTCGAGGTCATTCGCGGCCCGGCCACGCTGCGCTACGGATCGCAGTCGATCGGCGGCGTGGTCAGCGCCAGCAACAACCGCATTCCGGAAACGCTGCCGTGCAGCGCGGTGCCGTCGATCCAGACCTATGGCTATGCGGTGAAGACGCCGACGTTGTCGGCATCCAACCCCTGCGCCAGCTTCGAGACGCGCTCGTCGGTCTCAAGCGTCGATATGGGGCGCGAAGGCGCGGTGCTGCTCGATGCCGCCGGCAACAATATCGCGATCCATGTCGATGCCTTCGCGCGCAAGACCGAAGACTACAGCGTCCCGAACTCGCCCTATCGCTTCGATCCGTCGCGGCCGTTCACCGGCAAACAGCCGAACTCATCGACACAGTCAGACGGCGCATCGATCGGCGCGTCCTACTTCTTCGCGGGCGGCTTCATCGGCGCGTCCATCCAACAGAACAACAGCCTCTATCATATCCCCGGCATCGACGGCGAAGAGCATCGCACCCGCATCGACGGACGCCAGACCAAGTTCACGCTAAAGGGCGATTACCATCCGGATACGGCTGCGATCGACGTGATTCGCTTCTGGGCCGGCGCGACCGATTACAAGCACAACGAAATCGGTCTTGCCGATCCGGATAACTTCGCGAGCGATGGCGTGCGCCAGACCTTCACCAACAAGGAGCAGGAAGGCCGCATTGAGGTGCAGCTCGCACCGTTCAACCTGCGCTTTGCATCGCTGACCACCGCTCTCGGCGCGCAAGTCTCGCATCAGGAGCTGACCGCGCCCAGCCCCGACGACGTCGGCAGCCCGATCAACGGCCTGTGGGACCCGAACAAGAACACCAAGGTCGCCGGCTATGTCTTCAACGAGATGAAGTTCAGCGAAACGACCAAGGCGCAGGTCGCCGCACGCATTGAGCATGTCAAGCTGAGCGGAACAACACCGGCCTTCATTCCGGATGTGTTCGATCTCGACACCGATCCGAACGCCATCGGCCCTGCAACGGCGCGCAATCTCAACTTCACGCCCAAGAGCGGAAGCGTCGGCCTGATCCAGAACCTGCCATGGGATCTCAGCGCCAGCATCACCGGCCAATACACCGAGCGCGCGCCGAAGCCTGCCGAATTGTTCTCACGCGGCGGGCACGATGCAACGGTGACGTTCGATATCGGCAATCCCAACCTCGGAATCGAGACGGCGAAATCTATCGAGGTCGGCTTGCGGCGCGCGACCGGGCCGTTCCGGTTCGAACTGACGGGCTACTACACCCGGTTCAACGGTTTCATCTATCGCCGCCTGACCGGCAACACCTGCGAAGACGCCGCGTGCCAGATCGGGGGAGGGCTCGAGCTCAACCAGGCGATCTATTCGCAAAACGATGCGATCTTCCGCGGCGGCGAATTCCAGTTCCAGTACGATGTGCTGCCGCTCTGGGCCGGGCAGTTCGGCATCGAGGGACAGTATGACATCGTGCGGGCGACCTTCACCGACGGCACCAACGTGCCGCGCATCCCGCCGCAGCGGCTCGGCGGCGGCATCTATTATCGCGACGCCAACTGGCTGGCGAAGGTCAATCTGTTGCACGCCTTCGCACAGAACAATATCGGCGGCATCGAGACCTCGACGCCGGGCTACAACCGCCTGCGCGCGGAGCTCAGCTACACCACGAAACTCGCCAAGAGCGACTGGTGGAGCGCGAAGGAATTCACGTTCGGCGTCGTCGGCGACAACCTGCTGAACGACGACATCCGCAACGCGGTTTCCTACAGCAAGGACGAAGTCCTGCTGCCGGGCATCGGCGTGCGCATGTTCGCGAACGTGAAGTATTGATGTCTCCCTCTCTCCGCCTGCGGGGAGAGGGTTGGGGTGAGGGCCAAATCGCGTAACGGAGCCTGCCCCTCACCCGGATTGCTTCGCAATCCGACCTCTCCCCGTAAACGGGGAGAGGTCGACTTTCCCGTTAAACTGCTTTTGCGAAAGTCCAGTCCGGGCGAACCGCGCCGTCGACGCCCTCGAATGCGCCCTCGTTCAATTCACGGACCAGCAGACGGCCGGGATCGACCGGTCCGGGCATTGTCACCCGGCCTTTCGGAATGCGCATGAATCCGACACGGCTGTAATAGGCCTCGTCGCCGACCAGCAGCACGAGGCCATTTCCCTTCGCCTTGGCGTCGCCCAACGCGCGATCGAGCAGCGCACGCCCGACGCCACGGTCGCGGAACGGTGGCTCGACGGTCAGCGGCCCAAGCAACAGCGCAGGCGTATTGCCGACGCAGATGGGCAGTTGCCGCACCGAACCGACCATCAGCGTGCCGATCCGCGCGGTGAACGACAGATCGAGCAGATGGTCGACATGCTCGCGCAGGCGATAGGCGCTAAGGGCGTAACGGCCCGGCCCGAACGTGCGTTCGTGCAGGCGCTCGATGGCCTGTTCGTCGCCGGGGGTCTCGGCCAGAATGGTCAGGGAAAGATCGGACATGATGGATCGCGAATTAGCATCTGGCGCGGTCCGGGTCCACATGACTGACGGCTAAACCCAGTCCTGCGCCAGCGGCACGCCGTCCAGCACCTCGGCGATCCGCGCCTGCGTGCCGCGGGTGGTCCCCTCCGGCAGATCGGCAGCGGCGAAAAAGCCGCTCGCAACGATTTCCCGATTCGGCTCCGGCAACCGGTCCTGCCGATAGTCGCGGATCACATAGACCGCGACATGATCGCGGGGCGAGATCCGGCGGTTGAAGAACAGGCCATGCAGGCGCGGCTCGCCTGTCATTTTGATCCTGCCCTCCTCGATCAGCTCGCGCCGGAGCGACTCCAGAAACGCCTCACAGGTCTCGACACCGCCGCCCGGCAGATGCCAGCCGGACACATAGCTGTGCTTGACCAGAAATACCCGGTTCTCGCCGTCGAGCACGACCGCACGCACGCCAAGGGTCATGCCCCGGGCGAACCGCCAGTAAAAATGGAAAACCTTCCGGAGGAAGGGTTCGGACCGCCGCCGGATATCCTGGATGTTCATCGTGCGAGATTCCGTGCGGCCATCGTGCTAAGCAATGCCCCGTTGAAGGAACAGCGTAAGGATGCACGGCGTGATAGCATTTCGGTCCGCAACGGTCACGCCGCGATGAGCTCTTTCCTCCTCGGCCACCTGTCCGATCCGCATCTCGGCCCGATGCCGCAGCCACGCCTGCGCGAACTCGCTGGCAAGCGCGCGATCGGCTACCTGAACTGGCGGCGCAAACGTCATCTGGTTCATCGCCGCGACATTCTTGAAGATATTGTCGCGGACATCCACGCGCAGCGGCCGGATCACATCGCCGTCACCGGCGACCTCGTCAACATCGCGCTGCCGATGGAATTCACCGAAGCACGCAAGTGGCTGGAGAGCGTCGGCACGCCGGACGATGTCTCGCTGGTGCCCGGCAATCACGACGCTTATGTGCGCGGCTTTCGCGATCATTTTCCGCACGCATGGGCGGAGTATCTTCGCGGCGACGAAGACGCACCTACCATCGATTTCCCGTATCTGCGGCGGCGAGGTCCATTGGCGCTGATCGGCCTGTCGACGGCCATTCCCACTGCGCCCTTCATGGCCACGGGACGTCTCGGACACCGACAGCGCGAGGCGCTTGCGAAACTGCTCCAGCAGACAGCCGAGGAAAATCTGTTTCGCGTTCTGATGATTCATCACCCGCCGAAAACATCGCCCGGGCGCTGGGCAGCACGGCTGCATGATTCAGACGAACTGCTGGATGTCATCGCGCGGCATGGCGCCGAACTCGTCCTGCATGGCCACGATCATCGCTATGCCACGGTATGGCTCGACGGTCCGCGCGGACGAATTCCCGCCATCGGCGTGCCGTCGGCCTCCGCCGCCGCGCTCGGGCACAATCACCCGGCAGCGTACAATCTTTTCTCGGTGATGCGTGAGGGCGACGCGTGGCGCTGCGATCATCGCGTGCGCGGATTTTCCGGCAACAAGCTCGGCGAAATCAAGAACGAGCGGCTGATTTAAATCTGCCGCAGCGCCATCACCAGCGCGAAACCGAACAGCGCGGCAAGGCCAGCGGCAAATCCGAACGCAAAGGTCCACACGCCGCTATGGCGTTTCACCGGAGCGACGGCGGCAGCAGGTTCGGCGGCCGGAGCCGGCGTGACGATCATCGCATGCTCGCGCTCGATCATGCGGCGGGCGATGTAATCGGTGACCGCATCGACCATCACCGGTACGTCATGCGATTCGGCCAGCACGATGCGGCCAAAGCGGGTGTCCTGCGTGAAACGATAGATGCGCTTGTCACGGCCCATGGAAATATGAGCGACCGAATCGATCCACAGCCGCGGCGAATCGCCCTGACTGATGCCCCGGTCGAACAGATCGACCCCGGCTGGAATCTCCGAAAACAGCGAATCGAGCGCCTCGTTCATGATCTCAAGGCGGGCAACCTCGGCGTCGCGCAGATCGACAACGACGCCGGTCCGGTCCGCGGCCTCGATCCGCGCCTTTCGCAAGGCATCGCGCAGCCGGGTCGGCCGGCCTGCCAATTCGCCTGGAGCGCTCTTTTCCGCCATGACCTGAAAACCCCGGAATCGTACCTTTGTTTTGATCCCCTTAATCTATCAGTAACCCTATCCCCCGCAAGCGCCGCCGGGCCCGCAAATTCCAGCCGTCAAACAAAAAAACGGCCCTGTCCGGAATCGGAACAGGGCCGTGAATGGGGCGGGCGACGAACCCCGCCCGGGAGTTGGTTAGGCCGGCACGCGGTGCGGTTCTTCCACGATGGAGAAGCGCACACCCGCGCGATGGCGATTTTCTTCGGAGACCGTGCGCCAGGCGTCCTCGGCCTCCTTGCGGGTCTTGAACGGACCCTGGACCTGGGCCGACCCTTCCACCAGCTTGTGGAAGTTCATCGAGCCGAACTCACCGCCAATTACCCAGAAATTGCTGTTGCTCATGTGAGCCTCCGTTGGTTGAGAGTTGATCGTTAGCCGAACTGGTTCATGGTGTTGTGGACGCCGCCAGCCTTGAGGGCCGCTTCACCCGCGAAGTATTCCTTGTGGTCGTCGCCGATATCGGAGCCGGCCATGTTCTGGTGCTTCGCGCAGGCAATGCCCTGGCGGATTTCCGCACGCTGAACATTCTTCACGTAGCCGAGCATGCCCTGGTCGCCGAAGTATTCCTTCGAGAGGTTGTCGGTCGACAGCGCAGCCGTGTGATAGGTCGGCAGCGTGATCAGGTGGTGGAAGATGCCGGCGCGCTTCGCCGAATCCGCCTGGAAGGTGCGGATCAGCTTGTCGGCTTCGATCGCCAGCGGGGTCTCATCGTACTCCACCTTCATCAGGTCGGCGCGGTTGTACTTGCTGACGTCCTTGCCGGCCGCCTTCCACTCATCGAACTCCTGCCAGCGGAAGTTCAGCGTCCAGTTGAACGACGGCGAGTTATTGTAGGCAAGCTTTGCGTTCGGAACGACTTCGCGGATGCGATCGACCATTTCGGCGATCTGCGCGATATTCGGACGTTCTGTTTCGATCCAGAGCAGGTCAGCGCCGTGCTGCAGCGAAGTGATGCTGTCGAGCACGCAACGATCCACACCGGTGCCGGGGCGGAACTGGTACAGGTTGCTCGGCAGGCGCTTCGGACGCAGCAGCTTGCCATTGCGGCTGATGATGACATCACCGTTGCCGACCTTGGTCGCGTCAACTTCGTCGCAATCAAGGAAGCTGTTGTACTGGTCGCCGAGGTCGCCCGGCTTGTGGCTGACGGCGATCTGCTGCGTGAGGCCCGCGCCGAGCGAGTCGGTGCGGGTCACGATGATGCCGTTGTCCACGCCGAGTTCGAGGAACGCATGGCGGCAGGCGCGAATTTTCGCGATGAAGACTTCGTGCGGCACGGTGACCTTGCCGTCCTGATGGCCGCACTGCTTCTCGTCCGACACCTGGTTCTCGATCTGCAGGGCGCAGGCGCCCGCCTCGATCATCTTCTTGGCAAGCAGATAGGTCGCTTCCGCGTTGCCGAAGCCTGCGTCGATGTCGGCGATCACCGGCACGACATGGGTCTGGAAGTTGTCGATCTTGTCAATCAGCGCAGCTTCCTTCGCCTTGTCGCCAGCCTCGCGCGCCTTGTCGAGTTCACGGAAGATGTCGTTGAGTTCACGCGAATCCGCCTGACGCAGGAAGGTGTAAAGCTCTTCGATCAACGCGGGCACCGAGGTCTTCTCGTGCATGGACTGATCCGGCAGCGGTCCGAATTCGGAGCGCAGCGCCGCGATCATCCAGCCCGACAGGTACAGGTAGCGGCGATCGGTCTTGCCGCCGAAGTGCTTCTTGATCGAGATCAGCTTCTGCTGCGCAATGAAGCCGTGCCAGCAGCCCAGCGACTGGGTGTACTTGGTCGGATCGGCGTCATAGGCCGCCATATCGGCGCGCATCACGTCCGCGGTGTAGCGGGCGACGTCGAGGCCGGTCCGGAACCGGTTCTGCAGGCGCATGCGCGCCACGGCCTCGGCGGTAACGCCGTTCCAGGCCGAATGGTTCTTGAGCAGCGTTTCGGCCGCAGCGATTTCGCCGGCGTAGGAAGCCGGGCCTTCGATCGCCTGGTCGGTGATGTTGCGCGTCTGGTAATTCATGGTCGTGACCCCTTGTGAAGTTGTCCCTGTTTCAACGCATGAGCGCGCAAATCGCCAGATGCTGCGAAGCAAGATTGTCAGACTTTACAAAGTTCCGTTGTAATGCTGTAATATCATTACAAATCCACCATCCGGCCGGCCGCATCATGGCGACATCGACAATCCGTTCGGTTTTCATGGGTCCGCGGCTGCGGCGGCTGCGGCGCGACCTCGGCCTGACACAGGCCGATATGGCCGCCGATCTTGAGATTTCCGCGCCTTACGTGGCGCTGCTGGAGCGCAACCAGCGGCCGGTGACGGCGGACATGCTGCTGCGCCTCGCCCGCACCTACAAGATCGACCTTGCGGATCTCGCGGGCGACGGCGGTGCCGATCACACCGCGCGCATGCAGGCGGTGCTCAAGGAGCCGATGTTCGCGGACATCGACATCCCGCCGCTGGAGATCAGCGATATCGCCATAGGCTATCCGGGGCTCGCGGAAGCCTTCCTGCGGCTCTACACCGCCTATCGCGAGGAGCAACTTGCGCTGGCGGACCGCAAGGGGCCGGGCCCGAAAGGTGTCGCGCGCTCCGGCCGCGGCGGCCTCGACGCCAACGATCCGGTCGCGGAAGTCCGGCGTTTTCTCGCAGCCCGCAAGAACAACTTCGCCGACCTCGACGATGCCGCCGAAAAGCTCCTGCAGGGACCGGCCAGCGCCGCCTGGCTGACCGAACGGCTGAACAGCCAGCACAAGCTGCGCGTGCGCCATTTGCCCGCTGAAGTGATGCTCGGCTCCATGCGGCGGCTGGACCGTCACCGCAAGGAAGTGCTGCTCGACGACTCGCTCGATACGGCGAGCCTCAACTTTCAACTGGCGCAGCAGCTCGCCTATCTCGAGTTCAACGACGAGATCGAGGCCGCGCTGAAAGCCGGCCAGTTCTCCTCCAAAAGCGGCAGGCTGCTGGCGCATCGCTCGCTCGCGAGCTACGCCGCCGCCGCGCTGATCATGCCTTATTCTGCCTTCGCGAAGGCGGCGGAAACGCGCCGTTACGACCTCGAAGCGCTGGCGCGCCAGTTCGGCACCAGTTTCGAACAGACCGCGCATCGCATCACGACGCTGCAGAGACCCGGCTCGGAAAAGGTGCCGTTCTTCCTGATCCGCGTCGATCCGGCCGGAAACATCTCCAAGCTGCTCGACGGCGCGGGCTTTCCTTTCGCCAAGCATGGCGGCGCCTGTCCGTTGTGGTCGGTGCATGGCGTCTTCAAGACGCCGCGCCAGATCGTGACGCAATGGCTGGAATTGCCGGACGGCCAGCGCTTTTTCTCCATCGCCCGCACAGTGACCGCAGGTGGCGGCTCGTTCGGCGCGGTCCGTGTGGAGCGCGCCATCGCGATCGGCTGTGCCGCCGAACATGCCGACAAGCTGATCTATACCCGCGATGAAGCCGGCCCACGCGCCGATGCGCCGACGCCGATCGGTGTCGCCTGCCGCGTCTGCCATCGACCGACATGCGCCGCGCGGTCCGAGCTTCCCATTGGCCGCGAACTGTTGCCCGACGACTATCGGCGCCTCAGCGTGCCGTTCGGATTCTCATCCGACTGATCGTCCGTCGGATTCCGGATCAATCGCCATCGCATCGAACTTCGGATAAGCTTGCGACATCTTCGATATCCCCTCCCGCTGTGATCACCGGATGCAGACTTCATTCATGACCCGCTCCTTTTACGCTGCCCTGCTTGCCCTCAGTTTGTTTGCAACGCCCGCCCTCGCCCAGAGCGGCGCGCGCTGCCACGGCGGCCACAACTTCGATCAATTTCTCAATCAACTGAAACAGGATGCCATCGCCGCCGGCGTCTCACAGCGGACGATCGCCGCCGCCTCGCCCTACATGGTCTACGATCAGGGCATCGTGAATCGCGACCGCGGCCAGCGTGTCTTCGGCCAGATCTTCACGGAGTTCGCCGGGCGCATGGCATCGGAAGGACGGCGCGTGCGCGGCCAGAAGCTGATCCAGACCTACGCGCAGGCCTTCACTCGCGCCGAAAAGGAATACGGCGTGCCGCCGGCGGTGATCACCGCATTCTGGGCGCTGGAAAGCGACTTCGGCGCGGTGCAGGGCAAGCTTCCGACGCTGCGCTCGCTGGTGTCGCTGGCTTACGACTGCCGCCGCGCACAGATGTTTCATGACGAGACCATCGCCGCATTGAAGATCATCGACCGCGGCGATCTCTCGCCCGCCGAGATGATCGGCTCATGGGCCGGTGAACTCGGACAGACGCAGTTTCTGCCGCGTCACTATTTCGACTATGCCGTCGATTACGACGGCAACGGCCACCGTGATCTGCTGCACAGCGCGCCGGACGTGATCGGCTCGACAGCGCATTACATCGCGACCGGACTGAAATGGCGACGTGGGGAGCCATGGCTGCAGGAAATCCGCGTGCCCGCGAATTTGCCATGGGATCAAGCCGATCTCACCATCAAGCATCCGCGCGCGAAATGGGCCTCCTGGGGCGTGACCTATGCCGACGGACGTCCATTGCCGAACGACGATCTGCCTGCTTCCGTGCTGCTGCCGATGGGCCGCACCGGACCGGCTTTTCTCGCCTATCCGAATTTTGCGGCGTACACCGAGTGGAATAACTCGCTGATCTATTCCACCACGGCGGCCTATCTCGCCACGCGCATTGCGGGTGCGGCGCCGATGCGCAAGCCCGCGGCGCATGTCGCGCAACTGCCGTTCAACGAGATCAAGGAACTGCAGCATTTGCTCGCGAAGCAGGGCTTCGAAGTCGGCAAGATCGACGGCATCCTCGGTCAGCAAAGCCGCATCGCGGTCAAGACCGTGCAGATGAAATATGGCCTGCCCGCCGATTCATGGCCCACCGCCGAATTGCTGGCGCGGATGCGCGGCCCTCGCGCATCACAATCGCCGCCTAGGCCGCGCTGATAATTCCGGCAGAGAGATGTTGTGCTGCCCTTGCGGGAGCGAGCGGAAGGGTTAGATCGGCTTGGCCTGTTTCAAGGCAAGATTTTCCCTGAAAGGTCACCCATGTCATTTTACGACGGTTCGGCTCCGGTCTTCATCCATACGCTGACGGCACTTTCGGCCATTCTCACCAAGGCGGAAGCTTACGCGAAAAGCCAGTCCATCGATCCGGACGCGCTGCTGAACGCGCAGTTGCATCCGACGATGTATCCGCTCAAGCGGCAGGTTCAGGCGGCATGCGATGCCGCCGCGCGAGGCTGCGCACGCTTCGCCCAGCTCGACATGCCCTCGTTTCCGGATACTGAAACGACTTTCGCCGAGCTACATGCGCGAATCGACAAGGTCGTGAGCAGCATCAAGGCAATCGCACCGGACAAGTTCGACGGCGCGGACAAACGCGAAATCACCTTTCCGAGCGGTCCGAACCAGACCCGGACTGTTCCCGGCCAGCAATATTTGAATCACATGGCGCTGCCGAATTTCTTTTTCCACTGCACGACCGCCTATGACATCCTCCGTCACAAAGGTGTCGAGCTCGGCAAGCGGGATTTCCTCGGCGCGTAGAGCGGCATAGGGCTAACAACCCCGTCAAAGATGATTTCGACCACCGCACGACAAACTGAAAGGCGGCTTGCGCTGCCTTTCAGTCCTTGGCGGCCAAAATCTTCTCGCATGATGTGAAAGCTGCCGAACAGCTGCTGCACATATCAGCCATTCGGCGCGGCGGAAGTCCGATATTTCAATCGGCTGTGACTTGCGTTTTCCGTTTCGCAGTACTTACATGCATCTGCATTGAACTCGTCCCGAGGAATAATCAGCCATGTCTTCGTCCAAACTTTTCGAGCCATACAAGCTCGGTGCCGTTACTCTGACCAATCGCGCCGTGATGGCACCACTGACGCGCAACCGTGCCGTGGCAGGCTTCGTACCCAATCCGCTTGCCATCGAATATTACGGCCAGCGTGCCTCCGCCGGCCTGCTGATCACCGAAGCGAGTCAGATCTCGCAGCAAGGCCAAGGCTATCAGGACACGCCCGGCATCTACTCCAAGGAGCAGGTCGCGGGCTGGCGCAAGGTCACCGATCGCGTTCATGAGCGCGGCGGCCACATCTACATCCAGCTCTGGCATGTCGGCCGGATTTCTCACACCTCGCTGCAGCCGAATAACGGCGTACCGGTCGCGCCATCGGCCATTCAGGCCAAAACCAAAACCTTTGTCGGCGGCGCCTTCGCCGATGTGTCCGCGCCGCGCGCGCTCGAACTGAGCGAAATCCCCGGTATCATCGACGACTTCAAGCGCGCATCCGCCAACGCCATCGAAGCCGGTTTTGACGGCGTCGAGATTCACGGCGCGAACGGCTACCTGCTCGATCAGTTCGCCAAGGACGGCTCCAACAAGCGCACCGACGCCTATGGCGGTTCGATCGAAAATCGCGCGCGGTTGATGCTGGAGGTTTCCAAGGCCGTCTCCGCCGAAATCGGCAGCAGCCGTACCGGCATCCGCATCTCGCCGGTGACGCCCGCGAACGACGTCATCGACAGCAATCCGCAGCCGTTGTTCGACCACATCGTCGATGGACTGAATGCGCTGAAGCTCGTTTACATCCATGTCATCGAAGGCGCGACCGGCGGCCCGCGCGACAACGCACCGTTCGACTACGACAGCTTGCGCAAGCGTTTCAGCGGTACCTACATCGCCAACAACGGCTACGACTTCAAACTCGCGACCGATGTGCTGGACAAGAACAAGGCCGATCTGATCGCATTCGGCAAGCTGTTCATCTCCAACCCTGATCTTGTGGAGCGGCTGAAGCTCGGTGCGCCATTGAACGACTTCGACAAGAACACGTTCTATGGCGGCGGCGCCAAGGGCTATACGGATTATCCGGCGCTCAAGCAGGCGACCGCCGTCTAAGCCGCCGTCAAAAGCGGTATCGCGAATCAAAAGGCCGGGAGCGATCCCGGCCTTTGTCATGACGGCAAATGAATCGATGGCTTATACAGATACCGGATCAAGCTGTCCGGCGAGAAACCGCGTCGCCGCGCGTTCGGCTTCCCGCGCATTCTTGAAAATCCGGCCATCAAGTGGATTGAACTTGTGCACCGCCGCGAAGAAGCGGAACCCCGACTTCTCACGTACGACAATACCGGCCGCTTCAGAGCTGACCTCGATGATGTAGGTATCCGACATGCTTCACCCCGTGCCCGCTTTGGGTCTCCTACGCGCACTAACTCCGTCAGGCTGAAAAGGTTTCAGCCGTTTTTTCAACACGCCGACTGCGACTCAAAGTTCATTCGTATCCATACTATGCACATCCCGGGCCAATTCATTCTCTGCGATTTCAGCACCGAAACGATTCGAAAACGGACGCACAGTGACTCTTGGATGTGCAACGCGCCGAACCTGTAGGCGCTTCGCGCGACAGTTTTATAACCGGAGGGCGGCTTGCGAAAGGCAATCGGCCGCAGTCCCCGCAAATAACAATGCCGGTTGTGCAGAACGTCACAAAGCGGGACGAACAAGTCGCACAACCGTCATGGTTGCGAAAATCAGCCTAACGGCTTCGGAGAATGGTCGTCAGATCACGGACGATACAGGCTGCGCGATCGGCTGTGGGTGGCCGTTATCATCGATGGCGACGTAAGTGTAGTTCCCGTCGGTCACCAGAATCAGTTGAGATTCCTTGCGGCGCTGCACCCATGCCTCGACATGCACCGAAATGGAGGTGCGGCCGATGCGCACGGTGCTCGCATAAACCGACACCACATCGCCGACATAGACCGGCTTGCGGAATGTCATCGCTTCAATGGCCACCGTGACCGTGCGGCTCTGCGAAACCTTGGACGCATAGATGCCGCCGGCGATATCCATCTGGCTGAGCAGCCAGCCGCCGAAAATATCGCCATTCTGATTCGTATCGGCGGGCATCGCCATGGTGCGGATCGACAGATCGCCCTGCGGCCCATCCGGCGCAGGCGAAGCATGGACGGATGTATCAGTCATCAATCAAATCCATTCCGGAAATTGTAATCAGGAAAACGTATCCCAGCCCGTATCGGGTTTAAAGCGCTCGCCAAATTTCGCTTCCAGCGCCCGCAACGTCTCCACAATGTCCGCTGCTCCGCGCGTGCGCGCGTAGTTCAATGGCCCACCGCGAAACGGCGCGTAGCCGGTGCCGAAGATCATCGCGCCGTCCACCACGTCGGCATTGTCGACGATGCCCTCGCGCAGGCAGGCCACGCAGACGTTCGACATCGGCAGCACAAGGCGATCGATCATCTCGTCCGTCGGCTGGACGGGCGACGGCGTTTTCACGGCCTTGCCGTCCTTCCATTCGTAGAAGCCCTTGCCGGTCTTGCGACCGAGTTCGCCCTTCTTCACCTTGTCGCGCAGCCATTCCGGCGCGGCAGGCAAAGCCGCCTCGCCGAACTTGGTGCGCAGCATATCGCCGACGGCAACACAGATATCGAGGCCCACCTGATCGGCGAGTTCGATCGGGCCCATCGGCATGCCGAATTTCTCGGCGGCGGCGTCGATGGTGGCCTTGTCGACCTTCTCGTCCAGCATCACCATCGCTTCGAGCATGTACGGCGTCAGCGCGCGATTGACGAGGAAGCCCGGCGAACTCTTCACCGGCAGCGGCAAACGGTCGATGGCACCGACGAATTTCAGCGCCGTAGATAGTGCCTGCGGATCGACGGCATCGTGGCTGACCACTTCAACAAGCTGCAGGCGTGACACCGGATTGAAGAAATGCAACCCAAGCAGCCGCTCGGGACGCTTCAGCGTGGTGCGCAGATCTTGCAGCGGAATGCTGGATGTGTTGGTCGCAAGGATTGCATCGGGCTTCATCACAGGCTCAAGGCCCGCATAAACCTTCTGCTTCAGCCCGAGATTTTCCGGCACGGCCTCGATGATGAGGTCGGCATTGCGCACGCCCTCACCATCCAGATCCGGGATCAAGCGATCGAGCGCATCGCGAAGATCGGTCTTCTTGCGGATGATCTTACCGAACAGATCCGATGCGCGCTTGACCGCGCCTGCAATCGCCTCGGGCTTCATGTCCGCCAGCGTCACGCGCAGCCCCTGATGCGCGCACCAGGCCGCGATGTCGCCGCCCATCGCGCCTGCACCGATGACATGCAAATGCTTCACGGTGTTACGGCCATCAGCCAGCTTCTTCATCTGCTCGCGCAGGAAAAAGACGCGGATCAGATTTTGCGCCGTCGGCGTCACCATCAGATTGGCAAATGATGGCTTCTCGGCCTCCAGCATGGCCTTGCGATCTCCGCCGTGCTTCTCCCACAAGTCGATCAGCGCGTAAGGTGCGGGATAGTTCGCCTTCGGCGCGGTCTTGGCCGCTTCGCTGCGCATCCGGTTGCCGAGTATGCCGCGCACCGGGCCGAAGTTCATCGCCTTCGCCAGAAGCCCCTGCCTGTGCGGACGCAGCCGTCCGAACACCGCATCCTTCACCGCGCCGAGGACGTGACGCTCCTGCGTGACGGCATCCACCAGACCCAGCGCCTTTGCTTTCCGCGCGTCGATGGTTTTTCCGGTCAGCATCAGCGTCATCGCCTCAAGCGGACTGACAAGATGGGTAAAGCGCGCGGTGCCGCCGAGACCCGGATGCAGACCCAGCATCACCTCGGGAAATCCGAACCGCGCATTGTCGACGGCGATGCGGGTATTGCAGGCAAGCGCAATCTCCAGGCCGCCACCGAGGCAGAAGCCATGAATCACAGCGACGCTCGGTATCTTCATCGCTTCCAGTCGGTCCACCACCGCATGGGCCTTGGCCATTTCGGTCTGGACCTGCTGCGGATCGGACACGCCGCGAAATTCGTTGACGTCGGCGCCCGCGATGAAGCCCGACGTCTTGGCGGAGCGGATCACCAGCCCCCCCGGGCGTTCGCTTTCCAGCGCGGCGACGATCTGGCCAAGCTCCTCGATCACATCGCCGGAAAGCGTATTCGCGCTGGCGCCTGCGCGATCGAACAGCAGCCACGCGATCCCGTCGGCATCGCGCGTGAGCTTGAAGTTCTTGTAAGGCCCGGGCGCAGGCTTTGGTCCGAGTTCGAGCACGCGATCCTTGAGAACGTCCATGATCCGTGAATCCATGTCCGCTCTCCTACACTGTCTCGATCAGCATTGCGCCGCCGAGACCGCCGCCGATGCATTCAGTGGCGATGCCGCGCTTCGTGCCGAGTCGCTTCATCGCATTGACCAGATGCAGCACGATGCGGTTGCCGCTGGTGCCGACCGGATGGCCGAGACTGATCGCACCGCCGTCCACATTGAGCTTCGCACGATCGATCTCGCCCGCTGCGCCATCAAGACCCAGCACCTCGCGGCAGAATTTCTCGTCATTCCATGCTGCAAGACACGCGAGCAGTTGCGCGGCGAATGCCTCGTTGATTTCCCAGGTCTCGATATCCTGAAGCTTCAGCCTGTTGCGCTTCAGCAGTTCGGTCGAGGACAGCACCGGCCCGAATCCCATAATGCTTGGATCGAGGCCCGCCCACTGGCTGTCCACGATGATCGCTTTCGGCTTCAGGCCATATTTGTTCACGGCATCTTCCGACGCCAGAATGGTCCAGCATGCGCCATCGGTGATCTGCGAGGAATTGCCCGGCGTCACCTGTCCCCACGGCCGCTCGAAGGCAGGCTTGAGCTTTGCGAGCTTGTCCATCGAGGAATCCGGCCGCACGCCGTCGTCGTGATCGTAGAATTTTCCATCGCGCGCAAAAGCGGTCTCGACCTCGCCCTTCAGGTAGCCGTGCTCCTGCGCATAGGCGAGGCGGCGATGGCTTTCCACCGAATAGGCGTCAGCCTGCTCGCGAGTCACGCCCATCAGGTGCGCGACGACTTCCGCCGTCTGCCCCATGTTGAGGTCGGTGACCGGATCGGTGAGCCCGCGCTCGAGCCCGATGATCGGCTTGAAGTAGGACGGACGCATCTTCAGGAACGCCGCGATGCGCGTCAGCGAATCCTTTGCGGAGGCGAATTTCGCAAACCAGCGCACGCCGGATTGCGGAAACACCAGCGGGGCATAGCTCAAGGCTTCCGCACCACCCGCCAGGATCATGTCGGCTTTACCGGCCTCGATGTATCTGTAAGCCGTGTCGATCGACTGCATGCCGGAGCCGCAGTTGATCTGGACGGTGAACGCGACCATGCGCTCGCCCATGCCGAGGCGAAGCGCGGCGACGCGCGCGGGATTCATTTCGTCGGCGATGACGTTGACGCAGCCGAGGATCACCTGATCGAACGCGCCCGGCGCAAACGGCTGGCGCGCCAGCAGCGGACGGCCCGCCTGAACGGCGAGATCGACCGGCGTGAACGGCCCCGGTCCGCCCTGTGCTTTCAGAAATGGCGTGCGTGCGCCATCGATAATATAAACCGGACGCGCCATCAGCTTGCCGCCCGATCCGGCGAGGTCTGCTTGATGTCAGCCTGCTTCGTGTTCTGCCGCTTCTTGTAGATCGGCGACAGCGCTTCCGGCGCGAAGTCGTCGACCTCGATCACCAACGCCACCGCATCATGCGCCGCCTGCATCTGTGCCCCCTCGTCAGCCGTAATGACACCCTTCTTCATCGCCTCGTTCCAGTCGCGGATGCGCGCGGCGCGCATCTTCTGCTCGATCGGAGCATTGGCCGTGACCAGCGCAAACGCCTTTTCCAGCCGCGTCAGCGGTCCGTCATCCTGCGGATGATAGAGGCCTGCGGTGAGGCGGTCGCGCACCGCGCCGGGCTCAAGGATCATCTGCGCGCAGTGATGCACCACCTTGTCCGATGGCCCTAGCGGATTGGCGCCAAGCGGCTGGATCAGAACTTTCAGGATCACCCCGACAAAGCGGTTCGGCAGGTTGGCGATCACTTCGGCCAGACGGTTTTCGATGGTGCGGATGCCGTTCGCCATCACCCATTGAAGCGCCGGCAGATCGGCGTCCTGCCGCCCCTCATCTTCCCAGCGTTTCAATGCGGCCGAGAGCAGATACAATTCGGAGAGAATGTCGCCGAGCCGAGCCGACAGCATTTCCTTGCGCTTGAGCGCGCCGCCGAGCGTCAGCAGCGCCATGTCCGAGCAGAGCGCGAATGCCGCCGAGTAGCGCGAAAGCTGGCGATAGCAACCGGTCGCAGCACCGGCATCCGGCGCGGGCGCGAACGCACCGCCGGTCCAGCTTCGGCCCCATGCACGGAACACGTTGCCGATGGCGTGGCCGACATGCTTCCAGAACGCGGTGTCGAAATCGGCGAGGCCCTTCTTCTGGTCGGGATCGCTGATGGCATTCATCTCGCTTAAGAGATACGGATGCGCGCGCACCGAGCCCTGCCCGAACACGATGAGATTGCGCGTGAGAATGTTCGCGCCTTCCACGGTGATCGCCACCGGCACCGAACGATAGAGGCTGCCCAGATAGTTCTGCGGGCCGTCGATCACAGCCTTGCCGCCATGGATGTCCATCGCGTCATCGACCGTGATGCGCAGACGCTCGGTGGCGTGCAGCTTCATGATGCCGGAGATGACGGCCGGATGAATGTGCTGGCTGAGTGCGGGGCAGGTCAGCCGCCGTGCGGCGTCGAGCTGATAGGCGGTGCCGGCGATGCGCGCCAGCGGTTCCTCGATGCCCTCGAACTTTGCAATCGGCACATGGAATTGCTCGCGGATGCGCGCATAGGCGCCGGTCACGCGGGCGGAATAGGCTGCGCCGGCGGACGATTGCGACGGCAGCGAAATGCCGCGACCGGCCGCGAGTGCCGTCATAAGCATCTTCCAACCCTGACCGATCCGCTCCTGTCCGCCGATGATGAAATCCATCGGAATGAAAACGTCCTTGCCCCAGTTCGGCCCATTCTGGAACACCTGCATCGCGGGCAGATGACGGTGGCCGATGGTGACGCCGGGAAGATCAGTCGGGATCAGTGCAACGGTGATGCCGAGTTCATCCTGACTGCCGATCAGGTGATCGGGATCGTAAGCCTTGAAGGCGAGACCGAGCAGCGTCGCGACCGGCCCCAGTGTGATGTAGCGCTTGTGCCAGTTCAGCCGCAGACCCAGCGTTTCCTTGCCGTCGAACATGCCCTTGCAGATGATGCCGGTGTCGATCATCGATGCAGCATCCGAGCCGGCCTCCGGGCTGGTGAGGCCGAAGCACGGAATCTCGCGCCCCTCGGCAAGGCCCGGCAGCCACCGGTTCTGCTGCTCTTTCGTGCCGAAGGTCATCAGCAGTTCGCCCGGTCCAAGCGAATTCGGAACCATCCCCGTCACCGCGGCTGTGACCGAGCGGGTCGAAATCTTGCGGCCGACTTCCGAATGCGCATACGGCGAGAAACCCAGCCCGCCGAATTCCTTCGGAATGATCATGCCGAGGAATTTGTTGCGCTTGATGAACTCCCAGACCTCGGGCGGCAGGTCGCGCCATTCCCAGTTCACTTTCCAGTCATCGATCATGGTGCAAAGCTGCTCAACCGGGCCATTCAGGAAGGCGGCCTCCTCATCGGTCAGCTTGGCGGGCGCGACGGCCAGCAGCTTCGACCAGTCCGGATTGCCGGTGAACAGGTCGGCATCCCACCAGACGTCGCCTGCCTCCAGCGCTTCGCGCTCGGTGTCGGACATCGGCGGCAGGGCCTTGTGCGCCCATGCATAGATCGGCCGGGTGATCAGATCGCGGCGGAGGGAAAAGCTCATGGGAGAATCCTTATGCCGAGTTCAGGAAAGCCAGCCGTCAAAGTGAGGCATGGCGAGCACCAAAAAGCTAGCCGGGCAAATCTGGAAAGCATCTTCGATATTATCTCGCGCCCGGCGCGGAAGTCCCCAAAAGTACCTGCGACTCAATAACCTGCAGGCCCGCCCTCCGTTCCCGGCCGGCCGCCTTAACAATCGGAAAGATCACCGAGACTTGAGCGCAAACGCCGCAGCTTACCGCGGACGCACCATCTCGAACATCATGTCCGGGCGAACCTGGACATAATCCCCCATCCGCCCCGCGCGCAGGATCGGATAGGCCTCGGCGGTCTGGTACACGCCATCCCGGATCAGGCTCTTGTCGATATGGACGGCGACC
>Ga0066256_1002493_pt1 | contig 20195 bp, 22 predicted proteins | sample ThiBio_1000_biof_FD_87107 | JGI IMG/M metagenome (GOLD analysis project Ga0066256, IMG submission 87107) | Wastewater bioreactor microbial communities from Cape Town, South Africa - Thiocy_expt_1000_biof (version 2) | ecosystem: Engineered > Bioreactor > Thiocyanate-remediating >... | reverse complement strand
GACAGGCCGATCCTTGCCGGCTGTTCCATGGGCGGGCGGATCGCGCTGCAACTGGCCGCGCTGCACCCGGAGCGCTTTTCCGGTTTCATCGCCATCGAGGCCTCCGACTTCCAGGCGGCCTGGTACGATATCGACTGGTTCCACCGGCCTGATGCCCATGGCGGCGAGATGGGCGCGGCGCTCGTTTCGGCCAATATCGCGCCCCAGGCGCCGCAGGCCGAGCGCTGGAACACCCAGTGGATGTTCATGCAGTCAGGGCCAGGCGTGTTCCGCGGCGATCTCAGTTTCTACACGCGCGACGACAGCCTCGTCGCCAGGCTTGGCTCCATCGATACGCGGCGCACGCCTGTCCATATCATGTGCGGCGAATACGACATGACCTGCACGCCGGAGGACGCCAAACGCACGGCCGACGCAATCGACGGCGCGACGCTTGTGATCATGAAGGAACTCGGCCATTTTCCGATGAGCGAGAACCCGGCAGCCTTCCGGCCCTATTTCGAGAAGGCGTTGGAGCGCATGGCCCTCCATCATGGAGTTCTGACGGATGCCTGACATAGCATGATGGATTTCAAGCGGCTGAGCTATTTCCTGGCGGTGGCGGAGGAACTGCATTTCGGGCGGGCAGCCGCGCGCCTAGGCACGCCCCGGCCGCCGCTCAGCCGCCAGATCGCGCAGTTGCAAAAGGAGACCGGCGCGACCCTTTTCGACCGCAGCCGCAGCCAGATCCGGCTGACGCAGGCCGGCGAACTGCTTCTGGAGCGGGCGCGCGAGATCCTGGAACGCGTCGACCAGACCGAACGCGAGGTGATGCGCATCGGCCAGGGCGTCGCCGGCCGGTTGCGCATTGCCTTTGTCGGCACCGCCACGTTCGGCGTGCTGCCCAATGTCATCAAGACGTTTCGCGCCGCTCATCCGGATATCGAGCTTGCCCTGTCGGCCATGAACAATGCCGAGCTGAAGCGGGCGCTCATCCAGCGCGAGATCGATATTGCGGTGGCACGGCCTTCCATCGAGGACATCGAACTTAAATCCCAGACGCTGATCGAGGAGCCGCTCGCCCTCGCCATGCCGGACAGTTATGCGGGCATGCAGAGCCCGGTAAAGCTGAGCGACCTCAAGGATGCCACCTTTGTCCTGTTTCCGCGCCGCCCCCGACCGAGCTATGCAGACGACGTGCTCGATATCTGCAAGCGCAATGGGTTCGTCCCGTCATCGCAGTTGATGGCGCAGGATTTCCTGACGGCCATCAGCCTCGTTTCGGTCGGCGCCGGCGTTTGCGTCGTGCCGCAATCCGTCGCGCATAACGAACGCCCGGGCGTCATCTATCGTGATTTCGATGGCGAAAATCCCGGAACGAAACTCTCGCTGAACTATCGGCGCGACAACCGGTCCCCGCACGTCTTCGGCTTTCTTGCCCTTGCCGGCAAGATGGCCCATCTCGTTGGTTAAAAACCACCGGGACGGCAAAATGGCTCGTTGCGGCTGCTTTTTTGTCTCTTGACCGCCTTTCCGAACGAACGTAGGCAGGGTTACATCACGAGTTACGTGTATTTTCACTTATTCGTGCGCTTCCATGCCGTAAGCGAGTTTCCGAGAGAGGGCTCGCATGAACCGGACGACACAAACGAGAGAAATAATTGGGACGGTCGTGACCGCAACGCAAACGAGCCCTTTCCTGAAGCGGAACTGGCCCTTCTACTGGGTCAGCCGTGTCAACGGTCGTTACACCCAGGCGCTGGACAGGCGTCTGAAGCCCATCGGGATCGACGTGCCGCGCTGGCGGGTACTGATATCGTTGCACGAGGACAATTATCTCTCGATCTCCGATATTTCGGACTTTTCCACCATGCGCCTCAACACGACCACCAAGGTCGTGCAGCGCATGATCGGCGACGGGCTGGTGGTGACGCGGGTTTGCCCGACGGATGCCCGCGTGACCGAGGTCTGCCTCACCCCGGAGGGAGACCGTCTCAGAGCGCTGGCCATGGAGGAAGCGCGCGGGATCTTCGAATTGAGCTTCCAGAGCATCAGCGATGACGAGATGGCCACCCTGAATGGCCTTCTCGAACGCGTGTTCGATCAGCTCAGGCGCCTGTGACGACGCCGCCGTCACTTCGCCGCCGCGGCGTTGAGATGGTGGAAGTTCCGGCCGAACCAGATGAGCACATCGGGCTGCGTCGAAAACAGGCGCACATCCTCGACCTCGCAGGTCAGCACGGAGTGCGAGCCGACCGCGCGCGTATCGACGATGCGGCAATCGAAGGCGACCTCCGCATCCTCCAGGAGCGGCGCGCCGGTCTTTGATGTGACCCAGTTGTGCGAGGCAAACCGGTCGACGGGCCCCTTGGCGGCGAAGCGGGCGGACAGCTCTTGATGGCGTCCGCCGAGCACGTTGACCGCGAGCACACCGTTGGCCACGAAGAGATCGTGGCAGCGGATTTTGCGATTGACGCAGACGATCAGCGTGGGCGGGCTGTCGGTGACGGACACGACGGCCGAAGCGGTCATGCCCTGTCGTCGGGCGACACCATCCGATGTCAGAAGGGTCACGGCCGCGCCGAGACGGCTCATGCCTTCGCGGAATGCCAGGGCTGCCTCGCTGGGTGCATTATGGGTCATGTCGCTCTCCTCACACGTCCAGAACGATCTTCGAGCCGCAGGCGCGCGAGCAGCAGGCACAGATCATGGTGCCCTCCTCCCGCTCATCTTCGGTCAGGAACTTGTCGCGATGATCGGGCTCGCCCTCGATGACATCGGTCACGCAGGTGCCGCAAACCCCTTCCTCGCATTTGACTTCTATCTTCACGCCGGCGCGCGCGAGCGCCTTGGCGATGGTATCGTCCGGCCCCACGGTGACGCTGACGCCCGAGCGTTTCGCGACGACCTCGAAGCCCGCGCCGGATGTGTCGACATCGGCGGAGAAGTATTCCCGGTGCACATTGCCCGGCGCATGGCCCACCGCTTCCGCCGCCCCGATCAGCCAGTCCATGAAGCCCTGCGGGCCGCAGACATAGAGATGCGTTCCGGCTGCCGGCTGCGGCAGGTCGCGGGCCGGGTCCAGCCGTTGCTCCGGCGCCTGGTCGTCGAAATGGAAGACCACGCGATCCGCCCAGGGCGCGGCTGCGATTATTGTCCTGAAGGCTGTGACCTCGCTGGAGCGGGTACAGTAATGAAGCACGAAGTCCCGGCCGAGCACGTGCAGCCGGCGGGCCATGGCGAGCATCGGTGTCACGCCGATGCCGCCGCCGAACAGGACCGAGGTCGCAGCATCCTCCGCGAGCGGAAAGTGGTTGCGCGGTCCCTCGACGCGGAAGCGACGCCCGGCCTCCGCCAGCCGGTGCACGGCACGAGAGCCACCCCGCGACTTCGGATCGAGCAGGACGCCGATCTCGTAGAAGCCGCTTTCCGCCGGATCGGAGCACAGCGAGTACTGGCGCCAGAGATCGGTGGAAGCATCCTGCAGATGCAGGTCGAGATGCGCCCCCGCCTCGAAGGCCGGCAGGCCGGCGCCGTTGGCACTGACGAGCCGCAGGCGCAGGATATTGCCGGGCTCCTCGATGCGCTCCGCGACCTCCAGTTCAAGTGTTGCCGTTTTCATGATCCACCCTCACCGCATGAATATGCCGCCGTTGACGTCCCAGCACGCGCCATTGACGAAGCCGGCTTTCGGCCCGGCCAGCAGCGCGACGAGTTCGGCAACGAAGATCGGGTCGCCAAGCTGACCGACCGGGATGCCGGCAAGCGCCGCCTGCATCTTCTCAGGCGCAATGACCGACCGCACGATAGGTGTGTCCATCGGCCCCGGCGCGATCGCGTTGCAGGTCACGCCAAAGGGTGCGAGGTCCCTTGCGAAGACCTTCGTCAATGTCAGGATCGCCCCCTTGGAGGCGGCATAATGGGCGCCGGTCGCCGTGCCGCCGTTCTGGCCGGCGAGCGAGGCGAGGTTGACGATGCGCCCGTATCCGCGCTCCTTGAAATGCCGGCCGAAGATCTGGCTGCCGGCAAACGTGCCGCCGGCATTGGTCGCAAGGATCGTGTTGAAATCCTGCGGATCGATATCCAGGACCGGCTGGACCGCCGTGCGCGCCGCATTGTTGACGAGCCCCTCGACCGAACCCCAGCGCTCGATGCATTTGTCGAGCGGCCTGGTGATATCCAGCGTCGCGGTCACCGCCGTTTCTCCGGCCAGATCGAGTTCGGAGGCGAGCGCCGTGCCGGCATCGGCATTGACGGCGGTGATGACCACGCGGAAACCGGCCCTGTGCAGGGCGCGCGCGATATCCGCACCGAGGCCGCGGGCACCGCCCGTCACGACGGCGGTCTGGATCTTTTCAGGAAGCGGGGCCGCCATCAGAACAAATAGCTGAACGAATTCAGCATCCCATCGGAGTTGAGTAGACGGACCACCTTGTTGCGGATACGAAATCCGTCCCCGGTGGCGACGAGCATGTGCCTGACATTGGCGGCCCAGACGCGCTGACGGCCGAACTTGTCCTCGATGAGATGCTCGGCGCTATGCACCGTCACCTCGTCGCCATCCACGGCCTTGATGACGAAACGGGACAGGGTACGCACGGTCTCGGCCGGCGGGGCCGACGAGATCGAAAAGCCCTGCTGGAAACGTGCGATTCGATCGCGTCGCATCTTGTCGTCGTCGTGGCACAGGTTCAGTGCGTTGTCGAAATCCTCGCTATCGCCGATCGGCATCGTGTAGCGGCCGCCCGGCATCCAGAGGCCGAGCCAGGCGTCGTAATCCTTGGCATCGAGCATATCCGCCTCCGACCAGAGGAAGGCACTCGCCTTGTGCAGGAGTGCCAGGTCGTCGTTCGTCTTGGTCGCGGTCATGCCGACATCATCCTCTTCCACATTGCATAGGCTGCCCGCATGCCGGTCTCCGCGCTGATATGCCCGAGCGGGCCGTCCGGTCCCTGCTGTTCATCGACCATGCCGCGGTTCACGAGGACCGACAGCGCCTCGCCGCCCTTGGTGCCGCGCTGCACGCGCTCCCAGACCTCGGCGTCATCCGGCGAGCCGAAGCCCATCGGTCCCTGGAAATGCTCGTGCAGGCGCAGGCGCATGCGGTTGGCCGCCGCCGGACCGCCGTCCATGCCGATGGCGATGTGGCGGATATCCGTCCGCTCGACATTGACGGGCGTGAGCACGCGGAAGAAGGCGAGCGAGAAGGACACGTTCGGGAACAGGTTGAGATTGAATCCGGCGCCACCGACGGCGCGCACGATCTTGCGGACCTGGTCCTCCGGGTAGCCTTCCTCGCGCAGTTCCTGCGCCAGTTCGAGGAAGCGTTCGGGGATCGGTTCATCGAGATTCTGGTCGAGATCGACCAGTTCGGGGATCATGACCATGACCGAGTGGCCGTTGCCGAGATCCTCGACATACCCCTTGCCGGTCTCGAGGAAGTTGAAGATCTCCTCCGTATCGCCGTCGAGCGACTGCATGAAGCTCTTGTGCACGACGGGGAAATGATAGGCGTCGGTGGTGTTTTCGAGCTGGATCTTCCAGTTCATCGGAACGGTGAACTGGTGTTCGCCGAGAACCTTGATCGGGAACCCGCCGCCCTGCTTCATGAACAGGTCGATCCATTTCCTCACCGGCCCGAGGAAATCGGCGAGCGGCTCGATCTCCTCGTTGAACGTGGCGAAGATCATGCCGGCATAACTTTCCGTGCGCAGCCGCAGCAGCCCGTGGCTGTCCTTGCTGAAGTCGTCGCCGTACTGCTCGGGATAGGGCAGCGCGCGCAGCGAGCCGTCAAGGCCGTAGCCCCAGCCGTGATATGGACATTGGAAGGAGGAGGTCTTGCCCTTCTTGACCTCGCAGACCGTGGCGGCGCGGTGGCGGCAGCGGTTGACCAGGACATGCACGACGCCCTTGCGGTCGCGCACCACGATCACCGGTTCCAGCCCGACATTCGACAGCTTGAACGAGCCCTTGTCCGGCAATTCGCTGTCATGGGCGACCCATACCCAGGTGCGGCGGAAGATGCGTTCCATCTCCTCCTTGAAGAGATCGGCATCCTCGTACATCGGCGTGGCGACCTTCGCGTCGGGCGAGTAGAGTGCGTCGAGGTCGCGGAATCTCGGCATGGCGAGCGACATGTCCTTTTCCTTCTTTAGCATCAGAGTTCGGGGATGGTCAGCGCGCGGCCCATGCGGGCCTCGATGCGCATGTATTTCCACAGGCGATGGTCTTCGTCGTCGACGACGATCGTGCGCAGCAGGTTGCAGGCGGCGATCACGGACTGACGGTCGGGAAAATCGCACAGCATGTACCAGGTCCACGGAAAGGCGGGCGACGTGCCGACCTGCGTCTGGTCGTCATCCAGCGTGCCGAGAACGGAAACGCCTTCGAGCCTGGCGACCCCCGCCATGAAGGCCTGCGTCGCCTGCCAGACGGCACCGATGCGGCTGAAGGGAAGGTCGAAGAAGGCCGGCTGCACGGCAAGGCACAGGAGCGTGCGGATCGGGGTGGGTTCCGACATGGTAGAGTCCTCTCGAGACGCGTTCACGGGTAACCGGGCGGGGTGGGCTGGCCGAAGAGAGCCGCTCCAGCGGCCTGCCAGCTTCCGGCATTGACGAAGGCATGCTGGGCGACGCAAGCCGCGTCGATCATGGCGCGGCCGAGCGGGTGACCGCTGACCATGGCATCCGAGCCGCCGAGCACGAAGGCCAGGCGCGCGGCTTCCGCCCCGTCCTGCGCAGCCTTGGAAGCGGTGTAGCGCAGGCGGACATGGGTGGCGGTGTCGACCGCGCCATGCGTCTCCATCTGGCGCCAGGCCTCCTCGATCGCGTCGTAGAAGGCCGAGCGAGCACCGGCCAGCAAACCTTCGGCACGGGCAAAATCGATCTGCACATAGGCGCGGGCCGCCGGGCTCGGTGCGCCGGTGATCGAGGCACGCCGCAGCGCGTCGTCACGCAGCCAGTCGAGCGCGCCGCGGGCCGCACCGAGCGCCACCACCGCCAGGACCTGCGCGGCCAACGCCATGGCCGGATACCGGAAGACAAGATCGTCGAGCTGCGGCTTGCCGCCACGGATGAAGGTCCATTCCTCCGGCACGATGACGCGATCCACCACGACATCGTGGCTGCCGGTGGCGCGCAGGCCGATCGCGTTCCAGGTCCCCTCGACGCGGACCGGGTGGCGGGGCAGGGGGGCGGTGCGGGGAAGGGGCCTGTCCCCCCCCCCCCCCCTGATGCCGCCACGGCTGAGGGAGGCCCACATGACCCCCGACCCCAGGGCCCGGCGCCCGAAGACCTCAAGCCCCCGGTCCCTTCACACCGCGTTGTGCGCGGGGACCCTCCCGCGGGCACAAACCGAGGGGGGATCCCCGCCGTAAATCGCGGCGTAGGTTTCCGGCGGGAGTGCCGCCAGATAGGTCGCGGAAACACCGAAGCTTGCCACCCAGCCGGCCGAGGCGTCGGCGGCCGAGATCTCCTCGACGAGGCGACAGAAGGCCTGCGGCGTGGCCCCGTCGCCGCCGAAACGCTTCGGCACGAAGGCGCGGTAGATGCCGACGTCCTGAAACTTCCGGACAATATCCAACGGGATATGGCGCAGCGCCTGGAACTCGTTGCGCCGCTCGACGATCTCCGCCTTCAAGGCGGAAAGTGCGGCATCCGGCGCAACAGGCTGGGTGAGATTCATCGCGTCGTTCCTTCCATCTGGAAAATCGCATTTGTTTCTGAGAGCCGGCGGGCGAGCGCGATGAGCCGGGCGTCGTCGCCCTTGCGCCCCACGAGCTGCACGCCGGAAGGCAAGCCGTCCGGCGTGGCGGCAGGCAGGACGATGGCCGGGTGGCCCGAAAGGGTGAACGGCCGCAGGAACCGGGTGAGCGAAAGCACTTTCGAAGGGTCGCCCGCATCGGCCAGAAGCGGCGGCACGAGCGGCAAAGCCGGCGTCAGGATCGCATCGTACCGCGCAAGCACGGCGTCGACCTCGGCGGTGAAGCGTTGCCGCACGTCTTCGGCATGGGCGACATCGGCATCCGTCAACAGCCGTGCGCGCTCCAGCCGGCCGCGCACGTCGGCCCCCAACGGCGCGTCGCTTTCCAGAAGATGGCGATTGGCCGCAAGCGTCTCCCGCCCGATGATCGCAAGACCGGCGGCGAAGGCGTCGTCGAGGAGGGGCAGTTCCACCGTCTCGATCCCGTCGCCAGCGCCGGCGCGCACATTCTCCTGCGCCTCCGCCATCCTGGGATCCACACCCTGGATCCTGGGATCCGCGCCCCGCCCGATGCCAAGGCGCGCGATCCTCACCTCTTCCTCAACGGCCTCGGGCGTGAAATCCGGGTCGAGAACGCTCATCGCATATTCGACCATCAACAGGCTGCGCGCGAAGATGCCGACGCAATCGAGCGAGCTTTTCGCCGGCAGGACGCCGGTGCGGTCGAGCCGCCCGAAGGTCGGCTTGAGGCCGATGACGCCGCAGCAGATGGCCGGCTGGCGCACGGAGCCACCGGTATCCGTTCCGATCGCGAACGCGACCTCGCCGGCCGCGACGGCAGCCGCCGAACCGGACGACGAACCGCCGGGAATCCTCGCCGGCCATTTGGGATTGAGCGGTGTGCCCTCGAAGGCGTTGATGCCGGTCATGCCGTAGGCGAGCTCGTGCATGCGTGTCTTGCCGACGATGCGACAGCCGGCCTCGAGCAGCCGGTCGACGATGACAGCATTGCGAGCGGCGGCCGGTGCATTCGACAGGGCGGCGCTACCGCACCGCGTCGTCATGCCGTCAATATCGATGCAATCCTTCACCGCGACCAGCGGGCCGGTGCCGGTTCCAAGCGAGAACCGGGCGGCAAATGCAGAGCCGCTGCTGTCAGCCTTGTCAAACATCGCTTTCGTTCCCCGGGTCTATCGCCCAACTTTTATATGAAAATTACCGTAATGTTTCCTTCTGTCAATGCATCCGGATCGAAATTCTTGATTTTTATTTTTATTATCAATTGCTTAGGATAAGACAACGCTTCGCCATCCGGCTTACCAGCCGGTTCTCTGCCCTGTCTTTTATCCGGGGCTGGCCCCTCGCATTCCTGCTTTTGCGCAACAATAACATGAATATTCATGTAAATTCTTGCAGAAGATGCAAAAGTCTTTTTCGGGCCGCCGGTTCCTGGGCGGGAAAGCCCGTTCAAAGGCCAAAACGGAATAAACACTCTATTTCATGTGATTATTACCGCTTGACGCGACATCCTCGCCCTATAGCCTTGCCGCCGTGAACGTTTGGCCGGCGCTGCTGTGCAGATGCGCCACAATGAAAGACCGGAGGAAACCGAGATGATCACACAAGCAGACCTCGCGACGCTTGTTCGCCGTATCGAAACACCGGAGGCCGAGGCCGCGATCCGGCGGCTGCAGGCGCGGTACATGTTCCTTTGCGACACGCCCAATCCGGAGTTCGGGGTCGAGGACGACGCCGAGCGCATCGACCTCATCATGCAGCTCTATACCCGGGACGCTGTGTGGGAAGGCGTCGGCGAGTATTACACCAACCAGTTCGGAAAGGCCGAGGGCGCGGACGCGATCCGCCGCCACTTCCAGGGGTTCTGGGGCGGCAAGAAGGATCCGGCATTGATCCTCAACTGCCACTACCTCACCTCGGAGCAGATCCATGTCCACGACAGCGGCGCCACCGCCGACGGACAATGGGTGCACATGCAGCCCTGGCTCTTTTCCGACGGCAAGGCGTTGCTGCGATCCTCGCGGCTCAACAACACGTTCCGCAAGGAGCCGGACGGCGCCTGGAAGATCACGCGCACCCGTACAGAAAACGTCTTCGTCGCCCCGCTGCCGGCCACCTGGGCATCGGACTACCCGTCGAAATCCGTGCTGATGAAACCCTGACAAGAGCGGGCGGGGCCCGGTTCGTCCGGCCCCGCCGCCCTTCAGTCCCGCCAGAAGGGATGCGCCTTGAGCGCGCCGGTCTGCGCCGCATTGAAATCCGCGCCCGGCTGCTGGGCCAGCACGATGGGCAGGAAGGGATCGGCGACCGCATTTTCCACCCCGGCCAGCGCGGCCAGCACCGCATGGGCGCAGAACGGCACGTAGGCCTCCGAGTAACCGCCCTCCTGGACCATGGCGATACGCCCGGCGCAGAGTTCGTCTGCAAGCCCCACAACGGCCCGTGTCAGGTGAATACGAGCGTCGGCTCAGCGATAGGCGACGCAGACGGACTTGGTCTCGAGGTAGTTGTCGAGGGCTCCCCGCCCGTGTTCGCGACCGATGCCGGATTGCTTGAAGCCGCCGAACGGCATGTTCTGGTCGGGAATGTTGTGGCTGTTCACCCAGATCACCCCCGCCTTCAGTTTCGGCACGTAGCGCATCACCTTGTTGAGGTCGGTGGTCCACAGCGAGGCGCCGAGGCCGTAGCGCGTGTCGTTGGCGAGGCGGATGCCCTCGTCGGGATCGTCGAACGGCGTTACCGCCACGACCGGCCCGAAGACTTCCTCCTGCATCAGCGCCATGTCCTGCCTGACGTCGGTGAAGAGTTCCGGTGCGACGTAGAAGCCCTTGTCAGGCGCGGTGCCGCCGATCAGCGGCCGCGCACCGTCCTCGATCCCCTTGGCGATGCATGCCTTGACATGGGCCTGGTGGCGCGCAGACACGAGCGGGTTCAACTGGTTCCTCGGGTCGAGACCCGAACCAAGCGGCAGGCTGCGCGTGATGCCGGCGATCACCTCGAGCGCCTTGTCGTAGATCCCCCTCTGCAGATAGATGCGTGCGCCGGCACAGCAGGTCTGCCCGGTATTGAAGAAGGTGCCGATGCCCGTCGCAGGCCCGAGCAGATCGAGGTCCATGTCGTCGAACATGACCATCGGCGCCTTGCCGCCGAGTTCCAGCGTCACCCGCTTCATGTCCTGCATCGCCTGGATGCCGATGCGCTTGCCGGTGCCGGTGGAGCCGGTGAACGTAATCTTGGCGACCCCGGGATGGGCGACGAGCGCGGCACCCGCCGTCTCACCCGTACCCGTCACCACATTGACGACGCCTTCGGGCAGGCCCGCCTCAAGACAGATCCGGGCAAGGCGTATCGAGGTGAGCGGCGTTTCCTCCGCCGGCTTCAGGACGACGGTGCAGCCCGCTGCAAGCGCCGGCGCGATCTTCCACGCGGCCATGTTGAGCGGAAAATTCCAGGGCGTGATCGCCGCAACGACGCCTACGGCCTCCTTGCGGGTGAACGCCTGGTAGGACATGCCGGGCGGGATGGGGATGGACACGTCGAGGGTAGAGCCCTCGATCTTCGTCGCCCAGCCCGCCATATAGCGGAAATATTCCGCCGAGGACTGCACCTCGATCAGCCGTGACAGCATGATCGACTTGCCCTGGTTCAATGTCTCCAGCTGCGCCAGTTCCTCGCCATGCGCCTCGATCAGGTCGGCGATCTTCAGGAGCAGCCCTTGGCGCTGTGCGGGCAGCATTTTCGACCACGGCCCCTCGAACGCCTCCTGCGCGGCGGCAACCGCCCTGTCGATATCGGCAGGTCCGCAGGCCGGCACGCGTGCAAGCACTTCTCCCGTCGCCGGATTATAGACGGGAAATGTCTCGCCCGACTGCGCGGGGCTGGATTTTCCGCCGATCACCGCAAGCGGCGCGGCCAGAAAGGACGTGACGTCGGGACTGACGGTTTCGACAAGGCTGTCGGGCCGGGCTATCTTCATTTCGTTCCCCTTCGCTTTTGCGAATTCTATTTTTCACGTGATTTTGCACATAAAATGCAAAAAGAAAACTGCCGTTTCTCAGTTTTTCAATGCCCCGGCCTGCCCTCGGCATCCGTGCGACACAGCACGAAGTCGAAATGCGCGCGCCAGCTTTCCGTCGGCCTATCGACCTTCTCGAAGGGCACGATGAGCGATTGTTTCACACCGAAGACGGCATCGGAGACGAGATAGGGGTCGCCGGCCACGAAGATATGCGTGATCACCCGGCGGTAGCCGTTGGCGGTGATCATGAAATGCATGTGCGCCGGGCGCCACGGGTGGCGGCCGAGGGCCGCCAGCATCCCGCCCACCGGTCCGTCGTCGGGAATGGGATAGGAAACCGGCTTGATCCCGCGAAAGGCGTATCGGCCATCCGGACCGGTGCGGAAGATGCCCCTGTTGTTGAAGGCGGGCTGGATGCCGGGTTGCTGGACATCGTAGAAGCCATCCTCGTTGTCCGACCACACGCTGACCAGCGCATCCTCGACCGGGTTGCCGTGGAGATCGACGACGCGCCCCTCGAAAAGGCAGGTCTCGCCCTTGCCGTCGAGGCTGATATTCGCACCCATCTCCCGCTCCGGCGCGCCTTCGACGTGAAAGGGACCGAACACGGTCGTTTCCGTTGCACCGTCGGGCACACGGTTGTTGATGGCGTCGACGAGCATGGAAACGCCGAGCACGTCGGAAAGAAGGATGAATTCCTGCCGCGTATCGGTGCAGATCTGGCCGGTGCGGGTCAGGAAATCGATCGCCGCTTCCCATTCCGGTTCGGTCAACTCGACATCCTTGATAAAGGCATGCAGATGCTCGACCAGTGACGTCATGACCCTGTGCAGCCGGGGTGACGAGACCTCGGTCATCCGTGCATTGACGACGTCCGGCGATCGGTCTTCTGTGAAGTAGTTCATGTCGTCCTCCGATCGACAAGGGGGAGCGCTCCGGCATGGGCGCGCGCGATAAGGTCACGGATTGCATCCCGCTCGAGGGGGCGCGGGTTCCAGTAAGGATTTGCCAGGGCGATCGTCGCCGCCTGTTCTATGCCGCTTTCGGCCATGCCGAGATCGGCAAGACTGCCTGGCGCACCGATCGCGCGCCCCAGGTCCTGAAGCGCGCGGCAGGGCTCGCCGCCGAGAACGGCTTCCAATCGTTCCATGACGCCGGGAAGTGCCGGCGCATTGTAGGCCAGCGCGTGCGGCAGGACCACGGTATGGGTCTCGGCATGCGGCAGATCGAAACTGCCGCCGAGAACGTGGCAAAGCTTGTGGTGCAACGCCATGCCGACCGAGCCGAGACACATGCCGCACAACCAGGCGCCATAGAGCGCATCGGCGCGCGCACCGGCGTTGCGCGGCGCGCGCGCAATGATCGGCAACGAGCGCGCGAGCGCACGTATCGCTTCCAGCGCGAGCGCGCTGACGACCGGGTTTCGGTCGCGCGCATAGAGGGCCTCGACGGCGTGCGCGATGGCATTCATGCCGCTTGTACCTGAGAGAGCCGCCGGCAGATCGAGCGTCAGGTCGATATCGTATATGACCACTTCCGGCAGGACCTTGTCCGTCGTTCGGGTTTTCTTGATGCCGTCCTGCGTCTCGCCGATGATCGGCGTCATTTCCGATCCCACATAGGTCGTCGGCAGGACGATCTGCGGCAGGTCCGTCCGCAGCGCGATTGCTTTGCCAAGGCCGGTGGTGGAGCCGCCTCCGACCGCGACGATGACATCGACGCCAAGGGATCGCGCCATCTCGGTGGCACGCTCGCTGATAGCAACCGGTGTATGCATGACCGCGCCGGAGAAGATGCCGGCGGCCAGGTCTCCAAGGCGCATCGCAAGCGCTTCGGCATGGCCGCGCTGCGCGTCGGTCGAAAGCAGCAGCGCACGCCTTGCACCAAGCCGCGCCACCTCCTCGGGCAGGCGTTCCGACGTGCCGGAACCGAAGATCACGCGGGCAGGCCGGGCGGCGTAGACGAAGTCCTCGACGGCCATTTCAGCGGCCCTCCGGCGTCGGACAGGCATAGTCCACCTGATAGCGAGCGACGCGCACCCCCTCGAGCCGACCGCGGGCCGCAAGATGGGCCGGATGCGTGGCGTAGGAGGCCAGCGCCTCGTCGTTTTCGAACTCCGTGACCAGCACCATGTCGCAGGCATGGGAGGCACCGCTCTCGTCGATGCCGATCTCGAGGTGCATCAAGCCGGGAATCTGTCCGCGCAGGCCTTCGAATGCATGCTTGACCGCAGTAATGCCCGCTTGTCTTTCCGCCGGGGTATCTCCCGCCACGTTCCACATCACGATGTGGCGAACAGGCGCCCTGGGCGAGGCAGGCTCCGCCATGCGGCTTCTCCTTCAAAGCGTTGACCGGTCCAGCCCGGCATCGCCAACCCTGCCATTGCGGAATTACATGATAAATCACGTAATTTGGAAAACATTCTTGCTGGCCCCGCAATAATAGGCCGCACAGCCGGACAGACACTTGATTCAGGTCGGATTTATATGAATATTACCGTTATTGCGCCTATGTCGGGGAGAGACGATGGATCGCTTTCTCGAACTGGAAGTCTTCACACGCATTGCGGAGGAAACGAACCTCACGCGCGTTTCCGAGCTGATGGGACTGTCGGTGTCGGGTGTCAGCCGCTGCCTGACCGGCCTTGAAAATCGTCTCGCCGTACGCCTCGTCCAACGGACGACACGTCAATTGACCTTGACTGCGGAAGGCGAGCGCTTCGCCCACAGTGCACGTGAAATCCTGCACAGCCTCAGCGAGGCGGAAGCCAGCGTCAGCCTGGTTGCCGCGGAACCGCGCGGCACCCTGCGCATCGGCGCCTCCCTGTCCTTTTCACTCCTGCATGTGATACCGGTCATTCAGTCCTTCAAGCGGCAGCATCCGCTCGTTCGCGTTGATCTGCAGGCTTCCAACCGCTATCTCGACATCATCGAAAACGGCCTTGATCTTGCGGTCAGAACGCGGCGTGTCGAGACCGACAGCAGCGTCACGATCCGCAAACTCGCCGAAGTTCCACGCATTCTCACCGCATCGCCGGACTATCTTGCACGCTGCGGTACGCCTGCCGATCCAGCCGATCTCGAACATCATGCCATGCTCCTCTACACGCTATCCGACAACTGGGAGCATCTGGAGTTTACCCGGGGTGAGGTCATGCAACGCCTGCCGGTCGCGGGCGAGCTCATGTCCAATGACGGGCAGTTGCTGCGCAAGGCCGCGCTGGGCGGAATGGGTATCCTCGTACAGCCAGCCTATATCGTCAGCGAGGACGTGCTGGCGGGGCGGCTCGTGCCCGTCATGACCGAATGGCAACTGCCGCGGCTGACGATGAGCGTCGTGTTCCCCTCGCGCTCGCACCTGCCCGCCCGCACGCGCCTGTTCATCGACGCGCTCGTGCGCCACTTCCGCGAAAACGACCTGGAACGGAATTGGCGGGCTCTCTCGACCCATGCAGATCTCCAAGACCGTCTCACACCGCTTCCCCTTGAGAATTGAAAGGACTCCCATGCCGGCGACGCACGCCTATCTCGAACATGCCGCCTTTCATGTGCGCGCAATCGCCCCGCACATCGCTTTCTTTCGCGATGTCCTCGGCATGACGGTGACGCAGATCGACGGCACTCTCGAGGCTCCGAAACAGGCCTGGCTGCTTGGAGGCATACAGCTGATCGAGGCTCCTGACTTCGCCGGACCGGAGGGCCGGTTCGGCCATCTCGGCATCGTCTGTTCAGATGTCCCGGCCGCGATCGAAGCGGCCCTTGCCCATGGTGCGCGTGCCACCGCGAAGGGCGCCCATTGGCTTGAGCTGGCCGATGGGCTGCTGCTCGAATTCCTGCCCGAAAAGAAGGGTGCCGTCAGCATCGTGCGGGACCTCGATCCCCGCATCTGAGGGCGCGCCTAGCGCCTTTCCGCGGGCAGCAGGCGGCCGGAGACGCTGACCGCGGCGGCAGCGCACACCACCGCAATGCCTGCCAGCGTCACCTCGGCGGTGCCATGACGCCAGGCGCCCACTTCCGAGACGATCAGGAAGCACATATTGGCGTCGAGGCCGTAGGATGCCGTGCGAGGCCAGGCACGCAGGAAGGCGCCGGCGAGCAGGAAGCCTGCTGTGAGAAGGACAGCGGCCTGCCTCTCCTCAGCCCCCGCACTCTTCAGCAGGAAGAGATAGGCGATGGAGGCGCAAACGCCCAGCAGGACGGCCGGCACGAGCAACGATGCGATCGGCCGCGGATCCGGTGCGCTGGAAAGGATCATGGAATAGACGATCAGCGTCATTGCGCCGGCGAGAATGTCGAAGCGCGGGAAAGCGATCACAGCGGCGGCGGCGCAAACCGTCATGGCGCAGCAATAGGCGAACCGCAGCAAGGCCTTGCGCGCCCGCCCCTCCATTGCACGCACCGGCGCCTGTCCGCCCCGGCGCGGGGTGAATGCGAAGGTGGCTGCCGTCACGCAAGCCACTCCGATCAGGGTGCAGAAAATGCGATCCACCGCCGCTGCGACAGGGTCGATCCCCGTCGCGGCGGAGAAACCGGAAAAGCCTGGAAGAAGCACGACGAAGAGCGTCACGCCGGCCATAAAGGCGCCGTAGCTCATGACCGTGCCGATCCAGTAGGCAAGAGCCGCAGCACATCCCACGCCGAGGGCAAGAACGAGCGCGGTCAAGACGTCGGGGAGCCCAAGCCGGACGACGGCAAGCGCAAGGGCGGCACCGGCCAGCGTGCCGATGATGCGCAGCACGGCGCGCAGAACCAGATCCTCGCGATAGGCCTGCTGCACCACCCAGACCGGCATCGCCGCCCAGTAGGGATTGGCCAGATCGAGCCACCGGGCGAGCGCCAAGGCAAGGGCCGCAGCCACAAACAGTTGCAGTGCGAGGAAGACGGTCTGGCGCACGACTGCATCCTCCTTCTGGCCGAAAGGGACGGTCCCCGCTCAGGCGAAACGTTCGAGCCTGTAGGGTTTCGGGTCCACGATCGGGTCGCTGCCGGTGATGAGATCGGCGGCGAGCTGGCCGGCGGCCGGGGAGGTCCCGAAGCCATGGCCGGAGAAGCCCGAGGCGACCGTGAAGCCCGGAATTTTCGCCACGGGAGCTATGACCGGTAGCGAATCCGGCGTGATGTCCATCATGCCTGCCCAGACCTCCTCGATCACCGCATTGGCGAACAGGGGCCACGCCGCCGTCAGATTGCGCATCGCCTCGGCATTGATTGCGGCATCGGGCGCGGGGTCCATGGTCCGGACGCGTTCGAAGGGCGAGATCGACGTCGCGCCCCACCGGCGCGGCATGGCGATATCCTTCAGGAAATCCCGGCCGAGGCTGATGCGCAGCAGGGAGCGCTGGCCGCGCAGCATATGCAGATAGCGCATGCCGATGAGAAGATGATCGAGGAGCAGCGGCGCCCCGAGCGCACCGCGCTGCGTGATCGTGTAGCCGCCGTCAAGGCGCTTGCGGAAGGAGAAATCCGGGCCGCCCACCGCGATCTCCGTCGGCCCATCCATCGGGGCCGTGCGGATGACCGACGAGATCAGCGGCAGCGTCGGCAGAAAGACACCGAGGTTTCCCAGGAACTTGCGCGACCAGAGACCGCCGGCCAGAAGGACATGGTCGCACCGGATCGCGCCCTGTTCCGTCACGACGCCATCCACCCTTCCGGCAGAGAGCGAGAGTGTGCGGACAGCACAATTCTCGACGATGACCGCCCCCTTGCGGATCGCGGCATTCGCGATGCTGGAGGCTGCGAGCGTCGGCTCGGCGCGCCCGTCGGACGCGGTGTATATGCCGCCGGCCCATTCACCCTGCCCGCCGGGCACCAGCGCATCGATCTCCTTCGCGCTCAAGAGCCGGGAATCGAGCGATAGCTGGCTGACCGTGTCCATCCATTGTTCATGCATCGCCATTTCGGCTTCGGTGCGGGCGAGATACATGATACCGGCCTGCCGGTAGCCGACATCCCTGCCGATCCGCTCCGGCATGGCCGACCACAGGCGATCCGCCGCGAGCGACATCGGCACATCGGGCGCCGAACGCCCCATCTTGCGCACCCAGCCGAGATTGCGGGAGGATTGCTCGGCCCCAACCCGCCCCTTCTCCAAGACCACGACGGGAAGCCCGCGCTCTGCCAGCGTCAGCGCGGCGGTCAGCCCCACGATGCCTGCCCCGATCACCACCACGGTCGTGGATGCCGGAAGGACGGTGGAATTTTGGATGGGAAGCTGTGCGGGGGACATGGACGGGTTCCGTGAAGGGTTGGGCGTATGCGCTGCGATGCCGCCGCCGTTAAGGGTCAGAGCGAGATGGTCAGCTTTTCGGTGTCGGCCGTCGAGGCACCGCGAAAGGCCGTGACCTCGATCTCGACCTTGTAGACGGTCGATCCGAGCGGCGGGCAAGTGACGGTGCTGGCGGGATCGATGCCCCGGAACGTCTCGCCGACAATCGTCATGACGGCATGGGTATCGGCAGGATCCTGAATGAAAACGCGCGAGGCGACCACATCGGCAAGGGTCGCGCCGACGGCGGCGAGAGCTCGCGCCATATTCGCGAAGACCTGCCGCGTCTGCTCGACCACGTCCTCCGGTATTTCCTTCGTCTCGGGATTGCGGCCGGCGGTATTGGACAAGAAGATCCAGTTGTCGACGGCGACGATACGCGAGTAGCTGCCATGGTCCTCGAACCTGGACCCCGTCTTGATCTTTACGATCTTGGTCATCTCAACTCCATCTATGGGATGCGGCACAGGCCGGGATGGCCTGCGCCCGGGAAAAATCAGCGCAGGACCGGCACGTCCCACAGGTTCAGCTTGACGCCGATGCCGCGCTCGATGGCATTGCGGTAGACGACGGTGCCCCAGGCCACGTCCTCGACCGGCATGCCGCCGACCGACATGATGATGATCTCACCGTCGTTCCGGCGGCCCGGTGCATCGCCTGCGACGATCTTGCCGATATCCTCGAGCTGATCGCGGCTCATCTTGCCCTCGGCGATCATGTCCATGAACTTCACGCCGATGATCGGCACATGCACATGCGCAGGCTTCGGCAATTCGTGGAACCAGGCGTCGTAGAGACCGGTATTATCAACCACCTTGCGCACATCCGGCAGCTCCATGCCCTCATCGATATTGCAGAGCGCGGGCATGGCGAGGAACGTGCCGGGGCTGACCCATTCGCGCTTGACCATCGGGTAGCTGGACGGGTCGCCCACCGCCCCGGAATTGGAATAGGTCACGAGGTCGGTGTCGCGGACCACGGCCTCGATACTGTCGACGATCTCCACCCTGGTCACTTGTGGATAGGTTTCCTTGAGCCAGGACAGGAAGCTGTCGAGGCTCTTCTGGCCGCGACCCTTGACCTTCACCGTGTCGATGTCCGGGCAGGCGGCGATGAAGGCGGCAAGCGTGGTCTTGGCCACGACGCCCGGGCCGAGCACGCCGACGACGCGGGAATCCCTGCGCGCCAGATGCCGCGCACCGACGCCGGGAATGGCGCCCGTGCGCTAGGCCGACAGCAGGTTCGCCGACATGAAGGCGAGTGGCGCACCGGTATCGGCATCATTCAGACAGAACATCAGGATCGAGCGCGGCAGCCCCTTCCCGCGGTTCTCGATATTGGAGCCGTACCATTTCATGCCGGCCGTGCGGAAACGGCCGCCGAGATAGGCGGGCATTGCCATGAAGCGGCGGTCGGCGGTCGGCTTCGGCATGTCGGGAAAGGGAGAGTTTTCCGGAAAGCTGATCGCCGCGCCGTGCGAATCGCTGTTCGGGCCGGCCATGCGGTAGTCGCCGTGGTAAAGCAGTCCGAACATTTCCTCCATGGCATCGACGCAACCCGGCATGTCGGTGACGCCGGCGCGGATCATGTCCTGCTCGGACAGATAGACGAAGTCGATCTTTGTATTCTCGGTCATCGGGTTTCTTTCGTTTTGGCATGGGTGTGCCGTGCGCGGACCATGCTTGCCGCATCCGCACCGCATCAGGTCGAGCGAACCGCCGCCGAAGGACAGCGGTTCTGTTTTGTGTTTGTGGTTCCGTCTATTCCTCGAAGACCTTGCCGAGCGCCGCGTAGCGGGCCGGGTCGGACTTGCGGATGCGCATGGCGAAGGCGATGCCGCCAAGGCCCGTCAGCGCGACGATGAACGGGAAGGAATTCACGACGATGTTCGATGCCCCGGCGAGAAGCTCGAGATTGGAGATCACCAGGAACAGCGCTCCCACGAGACCGATGAAGGCAAGCGCCGGCGCGATAGCGGTCTGCCAGACGCCGTGACCGCGCTTGTCGGACCGGAAGAACAGGATGATGGCGATACAGACGATGGCCTGGACGCTGAGGATGCCGATGACCGTGAGCGCCGACATGTAGGAGAAGACCACGGCGAAGGGATCCTGCCCGGCAAAGGCAAAAGCGGCAATCACCGTGGCGGCGATGGCGGATTGCAGCATGCCTGCGATGTAGGGAGAACCATGCCGGGTGTGGACGCTGCCGA
>Ga0066256_1002491_pt1 | contig 20207 bp, 16 predicted proteins | sample ThiBio_1000_biof_FD_87107 | JGI IMG/M metagenome (GOLD analysis project Ga0066256, IMG submission 87107) | Wastewater bioreactor microbial communities from Cape Town, South Africa - Thiocy_expt_1000_biof (version 2) | ecosystem: Engineered > Bioreactor > Thiocyanate-remediating >... | reverse complement strand
AGACCAGGACCGAGTTCGGCCTGTTCATCGGCCTGGACGGCGACGTGGACGGCATGGTTCCCCTCTCCGACCTCGACTGGAACCGTCCGGGCGAACAGGTCATCGAGGAGTTCAACAAGGGTGATGTCGTCAAGGCCGTCGTTCTCGACGTCGACGTCGACAAGGAGCGTATCTCGCTCGGCATCAAGCAGCTCGGCAAGGATGCCGTCGGCGAAGCCGCCGCATCCGGCGAACTGCGCAAGAACGCCGTCGTCTCGGCCGAAGTCATCGCCGTCAACGACGGTGGCATCGAGGTTCGTCTCGTCAACCACGAAGACATCACCTCGTTCATCCGCCGCGCAGACCTGTCGCGCGACCGTGACGAACAGCGTCCGGAGCGTTTCTCGGTCGGCCAGACGGTCGATGCCCGCGTGACCAACTTCTCCAAGAAAGACCGCAAGATCATGCTGTCGATCAAGGCGCTGGAAATCGCCGAAGAGAAGGAAGCCGTTGCCCAGTTCGGTTCGTCCGACTCGGGTGCTTCGCTCGGCGACATCCTCGGCGCGGCTCTGAAGAACCGCAACGCCGAATAATCTTTCGACGGATCGCCGGGGCTTTCTTCGGCGATCCGCAAGATTTCAGATTAAAAACCCGCCGCGAGACATCGCGGCGGGTTTTTTGTTGAACGGATTCTGGCCGCTCAGGCCCAGCCTGCCATGCGCTGGTAAAGCCCGTAGGCCCGTTCGCTCTGATCGCCGTCATCCTCGGCGGCAAATTCGGCGAAGGAGGGGCGGGGGCGCTCCTTGTCGTCCTCGTCGTCCCCGTCCTGATCGGCGGCGGCATCGTCGCCCTCGGATTCGTCCTCATGAAAACGGCGTTCCTCGGCTTCCTTCTCGTCCTCATAGGAGAGGACGTCGGCCAGCGGCGAGAAGGGAGCGATGGCGAACAACGGGGTTTCGCGCCCGGTCGGCTGCAACTGCGCCAGCACCTGGCGCTCGACCGCGACCGGCACGACCTTGGCGGCGGCCGATTCGGCGGGCGGTTTTTCCGGCGCGGGCGGCAGGCGCGCAGGTGCGGCGTCTTCGGCGGCCTCGCCGCTCAGGCCGGCGGCGCTGCGCGGATCGTAGATCGGATCGGCATCGTCCAGCATCGGCTCCGGCAGGTCGATCGCCGGCTCCGCGTCGACGGCTTGCGCCGTCGCCATCTCCTCGGTTTCCGTGCCGGCGGCGATCATCGCCTGCGCTTCCTCGCCGTCCTCGGCGATGATGTCGTAGGCCGTCGTCAGATCGCGGGCATCGAAATCCGCCTCGGTCCAGCCCTTCAGGGCGAGCAGCGTCGGTTGGTAGTCCTCGTGTTCATGGCCGGCTGGCCGCGCGAGCAGGGCCGTGGCGCGCGGCGAAAGGATGGCGGCATCGCGTCCGCGTTCGCCCGCCTCCGGCGCATCCGCGACATCGTCATGCGTCGCCATGGCCTCGGCCGGGCGGGGCGGCAGCGCCTCGCGCATCCCGGCGCGAGGCAGGGGGCGTGATTCGGCGGCCGGCGGCGCTTCGGCCGGCGTTTGCAACTGGAAGCGGGGGTCGAGGTCGAATTCGACGGGTTCCTCGACCAGGGCTTCGATACCGCCGGCAATCTCGGCGGCCACGCGCTCTTCGGCGGTGGCGAGAAGCGCGGCGGTCGCCTTGGCCTCGATGGTCGAATCGCCGCTTTCGCCGCCTTCGAAGGCGCGGCGCAGCAGTGCCTGCAGGCTGCGGGCGTCGATGCCGTTGTCGGGTTCGAGCGCGGAAAATTCCGGTGCCGAAACGACGTTCTCCGGTGTCTCGGCGCCGCTGGAAGGCGCCTGGGCCTCAGTGATCTCGGCGCCGTCGGCCGTCATCGGCGCTGCCGCCGCGGCGGTTTGCGGCGTTGTCAGGACCTCTTGCGACTTGCCGGCGGCCTGGGCGGCCGGTGTTCCGGCGGTTTCGCCATGAGAAGGTGCTGCGGCAGGGATGTGTTCGGCGGATCCGGCGTCCGGGCCGCCATTCTGGCGGTAGGAGGTAACCACCGAGCGGGCGACGGGATCGCGGTCCTTGTAGCGGGCCGTTTCCAGATAGGCGACGATGCGCGCCGCCTGCGGCCCGGTCGGGTTGCCGAAAGCCTCGAACAGAAAGCGCAGCTTCAGCCCCTGCACGATGAGATTGAGCTGGCGCTCGACATCGGTGCGCTGGCGCGGCGTCATTTTCGCCAGAGCCTCGGCCAGGCGGACGACGTAGTCGCCATTGCCCTCGTTTTCCCGGCGCGGCAGATCGATGGCGCGCCCGACGGCATCGGCGAGCATGGCGAGATGATCGGCGATGCGCTCGCGCCCGGCGAGCAGCAGCACGTTGAGCTTGCCGGCGGAGCTGGAATTGGAATCCCCCTTCCAGTCGGCGAAATGCACCTTGTAGGCGGCTTCCGCCACCGAAGGGCCGGAGCCGTTCAGTGGCGATTGATTCTGGTATGACGACGTCGATCCCGACGACGAGCGAAGCGGAGGCAGCATCAGCGAACCCCTTTGATGTCTGGCGGATGGCGGTTGAAACAGGTCCAACAGAGGGCCGCTCATGCGGCCCGTCGCATTCCGTCGCAGGGACCGCGCCATTTTCGGCCCTCGGTCCCATCCTGCGCATGCCGATTGCGGCATGCCTGAGCTTGCGTGGCGCCTCATGGCACCGATGAATGCTTCAATTAACGATTAATTTAACATTCGTTGGTTAATAAAATACTAACCGTCGGGGGGAGGTCGGGCGGTTGCCCGGTGCGCAAAGCCTCCCGATTGAAAACCGGGATATCGTCCAATGCCTCACAGCAATCCGATCCTCAACGTCGACAGCTACAAGCTCAGCCATTTTCTGCAATATCCGCCGGGGGTGCGGTCGATCTCGGCCTATGTCGAGGCGCGTGGCATGTCGCAGCGCCCGGAAGTGGTGTTCTTCGGCCTGCAGATGTTTCTGAAGGATTACCTCGCCCGCGCGGTGACCAAGGCGGATATCATGGAGGCGGCCGAAGTCTCCGCCTTGCATGGCGTGCCGTTCAACCGGCAGGGCTGGCTCGATATCGTCGATCGCCATGGCGGTTTTCTGCCGCTGCGCATCGAGGCGTTGCCGGAGGGGCAGGTGGTGCGTCGCGGCGTGCCATTGATCCCGGTGGTCAACACCGATCCGGATTTTGCCTGGCTGACGGCCCATGTGGAAACCGCGCTGCTGCGGGCCCTGTGGTATCCGGCGACGGTGGCGAGCCATGCGCGGCGGCTCAGCGACATGCTGCTGCAGGCGCTGGAAAAGACCTGCGATGCGCCCGCAGAGGTGTTGCCGACGCGGCTGCATGATTTTGGCGCCCGCGCGGCGACGTCCGCCGAGCAGGCCGGGCTCGGCGGCGCTGCGCATCTTCTCTATTTCTCACTGACCGACACGCTCTCCGGCATCCTGCACGCCCGCCGCTTCTACGGCGCGCCGATGGCCGGCACCTCCTATCCCGGCGCCGAGCATTCCACCGTCACCGCCTGGGGGCCGCAGCGCGAGACCCAGGCCTATGAGCACATGCTCGACGCCTTCGGCGACGAGACCTTTTCGGTGGTCTCCGACAGCTATGATATCGCCAACGCGGTCAGCGAAATCTGGGGCAAGGCGCTGAAGGACCGGGTGCAGGGCTTGTCCGGCCGGCTCATCGTCCGCCCCGACAGCGGCGATCCCGTGGATACGCCGATGCAGGCCGTCAACCAGCTTGCCTATGCCTTCGGCACACGGTTGAACGGCAAGGGCTACAAGGTGATCGATGCGCCGGTCGAGGTGTTGCAAGGCGACGGCGCCTCGGGCCAGGACATCGCGATGATCCTCGGCCGCCTCGAAGGCATGGGCTTTTCCGCCGAGAATATCCGCTTCGGCATGGGCTCTGGCCTCCTTCAGAAGGTGACGCGCGACAGCTATTCGTTCACCATGAAGGCCAATGCCTGCGAGGATGCGGACGGCGTCTGGCACGGCATCGCCAAGCGCCCGGCGACCATGCGCGAGAAGGCCTCCCGCAACGGCCGCGTCGCCGTGGTCGAGCAGTTCGGCGAACTCGTCGGCGTCAGCCTGGAGGAAGTGGGCGGCCGCCACAACCATCTCGCTCCCGTCTGGGAAAACGGCAAGCTGCTGCGCGACTGGAGTTTCGACGAGGTGAAAGCCCGCGCGCAAGGGGCGGGCCTGTAAAAAGGCAGGCGCTGCCTCGCCTTGGCGTGGAAGCAGCGCCCTTTGATGAAACCCCGCCGCTTACGGCGACAGGTTGCGAAACAGGCGATAAAGGCCGGTTTCGTCGGAATTGACGGCGGTCACATAGCCGGTTTCGGCAGTGTGATCGTCCATGTTCTCGCGCTGGAAGGCGTCGAGCCAATTGCCTTTCACGCTCTTGGCGGGCTGGCGGTTGCCGCCGGCGGCCATGGCCTGAAGTTCCATGCCGAACCCGTCGTCTTCGGCGGAAAAGGCGTCATCGAAATCATCCGGCAAGCTGCCGGCATCCGCATTCAGGAAATCCAGTGCCGAGGCCGGAAGACCGGATTCGACGCCGTCCTGCGGGAATACATTTCCCATTCCAACTCCTACCCAGATACGCTTTACGCTACGCGGGACCGGAAGAGCGAGGCGATGCGGAATGCCTTTCGTCCGGGCCGGCGCCATTTCATGCCAGATTGGTTAACGGATCCATAAGTCCGCCCCCCGGAAAATCATGCCGATTTCTTGTCCTTGCCGATCAGGCGATAGAGACCGATGTCGTCGACATTCACCTGCAGAATGTCGTTTCTGGCCTGCTGCTGCGCCTCGGCTGCGGCTTCCGGCGAATGGTTTTCGACGAGATAGATCTGTTCTTCGCGGCTCATCACAGTCGGGTCGCCGTCATCCACCGGACTTTCCGACTTGGTGGCGGTGGCGGATTTTGCAACCGCGGCGGTCTGCGAGGCCTCGGCGCTGGCCGCCAGAACCTGGATGACCTCGGTCGCCTCGATACCGCCGCTGCCGGGCGCGCCCTCGCCGTTTTTGGCGGGATCGCCGTCACCGCGGATCTGCTCGCCGATGGCGTCCTGGCGTTTCTTGACGTCCTCGACCTTCTCCTGGCTCTCGCGAACCTGAATGTCCTTTTCGCGCTCGGCGCGGGTCTCGGCATCCTCGACCCGGGTCGGATCGTCCCGGCTACGCTCGGACTTCAGCTCGGACGACGTCTTCGGGTCGGCAATATCCTCGAGCCGCTGGATGACCTTGGCGACGTCCTTGGTCAGCGTCCGCTCGTCGCTGGCCTGCGCGTCGAGCGCGGCCTGGACCTTGCGCGCCGTGTCGCCCCAGGGGCGGCGGATCGCCTCGATCAGTTCCTCGGCGGTGAGGCCGAGCTTGCGCAGGCCGGATTTCTCCTCGACCTCCTCGACCGTCTTCGGCAGCTTTCCGCGCGCATCCGTCAGCGCCTTTTCCATTTGGCCGGAAAAATCCCCGGATTCAGGATCGACGCCGCCATCGAGCCCGATGCGGGCGGCCAGCCGCGCCTTCGGATCATCCTTGTCCGAGGTCTCGCCCTTCATGATCGACTTCACCGAATCGGCGCTGGCGCCGAAGGTCTTCAGCGTCACGGGGATGGCCTGGCCGTCGGCATATTCGCGCGACACCAGCCGGGTGAAGGCGACGGCGGTCGCCAGCCGGTCGGCGAAATCGCCGGCCGATTCGTCGCTTCCTTGGGCGAGACCGAGCGCATCGGCAAAATTGGAAATCAGCGTCGCCATCGGATTTTCGTCGCGCTTGAGGGCGCCGAAGAAATGGGCGTTGATCTTGGCATTGGCGGCAGCGGCCGATTCGTCGGGGCGGATCTGCGCCTTGAGCGCTTCCTGCTGCTTGTCCTCGCGTTTGCCCTCGGCCTTCTTGCGCTCCTCCTGCTGTCGCTCCTCGATATCGCGCACGAAGCCGCGCATGAAGTCTGTCAGGTAGGTGCTGGCGGCTTGCTCCGTCGGCAAGAGCATGGGCGGACTCCCGGAAAAACGTTGCGATTTCCCGGAAATTTATGGCGAAACTGGTAAATTTGGCCTTAAGGTTGTGCCAGGGAAAGGCCGGACTAGCTGTGCGCGAAAATGTCGGTCTCGTCCCAGCCGAGCAGGTCGAGCTTGGCGCGGGTCGGCAGGAATTCGAAACAGCTTTCGGCAAGCTCCATGCGCCCGTCGCGTTTCAGCCGATCGATCAGCCGGTCGCGCAGCGCATGCAGGTAGAGCACGTCGGAGGCCGCGTAGTCGAGCTGGGCCTGCGACAGGGTCTCAGTCGCCCAATCCGAGGATTGCTGCGCCTTGGAGATGTCGACTTCCAGCATTTCCTTGAGATTGTCCTTGAGGCCATGCCGATCGGTATAGGTGCGCACCAGCCGCGAGGCGATCTTGGTGCAGAACACCGGCGTCGTCGTCACCCCGAAGGTGTGGAACAGCACGGCGATGTCGAAGCGGCCGTAATGGAAGATCTTCTGCTTGCTGGGATCGGCGATGAGGGCGGTGAGATTGGGCGCCTGCGTCTGGCCGGCGGCGATCCGGATGATGTCGGCCGAGCCGTCGCCGGAGGAAAGCTGCACCAGGCAGAGCCGGTCGCGGCGCGGCACCAGTCCCAGCGTTTCCGTATCGATGGCGACGGCTCCGGTATAGCGGGCGGCATCGGCATCGGCGATATCGCCGACATGGATACGGATGGTAGCGGCCATGGTCTTCTCCGGGGCAGGCGTTCGAACTGTCTATAGAGCCTTTTCACCCCGAAGGAAACGCGAAGCGCCGTTCAGGCGTCGTCGCCGCGCGGCAGCGTATAGAGGGCGCGCGAGCGTTCCAGATGCTTGAGCATCGCCTGCTCGGCGCCGTCTGCGTCGCCGGCGGCAAGACGGTCGACGATCTCCTCATGTTCGGCCAGCGTAAACCGCTCCTTTCCGGTCCAGATCAGCATGTCGGTATGGTATTCCTGCAGCCAGGCGAGCATGGATTCGCTGACCGCCGCGAAGATCGGATTGCCGGAAATCTCGGCGATGCGGGTATGAAACGCCATGTCGGCGGCGATGAAGGCTTCGGCATTGCCGAGCGAGGCGCGCTGGCGGTCGAGGATGGCATGCAGGGCGGCGATATCCTCAGGCGATGCTTTTTGCGCCGCCTCGCGGGCCATGCCGCGCTCGAAGAAGATGCGCGCGCTTTTCAGATGCTCCAGCGTATCGGCCGATTTGGCGAGCATGATCTTTGCGGTCAGGTCCATCTGCCGGAACAGGGATTTGGCGGTCAGCTCCAGAACCTTGGCGCGCTCGCCATGCGAGATCGCCACCAGCCCCATGCGCTCCAGCGACTGCATCGCTTCGCGGATGGCGGGCCGGCCGACCTTGAAGCGGTCCATCAGCTCGCGCTCGGAAGGCATGTCGTCGCCGGGCGTCAGCTCACCCGAGGAGATCATGCGTTCGAGGCGGTCGAACACCTCGTCGGAGAGTTTGCGGCGGGTGATGGGTTCGGATCGCATGGGCAGAATTCCGGTGGGGCTGGTCTTATCGAATAGAGCATGTCGCGCAAAAGTGTGCAGCGGTTTTGCGAGAACGACATGCGAAAAACAAAGATCTAAAGCGCAAGGAGCTAATCTGAAAGATCGCGACGCGCTTTAGGCGTGTTTGGGCGGCTTGAAAAGTCTCGATATCGTCCCTTGCAATGTTGGAATACTCATTATACCAGTTGCGAGAGGGATGCCAGAGGAGAAGCCGCGATGATCATCGTCACCTACCGGATCGAGACGGCGGGCAGCATCGAAGCCATGGCGGAGAAGATCGCCAGCGATCAATCGACGGGCACTTTTGTCCCGGTCCCCGGCGAAACGCAGGAGTTGAAGCAGCGCGTCGCCGCCCGCGTTTTGTCGATCCGGTGGCTCACCGATGCCGAGCGCCCCTCCTGGCCGGAAGAGACCGGCAGGGGGCCGATCCGTCGCGCCGATGTCGAGATCGGCTTTCCGCTGGAGGCGGTCGGCACCGATCTTTCGGCGCTGATGACCATCGCCGTCGGCGGCATTTTCTCGATCAAGGGGTTTACCGGCCTGCGCGTTGTCGATCTCAAGCTGCCGGAGGCGTTTCGCGGCGTCTATCCCGGTCCGCAATTCGGCCTCGCCGGCAGCCGGCGGCTGACCGGCGTCGAGGGGCGGCCGATCATCGGCACCATCGTCAAACCGGCGCTAGGGCTTCGCCCGCACGAGACGGCCGAGCTGGTCGGCGAGCTGATCTCCTCCGGCGTCGATTTCATCAAGGACGACGAGAAGCTGATGAGCCCGGCCTATTCGCCACTCAAGGAGCGGGTGGCGGCGATCATGCCGAAAATTCTCGACCATGAGCAGAAGACCGGCAAGAAGGTGATGTATGCCTTCGGCATTTCCCACACCGATCCCGACGAGATGATGCGAAACCACGATCTGGTGCTGCAGGCCGGCGGCAATTGCGCCGTCATCAACATCAATTCGATCGGCATGGGGGCGATGGCCTTTTTGCGCAAGCGCTCCGGGCTTGTCCTGCATGCGCATCGCAACGGCTGGGACGTGCTGACCCGCCATCCCGGCATCGGCCTCGATTTCCGCGTCTGGCAGCAGTTCTGGCGCCTGCTCGGCGTCGATCAGTTCCAGATCAACGGTATAGGCGTCAAATATTGGGAGCCGGACGATAGTTTTGTCCGTTCCTTCGAGGCGGTGACGACGCCGTTGTTCGAAGAAAGCGATTGCGCCTTGCCGGTCGCCGGCTCCGGCCAGTGGGGCGGGCAGGCGCCGGAAACATATCGCCGCACCGGCCGCACCACCGATCTGCTCTATCTCTGCGGCGGCGGCATCGTCAGCCATCCGGGCGGGCCGGCGGCCGGCGTGCGCGCGGTGACGCAGGCCTGGGAGGCGGCCGTCGCCGATATCCCGCTGGAAACCTATGCCAGGGACCATCCCGAACTCGCCGCCTCGCTCCAAAAATTCGGCGGCAAGGGAGAATGACATGACCGACTCCCTGCTCCTCAGCTATTACGGCGACGATTTCACCGGCTCCACCGATGTCATGGAGGCGCTGGCCTCGAACGGTGTCGAGACGGTGCTGTTCCTCGATATTCCCGACGCGGCGCTGCTGGCGCGCTTTTCGCATGTGCGGGCGCTTGGGCTTGCCGGCACCAGCCGCAGCGAGACGCCTGCGTGGATGCAGGAGAAACTGACGCCGGCCTTTGCCTGGCTGAAGGCGCGGGGTGCGGCGATCTGCCATTACAAGGTCTGCTCGACCTTCGATTCCAGCCCCGAAGTCGGCAATATCGGCACGGCGGTGGAAATCGGCAAGGCGCTGTTTCACCAGCCCTACGTGCCGTTGATCGTCGGCGCGCCGCAGTTGAAGCGTTATACCGCCTTCGGCCATCTCTTCGCCGCCTATCAGGGCGAGGTCTATCGCATCGACCGCCATCCGGTGATGAGCCGGCATCCAGTGACGCCGATGCATGAGGCGGACTTGCGCCGGCATCTCTCCGGGCAAACGCTGCTTTCCACCGGCCTCGTCGATCTCGCCATCCTCGATCTCGCCGATGCAGATGCCCGCATCGATGCGCTTGCCGCAGGTAGCGATGGCATGCTGCTGTTCGATGTCGACAGTTTTTCGTCGCAGGCGCAGGCCGGCCGGGCCGTGTGGCGGCTGACGCCGCCGCAGGGCTGGTTCGTCGCCGGCTCCTCCGGCGTCGAATATGCCTTGCTATCTGCATGGAAAGAGCAGGGCCTGGTGCCCGGCACCGCCAGTTTCCCGAATCCCGGCAAGGCGGAGCGAATCGCCGTCGTCTCCGGCAGCGTCTCGCCGACCACCGAACGCCAGATCCGCACCGCGACGGTGCAAGGTTTCGAGGCTATCGCCGTCGATCCGCTTGGGCTGCTCGGCGAGGAGGGCGAGCGGGCCATGGACGCGGCCATCGCCGCCGGGCTTGGGGTTCTGGGACGCGGGTTAAGCCCGATCCTCTACACCGCGCTCGGCCCCTCGGCCGACCGAGGCGGCGAGATCGACCGCATCGCCGGCAGCCGTCATCGCCTCGGAAACATGCTGGGTGCCATGCTGCACCGGCTGGTGGCCGAGGCGCGGCTGACACGCGCCGTCATTGCCGGCGGCGATACCTCCAGCCATGCCCTGCGCCAGCTCGACGTGCAGGCCCTGACCACGCTGCTGCCGCTGCCGCAGACGCCCGGCTCACCGCTCTGCACCGCCCATGGGGCCAATGCCGCCACCAATGGCCTGCAGATCGCCCTCAAGGGCGGCCAGGTCGGCGCCGATGGCTATTTCGCCCAGATTCGCGACGGGCTGGCGGCGTGAAAACTTTCGACAGCAAGTGATATGCTGATTGACTCATTATACCAGTTGACTATAGTCGCCCCAACACAGCATTCAGGTGAGGAAACATGACTTCGATCGCGTTGTTCGGCGCCGGCGGCAAGATGGGCTACCGGCTCGCCAAAAATCTGAAAGGCTCGCGTTTCGACGTACGCCATGTGGAAGTCAGCGAGGCCGGCAAGGCGCGGCTTCAGGACGAGCTCGGCCTCGGCTGCGTGCCGGTCGACCGGGCGCTGGATGGCGCTGATGTCGTCATCCTCGCCGTTCCGGATACGGCAATCGGCAAGGTCGCCGCCGGGATCGTCGACAGGCTGGCGCCCGGCACCATGGTCGTGGCGCTCGATGCCGCCGCCCCCTTTGCCGGCCATCTGCCGCAGCGTGCCGATCTCACCTATTTCGTCACCCATCCCTGCCATCCGCCGATCTTCAACGACGAGACCGAGATGCAGGCGAAAAAGGATCATTTCGGCGGGTTGTTCGCCAAACAGCATATCGTCTCGGCGCTGATGCAGGGGCCGGAGGAGGCATATGGGCTCGGCGAAGAGATCGCCAAAATCATCTGGGCGCCGGTCATGCGGTCGCACCGCGTCTCCGTCGAGCAGATGGCGATGCTGGAGCCGGGCCTCTCCGAAACCGTCTGCGCCTCGCTGCTGGTCGTCATGCGTCAGGCGATGGACGAATGCGTCGCCCGCGGCGTGCCGAAGGAAGCCGCCCGTGATTTCCTGCTCGGCCACATGAACGTGCTCGGCGCGGTGATTTTCGAGGAAGTGCCGGGGGTCTTCTCCGATGCCTGCAACAAGGCCATCGAATTCGGCATTCCCGCCCTGATGCGCGACGACTGGAAAAAGGTCTTCGAGCCGCAGGAAATCGCCGAGAGCATCCGCCGCATCACCTGATGCCGGCCTCTTCTTGACCAGCATTGTCTTGCCGGGGGAATTCCTCCTCCGGCCATGTCACCTGCCTTGCGGGGAGCGGGGCGGTCGATTTTTCTATCGGGAGGATATCATGAAAATCACACGCAGACTGACCTTGGCCGCGCTCGCGGCGACGCTCGCCATGGGCACCGCCATGCCGGCCTTTGCCGCCGATCTCATCGCCATCATCACGCCCTCGCACGACAATCCCTTCTTCAAGGCCGAAGCTGTCGGCGCCGAGAAGAAGGCGAAGGAGCTGGGTTACGAGACGCTGGTCCTCGTCCATGACGACGACGCCAACAAGCAGTCGCAGCTCATCGACACCGCCATCGGTCGCGGCGCCAAGGCGATCATCCTCGACAATGCCGGCTCGGAAGCCTCGATTGCCGCCGTGCAGAAGGCCAAGGATGCCGGCGTTCCCTCCTTCCTGATCGACCGCGAGATCAATGCGACCGGCATCGCCGTCTCGCAGATCGTCTCCAACAACTATCAGGGCGCCCAGCTCGGCGCGGAAGAGTTCGTCAAGCAGATGGGTGAGAAGGGCAAATATGTCGAGCTGCTCGGCCGCGAGGCCGATCTCAATGCCGGCATCCGCTCCAAGGGTTATCACGACGTCATCGACGAATATCCCGAGATGAAGATGGTTGCCCAGCAATCGGCCAACTGGAGCCAGACGGAAGGTTACTCCAAGATGGAAACCATCCTGCAGGCAAACCCGGATATCCAGGGCGTCATCGCCGGCAACGATACCATGGCCATGGGCGCCATCGCCGCCCTGCAGGCCGCCGGCCGCAAGGATGTCATCGTCGTCGGCTTCGACGGCTCCAACGACGTGCGCGACTCGATCCAGTCGGGCGGCATCAAGGCGACGGTGATGCAGCCGGCCTATGCCCAGGCGCAGCTTGCCGTGCAGCAGGCCCATGATTTCATCACCACCGGCAAGAAGCCGGTCGAGGAAAAGCAACTCATGGACTGCGTGCTGATCACCGCCGACAACGCCAAGAAGCTCGAAACCTTCGCGCTGACCGAATAAGCCCTCCCAAGCCTGACGGGCGCGGAACGGTTTTTGCCGGCTCCGCGCCCCGCTGCCGTTTCCGGGGATAATCCAATGTCGCTGTCGCTGCCGCAGATGTGCGCCGCCACCGTTCTCGTCGCCTGTGTGCTGGCGATGAGCGGCTGCAAATTCGTCAAGACCGCCGACCAGCAGGCCGAAGCCGCCGCCGGCGCTTTCGATCCCGACAAGCTCGTCGCCGATATCTGGGACGCCAAGGTCGTTCCCTATCTCAAAGGGCGGGCCGGTTCCTTCCAGGACGTGTCGGCGCTGGTCTCCGGCAATCTCGATGCCGCCGCCCAGAAATACGGCCACAAGGAAAAGCAGGGCAACGCCCCCTGGACCTTCGCCGCCTCCGTCAAAGGAAAAATCGTCGCCGCCGAGACCAAGTCGCGCGCCGGCTCCGTCGACGTCGATGTCGACGGTGACGGCAAGGCGGATGTGCGTGTCGCCATCGGCCCGGCGATCCGCGGCACCGCCATCCGCGACGCCCTCGATTTCGTGAATTTCAACGAATTCAAGAACCAGATCGAATGGGCGCAATACGGCAAGGCGTTCAACACCCGCATCAACACGCTCTCTCTCGAAAAGCTGCCGCGCGACGGGCTTGTCGGCAGAGAGGTCGAGGCGCTCGGCGCCTATCCGCTGCCGGCGGCCGGGCAATTGCCGCAATTCGTGCCGGTCACCATCACGGTCGGAGGCTGACGATGGGCGATACCGAAGACGGCGACGTCATCCTCGAACTGCGCGACATCACCAAGGCCTATTCCGGCATCGTCGCGCTGAAGAAGGCCGATCTGAAACTGCGGCGCGGCGCGGTCAATGTGCTCGTCGGCGAAAACGGCGCCGGCAAGTCGACGATGATGCGCATCATCGCCGGCGTCGAGCGGCCGACGCTCGGCGAAATCTGGATGGAGGGCGAACGCATCCATCTCGATTCGCCTGGTGATGCCGTGCGCCACGGCATCGGCATCGTCTTCCAGGAGCTGAACCTGTTCGGCAACATGACTGTCGCCGAAAACATTTTTGCGACCCGCGAGCTGACGCGCGGCCTGTTCGGCATCGACCACAGGGCGCAGGTCGAAAAGGCCAATGAATTCCTCGACCGCCTCGAAGCCGGCATCACCGCCGATACGCTGGTCGAGGATCTGCCCATCGGCCAGCAGCAGCTGGTCGAGATCGCCCGCGCCGTCTCGCTCGACACCCGCATCCTGATCATGGACGAGCCGACTTCGGCGCTATCGGCGGCCGAAGTCGATGTGCTCTTCCGGGTCATCGCCGAGTTGAAGGCGCAAGGGGTGGCCATCGTCTACATCTCGCATCGCCTCGAAGAGCTGATGCGCATCGGCGACTACATCACCGTGCTCAAGGACGGCCAGATCACCGGCCATGCGCTGGTCAGGGATATCGATACCCGCTGGATCGTCCGCTCGATGATCGGCTCGGACGCAAAGGATTTCGCCAGGGAGGTGGACCATGCGCTCGGAGACGAGGTGGTCCGCCTCGAAGACATCACCCTGCCGCGCGCCCAGGGCGGCTATGCCGTCGACCATGTGTCGCTGTCGGTGCGCAAGGGCGAGATCCTCGGCATTTACGGGCTGATGGGCGCCGGCCGCAGCGAGCTGTTCGAATGCATCATGGGCCGCCACGGCCATTATACCGGCAAGGTTTTTGTCGATGGCCGCGAATTGCAGGAGCGCGACACCACCGGCCGCATCGCGCGCGGCATCGCGCTGATCCCCGAGGACCGGCAGCGCGAGGGGCTGGTGCAATGCCTGTCGATTGCCGAAAACCTGTCGCTCGCCAGCCTCGGCCAGTTCGTGAAATTCGGCTTCCATATCGAGCCGAAACGCGAACGTAGCGCCATTGCCGAGGCGATCCGCAACCTGTCGATCAAGGCGCGCAACCCGGATTTCGAGGTCACCTCGATGTCGGGCGGCAACCAGCAGAAGGTGGTGATCGGCAAGGCGCTGATGACCGGCCCGAAAGTGCTTTTGATGGACGAGCCGAGCCGCGGCATCGATGTCGGCGCCAAGGCGGATGTGTTCCGCACCATGCGGCGCCTGGCCGGCGAGGGCCTCGCCATATTGTTTTCCACCTCCGACCTCGAAGAGGTCATGGCGCTGTCGGATCGCATCGCCGTGATGAGCAATGGCCGTCTGATCGCGGTCATGGACCGCACTGAGGCCACCGAGGAAGCCATCGTGACCGCCTCCGCCGAGGGACACAAGACCAGAAGGATGCATGCGTGATGACCAGCGCCACCCAGACGGCCGCTGCCGGCCCCGCCACCGGCGGCTCCCTGTTGCTGACCCTGATGAAACTGCGCACCTTCATCGCGCTGTTTGCGGTCATCGTCTTCTTCTCGATCTTCGCGCCGAATTTCCTCTCGACCGCGAACATGATCCTGATGTCGAAACACGCGACGCAGAACGCCTTCCTGGCGATCGGCATGACCTTCGTCATCGTCACCGGCGGCATCGATCTCTCGGTCGGCTCCATCGTCGGGCTGTGCGGCATGATCGCCGGCGGCCTCATCCTGCACGGCATCGACCTGCCGATGGGCTATACGGTCTATTTCAACATCCTCGAAGTCGCCGTTATCGTCGCCATCGTCGGCATTGTCATCGGCATCCTCAACGGGTTGCTGATCACCCGGCTGAACGTCGCCCCGTTCATCGCAACGCTCGGCACGCTGTATGTGGCGCGCGGCATGGCGCTGCTCTATTCCGACGGCCAGACGCTGCCCAATCTCGTCGGCCGTCAAGACCTCGGCAATACCGGCTATGCGATCTTCGGTTCGGGTACATGGCTCGGCCTGCCGGTCTCTGTGTGGATGCTGATCGTCGTGGCGCTGGGGGCGGCCTATTTCGCCCGCTTCGTGCCACTGGGGCGGCATATCTTCGCCGTCGGCGGCAATGAGCGCGCCGCGCGCATGTCCGGCATCCGCGTCGACCGGGTGAAAATGTTCGTCTACATGTTCTCCGGCTTCTGCGCCGCGCTTGTCGGCCTCGTCATCTCCTCCGAGCTGATGGCCGCGCATCCGGCGACCGGCACCAATCTCGAACTCAATGCCATCGCCGCAGCCGTTCTCGGCGGCACCTCGATGTCGGGCGGGCGCGGCACCATTGGCGGCACCATCGTCGGCGCCTTCGTCATCGGCATTCTTTCCGATGGCCTTGTGATGATGGGCGTGTCATCCTTCTGGCAGATGGTCATCAAGGGTCTCGTCATCATCATCGCGGTAGTGGTCGATCAGGCGCAACGAAAACTGCAGGCGCGCGTTACCCTGATGCAGATGGCAAAGCAGGGTTGATGGACATGGCAGAGTTGAACGGGGCCCTGATCGGCTGCGGTTTCTTCGCCGTCAATCAGATGCATGGCTGGAAGGATGTGGACGGCGCCGGGATCGTCGCGATCTGCGACCGCGATCCCGAGCGGCTGAAGGTCGTCGGCAACCAGTTCGGCATCGCCAGGCGCTATACCGATGCCGCCCAAATGTTTGCCGATGGCGGCTTCGATTTCGTCGATATCGCCACCACGGTGCAGAGCCACCGGGCGCTGGTCGAGATGGCCGCAGCCCACAAAATCCCGGCGATCTGCCAGAAACCTTTCGCGCCGACATTGGATGACGCCAAGGCCATGGTGAAAGCCTGCCGCGATGCCGGCATCCCCCTGATGATCCACGAAAATTTCCGCTGGCAGACGCCGATCCAGGCGGTGCGCAAGGCGCTGGAGGCGGGGGGCCTCCGCCCGCCCCTCTCTGGGCGCCTCTCCCTGCCCGCCCGCCTTTCCCCCTTCCCCCCCCAGCGCTATCTGGCGGAAGGCTCGCGCTTCATCATCGAGGATCTCGGCATCCATACGCTGGATATCGCCCGCTTCATCCTTGGCGACGTGACGTCGCTGACGGCGCGCACGAAACGGGTCAACCCTGATATCAAGGGCGAGGATGTCGCCACGATCCTGATGGATCATGAAAACGGCGCCACCTCCATCGTCGATGTCAGCTATGCGACCAAGCAGGCGGTGGAACCCTTCCCGGAAACCCTGATCGAACTCGACGGCAGCGCGGGATCGCTGCGCCTGTCGCAGGGCTATCGCCTGACGATCACCAATGCCTCGGGCATCGATGTCACCGATGTCTCGCCACGACTGCTCTCCTGGGCCTCGCGGCCCTGGCACAATATCCAGGAAAGCGTTTTCGCCATCCAGCAGCATTGGGCGGATTCCCTAAAAGCCGGGGTCGAGACCTCGACCTCGGGCGCCGACAATCTCAAAACCTTTGCGCTGGTCGAAGCGGCCTATGCAAGCGCTGCCTCCGGCCAGCCGGTCGATATCGGAGGGCTGCTCAGATGACGATTTCCGCCGACCGCGCCTTTCTGCTCTACGGCACGACGCAAGTCGAACCCGCCCCGACCGAGCTGAAGGCCGGCCGGTTGACGGCGAAATTTTCCGGTGGCGCCCTGCGCCGCATCGCCTATGACGGCGTCGAGGTGCTGCGCGCCATCTCCTTCCTGGTGCGCGACCGCGATTGGGGCACATACGATCCGGCGTTGTCCGACCTCACGGTCGAGCAGGACGCGGAAAAATTCATCGTGCGCTATCGTTCCCGCTGCGCCGGGCCTGACGGCACGGAACTCACTATTGCCGCAACGATCACCGGCACGCCTGAAACGCTGACCTTCGAAGCGAGCGCCGAGACGCCGACCGGGTTCGAAACCAATCGCTGCGGCTTCTGCATCCTCCATCCCATCGTCGGTCTTGCCGGCGCGCCGGTCACCGTCGAGCATGTCGACGGCACGGTTGAGGAAACACGTCTGCCCGACCATATCGAGCCATGGCAGCCCTTCAAGGAAATGCGGGCGATCACCCATGCCGTCCTGCCCGGCGTCGCCGCGGAATGCCGTATGGAGGGCGACACTTTCGAGATGGAAGACCAGCGCAACTGGTCCGACGCCTCCTACAAGACCTATGTGCGGCCGTTGGCGCTGCCCTGGCCCTATCGTATCGCCGCCGGTGAGGCGGTGACTCAGAAAATCACGCTGACTATCCGTGATGATCGAAGTGAATCGCAGGCGATGCAAGAGCTTGCCGCCGGACCGATCCGCCTGCATTGGGGCGAGGGCACCGGCATTCTGCCGTCCATCGGCCTTGCGGTGTCGCCGGACGAGGCGGCCGTGACGCTAGCGGCGCTGGAAGAGGTCGGCGATTTCGGCGCGCAGGAATTGCTGCTGCATTTCGATCCCGAGGCCGGCCATGGCCGCGGCACCATCGAGGCTTTTGCCGCGCTCAGCCATCACTATCGCGGCTGCCTGACCATGGAAATCGCCGTGCCCTGCCAGCGCCCGCTCGGCGAGGAGATGGAGGAGATCGCCGCCTTCGCCCACGAGGCCGGTCTGAAGCTCGATGCTATCATCGTCTCGCCCTCCGTCGACAGGCAATCGACACCACCCGGCAGTGCCTGGCCGGATTGCCCCGCATTGGACGACGTCTATACGGCGGCGAAAACCGCCTTTCCGTCGACCTGCATCGGCGGCGGCATGTTGAGCTATTTCACCGAGATCAACCGCAAGCGCGTGCCGGCGGAGCGGCTGGCCTTCGTCAGCCACGCCACCAACCCGATTGTCCACGCCGCCGACGATGAAAGCGTCATGCAGACGCTGGAGGCGCTGCCCTTCATTACCCGCTCGCTGCGGGCCGTCTATGGCGAAAAACCCTATCGCATCGGCCCCTCGACCATCCCCATGCGCCAGAACCCCTATGGCAGCCGCACCATGGACAATCCGGGTGGCGGACGCATTGCCATGGCCCATCGCGATCCGCGCCATAACGCTTTGTTCGGCGCCGCCTTCGCGCTGGGTTATGCCGCCCGCGTTGCCGGCGCTGGGCTGGAGCGGCTGACGCTCTCGGCCGTGACCGGCCCTTTCGGCCTGATCGCCGGCCCCGGCGAACCGATGCCGGAAGGCGCCTTGCGCCCGCTCGCCCATGTGGTGCGGGCCTTGGCGATGATGGCCGGCTGGACATGGCGCGAGGTTGTTTCCTCCCGTCCGCACGAGCTTCTGGCGCTGGCGGGCGAAAGCCGCGACGGCGAACGGGGGCTGTTGGTCACCAACATCACTTCGCAGACCCAGACCGCCGACCTCTCTGCCCTCGGCCTTACCGATGCATCGCTGGCGATACTCGACGAAAACACCGTGCTTGAGGCGGCCCACGACCGCTTCGACGAAACCGCTTTCACCGGTCCGCATCTGACGCTGCGCCCTTACGCCGTCGCGCGCCTTGCCCGGCAGAACGCATAGCCGGCTATTTCCTGGCATGAAAAACCCCGGATCACCGATCCGGGGTTCAAATGACAATCACCTTCGTCATGCTCGGGCTCGTCCCGAGCATCCAATCACGCCTCAAAAAGCCATTATCGTCAGTTGCTTGGAAGGCATTGGCAGATCCTCGGGACGAGCCCGAGGATGACGTCGCGGGGCAGGGTATGCGCCAATCTCACTTGTCCGTCTCGGCCTTCAGCTTGCCGACATCGTCGGTGCTCATTTCGCCGACGGTGGTGACTTCGCCGTCCTTGATCTTCCACAGGCGGAAGGGGCCGGTGATGTCGCCGTATTTGTCGAAGGCGACGGGGCCGATGACGCCTTCGTAGCGGATCGGCTTGCCTTCGCCAATCAGCTTCAGCGCCTTGGCGAATTCTTCCTTGCCGGCATAGATCGGCTCGCCCTTGGGATCGACGACCTTGTAGATCGCCTCGCGGATATCGGCCGATTTGTCCGAACCGGCAGCGGCGATGGCGAGACCGACGATGGCGCCGGCATCATAGGAGCGGTCGGCGGCCGGGTTGGAGGGCTCGATATTGGAGAAGGCCTTGTAATTGGCGTTGAAATATTCGGTCGACTTGGTCGGGCTGGTGCCGGACGAGGTGCCATAGGCTTCGTTCAGATATTCCGCGCCGACGGCGGTGATGAAATCCATGCTGTTCATGCCGTCGTTGAGCAGGAATTTCTGCACGCCGCCCTGCGAGATCCAGGCGCGCGCGATGGTGGCGCCGTCGACCGGATAGGAGATGAGGTAGAGGCCATCCGGCTCGCCTTCCATCGCCTTGGTGACTTCCGACTGGTAGCTCGACTGCTTCTCGTTATAGGGCGTCACCGAGACGATCTCGCCGCCCAGCGCCTTGTAGGCGCGGGAGAACTCGTTGACCATGTTGACGCCGAAGTCGTTGTTGACATGGATGACGGCGAGCTTCTTGAAACCCTGGTCGAGGGCATATTTCGCAGCGGCCACGCCCTGCAGCGCATCCGAGGTGATGGTGCGGAAGAAGATGCCGTTGGTCTTGCCTTCGCGGCCGAGCGCCGTCAGCGTCGGCGAGGAGGAGGCGGGCGAAACCTGCACCACCTTGGCCGGTGCGGTCACCGAAGTGAGGATCGGGATCGACACCGAGGAGATGATGCCGCCGATCACCACCGGCACCTTGCCGACCTGCACGAGCTGGGTGGCGGCATCGACGGCGACGTTGCCCGGGCTCTGGCTGTCGCGGGTATCGGTGGCAAGCTGGCAGCCGCGCACGCCGCCGGCCTCGTTGAGGTCGCGGAAGGCCATGTCGACGGATTTTGCGCCCGCCTGGCCGTATTCGCCGGCCGGCCCCGTCAGTTCCATGACGACGCCGACGGTGATCTTGCAGTCGGCGGCATTGGCGGCGGCGGCGCTTAACGCCAGCGCCGATGTCAGTGTCAGAAGCAATGTCTTCATGGTCGTTCCCCTTGTTTTGAAGTCATCAGTCTGCGGAATTGTTTGGCGGTTGCAGCCAGGTCTCGTGCAGGTATCGCCATTCGAGGCCGAGCGGTGCGGTCGCATTGCGGGTGAGAAACACGCTGGAGCGGCGGCGCGTCTGCTGGCCGGTGCGCCATTGCGCCTCC
>Ga0066256_1001452_pt3 | contig 20221 bp, 16 predicted proteins | sample ThiBio_1000_biof_FD_87107 | JGI IMG/M metagenome (GOLD analysis project Ga0066256, IMG submission 87107) | Wastewater bioreactor microbial communities from Cape Town, South Africa - Thiocy_expt_1000_biof (version 2) | ecosystem: Engineered > Bioreactor > Thiocyanate-remediating >... | reverse complement strand
CCATGCAATTACCCGTGGGGATGCTTATGGATCGCTTTGGACCCAGACGCCTGCTTACTTTTGCATGTGTATGCTGTACCCTGGGTTCCTGGATGTTTACTATCACATCTTCCATGTTTATTGTAGGGGCTGGTCGTTTTTTGATGGGTTTTGGCTCATCGTTTGCATTTGTGGGTGTGTTATCCCTGGCGTTACATTGGTTGCCTAGACGTTATTTTTCTTTAGTCGCTGGTTTAATGACCACTCTTGGGATGATCGGCCTGGTCTATGGTGAACGTAATATCACGGCGTGGTCACAAAGTGTCGGCTGGGAAAACGTCTTAATCTTTATTGCCTGGGTTGGTTTTGGTTTAAGTATACTAATCCTACTGGTCGTTAGGGATAGCCCTTCCGGACATTATTCTAAAAAGCATCAACTAACAGACTTTTTCCAAAATGTATGGAAAGTATTAATGTCACCAGAGGTATGGGTAATCGGTTTTATTGGTGCTTGCTTATACACATCATTATCCGTTTTTGGCGAATTATGGGGAAAAACTTATTTAGAACAAGCCCATCATTTATCGAAAATGGAGGCAGCTGATGCAATATGCTCCGTATTTTTGGGTTGGGCAGTTGGTGCCCCAGTGGCTGGATATTTGTCCGATCGCACCGGTAAACGATTGCTGCCTTTAGTTTTGGGGGCGATATTATCCCTGATTTGTATTAGTCTGGTTTTATATTTCCCGGGCTTAACATACTCACAATTGACCACCTTACTCTTCTTTTATGGGGTTTTTAGTGGCACCGAGATCATTGTTTTTGTGATGGCTAAAGAGTGTAGTGGTGCTCAGTTGTCGGGTACCGTTTTTGCGGCAACAAATATGATAGTTGCTTTAGGTGGGGTAGTTTTCCAACCTCTTGTTGGTAAATTATTAGATACATTCGGTGATAGCGGTATTGTAGGTGGGGAGCATATCTACACGGTAGTTGATTACCAAGTAGCTCTTTCCGTCTTACCCTTATCGCTACTATTAGTAACGATTCTCGCATTTTTTATCAAAGACCATCCTCGACATAATTAAAACGTGCGGATAAGAAAAATTTCGTGCTCTTAATATAAACTTCCAGTATATCCAGCTCAAAGCAGATAGATAACCTGCAGAGCTGGGTACTATGTTCTTCTCTAATGCTAATTAAAAATTGCAAGCAATTCCTGAACCGGTTTTCTTAATTGATATTGGCAATTAATGTAACGCGCAACTGGAAAATATTTAATTTTGGCGCGTTGATAAAATACACGGGTGGATTCGGTATCATGGTTCGAAATAACCACTGGAATACCGCGTGCAGCGGTTATAGCAGCTAAATCCGCGAGCTCCTGTTGGTCTGATAGAGTAAATTGGTTCTTGGTATAACTAAAGGCTTTTGTATGTGTATTAATGGGAACATAAGGTGGATCGCAGTAAATCACATCACCAGGCTCTGCAGCGGCAAAACTATTTCTGAAATCTTGCAAGTAAAAATCAGTATATTGGCTTTTTGAATAAAAAAGCTTCATTTCCAGAGCAGGAAAATAAGGTTTGGTATATAGTCCGAAGGGAACATTATAAATTCCACGTGAATTATATCGGCATAAACCATTGTAACCATGACGATTAAGGTAGAGAAAAAGAGCTGCTCTGTGGCTATTAAATGGGGTAAGATTAAATTTTTCTCGTAACAAATAATATTGTTCTTTATTATTATACGCGCCGGTAAAGTATTCTTGACAATACTCGATGAAGGATAAACCGTGAGTTTTTAGCTGAGAGTACAAATTAACCAAATCAGGATTTTTTTCACCTAGAATATAAGCATTATAATGGGTATTCATATAAATGGCACCTGAGCCAGTAAATGGCTCAATCAATCTTTTTCCCGCTGGTAAACTGGGAATAATCTTGTCAAGGCAATTATATTTGCCCCCCGCCCATTTAAGAAAGGGTCTTGTGGCCCGCATAGTTTAAATATTCTTAATTTTTGCGAAAGTATGGCTTATTTCAGATGAAAAAGACAGATAAAAACTCATAGATTGGATATTTTTATGGGCGAATAGATTTCTTTTCAAACCAAATAACCCATAATAGATTTATCTACAGTTTAGCGTACGATGCGCGTTTCTTGCCGCAGGAGTATCTTATATGTTGAAAACAATTTCTCTTCGAAAAGCGTTTCTTGTTCCAGGCTTTCCAGTAGTTCGCGCCTTACCTACTGCAAGCTGTAGGATGGTCGGTGCCTGGTGCTTTTTAGATTATTTTGGCCCCCGTGACTTAGAAACAAGCAATGAATTTTATATAAAACCTCATCCTCATATTGGGCTGCAAACATTTACCTGGATGTTAAAAGGTTCTTTATTGCATAAGGATAGTTTAGGGAATGAGCAAATAATTCATCCTGGACAGGTCAATCTTATGTCCTCCGGAAATGGAATTGTTCATTCTGAACAATCGTGTACGCCAGGAATTTTAGAGGGGCTACAACTATGGATTGCACTTCCCGAGTCTACACGACACCAGGCGCCAGAATTTAATCATCTAGCCGCTACACCGTATTTAGAGGAAAAGGGATGTTTTATCCATGTTATGGTGGGAGAATATGATGGCATTGTTAACCCTTTAACGCTGAATTCCCCTTTAATAGGACTATACATAGTAGGGAAAGGAGTAAAAACACGATTACGATTACGCCCCGATTTTGAGTATGCGCTTATGCCTCTTGATGAGGGGAGCTGCTTGGATGATGTTCCTCTAACTCCCAGCAATTTTTACTATTTGGGTACTCAACTTCGTTCGCTTAACTTGAACATACCTCAAGATAAGCGCATGATTTTATTAGGTGGCGAACCCTTCAACGAAAAAATTATTATGTGGTGGAATTTTGTGGCCCGCACTAAGGACGAGCTTAGAGAGGCAGTAGCCGCCTGGAATGAGCGGCGTTTTATTTCAGAGATGAACGATGAGCATGAGGAGCGGATGCAAGCTCCTTTGTTGCCCTAATTACTTCGCACTTTTCAAGTTTTGATAATACTCTAATGCCATTTTTCTCGCTTCAGCGTGATTCACTAAAGGGTGAGGATAATCTTTACCTAGTTTAACCGGTAATTCAGCTTCTGGTGCTTCCCATGGCTTATGGAGCCATTTATTGGGGACTTTTGCAAGCTCTGGAACCCAACGGCGTACATACTCTCCTTGCGGGTCAAACTTTTCCCCTTGTAGCACGGGATTAAAGATTCGAAAATAAGGTGCTGCATCAGCCCCACTGCCAGCGACCCATTGCCAACTGGCATTATTGTTTGCTAAATCCGCGTCCAGTAACGTGCCATTAAACCATCGAGCGCCTTCTCGCCAATCAATAAATAAATCTTTGATGAGAAAAGAAGCGGTGATCATACGTATGCGATTATGCATATAACCGGTATGCCACAATTCCCTCATCCCCGCATCTACTATCGGAAATCCAGTTAACCCTTTTTGCCACTTTTTTAAATGGTGATCTTCGGGATGCCAGGGGAAATTATCAAATTCCGGGCGTAAATTTTTTTCGGGGAGCTGCGGGAAGTGATAGAGTAAATAATAAGAAAATACGCGCCAACCAATTTCGGACATAAAATTATCAGCAGATTTTAAATCGCAATTCTTATCCATCTTGGCTTCCGCGATGGCTTGCCAAATTTGCCAGGGACTGATTTCACCAAAATGAAGATGCGGCGAAAGGTTAGACGTGGCATTGAGTGCGGGAAGATTGCGGCGCTCTTTATAGTCATGTAAATGATGGTCGATAAAATAGTGCAGTTTTTCTAATGCACCCGCCTCTCCCGGGCTCCAGTACTGAGAAAAGCCTTTAGCCCAATCCGGTTTTGTTGGTAGTAGTTGCCAATCACTAAGATTATCCGATTCTACCGCGGGTGTTTTACTATGAGCCTCTGGGTACGCAATCGCGGGTAAAGTCGTTTGTTTCAAACATTGCTTCCAGTAGGCGGTAAATACTTTGAAAAAATTTCCTTCTTTATTTTTAACCGTCCAAGGTTCATTTAATAAGGAACTATTAAAACTATGCACCTCAAAATTTTGTTCTAGTAATAATTTTTTTAATTCCGTATCCGAACTTATTTGTTTGGGTTCATAGCAGCGATTCCAATAAACGGAGTTAATTTTATGGGTTTTTATTAAGTCGTGTATAATTTTGTTCGGTTCGCCCTGGCGTAAAATAAGGGATAATCCCAGTTCAGATAAAGATTTGGTGAGCGCCTCTAAACTGTGATGAAGCCACCACTGCTGAGCTGCACCAACTCGGGAAGCATCCAGGATATACAATGGAATAATATACTGATGATTGGCGCAAGCTGCACTGAGTGCAGGGTTATCAACACAGCGTAAATCTTGGCGAAACCATACCAGGGCTACAGACATTTTGTTCTCCTTCTCATCAGATTCTTAATGAAACAAACCTATATTCTAGATCTTGCTTCTTTGGTGTAACTGTTGTGTTAGAGATAATAAAGATTTTGCTTTATCACCAAAAATAACTAATGCATCATAAGCCAACTGGAATTCATCATTCACTAATTGTGCTAGATCCTCTCGAGAGTAAAGAGTGGCGAAGGTGGTTTTCTGATTCGCAAGGTCAGATGACTGCTTTTTGCCGAGAACCTCAGCTGCATAATGATCCAGAAAATCATCCTGCATCTGAAAGACCAAACCCAGGTGAGCTGCAAAAGAACGCAGGCTTTGTTGCACTGCGGCTGTCGTATCTGGGGCCGCTGCTAATACCATATCGAAACAGGCTGATATGAGTTGTCCGGTTTTTAATTGATGAATTTGTCTCAACTGTTCTTCATCAACTGAAGTATGAGATAAAATAGATAAGTCGAGACTCTGGCCGCTAATCATTCCTTGGACGCCACTGGCAGCTAGCAATTTACGACATACCGTCACTACCACCGTTGCGGGTAGAAAGTTTATAAGTTGCGTTAACAGATGCTCAAGGGCCAAGGCTTGCAGGCCATCACCGGCTAAAATTGCAGTAGCCTCATCGAACGCTTTATGGCAGCTGGGTTTGCCACGACGAAAATCGTCATTGTCCATTGCCGGAAGATCATCATGAATCAACGAATAGCAGTGTGTTAATTCTATGGCGGTTGCTAAAATATCTAAGACTTCAAGTGGTAAATTAAGGAGTTCACCACCAAGATAGACCAACAGTGGCCGAATTCTTTTTCCTCCCGAGCGTAGCGAATAACGCATTGCATCACGAATAAGGGGGGCGGGAATGGCGGTATCGCTTAAAATTTTTTCTAAATTGTGTTCTAAACGATCAACGTAATTATTCATTACAGCTTTCTTCATCAGAATAGATTTCCATCAGTGATTGAGCCGTAGTGAGCATTTCAATTTTTTGCTCTGCTTTTTGTAAAAGTGTCTGACATTGTCTGGCAAGACCTATTCCTTTTTCAAACTGTTGTAAAGAGTCCTCAAGGCTGAGCTCCCCCTTTTCTAATTGCCGAACAATTTCTTCTAATTCACCGATGGATTTTTCAAAATGTATGTCGTTACTCATCATCTATTCTTCGAGATTGCGATGAGACGATTATACTGGCTTGAGCGAATCATTCAATTAAAAAGTCCTGAGGATGGGTTGTCATTAAGTGGATATTCGCTATGATCCGGTGATAGTCCATTTGGCGAATCCTCGATGAAAAATAAAACCCATTTTGTATGCAATCAATGTGGTGTGCTCCTTAAGCAATGGGCTGGGCAGTGCAGTCAGTGTGGGGCCTGGAATTCCATAAGTGAAGAGGGTATCCCTGTAAGTTCCCGTAGCTCAAAAAATTCCGGATGGGTAAATCAGCGCTCAGAAGTAACCGCATTAACTGATGTGGTGATGGGGCAAGAGTTACGAATGGACTGTGGACTTTCGGAATTAAACCGAGTCCTTGGTGGTGGACTGGTTTATGGCTCGGTGGTGCTGATTGGTGGTGATCCCGGAATTGGTAAATCGACCCTGCTTTTACAAACGCTAGCCAGCTTATCTTTACGTGAGAAAGTTTTGTATGTCACCGGCGAGGAGTCATTACAGCAGGTAGCAATGCGAGGTCGTCGGTTAGGGATACCGCTCGAAGGTTTACGCTTATTGGCCGAAACTCAGGTTGAAGCAATGATTGCTCATGCGCAAAAAGAAAATCCGCGCATTATGGTCATCGACTCCATTCAAACCGTATTCACTGAAAGCATCAGCTCGGCACCTGGCGGGGTGAGTCAGGTGCGAGAATCCGCCGCACAATTGGTTCGTTTTGCAAAACAAACACAAACGGCAGTCTTCCTGGTCGGGCATGTGACTAAAGAAGGAGCGCTTGCAGGACCACGCGTTCTGGAACATATGGTCGATAGCGTACTATACTTTGAAGGCCAAAGTGATAGTCGTTTTCGGGTGATTCGTGCAATAAAAAACCGTTTCGGCGCCGTCAATGAGTTAGGTGTTTTTGCAATGACGGATAAAGGATTAAAAGAAGTAGCCAATCCTTCTGCCATCTTCTTATCGCGGCAACCGGAGCCAACTCCAGGGAGTGCGGTGATGGTTACTTGGGAGGGCTCACGTCCGATGTTGGTTGAGGTTCAAGCACTGGTTGATGAAGCGCATGGCCAACAGGTGAAGCGGGTGACGGTCGGTTTAGAACATAATCGTTTGGCGATACTCTTGGCTGTTTTACATCGCCATGGTGGGATTGCAACCTACGATCAAGACATATTTATTAACGTCGTGGGTGGGGTAAAGGTTACCGAAACGGGCTCGGACCTGGCGCTCTTGGCAGCGGTGGTCTCAAGCTTGCGCAACCGTATTTTCGATAGTGAAACGGTTATTTTCGGTGAGGTTGGCTTAGCTGGGGAAATTCGACCCGTACAAAGTGGCCAGGAGCGTTTGCGAGAGGCTGCAAAGCATGGATTTAAACGTGCTATTGTTCCTTTTGCGAATGCGCCTAAGCAAACGATTGCCGATTTGCAGATAGAACCGGTTAAATATTTACGTGAAGTACTCGATAAAATGTAATTTCATAGTTTGAAAAGTGAACAGGGAGCGATGATGGGATTTAGCACAGAAGAAAAGGGAGCCTTTATTCAATTCCTTAAAGACAACCATATTAAATATGGTAATGGTTGGAAGAATTATTCTAAAAATGTCAATAATCCTGTTGCTTTCGTTGTGGAAATAACTAAGGATAAGCAGTTAATAGCAATAATGAACTGGTTAAAAAAGACGAATGCAACCCATCAACCGGGGCAACAAATAACGATAAGAGGGGCATCGGGGTGGCGTGACCGCACCAAGAATCCCTGTTATTGGAAAGATCAAGCCGAAAATCGTTACAATGAAAGCTTCTCTCTATCTGAAGTGGTTGGTGGCCGCGCCATTAAAGATGGTCCAGGAACCGATATTATCATTCGCTTCAGTAAAAAATATCAGCAAGTCAATTATTTAGGAACTGTGGAAAAAAGCGACCGTTTTTTATCGCGGTCTTTATTGTCAAATTCTACCAATCATCTTATCGAAGTTAGGGGGAACATGCGCATTGCCGAGCTTAGCGATAAAATGCGCGAATCGGGCGTATCCTTTCCACGGGTGGACATGGTACTGGGATAGGCGAGCCTGCATTAAGTGGTTTGATTGAAGAGGTAACAATCTGTGATATGAATGGTGAAATGCGGACCTTGACGCGGGAGCATAAGGATTTTGAAACGTTGATGGGCGCTAATTTGGGGATGATGGGGATCATTACGCGCATGGTATTTCGTGGCGTGGATGCATTTAATCTCAAAGAAGAAGTGGAGCTCTTTACCGACACTGAACACATGACCGCTGATATGTTGCAAACTTTATTGCAAAATAATCAATACTTTAGTGGTTTAGGTATTCCAACAACCTTAAAATCAGAGCAGGCTAAAAAAACACCGAAATGGCAAATCCGTTTATGGAATAAAACGAACGAGCTTCCTACGATCTCAAATAAGCCCTTGTATCATGCCGACTCACGTTCATTTTTACAACAATTTAACGTGAATGTGGGGGATTGGGCCATGAATTTAATTGCAGGCTCGGAATTAAAAGACTTATTTCCTCATCTCATGCTTTTCGCAGCACAACAGGAGTTTAATCAACGGGGAACAAAAACTATCGTAGGACATGAGAATTGTATCACTCATCACCAAGTTGGCTTTCCAGAAAAGATGCGTGACGTCGATGTTTTCATTACCGTCAAACATTCTAGAGTAGGTGAGGTACTGTGGGGTATACTTCATCAAATTGAGTCGATGAAGTTGGGTCAAACATATGCAATATATATTCGGTGTCTGCACGGAACTTCAGGCGGTTTGTCTACGACTCGAACAACGAACGAGTTCGAGTGTGTCATTGCACTAGATATCGTAGGTTTGATTAATGATCCAGATAGACCTGCCTTAGAGCAAGAGTTGATGGAGTATTTTAAAAAGCGAAAACTCGATGTGCGTATGCATTTAGGGAAAGAATTTACTCCCGGAATTAATTGCTATAGTCAGTTTTTACGTCAAGAAGATATTGATGAGTTTCAAGCTGCCTTAACGCGATGGTATAATGCCGATCCTCAACAAACAGAGCAATTTGATTTTCATCAATCGCCTTTTGTTACCCCCTTTCTCAATAAAATGCTTGCGCCTGCACCGGTGATGGAGCAAAAGAAAGTGCGCACTGTCAAAGAAGGACGCGAATTACTGGCGGTAGAACCCGAAGTGGGTGTTTCAACCTCTTCAACGCAGCCAGAACAAGCTCCTATTCATTATGATGATGCGACAAAACAAGATGTCCTGCAAAATCTAAAAGATTTGGTTAAACGTTATAATTCTGATGATGCAAATGCAAAAGTTTTATTAGCAAAAATACAAGAGCATCAACAAAGGCTGGAAATACCCTCTCCGGCATTCACGCAGTAATTTCTGCTGGACTATAAGTCCAGCATTTATTAATCGAAATCCAGACTTTGAATCCGTACTCTTTGCACTTTTTATGTTAAAATCGAACAATTTACTGCGATAATTACAAACGAATGACATATAGAATAGAGGATATTCGCACGGGTGTTTTTTCCCACAGTTCTGGGCATGAAACCGACAGGAATGCTCGTGATAAAGAAAACAAACGAATTATTTATAAAAAGAACAAATACGGTAACCCCTTATTCTCCAGATTAGAAGTAGCGTTTAGTCAATTAGCGCAGTTATTTCTCTCTCCGCTATTAACACCAGAACAGTATTTAGTGGTAGCGACAGATGATGGACAAGAGAAAATTACGGGTTTAGCAGTACAGCATTTATGCTATGTTATTCGTGCCCGTGAAAAAATTCGCGATCCACAAGGTCCGCTAACCTTTTTTCAAATTGTTGACCCAAATTCAAAGTCGCCTTGTGAATACCAAGCAGTTGCGATTGATGATGAAAATGAGGAAGACATCCCGATTTATTTTTTTGATCAATTACCGCAGGGATTTTTTACAAAATTACTTCGAGCGTCGAGTAGAAAAGAAGTGACCCTTGAAAGCAATTCGCTAGCTAGCGTCCTGGCTACCTCCTATACCACAGAGGAGGATGATTTACATAAGGGTAATTTTGGCTTTTATTTGGCTGAGGTTGGAGGAAAACCTCAGGTGGTTTTTTTCAAAATCGATCACGATTTGATGTTTGTTGACAACATTATGGGATTTGTCACCCGCCGCCCCTTTCATTTATTCCACGGGCCAAGTGCATTTGATATTAATGTTGAAGATATTTTACACTTTCCCGACTTAAAATATTCTGCGAATTCGTATTGGCCCACCAAATTTGGTTTTATTGCTAATCCTTGGGACAACAAGGAATATCATAATTTCACCGAAACAATGGCCTACAAACAGCTCAGTAAGAATAATGAGTTTCTTCATGCCTCATGGCGTGCCTTTTACAAGCACATGCTTATTTCTACAGCGTTAATAGAAGAGGCATTAGGAAAATCTTTGGACCGGAATAATGAGATTGATTCTGCCTACCTGAGTTTGGTTACCCATGCTGTTACCACCAGACTTGCGCAAATGCGCGCCGCTTTTTTTTCTATTCCGGCATTCCGTAATTTTGTCACGAATATGGATGAGGCGGATAACTTAAGTTTATTGGCAGAGATTGATGCAAATAATATGCAGGAGGTGCAGCTACGGCAGACGCGGTATCGCGAATTTTTTGCCTCAGTTCAGGAGGATGATACGCCTCTACATGTTGCGATTCGCTTAAACGAATATCGTGATGATGAAACTTTGCGTATGTATGCTCGTTATGTGAATTACAAAAATTTTGAGGGTAAAACCCCCTTAGATATTGCGCTTGAAACAAATAACCTGGACTGTGTCGTGCATTTATTGAAGCACGGTGCACAGATTACACCTAATGCTGCCGCACGCAACATACAGCAGTTATGTCAAGGCTATACTCTGCATAATCCTTTTAAACAGGAAATCAGGGCTTCACAAAATTACGATACCTTTAAAAAAATGTTACAGGGAATCGGTCATGCACATCAATTCTCCTTAAAAAGAAAAAAAATGTTGGCAGCAGACTGTATTCGTCATTGGTTCGAACTCCGCTATGCACAAGCGGAGTCCGAACAGGAGCTGACGCAACTTTCTGAAGATTTATACCGCCTGAAAAGAGAAATCGCGGGCAATATGCAGGAATGTACTGAAGAGGCGCATGCACCTCTAAAATATCTGCGCCAACTTCGCTCACGCTTGTGGATTGTACGTCAAATTCGGGGTCTTTATGGCACCAGTAGCACTCAACGCGAAATCGAACAGTTTATCGATCGCATGAGTCGTGACTTGCAGGAAAAACGTGCTTTTGCAGGGGATGCAGAATTTATAAACCCATGTTGCTGTTAGATTTTTATCCCTAATGTGTTTGCATTTCACCGAGCCTAAAGGGGTAGTCGTGACGGCATCGTGCGTAAGCTGGGCCAATTTTTGTAGGATTGTTATAAAAAGCATAGTGGGTCGCATTGTAATTACAGCAAGGTATGGAACTGAGGAAGCATCCCCGCTTACCATTCCAAACATAACCTCTTGGAGTTATTTCCAGGGTGCGGCCATCGTAACAGATGTATCGGGGTTGTGAGGCAGTATTTCCCACAATACACCCTTGAGCATAGACCCAATTACAGACAAAAAGCAGACTGCACCAAAATAGTTTCATGTTTCCCAACTTAATCTTGCTATACTCAGTATTAATATAATTAGCACGAACATTGCTTAATGCAAACAGTTAATTAAGGTTTTGTTAATATTTTAAGAGTAAAATAGAAAAATGATTTTTCCGGGAGCATGTGCATGGCCAAGAACCAAGAATTTCTAGAGTTAATTGAAGAACTTCAGTCGCTGAAGTTGGATACAAATCGTTGCGCTGAAGCCCTAGACGCACTGATCATAATTGAAGATAACAAACATGAAAAGCTTGTGGAAGCGGTCAATAAGCACCGTGCTTTCTGGAATCAAGCGTATCGTGTGAAGCACCCTGAGCAGGATCTTTTTCCTCAAGAGCTTGATGCGGCAAATAATGACTTTTTGGCTCCCGATCCAGCCCAGCCGGATTATCATGCCATCCAACAAGCCGCAATAACCCAGCGTGCGAAATTTGCTATTGCAACTAAGCGTGACGAGGTAGTGCTTCTCAAAATACTGAATAATAATAAAGATGAATGTCGTGATTATTTAGGGCGAGTAGTTGTTGGTATTTTAGAAGATCACCCTAAGTGGCAAGATTCTGAAATTCCTGATAGAGAACAACCTATACAAGCGGAAGATGATGAACCTATTATAGTTAATGAATCAGAGGATACACTTCCGGATGCCACAATTGAAATTTTACAAAAGTATGCTGCGGCACGATTTGCTATTTCTTATCTTGAGCGCCTTAATCGATTACCCAATGCGGGGATTGAATTTGCTAGCAATCAGGATTTCAAAGAATTCCTACAACCCGCGGATTTACCTCAGGACCAGAGAATACCTGAAGAAAAATTAAATTTTTTGGATAAAAATCTTTTTTTAAATGAATTAAAATTTTATCGCGAAAAAAGCGCTGCTCTTTTAGAAACACTTTACCACGAGTTAGAGCAATTAGATTTTGCTCAAGTAGATCAAACTACACTCGCGAATAAAAAGACATTGATAACAACAGCTCCTCATGATGTTTATGAACTGATTGAAGATAATCAGTATAAATATGCAGAGCTATCGCTTGAAGATGTAAAAAAATTACAATTGGCTGTGGGCAAGAAGTATTTGATGCACACGTTAAACGCTTTAGAGGCTAATGCCGCGCTGGGATATCTAAATCAAACAGCAGCACAATTACAAGGGAGCCTTAAAAGTCTCCCCCAACTTCAGGGCCATAATTACATCGATACCTTGGTTGCAAACCAGGAAGACCTTAAGGCAATAAAAAAATCATTGGCTCATGTTTGCAAGGATAAGCTCAAGGCAGATTTTAAAACAGGGATTCAAGCTAAGGACTTGAATAAATTAGATGCTGCAGCAACTCCTGAGAATTTTTATACTCTGCTTTTTCAAAAACTTCCGCATCTGGAGGCGATGAAACCCTACATTATCGATGATTTAGACCTCTTTAACGCTTTAAAAAATGACATTACCGCGCTCCAAATTCCTGATCTTTTAAAGAAAGTTGGTATCAAGGCGAACGGGGCCCCTGCTTTTACTGAACTGCTTCTTGGTCTATCCCAAGCAGATCGTCAAGCGCTGGTGAATCGATTAAATACGTCTGCCATAGTGCGTTTTTCATTAACTACCAATACTAATGAGGATGCTTTAAAGCATTTCTTGGGTGATGCGGTAGTTTCCGAAAACGCAGTAAAGAAATTGGTTGCAGAAAATCAACAGCGCGCACGAATTAATAGTATTACAAATGCAGAAATTGCGCAGATTCTTTTGAATATGTCCTTATGGAGCTTTGGAAATCCTGCCCGTGAAATTACCCAAGATCAGATTGATGGTATTAATCAGGCAATCAAAGCACGTCAAGCGAATGATGACGATTCCTATCGGGCATTGATTACCAAAATTGAAGAGATATTGGTATTACCCCCTGATTTAGCCGAGCAATTAGGCAAAAATTTTGGTATTACGCCCAATCAACCGATAACTGATGACATTAAACGTAAAATTGATGCAGAGCAGCAGAGGAATAGTGTACTCAATAGCTATGTGATTCGGCAGCATGAGCCTATAAGCCAAAATTTAGTTAATTTTATGCTATCCGTAAGAAAAATGGATAATGGCCTGGTCCATGCTATTAACACAATGCCTCAACTTGAGCAGTCTCTTAAAAGTATTGCTCATTTACTCTTAACATCAGAAGATGTTCATACCTTTTCTCAGCGTATGACCCCATCCCAAACCGAAGGTGCTTTTTTCAATTTTTTAAAAAAATTAACTCCCGAGCGTTTTCATCAGCTACAACAAGAACTACAAAAACTTAGGCTGGATCCAAACAGCGCGGATCAAAGCGCCCTGAAAGGGGAGTTGGCACGTATTAATCGCCAGATACAAAATGTTAAAAAGCAAGAGCAGAATCTATATCGGCAATTAACAAAGCTTGAACCCCTAAACCAGGTGATGCGAATCGATGTATACAATCCTGGATTTCAGCTTAGATTAAATAAGCACCAAGCTGAAAATCGTGAGATGGCTCAAGCGTGTCGGGTAGCGGTAGAGCAATTAAGCCACTATCATAAGGTATTAACGCAATATCAAGAAAATCTTGTTGGCAATTGGGCGAACACTGAACATGAAGACGACATTGAACAATTAAACAGTGAACTAACTACGGAGCTTGAGAATATCACGCAAGCTTTGAAGAAGTATCAAATCATTGAACAGAAAATAGCTCAAATTTCAACCTGGATGACAGAAAGCAGTACTTCAACTAAAGTTTATGGTTATGATGGCGAACACGTGAACTCCTACCTTGCGACTCGCGAGGAGTTAGTGGAGAAAGCGGTTGCGCCGAAAGCGGCCCAAGGTTTACAGGTACAAGTGGATGAAAACGAACAAGTTGCTGAGGATGCGGCATTGTTTAAACCACTACCGCTACCTGATGCAAATAAAGTGCGGGTCTTTGATGTAGTCCACACATACACTCAAAATAATAATCAGGTGCAAGTTGAGGGGCGATTTATTTACGAATTGAAATCTGAAGATAATCGACGGGTCGAAGCGGCAAAGCATAATACGCAAAAAACTTTTGATAATGGTTATTATGAAGTGTTGAAATTTCCTGAAGCAGCAGCAAAAGACGCGAGTGAGCTAGAAAAAGCAGAAAAAGAAACAGCACGGATGAAGTTTGGGTTAACATTGGCAATTCAAGCCTTAGCTGGAAAAAGCGTCTTACCCAGCAGAGATTATCCCATCAGGATACATCATGGTAAACGTGAGGAGCTCGTATACGTATTGGCGGCCTTTAAAGCATTAGGTAAAAGTTTACCTAAAAATCTGCGTTTTGGTAATGAGTCCATTCAGGTTTCATCCAAAGACGCACTGAGCGAACAGTTTAAGGAAGCCACAGCAGCAGCACAGAAGAAGTTTCTCAAAGATCCCTTTAAAGCCATGATCCAGTCTTGCACCGAGCAGATGCAAGCTCGCCATGCTCCGGAGCAACATAAAAAAGTTAGTCAGGCATCCAGTGAAGGTGTAAAATTCTATAAAAGCCATATGAAGAAATATAAAGAGGAAGCAGAGAAAAGACAAAGTATTGAAGGACCTACTGAGATCCCAATTCAAGCTAAGCGATAATAATAAGGGGAAGCTAATTGCGCATAAATGATTTGGCTATTGGTGTATTTGATTCAGGGATGGGTGGACTCACAGTCTTACGTCAATTACGTGATTGTTTACCCCAAGAATCATTTATTTATTTGGGGGATACCGCACGTCTTCCTTACGGAACCAAAAGTCCCGACACCGTAAAGCAATATGCTTTGCAAATGGCAAAAATTTTGGTTGAGCGCCGCATTAAGGCATTAGTTATTGCGTGCAATACGGCGACCACTGCGGCTCTACCTTTTTTACAAAGTATGTTGCCTGATTTACCGGTCTTAGGTGTGGTTGTTCCTGGGGCTCAAGCCGCTGTTGCGGCTACGCGTAATCAGCGTGTATTGGTATTAGCAACGGAGACCACCATTGCTGCGGGTGCTTATCAAAACTTGATTAAGGCACAATGCCCAAAGGCAGTAGTGAATACGCAAGCGTGTAGCGTACTCGTTGCTTTAGCAGAGGAAGGGATGACTGATAATCCTGTAGCACTAGAAGCTTTAAAGCATTATCTTGGCAATTTTACTACGGAAGATACCATTCTTTTGGGATGTACTCACTTTCCAGTGTTTAAGAAGGCATTGGAGCATTTAGTCCCAGAGGGCGTTCAGGTGGTTGATTCGGCCCAAGCGACTGCTCAGGCTTTGAAAGAGCTACTGCGGCAAAACGAGCTAATAACGATGTCGGAAGGGGTAGGAACAATTCATTATTTAGTCACCGATTCCATTAATCGTTTTCAGCGAGTAGGCGCCATATTTCTTGGGACTTCGTTAAACGCAGAAGCGATTGAACTGGTTGATGCGTGCTGATGGCTCCCAATCGGTTAGGCATCTAAATTAATTGAGTCTATTCTCCTCGCGGGGGGCGGCTCATTAATTTTTGTACCGCATCATGTGCGGTAATTTCCTGGCTAAGCAGCGCATAAATTTGTTCGCATATGGGTATTTCTACAGCAAATTTTTTTGCGAGCTGCGTTACTTGTGCTGCATTATATTTTCCCTCAACGACTTGTCCTATTTGCTTTTCAGCTGCAACCAGGTCAATACCTTGTCCGAGTAATAAGCCAAACCGACGATTTCGGGATTGGTCATCCGTACAGGTTAGTACTAAATCACCAACTCCTGCTAATCCCGTAAACGTCTCAGCTTGCGCACCCATGCATAATCCCAAACGCGTCATTTCCGCCAATCCGCGGGTAATGATTGCTGCTTTGGCATTAGCACCAAAGCCTAAGCCATCGCTGACACCACATCCGATAGCCAGCACATTTTTAACTGCCCCACATACTTGCACTCCCAATAAATCCTCACTTATATAAACGCGGATGTTACTGTGGTGAAGAATAGATTGGATCTGCTTTTGGTAGTTTATATTATTACTGGCTAATGTTAATGCTGTAGGTAAAAAGCGTGCAACTTCACGTGCAAAAGATGGGCCAGTGATCATTGCTACGGGAAAGTCGTTGCCAAAGCGAGCAGCGACAATATTGCTTAATAACTGATTTGTATGGGGATCAATTCCTTTAGTGAGCCAGGCAAGTCCCGCAGGCTTGATTTCAATTTTTTCGAGTAGTTCTGAAAAAGCGTGCGAGGGCACGGCGATAATGACAAGATGGGCTTCTTGTAAACAAACATCCAAGTTCGCTTCAGGCAGCAAGGTTTCGGGGAAAATAACATCGGGTAAATATCGGGAGTTCATCCGAGAGCTTGCCATATGCGCTACATGGTGCGGATGGTGTCCCCAAAGTAGAACCCGATGACCACTTTGCGCGATATGCACTGCAACTGCGGTGCCCCAGGAGCCGGCACCGAGAATAGCGATCGTCTTACGTTCCATATTAGTGAGCAGTAGTTTCAGCAGTGTTGGTGTTTTTCTGCTTCTCAGCCATCTGTTGCATATATAAGGCATCAAAGTTAATCGGTGCTAACACTAATTGAGGGAAGCTACCATGTATTACCTGAGTAGTAATTGCTTCACGCGCATAAGGGAATAGAATGTTCGGGCAGAAGCTATTTAAGAGATGATCAAGCTGATCTTTAGGAGCTCCCTGGATTGTAAAAATTCCCGCTTGTTTTACTTCTACTAAAAACGCCACACTTTGCTGATTGCTTACGGTCGCCGTAACTGCAAGCACAACTTCATAAACACCAGTTTCAAGTTCAGTGGTGGTTGTATTTAAATCTAAATTAAGCTCTGGCTCCCATTTTTGTTGAAACACTGCAGGTGTATTTGGGGCTTCGTAGGAAAGATCTTTTACGTAGATACGTTGAATCATAAATTGAGTTTCATTATTTAGTGCAGGATTTGCTTGTTCTGTCATTTTTCTATCCTATTTTAACAGTTCATCTAATTTACCCTGAGCCTCCAGGGCATACAAGTCATCACAACCGCCGACATGATGGTTGTTAATGAATATCTGTGGTACGGTGTTACGTCCACTTTTACTGATCATTTCTGCTTTCAGTTCCGGTTGGAGGTCAATTCTTATTTCGGTGAAAGCTACTTGTTTATTTTGCAAAAGTTGCTTTGCGCGGACACAGTAGGGACAATAGCCGGTACTATACATAATTACTTCAGGTACCATATTATTTTCCTTTTACCAGAGGCAAATCTGCGCTTACCCAAGCATTAAGACCACCACTTAATACGACTGGATCAAATCCTTGCTCGCGTATTTTATTCGCTAACGTGGATGCTTGTAACCCACGATCACAAACAAGCACTAGAGGTTTATCTTTATATTTGTCCATTTTCTGTTGTGCAAAATCATCGGCTTTTGCATTAATGGAGTTGAGTATGTGACTCTTTTTGTAGAGTTCTTTGTCGCGTAAATCAATAATAATTACTTCATTATTATTCATTAAATCGACCACAGCCTGGGGCGAGAGCTCCTTAGCTTTCTTTTTCTTCATGAGTAATTCATTAATAAAAACCAAGGTGAGAATGACGATAAACAGCAGCCACAGCTGCCAATGATTGATTATAAACTGGCTTAGGTGTTCCATTTTGAACTCAAAATAACAAATAATAAGAGCGAATTATCCTTATAAAGACCAGTTAACGCAAGTCACTCTAAGGATTATCCGATAAATTTTATAATCAATATTCTCGAGTTCTTTGTAATAAGACATAGACGGCCCCCTTGCCACCATCCTTTGGTTGAGCGCTATGAAACGCTAATACTTCGCCAAATTGTGGAAGCCAACGATTAACTAAATTTTTAATTACCGGGGGTGTACCTTCGCGTCCCCCTATACCATGTATAACCAGGATGTAGCGAGGCTGCTGCTTAACTCGTTGTTCGATGAAATTACACAACCGCTCTCGGGCTTCATCGCTGTTACAGCCATGCAAATCCAATTTTGCCTCCCAAGGTTGTAGACCGCGTATTAACCTTTTAAATTGTTTATCAAGAACTTGCGGGCGCTTGAAAGAAAGTATGGCTTCTGATGGTACAGGATCATAGACTGTGTCAGAAAGAAAGTAAGTTTTAGAGGAGGGGATGAGTACCTGTTTTCTTCTCGGAGGCAGAGGTTTAGATGGCGAGGTCGATTGATATTTCTCTCCTTGGGGCAGGGGTGTAACTCCTCTCATATGTTCGTTAAATGCGGCTTTATCCTCATCGGATAGAAAATCGTCAGACATGGCGTATCAATCACTCGGTTTATTACAAGTATAACGTACCCATAGCCAAGGTTAAACATAGATTTTCTTCACCCTAAAGTATACATGAGGTACAATCAATGTCATTGAACGATGCCTTGCATCTTGCCAACATGGAGTCCACATGATTAACCACATACTGAAAGAAACCGAGGAATTAGGTACGACTCTGGATTTCTTGCGTTTCAGTCTTTCTGCGGCGATAGAAGCGAATTTATATTACGGACATGGAACAGATAATGCCTGGGATGACATGCGTTCATTGATTCTTCGAAGTCTATCCTTACCTTATGATATCGATGAGCAGTTATTGCATGGACGGTTAACGACGACAGAAAAAAAATATTTATGCCAACAATTAGAAAAAAGAATTAATCAACGAGTTCCTGTCCCGTATCTAATCAAAGAAGCCTACTTTTGTGATTTACCTTTTTATGTTGATGAACGAGTGCTTATCCCGCGCTCACCCATCGCTGAATTAATTAAAAATCACTTTTCTCCCTGGGTTGAAGAGAATGGGGTCAATCATATACTTGATTTATGTACCGGTAGTGGTTGTATTGCCATCGCATGCTGTTATGCTTTCCCTGATGCCTTGGTAGATGCAGTAGACATTTCGAGTGAGGCGTTGGCAGTAGCTGAAATTAATCGCGAAAAACTGGGGGTGGAAGATCAATTACACCTCATTGAATCGGACTGTTTTACTCAAGTTCCGGAAAAACAGTATGACATTATCGTCAGTAATCCACCGTATGTAAGTAAAGAAGAAATGCAAAGTCTGCCCGATGAGTTTCGCCATGAGCCGGTCCTAGCATTAGAAACTGCTCAAAACGGGTTGGCTATAGTAGAAGTGATTTTACCTCAGGCGCATCGTTACCTAAGCGAACAAGGAATTCTCGTTATTGAGGTGGGTAACAGTGAAGAGGCACTCTGTGCTGCTTATCCAAACGTGCCTTTTATGTGGCTGGAGTTTGGTGACGGAGGACAAGGGGTGTTTGTGTTAACGCGTCAGCAACTGGATGAATATTTTAATGTCGGGTAACACTTTCGGGACACTATTTCGTTTGACTAGCTTTGGAGAAAGCCACGGTCCAGCCTTAGGATGCATCGTTGATGGTTGTCCTCCGGGTTTTATGTTGAGTGCTGCAGATATACAATCTTTTTTAAATAAGCGCAAACCCGGTCAGTCACGATATACTACGCAAAGAAGGGAATTAGATGAGGTTCAGATTTTATCGGGTGTCTTTGAGGGGAGAACTACGGGTACCCCAATTGCATTGCTCATAGAAAATACGGATCAGCGTTCTCGAGATTATGCGGAAATAAAGGATTTATTTCGCCCAGGTCATGCAGATTTTACTTACCATCACAAATATGGCCATCGCGATTATCGCGGAGGTGGGCGTTCTTCGGCCCGTGAAACCGCAGCGCGCGTAGCTGCGGCCGTAGATCACCGCCTGGCGGGGGCGCGAAGTGGTGGTCGAGACCGGCAACGGCCGGGCGGACTTGTTCCGCGACGAGGCCGTCGTGGCCTTCCGCCGCGGGCGAGACGGCTGCGCCGAACTCGGGGCGCGGCACTGGAAAGGCGAGCCGCTGATGCTGTGCGCCGCGCCCGACTACCTGGCGCCGCCCCCGGCCATCGAGAACCTGCAGGACTTTTCACGG
>Ga0066256_1002488_pt1 | contig 20245 bp, 11 predicted proteins | sample ThiBio_1000_biof_FD_87107 | JGI IMG/M metagenome (GOLD analysis project Ga0066256, IMG submission 87107) | Wastewater bioreactor microbial communities from Cape Town, South Africa - Thiocy_expt_1000_biof (version 2) | ecosystem: Engineered > Bioreactor > Thiocyanate-remediating >... | reverse complement strand
CGCCGTGCACGTGGCGGGCATGCCCGGCCCGCTGTACAACCCGCTGTTCATCTACGGCGGCGTGGGCCTGGGCAAGCCCCACCTGGTGCACGCTGTGGGCAACCGCCTGCTGCAGGACAAGCCCGACGCCAAAGTTCTCTACATCCATGCCGAGCAGTTCGTGTCGGATGTGGTTAAGGCCTACCAGCGCCGGACCTTCGACGAGTTCAAGGAGCGCTATCACTCGCTCGACCTGCTGCTGATCGACGATGTGCAGTTCTTCGCCAACAAGGACCGCACGCAGGAAGAATTCTTCAACGCCTTCGAAGCCCTGCTGGCCAAGAAGTCGCACATCGTGATGACGTCGGACACCTACCCCAAGGGCCTTGCCAACATCCACGAGCGGCTGGTGTCGCGCTTCGACTCGGGCCTGACGGTGGCCATTGAGCCGCCCGAACTCGAAATGCGCGTGGCCATCCTGATCAACAAGGCCCGCGTCGAAGGCACCGAAATGCCCGAGGAAGTCGCCTTCTTCGTGGCCAAGAACGTGCGCTCCAACGTGCGCGAGCTCGAAGGCGCGCTGCGCAAGATCCTGGCGTACTCGCGTTTCAACCAGAAAGAGATTTCGATCCAGCTCGCCCGCGAGGCGCTGCGTGATCTGCTGTCCATCCAGAACCGGCAGATTTCTGTGGAAAACATTCAGAAGACGGTGGCCGACTACTACAAGATCAAGGTCGCCGACATGTACAGCAAGAAGCGCCCGGCCAGTATTGCCCGCCCCCGCCAGATTGCGATGTACCTGGCCAAGGAGCTGACGCAAAAGAGCCTTCCCGAGATCGGAGAATTGTTTGGCGGGCGCGACCACACCACGGTTTTGCATGCTGTGCGCAAGATTGCGGGCGAACGCCAGCAGCTGACCGAGTTGAACCAGCAGCTGCACGTGCTGGAGCAGACGCTCAAAGGGTAGCGCCAAGGGTAGATAACCAGCGGGAAACGCCCGTCGGGCAGCCCCACGAAGAAGCGACCCCGTTAAGGGGCAAAATGGCGGGTTATAGATAGCAGGGGGAGGCATGACCTGTGCCGCTGTCCACGCACCGTCCCAAAACCACAAGAGGTTGATGACATGATCGTCCTGAAGGCAACACAAGACAAGGTTCTCGCGGTTCTGCAGTCCGTGGCTGGCATCGTGGAGCGCCGCCACACGCTGCCCATCCTGGCCAATGTGCTGATCCGCAAGACGGGCAATGCCCTGCAGCTGACGACCAGCGACCTCGAAATCCAGATCCGCACCACGGCCGAACTGGGTGGCGACACCGGCGACTTCACCACCACCGTGGGGGCGCGCAAGCTCATCGACATCCTGCGCACCATGCCCGGTGACCAGACGGTCAGCCTCGAATCGGCCCAGTCCAAGCTCATCCTCAAGGGCGGCAAGAGCCGCTTCACGCTGCAAAGCCTGCCGGCCGAAGACTTCCCGCTGGTGCAGGAATCCGCCGCCTTTGGCCCCGTGTTCGCCGTGCCCCAAAAGACGCTGAAGGACCTGCTCGGCCAGGTGTCGTTCGCCATGGCGGTGCAGGACATCCGCTACTACCTCAACGGCATCCTGTTCGTGGCCGAGGGCAAGACCCTGAGCCTGGTCGCCACCGACGGCCACCGCCTGGCCTTTGCCAGCGCCACGCTGGACGTTGAAGTGCCCAAGCAGGAAGTCATCCTGCCGCGCAAGACCGTGATCGAGCTGCAGCGCCTGTTGTCTGATGCGGGTGGCGAGAACCAGCCCCACATCGAGATGCAGTTCGCCAACAACCAGGCCAAGTTCACCTTTGGCGGCATGGAGTTCGTGACCAAGCTGGTCGAGGGCAAGTTCCCCGACTACAACCGCGTGATCCCCAAGAACCACAAGAACAGCGTCACCCTGGGCCGCGCCCCGCTGCTGGCCAGCCTGCAGCGCACGGCCATTATGACCAGCGACAAGTTCAAGGGCGTGCGCCTGAACCTGGAGCCAGGCACCCTGCGCGTGGCGTCCAACAACGCCGAGCAGGAAGAAGCCGTGGACGAGCTCGATATCGACTACGGTGGCGACACCATCGAGATCGGCTTCAACGTGACCTACCTCATCGACGCCCTGGCCAACATGGGCCAGGACATGGTGAAGGTGGAGCTTTCGGATGGCAACAGCTCTGCGCTGCTGACCATCCCCGACAACGACAGCTTCAAGTACGTCGTGATGCCCATGCGCATCTGAGGCGGCGTGACACCCGCCCCGCTTCACAGTTGCATCGTCACACCGCAACCGCTACTGTATTGATAGCTGCAAGCGCATATTCAATATGCGCTTGCGCCCAATTTGACCATTGAACTTATTGGAAACCCCGGTTTCCACGGATCCCAAGGCCCACCATGACCGTTGACAACAACATTCCCTCCGAGCCCGAATCCTCCGGCGTCTCCGGCCATGTGGAGCCCACCGTCAACAAGATCGACACCAACCAGGCCGGCGCCAGCGAAAGCTACGGCGAAGGCGCCATCACCATCCTCGAAGGCCTGGAGGCCGTGCGCAAGCGCCCTGGCATGTACATCGGCGACACCAGCGACGGCACCGGCCTGCACCACCTCGTGTTCGAGGTGGTCGACAACTCCATCGACGAAGCCCTGGCCGGCCACTGCGACGACATCGTCGTCACCATCCACACCGACAACTCCATCAGCGTGACCGACAACGGCCGTGGCATTCCCACCGGCGTGAAGATGGACGACAAGCACGAGCCCAAACGCTCGGCGGCAGAAATTGCCCTGACCGAACTGCACGCGGGCGGCAAGTTCAACCAGAACAGCTACAAGGTGTCGGGCGGCCTGCACGGCGTGGGCGTGAGCTGCGTGAACGCACTGTCCAAATGGCTGCGCCTGACCGTGCGCCGCGAAGGCAAGGTGCACCAGATCGAATTTGCGCGCGGCTTTGTGCAAGACCGCTTGCTGGCCACCGTGGACGGCTTTGAAGTCAGCCCCATGAAGGTGACCGGCGAGACCGAAAAGCGCGGCACCGAAGTGCACTTTTTGCCCGACACCGAGATCTTCAAAGAGAACAACGACTTCCACTACGAGATCCTGGCCAAGCGCCTGCGCGAACTCTCGTTTTTGAACAACGGCGTGCGCATTCGCCTGAAGGACGAGCGCAGCGGCAAGGAAGACGACTTCTCGGGCGCCGGTGGCGTGCGCGGCTTTGTCGAATTCATCAACAAGGGCAAGACTGTTCTGCACCCCACCTCGTTCTACGCCGCAGGCGAGCGCCCGGCAGAGAGCTACGGCGGCATCCCCGGCACGCACATCGGCGTCGAGGTGGCCATGCAGTGGAACAGCGCCTACACCGAGCAGGTACTGTGCTTCACCAACAACATCCCCCAGCGTGACGGCGGTACCCACCTGACCGGCCTGCGCGCCGCGATGACCCGCGTCATCAACAAGTACATCGAAGAAAACGAGCTGGCCAAGAAGGCCAAGGTCGAAGTCACCGGCGATGACATGCGCGAAGGCCTATGCTGCGTGCTCAGCGTGAAAGTGCCCGAGCCCAAGTTCAGCAGCCAGACCAAAGACAAGCTGGTGTCGAGCGAAGTTCGCGCCCCGGTGGAAGACATCGTGGGCAAGCTGCTGACGGACTACCTGCAAGAAAAGCCCAACGACGCCAAGATCATCTGCGGCAAGATTGTCGAGGCCGCCAAGGCCCGGGAAGCCGCCCGCAAGGCCCGCGAAATGACCCGCCGCAAGGGCGTGCTCGACGGCATGGGCCTGCCCGGCAAGCTGGCCGACTGCCAGGAAAAAGACCCCGCCCTGTGCGAGATCTACATCGTCGAGGGCGACTCCGCCGGCGGCTCTGCCAAGCAGGGCCGCGACCGCAAGTTCCAGGCCATCCTGCCCCTGCGCGGCAAGATCCTGAACGTGGAAAAAGCCCGCTACGAAAAGCTGCTGACCAGCAACGAAATCCTCACGCTGATCACCGCCCTGGGCACCGGCATCGGCAAGGCCGGTGGCACGACGGGCGGCGACGACTTTGATGTGGCCAAGCTGCGCTACCACCGCATCATCATCATGACCGACGCCGACGTGGACGGCGCCCACATCCGCACCCTGCTGCTCACCTTCTTCTACCGCCAGATGCCCGAGCTGGTCGAGCGCGGCCACATCTACATCGCGCAGCCACCGCTGTACAAGGTCAAGGCGGGCAAGGAAGAGCTGTACCTGAAGGACGCCCCCGCACTCGACGGCTTCTTGCTGCGCATTGCGCTGAACCACGCCAGCGTGACCACCGGCGGCGCCAACCCACAAACCCTGACCGGCGACACCCTGGCCGAACTGGCGCGCAAGCACCAGATCGCTGAAAGCGTCATCGCCCGCCTGGGCAACTTCATGGACGCCGAAGCCCTGCGCGCGATTGCCGACGGCGTGAGCCTCAAGCTCGACACCGTGGCCGATGCCGAAGCCAGCGCCGTGGCCTTGCAAGCCAAGCTGCGCGAACTGAACACCACCGGCGCGCCCACCGAAGTGGCCGGTGAATTCGACGCCCGCACCGACAAGCCCCTGCTGCGCATCAGCCGCCGCCACCACGGCAACATCAAGAGCAGCGTCATCACGCAAGACTTTGTGCACGGCGCCGACTACGCCGCCCTGGCCGAAGCCGCCGAAACCTTCCGCGGCCTGCTGGCCGAAGGCGCCAAGGCGATGCGCGGCGAAGGCGACAAGCAGAAGGAAGAAAAGGTCAGCGACTTCCGCCAGGCCATGAAGTGGCTGATTGCCGAAGCCGAACGCACCACCAGCCGCCAGCGCTACAAGGGCCTGGGCGAGATGAACCCCGAGCAGCTGTGGGAAACCACCATGGACCCCAACGTGCGCCGCCTGCTGCGCGTGCAGATCGATGATGCGATCGAGGCCGACCGCGTGTTCACAATGCTGATGGGCGATGAAGTCGAGCCACGCCGGGATTTCATCGAAACCAACGCTTTGCGGGCGGGCAATATCGACGTCTGATCGTGTAGGTTCTCATTGATCTTGCAAATATTCTCACTATTTGCAAATCTCGCTGCATGTCCTCTCAAACAGAGAAAGTGCAAACTTTGCCAAGTTAGTGCAACAGTGCAGTTAGAGAAAATGGAAAAGGCGCTCATCTGAAGCGCCTTTTTTGTCGCGGGGGCAGTCGTAACACTTAGATCAATAGCTTCTTGATTTTTGAAGTTGCGCGAGCAATGGTGGGCAGCTTGAGGTTGTTTGGGTTCATTCGTGAGGCGGTCTGGACGCCTGCTTCGAATAGGTCCGGTCATTCGGCTGGCTGCACCAGGTAACCCTGAGCCAACGACGCCGACCTGGTCATCGGCTTTTGCTCTCGGGCAGGTTACAAGTGAGCGCAGTGCCGCCCCCCCTTTGACTAGACATCGATGGCGTTGGTCTTCCAGACGTCCTGCGCCAACGCAGGTGTTCAGGGCGCAAACGCTATGGGGTTTTGGGCAGCGGCTTGACGGCCAAGGTCCGCAGGCAAGTGGGGCTGGTGTGCCATCGTATGTGGTTGTGGCCCGGGGGCAGCAGCGGTGGCGTGCCTTTCGCCTGGCGCGGCATGCGTTCTGAAGCGCCGTTCGCAACACCGGGCGCGCGCCGATCCCGCCGACAGACCCAAGCGCATCGACATCCAAGACAAGTGGTGGTTCAGGGGCCTGTTCATGATGGAGGTGGCGCCCGAATGGCTTGCCCGCGCATCCAACTTTGCACGATGGTCATCGCAAGCCCGCAGTGCCGACAGACAAAGACTGGTGGCGCTGCGCTGGACGGCACTTCGGCTTGCTCATCGCTACTGGGTGTGACGGCTTGCGTTGGGGCGTCGCCCAACAACTGGCGCGCCAGCGCAAGGCATTCCCTGCGGTTGCCATTGGCCAGCAAGCCATAGTGGCGAATACGATGGAAACCACCAGGCAGCACATGCAGCAGGAATCGGCGCATGAACTCCTGAGGCGTCAGCGTCATGGTCTTGTGGCGCGTGCTCCCCTTGGCCCGGTAGTCCTTCCACCTAAAACTCACCCCGCTCTCATCCATCGCAACGAGTCGGCTATTGGAGATAGCCACCCGGTGCGTATAGCGCGACAGATAGGCCAGCACCGCCTGGGGGTCGGCAAACGGCCGCTTGGCATAGACCACCCACTCGCATTGGCGCATCGGGGCCAACCAGTGGTTGAAGAAGGCACCATCCGCCAGCGCCGCCAGTTCGCCGAAGAACCTCAGCCGCCCCGCCTGGTGCAGGCGCAACAGCTCTTCGATGAAGCGCCGTCGCATCAACCTGGACAGCACGCGCACCGGCAGAAAGAAGCCCGATCGGCAAGCCACCCAGGACTTGCCGTCAGGAGCCAGTCCACCGCCTGGCACGATGCCATGTACATGCGGGTGATGCGTCAGTGCAGAACCCCAGGTATGCAGCACCAGCGTGGCACCGATGCGTGCACCCAAATGCTTGCGGTCAGCAGCGATGGTCTGCAGCACCTCGGCGGCGACATCAAACAACAACCCATAGAGTTCTACCTTGTTCTGGTACGCCAGATCTGCAATGGGCGCGGGCAGCGTGAAGACCACGTGGTAATACTCCACGGGCAGCAGATCAGCCTGGCGGGCATCGAGCCAGCGCTTGGCTGCAGCGCTTTGGCACTTGGGGCAGTGTCGGTTGCGGCAGGAGTTGTAGGAGACCAGCTCGGTGGCGCAGCTATCGCAGCGCAACACATGTCCCCCCAGTGCCGCTGTGCGGCACTGCTCAATGGCCGACATGACCTTGAGCTGAGACAGGCTCAAGTGACCGCGCTGGCTGTCACGCCAGGCGGCACCATGCTTGAGGAAGATGTCGGCGACCTCCAGAGTGGGCCGCTGCACGCGCGCACCTTCAGGCGGCAGGCATGGGCTCCAAGGGGCCGATCACCTCGCGCAGCAGGTCAGTCGCCACGTGGGCGTAGATCGATGTGGTCTCCAGCTTCTTGTGCCCCAGCAGCACCTGAATCACGCGGATATCGACCTTGCGCTCCAGCAGATGCGTGGCAAAGCTGTGGCGCAGGGTGTGGGTAGTGACCCGCTTGTTGATACCAGCGGCATCGGCTGCCGCATGAACGGCGCGGTTGAGCTGGCGAATCGAGAGAGGCTCCAAGGGCGTCATGCCTGGGAACAGCCAGCCGCCAGGCAGCATCTTGCCCTGGGCATGGGCCAGGTGCCACCAGGTGCGCAGGCGCCGCAGCAGGACAGGGCTGAGCATGGCGTAGCGGTCCTTGGCACCCTTGCCTTGCTCCACGCGCAGCGTCATGCGCTGGCTGTCGACATCGGTGACCCTCAGGCTGACGACCTCGCTGGCGCGAAGACCTGCGCCATAGGCAACCGATAGAGCCACTTGGTGCTTGATGTTGTGGGCCGCAGCCAGAAGGCGTGAGACTTCTTCGCAGCTCAGGACCACAGGCAAGGTGCGAGGTAGCTTCACGGGCTGCATCTTGGCCATCAGCTCGATGCGTCCCAGCGTGATGTCGAAGAAGAACTTCAGTCCGGTGAGCGTGGCGTTGAGCGTCATGGGGGACGAGCCCGTGTCCACCAGATGGAGCTGGAAATTGCGCAGATCTTCCTCTGTGGCCGCTTGGGGCGAGCGCTTGAGGTAATCGGCCAGCTTGCGCACGGCACGGATGTAGGCTTCTTGAGTGCGAGGCTCCAGCTTGCGCATCCGCATGTCCTCAAGCATGCGTTGGCGCAGTGGAGAGATGGAGGGGGTCGAAGGGGAAGGGATCATGATCGTGCTCCTGTCGAAGAACGAGGCCGATTGCCTCGCTCGCCAACATAGACAGGGGCGCGATGTGTACTTACTGTCAGGGCCTTCGCGGCGGGCTACCGCGCGAGCGGTTTAGTCCTCCGGCCAGAAGCGGCCGGTCACCTCAAATGAAAGCGGACGCTCAGCAGCGACGTTAGCCGCACCCGGTTGCGTAGCCCGTACTGCACTCACAAGCGAAGCTTGGCCGCATCCAGGCTTGCCCTCCTATGGCGCGGATTCGGTGAACTCCAGCGCAGGCATGTCGGCCGCCTGGCACCTCCTCTGGCCAGAATCATTGCCTGCCCGTTGATCGAGTGGGCATCAATGCGACAATGAACCTTACAAAAACAGATCACCTTGGGAGAGGCATTGGGACTAGTTATTTTGGGCACGAAAGTGCTTGTTGATCACAGCTCAAGGGAGCATCTGATCACTACGCTCGCTGGGAATCCAAAGCAGTACACGGTCGAGAACGAGTTCGGTTCCATCGACGTCTTTTCCGTATTTACACGTCTCAAGGCGACCTCACAAGAGAGGCGTGATCGTCCAGGGCGGAAAATTGGGGACAACTGCCCGATGATCTACGCTCTGAAGGGGAAGGATGGCTTGACTACGGGTTACCGCAGCGTGCGCGAGATGCTGCTCATCGGCGAGCAAATCGTAAGACAGCATCTTGTATTTAGGGATCCCCCGGTGATCGTTTGCATCCCCTCTTCTCACTCTATAGTCAGGCACGTGGCAGAGCAGCTCGGAAAACACCTTCAGCTAACCATCGTTGATGGGCTTCTTGCCAAGGCTACCGTCGCCTCAGCTGTAGCTGACCTTGATAGGGCCATATCATCGAGTAAGAGCTATTCAGACCGTAAGGCCCTTCAGAACATTCGCCAGGTCGTGAACAAGCAGCAGGTGCTCGCACTAAAGGACGTTCACACCCGATTTCGCCATCTGATCCAACCCATAGCGGCTGGGCCTCAGGCGGTTAAACATCCCTACTCGTCCATTCTCCTGGTTGATGACCTTGTATCCAGCGGCACCTCACTGATTGCTGCCAAGAACGTGCTAAGGTCAACCCAGCAAGGACAGAGCTTCACAGCCCTATCCCTCTTCAGCAAGGCTTGAGTCATGCTTGTCCTCAGGGGGTTGCAAAGGTTGGTAGGTTCTAGTAGCATATGCCTCGAGCGTGATTGAGTCTCCCCGCTCATTAAATATATGAAGAGACCCGCGTAGCACTACCCATGGTCAGTTCGTAAAGAGCAGAAAGTGGGAAGGTTAGGCAGCGGCTAACCATCTTGGGCGACTATGTCGCCCACCTTATTCAAAGGCCCACCCTCCGGTGGGCCTTTTTTCTTGTGCACGCTTCCAATGCCCCTGTATTCGAAGGAACGCAGGCCAGCAGTAGGCCCACACTGCCGCGCCGCTCGGTAAGCCCTTGGCTGTATCGATGGTTTCTGGATGATCTGCGGAACGCCACTGTACTTTCGTTTTTCCGCCACTCAACTTTAGATTCGGGAGACTCGCTAGCGCAGAGTTGTAGCGTCTGCCCTCTAGCCGTCGTTCTATGGGACGACTACAGCAAAAGCTAAGAATAAAAGTGGGTACACACTATTTATTGGAGGGCTCGACCGAATTGCTTTCGTAGCCGCTCCGGCTGGTTGCAGCAATAGGCTTGCCGCAGACGGATGAGTGTCAGTGCCGGAGCAAGTTTTTATCTGCCTCCCCTTGGGTGAGCCCTAGACAGCCACGCACCGATGTACATGTTTTCCAGGCGTCTCAGTTGAGGAGCTTTTCTTGTTTCTGGATGGAAAAAGCTGTGGGGAGTTGGGTGGGCTGCTTTTGTTTAGGGTTGTGAGATAGCTGCCCGGAACACCCCCGAGCGACGAGCGCCCCCCGACCTGAGGGCAGGTGTCGCACAAGCCTCGATGGAGGAAACCGCGAAGAACGCCAACGCAGGTGTTCAGGGCGCAAACGCTATGGGGTTTTGGGCAGCGGCTTGACGGCCAAGGTCCGCAGGCAAGTGGGGCTGGTGTGCCATCGTATGTGGTTGTGGCCCGGGGGCAGCAGCGGTGGCGTGCCTTTCGCCTGGCGCGGCATGCGTTCTGAAGCGCCGTTCGCAACACCGGGCGCGCGCCGATCCCGCCGACAGACCCAAGCGCATCGACATCCAAGACAAGTGGTGGTTCAGGGGCCTGTTCATGATGGAGGTGGCGCCCGAATGGCTTGCCCGCGCATCCAACTTTGCACGATGGTCATCGCAAGCCCGCAGTGCCGACAGACAAAGACTGGTGGCGCTGCGCTGGACGGCACTTCGGCTTGCTCATCGCTACTGGGTGTGACGGCTTGCGTTGGGGCGTCGCCCAACAACTGGCGCGCCAGCGCAAGGCATTCCCTGCGGTTGCCATTGGCCAGCAAGCCATAGTGGCGAATACGATGGAAACCACCAGGCAGCACATGCAGCAGGAATCGGCGCATGAACTCCTGAGGCGTCAGCGTCATGGTCTTGTGGCGCGTGCTCCCCTTGGCCCGGTAGTCCTTCCACCTAAAACTCACCCCGCTCTCATCCATCGCAACGAGTCGGCTATTGGAGATAGCCACCCGGTGCGTATAGCGCGACAGATAGGCCAGCACCGCCTGGGGGTCGGCAAACGGCCGCTTGGCATAGACCACCCACTCGCATTGGCGCATCGGGGCCAACCAGTGGTTGAAGAAGGCACCATCCGCCAGCGCCGCCAGTTCGCCGAAGAACCTCAGCCGCCCCGCCTGGTGCAGGCGCAACAGCTCTTCGATGAAGCGCCGTCGCATCAACCTGGACAGCACGCGCACCGGCAGAAAGAAGCCCGATCGGCAAGCCACCCAGGACTTGCCGTCAGGAGCCAGTCCACCGCCTGGCACGATGCCATGTACATGCGGGTGATGCGTCAGTGCAGAACCCCAGGTATGCAGCACCAGCGTGGCACCGATGCGTGCACCCAAATGCTTGCGGTCAGCAGCGATGGTCTGCAGCACCTCGGCGGCGACATCAAACAACAACCCATAGAGTTCTACCTTGTTCTGGTACGCCAGATCTGCAATGGGCGCGGGCAGCGTGAAGACCACGTGGTAATACTCCACGGGCAGCAGATCAGCCTGGCGGGCATCGAGCCAGCGCTTGGCTGCAGCGCTTTGGCACTTGGGGCAGTGTCGGTTGCGGCAGGAGTTGTAGGAGACCAGCTCGGTGGCGCAGCTATCGCAGCGCAACACATGTCCCCCCAGTGCCGCTGTGCGGCACTGCTCAATGGCCGACATGACCTTGAGCTGAGACAGGCTCAAGTGACCGCGCTGGCTGTCACGCCAGGCGGCACCATGCTTGAGGAAGATGTCGGCGACCTCCAGAGTGGGCCGCTGCACGCGCGCACCTTCAGGCGGCAGGCATGGGCTCCAAGGGGCCGATCACCTCGCGCAGCAGGTCAGTCGCCACGTGGGCGTAGATCGATGTGGTCTCCAGCTTCTTGTGCCCCAGCAGCACCTGAATCACGCGGATATCGACCTTGCGCTCCAGCAGATGCGTGGCAAAGCTGTGGCGCAGGGTGTGGGTAGTGACCCGCTTGTTGATACCAGCGGCATCGGCTGCCGCATGAACGGCGCGGTTGAGCTGGCGAATCGAGAGAGGCTCCAAGGGCGTCATGCCTGGGAACAGCCAGCCGCCAGGCAGCATCTTGCCCTGGGCATGGGCCAGGTGCCACCAGGTGCGCAGGCGCCGCAGCAGGACAGGGCTGAGCATGGCGTAGCGGTCCTTGGCACCCTTGCCTTGCTCCACGCGCAGCGTCATGCGCTGGCTGTCGACATCGGTGACCCTCAGGCTGACGACCTCGCTGGCGCGAAGACCTGCGCCATAGGCAACCGATAGAGCCACTTGGTGCTTGATGTTGTGGGCCGCAGCCAGAAGGCGTGAGACTTCTTCGCAGCTCAGGACCACAGGCAAGGTGCGAGGTAGCTTCACGGGCTGCATCTTGGCCATCAGCTCGATGCGTCCCAGCGTGATGTCGAAGAAGAACTTCAGTCCGGTGAGCGTGGCGTTGAGCGTCATGGGGGACGAGCCCGTGTCCACCAGATGGAGCTGGAAATTGCGCAGATCTTCCTCTGTGGCCGCTTGGGGCGAGCGCTTGAGGTAATCGGCCAGCTTGCGCACGGCACGGATGTAGGCTTCTTGAGTGCGAGGCTCCAGCTTGCGCATCCGCATGTCCTCAAGCATGCGTTGGCGCAGTGGAGAGATGGAGGGGGTCGAAGGGGAAGGGATCATGATCGTGCTCCTGTCGAAGAACGAGGCCGATTGCCTCGCTCGCCAACATAGACAGGGGCGCGATGTGTACTTACTGTCAGGGCCTTCGCGGCGGGCTACCGCGCGAGCGGTTTAGTCCTCAGGCTGGTAGCAGCCGAGCAAGTCACGGGCATCCAGCGGCAGCTATCGACCCATTCCTCCCGGTCGCGGCATCTACAAAGCGGTCCTCCCTAGGCCGCTTGCATGTGCACATGTCCAGCGACGCGGCAGCAACTCATGGGCCATGCATGGTATTGCTGATGTTCGCGCTCGCTGATTGACCTTCACCTGCGGCTGCCGGTGCCCATGCATCCCAAAGCGCCTTTGGCCGGCGTTAAGAAAGCCTGTACAAAATGGCTCCATGCGCCCACCACCTTCCGCCCGCACCGCACGCTCCTCTCCCTTGTTGACCGGCACAGCCAAGCCATACCGGGCGCGCACCGCCGACCTGTTGCTGCTCTGTGCGCCGCTGCTGGCGCTGCTGGGTGCGCCGGCCACCGCGCAGCAACCCACACCGGCGTTGGCAGCACCCACGGCACCGGCAGCAGCCACAGCCTGGCCAGCCTACATGCCAGGCCTGAGCCCAGCCCTTTCGGAGAGCGCGGTGGCGGCCCAACTGCCCCCAGACGTGGTCATCACCCCGCCCAATGCCGCGCTGCCTGCGGGCAAGGCCCGCTTCAGCGGCGTGTGGCAGGGCTCGGCCTGCATGGCGCGGGCTTGCGACATCCGCATCGCGGTCGAATCGGTCACAGCCACGGGCGCCACTGTGGTCTACGCCGGGGCGAACGAACAGCAGCCACAGGTAACGGACCGCACGGAGGCGAGCTTCGTCGGCAGGGAGTTGCACGCGCGGCTGCGCACCGGTGCGCGCCTGGTGATGCGCCTGCGCGAGGGCCTTGGCGAAAGTGGCGAGATGGAGATCGCCGCCTGGCGCCCCGAGACGCAACTGCTGCTGGCCGGCGTGCTGAGCAACCGGCCCATCGCGCCGCACTACACCCGCTCCGTTCAGCGCCTGCCCACACCCTGGGTCAGCGACGACGGTCGCGCCCAGACGCTGGAGGCAGTGGTCTACCGCCCCCTCGATGCCAGGGGTCCGCTCCCCACGGTGGTCTTCAACCACGGCTCCACCGGCGCTGGCAACCGGCCCGCGTGGTTCACCTTCACCTGGACCAGCCCAGAAGTGGCGCAGTACTTCACCTCCAAAGGCTGGCAGGTGGTGTTTCCCCAGCGGCGCGGGCGCGGCAAGTCCGACGGCCTGTACGACGAGGGCTTTGGCGCCACCCGCTCGGCCGGCTACTCATGCCAACCAGACCGCTCTTTGCCAGGCCTGGACAGGGCCATCACGGACCTGGACGTGGTGATGTCGCACCTGCAGCAGCGCCCCGACGTGGACAAGACCCGTCTATTGATCGGCGGCGTCTCGCGCGGGGGCATCCTCTCGGTGGCCTACGCGGGCACGCGGCCTGGCATGTTCCTAGGCGTCGTCAACTTCGTAGGCGGCTGGTTGGGCGAGGCCTGCAGGGAGGCCGGTGCCGCCGTCAACCGCACGGGCTTCGTGCGCGGCGCGGCCTTTTCCCGGCCCACGCTGTGGCTGTATGGCGAGCATGATTCGTACTACACGCTGGCCAGCAGCCGCGCCAGCTTCGAGGCGTTTCGCGCCGCAGGCGGGCAAGGCCGCATGGTGGACTATGCACCGCCGCAGGGGCAAGACGGGCATGGCCTCCACCCGTGCCCCGCGCTCTGGCCAGCCGGCCTGGTCGGCTACCGGGCGCAGGTCCCGCCGGCCGCGACACCCGGGCCCTTCACGCCCCGATCGCAATGAGTCAGTGCCACCCAAACTGCCAGTTGAGCCAGCCCGAGAGCTTCGATGCGAAGGGATCGAGCTTGGAAGGACTGACCCGCTTGGCGTAGTGCGGCTCGGCCTCGCCTACGCGCCGGTACTTGCGGATGGTGTTGCGCGAGAGGCCCGTGCGGCGAGCGATCGCCCTGATGGACAGCTGCTCTCGCAGGGCCCAGCGCTTGATGACACTCAGTGTTGCCACGTCTATCACCTCCTGGTCTCCTGCCGTTCAGCAAAGCAGCAGGTTAGGGTTAGTACGTGGGTCAGGTTTGGATGGAAAACCGGGTTGGGAAATTCCGATGAATCGCCAGTACCTTGAGTACATCCCGGAGATAGGAACCCCAGCCGCGAATAGCCATCATGGGCAGCAGCAACCACTGCGTCAACAGCCCGGATGTAAGGCAGCAAACCCTTCAGACCATCACGACGCAAAAGCTTGTTCTCCTTGGACGGACCACGTAGGCGATTCAGAGCGTTACAGTTCTTCCCTCGCGGAGGTTTAACCCAGTTGGGTAAGTTGTTTTTGTTGCGACAATTAAATTTACTAGCAGCAGGCTAGTCATGCGACACAACCTGTCGCACTGGATGACTACATTGCGTCCATCGACGACTCATTCTTCTACGCAATGCATGCAACTGAGACCAAAGCAGAAAAGTTAGCGCAACGCCTCTCCGGGATCCTGGCTCGTCTGCACAGAGGCGACAAGCTGGACAAGCAACAGTTGGTAGAGGAGTTTGGTGTGGATGTACGTACCATCGAGCGTGACTTGGTCCACCGGCTGAGTGGCATTGCCGAGCGAAACCCCGATGGGTACTGGCAGCTAGCCCAACCCTTGCGCGGCACAGTTCCCTCCTCGCGAATAGGCGACTTCGCTCGGCTGACGGGACAAGAGAACATTTTTCCCGATACCAGTCTGCAGTACGTGCTCTCCCAGCTCGAGATACCGGAGCACCGCAGGACCATCCGAGTGCAGCCTATGTCTCAGGTGGATCTGGGCGCCAGGGAGCCATACTTCGCGCAACTGCAGTCCGCCATTGATCAACGGTGCGAATGCCGCTTTATGTACACCGGCAAGCATCGTCGCGTCCAGCCCTATTGCCTCATCCACAAAAACGGAGTCTGGTACCTCGCCGCAGCAGAAGCCGAAAGCCTCAAAAGCTTTAGCTTGGCCAAGATCGACAACCTGCAGCTCGACTTCGCGCGTCACTTCGAGCCGAAGGCCGAGCACCAAGACACTGTCCGAGCCGATTCCGATGTGTGGTTCGCGCCTGAGACCACTACGGTGCGGCTACGCATATCGCCAGCCATTGCCCACTATTTCACCCGCCGCCCCCTCCTACCCCAGCAGTCGCAAGAGCCAGATGCCGATGGCTCCTTACTCGTAACTGCACGACTTAGTCACATCAACCAGTTGCTGCCCATCGTTCGGTATTGGTTGCCTCACGTGCGAATTGTCCAGCCAGCGGCGTGGCAAGAGGTGCTCGTTGCCGAGCTCAGCCAAGCGCTAACTCTCTGGGGGGAACAAGCCCCGCCAGCAGCGGCCCCATCCCACGGCGCGGCCTCTGCAGACACCACGCCTGTTCACACTCGCATTGACTAGGAAAAGCACCTCATGCAAGGCATCCTCTTCCTCCTGGGGCTATTCGCTATCGGTTGCGTTCTGTACGGCATTTCTGCGGGTGTACAACTCATCCGGCACGGCTTCTCAAGCCTGATCGTGGGCACGCAACGCGCCGGACACGACGCCCCCTCTTCGCAAAGCAGTGACGCTACAGCCTGTATCTCGCCAACCGTCTCACCGCGAAATCAAGGGTCGCGATCATCGTCGCCTTCCTCCATGAGGCACGGCATCGAAGAGTTGCAAACCCTTTTTTCCCTGTACCAACAGGGCGCGCTGACGTTGGCTGAATTCGAAGGCCTCAAGCGTACGGTCTTGGCTGACACCACTGCATCCAATGTACAGAGGTAACCGCGAAGCGAATGATTTTGCAGGGCGCACAAGCCCGGACCACAAGGAAAAGTTTGGTTCCGGTCGCTCTGCTGCGGCTGTGCGACGCCAACATGCCAGGGTTAGGAACTTCGCGCTCTGGGCGGAAGGACGGGGCATTCCTAAACAGCAGGTTTCCCCGGACCTGTCGCTACGCATTCCCGCTAATACGGAAAGAGAGCATGCCCGCCGCAACGGTCAGTCGCCGCGGATGCCCCGACTGCACTTGCTGATCCGAGTGCCCTCAGTGACTCCCACAGTTTCATGTTCCTAGCGATCCAGATGGCTAAGCCACGCGACTACCCGCAGTTGCGAACTGCGTACAAGGGCGTCGTGTTCGCGTGTGGATGTGGAAAGGACAACTTCAACTTTTGAGAGGGAATTTATGAACATCAACACCTATCTTCGGGAGCGCCTGGTTCCCGCGATCTCGAAGCGGCTTTCAACAGCACCAGCAATCGATGAAAAAAAACTCAACAACGCCATTAAGGCGTTCGCCTACGAGGGTAGCCATACCAACGTTGTCGCGCTGCTAGACAACACGGTCTTCGGTAGTGGTAAGGATGGGATTCTCTTCACGGGAGAACGGCTGATCTATCGCGGCTCCTTCGGCGATCCGATCTCGGTTGGGTTCCGGGAAATGGCGTCAGTAGAGCATGTGCAAACCGCAACCGGTGCGAAACAGGACAAGATCGACAACTCAATTCTCATTGAGAAGACCGATGGGTCACGTGTCGAGATCAAAGCCTTGATGGATTGCGACTATGGAGCACTGGTGGAAGTCCTGAAGGGCGCCTGCGATGGCTTCGCAGAGTTCACCGAAGAGCGTCAGTTGATCCCCCTCGATGAGATGCAAGAGTCAGTCAAGGTAGCCTATTTGAAGGTCATCATCAACGCGGCCTATCACGATGATGCACTCGTTGACGAAAGAGAGTTCGCTGAGATTCTGCTTCTGATGACGCGCTTGGACCTCAGTCCCGACTCACGCTTTGAGCTTCGCTCGTACATGACAAGCGGTGAAGCACACCGTTCACCTAGCGTCCTACTACAACAGCTAGAAAAAGAATGTCCGAGCGGACAAGTCAAAGCACTACACGTCTCTTTGGTCAAAGACCTTGTGAACCTTCACCTTTGCACGGGAGGGGTCAGCCTCGAGGACTTCAGCTTTCTCCTCGAACATCGCGCTGAATTCCAGGTTACCGACGCAGATGTTGATTTAGCAGTAACGGCGATCCAGGCCGACCGGGACATGCTGACTCAGGACCTGTCCGACGATCAAATCGTAAGCACGCTCAAGTTGCTGTCCGCAAAAGCGGCTGCAGTCGGCACCCCACTTGCGGCCGTCTATCTTTCCGGCTCGGTCATGGGCATGTCTGCAGCTGGCTTGACGTCAGGACTGGCTACGTTGGGTATGGGAGGTGTCCTTGGACTCTCCAGCATGACAACAGGGATCGGCGTAGCGGTGCTCATCGGGGTGGGCGCCTATGCCGGCGTTCGCAAGCTCACTGGGGCAAGCGAGCTGTCTCGCGCCAAGTACCGCGAACTGATGCTCAACGAGGTCATCAAGCAAACGCAGTCCACAATTTCACTGTTGATTCAGGACATCAACTACATAACGTCCCGATTGGCCCAGACCCTACAAGACCATGGCGCGCAGAGCGAGCAAATCCGCAAGCTCATGTCATTGATGCAACAGATGACGAGCGCAGGTGCGGGTTTGACCGGGAAGGCGACCCAGGCGCAAGGTAGCGCTGCAAAGCTGAGATGCGCGCAGTTCCTAGATGAGTCCAAGCTCCGCATGCTGACCCGCGAGCCCACCAAGGCAGCCCTGTTCGAAATGATCCACGGCTTCTACGAGCCTCGCTCCTTCACTGTGAAGAAAGACGACGGTCAAGCAACTGAGGTCATCCGGCTCGCTATCAAGCCAGGTGCTAGCGCCAAGTCGCTTGAAGAACTCGCACGCGCATTCGAGGCAATCGGCTACTTCAGCGTAGGCGACGTAGTCAAGGGAACGGCAGTTGACGTTGCCGGCAAGGCCAAAGACAAGATAGCCGGTTTGTTTTCATGAGTAGCCTTGAGCATCAAGCTCGCGCGCTACTGGTGCAACAGCATCAGTTGTCAGCCGGACAAAAACGGCTTGACGAACTGAACACCGCGCTCGATGGAGTCATGGCAGTCCAAGCAGACAACGCCGAACAACTGGCTGCAATGCTCGAACACGCTGAACTTGTCCTCGCTGAAAGCACCATCGTCTTTGAGGTCGAAGAGGAAGATGCATTTCTCGTGGAGACCTCGTTGCTCATAGCCAAAGAGGAGCTACCGCCGGTTCTTGAGATCCCGCCGCTCGACTTTGTCGCACCCCTCGTCGGCGCCAACTGGGGTGCCAGCCAGGCGCAATTTGATGCTTACGCCGAGCGGCACTCTTTGAGTTCAAGTGATCCATTTCGTTCGCTCATGTCAACGAGCCAGCGCATCTCGCTGGACCGCAGAATAAAGGAGGAATTTTCTCTCAAGGGGGCGAACTGCGATAAGTACGACTACATGATCGCTGCCACCTGCGGCTTGATCGGCGGCTTGGTCGACATCCTTTTCGTAGGTGCTCCCGGTGAGGGAGGCCTTACGCGAATGGCCGATGGCATGACGGACAAAGCCGTCGAGACATTCGCTTCATGGAATGGGTGGAATGGCCCTCAAGAAGGGAGCGATCCAACAGCAAGCGCAATCGGATTTTTAGAAAGAAACTACAAAGTCAATTACGACCATAGACACACTGAGGACGTTGGGAAACTATTTCCCATGAGCACTAAAAACCACCACATCAAGAGTCTTGCGCATTCGCCAGATCTTGTGGGATTGTTCTTCTCGCTATTAGATCAATTCACGAGTACCGCGCATTTCGTCGACAATGGGAGGCTCATCTCTATCGACACAGAGACTTTCGATCTCAGAGGAGGGAACCTTGTTGCAAAGCTGTTTGCCGGTTTTGCAAACTGGCTTGGCCACCTGGTTTCTGACGTGGCGGGATCATCCGGTGCCTCAGGGCGCGGGTCGGGTATTCCGGTTCCTTTCTACTCACTTTTGCAGTTCATCAATGTTGGCGAGTTTGGTCAACATCGTCAGAGCTTTGCGAAGATCTGTGTCCAGGTTTTTGAACGAGGCTATGACTTTCGACACGGAATTGCGCTCTCCATCCCCGTGCTCGTCACGGAGTTGCTTACACGTGCAGCTTGGACATTTAAGCAGGGTTTTGTCCACAATCGACCCTGGGGCGAATGCTTGCCTCTCTCCGATGCGCCAGAACTACGCCGCATGCTACTGATTGGTCACGGCGGCTTATGTCTTGTAGACGGGGCTGATGCGGCACTGCGGTCTGGAGGCGAGATCATTCAATTCATGCTGCGTAGCAATCTTCTGGCGTGGGCTCGATTCGGCACATTGGCGTTGAAGGAACTGAAAGCTTGGTACGGAGAGGGTACGCTAGATGATGAGGCCGTGGATGCATATCTAGACGCGGAATATAGACGCCTCCTTTCGATGTAGTTCCAGATCCCGGCAGGCAAGGTCTACCTGTCACCGATCATCGATTGCTTCGATGGAATGGTGGGGGTGCGGATAAAAAAGTTGGACTGGTTTCTGTCACAAGTCCAAGGCTCACCCGGTACTCGATAGTGTCGTCGCCAGGCGCAGGACGCTGACCCATGGGTGGATGGCCGCCAGAAGCTGTCCGCTAGCCATGTCGGTGTTGCCAATCTCGCGGCGCCACAGGTCATAGGCTGCGGCCCACACCACTTGCGTGTCAAAGGGAGGATCGCACAACTCAGCCTAAACATCCGACGCCGCTGCCGAGTTCCAGTCCTCAATGCGAGCGAAACGCAACTTGCCGCCATCGACCGACGCACCGGGAGTGGTGGAGAGATCGAGCTGTGCTCCGGAGGGGATCTCGATTTCGAGTTCTCCGCGACCGGCTGTCTGTAGTTGGCGCGCAAGTTTTCCGGCAGTCACGGGCATTTGCGTTGTGATCACTGGGTCGGGGCGCGACGTCATTGCGATGAGATCTTATTAGGTTGCCGCAGTGGAACTGCTACGTGACTTCTCCACTCACCAAACCGATCATTGAAAGAAATACATCACTCATCGTTTGAGCTGGGGCCAAGGGCAGGAATCGGCTATTGAGCCGTCAGCTGACACGCACGAGCGAAAGCCAGCAATCGCTGCAGAGCAGACTTTGAGTTTCGCAGCCCAATATGCGAGCTTGTCAGAAATTTTGTGTGTGAGGCATAGCATGTCGACAAGGAGCATGAATGCCACGCAAGACCAACCCCCCCGCTTTGGCGGACCAGGCG
>Ga0066256_1001898_pt1 | contig 20248 bp, 22 predicted proteins | sample ThiBio_1000_biof_FD_87107 | JGI IMG/M metagenome (GOLD analysis project Ga0066256, IMG submission 87107) | Wastewater bioreactor microbial communities from Cape Town, South Africa - Thiocy_expt_1000_biof (version 2) | ecosystem: Engineered > Bioreactor > Thiocyanate-remediating >... | reverse complement strand
GGCGATGTCTTCGGCCAAAAGGGATTCCTCCTGCGCCTCCGCGCTCATTCGGGCTAGCGCAGGCTCGTCAGCAATGTCGATTCTCGGGCACGTATGTCACACGGCACGTTGTGCGAACTGCTCACGGGGACGACGAGCCAGGGAGGCGATCCCCGTGATCGTCGCCGACGGGCTTCTTCGTCGGCGACCCCATCGACGTTACCGGAAGATAACGATTCTGTCACCCTCCGAACCTGGCAATCCGCCGGGCGGACGGAGAAAGGTTCTCCGATCAGGCGTTTCCGCCGACCAGGAAGATGTGCGACGCCAGCTCGACCGGCAGTTCCAGACCCTCTTCCCGGCCCTCCATGCGGATCAGGACGTAGCCCTCGTTGTACCGGTAGTCCCCTCGGGCGCCCGGGACGACACCGGCGTCGCGCAGCTGCTCGAGCAGCTCGGGATCCACCTGAGCGGGCTCGGCGAGGCGTCGGACGGTGCCCTCGATCGGCTCTCCCGCGGCGTCCAGCTTCTTGACCAGTCCGATCACTCCGTCGTCGAAGGAGCGCGTCGGGACGTCGCCGAGCTGGTCGAGTCCGGGGATCGGGTTGCCGTACGGCGACTCCGTCGGGTGTCCGAGCAGCTCCACGAGACGACGCTCGACCTGCTCGCTCATGACGTGCTCCCAACGGCAGGCCTCATCGTGCACATACGCCCAGTCGAGGCCGATCACGTCGGAGAGCAGCCGCTCGGCGAGGCGATGCTTGCGCATGACGTCGACGGCCTTGCGGCGGCCGGCGTCCGTGAGCTCGAGCCGCCGGTCCTCGGAGACGACCACGAGGCCGTCGCGCTCCATGCGACCCACGGTCTGCGACACGGTGGGGCCGGAGTGCCCGAGGCGCTCGGAGATGCGGGCGCGCAGAGGCACGATGTTCTCCTCCTCGAGTTCGAGGATGGTGCGGAGATACATCTCGGTCGTGTCGATCAGATCGGTCATGCGGGCCCTCCGGAGGTTCTTAGGCAAGCCTACCTTTTCGCAGGAGCTCGTCGCCGTCATGCGGATGGGAGGGCACCGGATACCGCCCTACAATCGACCCATGGCGATCGAGATCCCCCGAGAACTCCTGCCCGTCGACGGACGCTTCGGCTGCGGTCCGTCCAAAGTGCGCCCCGCGCAGGTCGAGGCGCTCGCCTCGGTCGGAGAGAGTCTGCTGGGCACGTCCCACCGCCAGCTGCCCGTCAAGAACCTGGTCGCGAGCGCGCGTGAGCGCCTCTCCACCCTGTTCCGCCTTCCCGACGGATACGAGATCATCCTCGGCAACGGCGGATCCACCGCGTTCTGGGACGCCGCGGCCTTCGGGCTGATCGAGCGCCGCAGCCAGAACCTGGTGTTCGGCGAGTTCGGCGGCAAGTTCGCCAAGGCGGCTGCGGCGCCGTGGCTGGAGGCGCCCGATGTGCGCAACGCGGAGCCCGGGTCGCTGACCTCGGCCGAGGTCGTCGAGGGCATCGACGTCTACGCCTGGCCGCACAACGAGACCTCCACCGGCGTGGCCGCCCCCGTGCAGCGCATCGCCGCAGAGGCCGCGCTGACCGTGATCGACGCCACCAGCGCCGCCGGAGGCATCGACTTCGATGTGACGCAGGCCGATGTCTACTACTTCGCGCCGCAGAAGAACCTCGGCTCCGACGGCGGCCTGTGGTTCGCCGCCGTCTCCCCCGCCGCCATCGAGCGCATCGAGCGCGTCGCAGCATCCGGCCGGTACATCCCGGAGTTCCTCAGCCTGAAGAACGCGCTGGACAACTCGCGACTGAGCCAGACCCTGAACACTCCGGCGCTCACCACTCTGCACCTGCTGGACAGCCAGCTCGCATGGATCCTGAACCACGGCGGACTGGAGTGGGCGGCCGCCCGCACGGCCGAGTCGTCCGGCCTCCTGTACGACTGGGCGGAGGCGACGTCGGTCACCACCCCGTTCGTCGTCGACCCGGCTCACCGCTCCCCCGTCGTCGCGACCATCGACTTCGACGGCGTCGATGCGGCGGCCATCGCCAAGACGCTGCGCGCCAACGGCATCGTCGACACCGAGCCCTACCGCAAGCTCGGCCGCAACCAGCTGCGCATCGCGACGTTCGTGTCGATCGAACCCGACGACGTGCGTCAGCTGATCCGCTCGATCGAGTTCGTGCTCGAGCACCAGGGCTGAGCCCCGGAGCGCGGAACGCCCGCACCGACCGTCAGGTCGTGCGGGCGTTCTCCGTCGTCGGGGTCACTCCTCCTCGTCGGAGTCGTCACCGTCCTCCGAGTCGTCGTCGCCCTCCGAGTCGTCCTCGGAGTCGTCGTCCTCGTCGGATGCCTCGGCGTCCGCGTCGAGCTCATCGATGTCGACGCCGTCGAGGTCACCGGCATGCAGCAGGTCGCTCTCCTCGTGGTCGTCGTCCTCGTCCTCGTCGGACTCGTCGGATTCCTCGTCATCGGACTCATCGGAGTCGTCGGAGTCCTCGTCCGCGTCGTCGCCAGCGGCGGCAGCCTGCTCGGCGAGCTCCGCCTGGTGAGCGCGGTACTCGGCCAGTCGCTCGGCCCACGGCACCCAGTCCGGCGCCAGGAGGGCGCTCTCGCCTGGCATCAGTTCGACCTCGAGCACCGTCGGCTCCTCGCCGTCGACCTGGGCGACCGAGACCGTCCAGTACCAGCCCGGGTATCCGGGGAGCCGGTTCTCGAAGCGCAGCGAGACCGCGCCGCTCTCCTCGACGGAGTGACCCGCCGCCGGGCCCACAGTGGAGGCCGGGGTGATCTCGTGCAGTGCGGCGAGCGCGAGCTCCCGCGTCGCCGAGGCGAGTTCGTCAGGCGTCGAGGTCATCAGCGACCTTGCGGAGCACGGCGGGCAGAGCCCGGCTGGTGGGACGGCCGTGGCGCAGGTCCGCGCTCGCGTCATCGAGCATCTTCATCAGGTCCTCGATGATCACGGCCATGTCATGGGCGTTCGCGCGCGGAGTCTTCGCTCGCGCCGGCGGTGCGTCCAGCACGCGCACGGAGAGGGCCTGCGGGCCACGGCGGCCGTCGGCGAGACCGAACTCCACGCGGGAGTTCTTCTTCACGGAGACGCCTGCAGGAAGGGCAGAGGCGTGCAGGAAGACGTCCTGGCCGTCATCGGATGCGATGAAGCCGAACCCCTTCTCGTCGTCGTAGAACCTGACCTTGCCGGTGGGCATGGGAGAACCTCGCTGAGTGTCGCTGTCATGAACCGTCGCGCGGCGGCGCGACCCCTCCAGCCTACCCGTGCACCCGGTGCGGACGCTCGATCCCGTGCAACCGCCCAGGCGATACGCTGGAGTGTGATGAGCACGCACGACGACAGCAGCGGCACCTCAAACGGTCTGCTCGATCGCATCCTGGCATACACGGCCCTGGCGCTGACCGCGGCGTCCATCATCTGCTTCTTCGCGATCCCCATCGGCACCGCCACCGGCATGCAGCAGAAGGACTTCGGACAGGGCGCCTGGCCCTTCATCGCGGCGCTGCCGCTCTACGGACTCCCCGTCGCGTTCCTGATGATCATCACGCTGCTGATCATCACCTTCATCCGCAGGGGACGCGCGAACACGCGCCGCTGAGTCGAGCATGAGCACCCACGCGCGCCCGCTGGCCGACAGGCTGGCCGCGGTGAGCGATGCGCGGCTGGCCGAGCTGCTGCGCAGCCGTGGGGTGCGCCCCGATGCCGAGTGGTCGGACTTCTTCGACGCCGCGGAGGCGCTGCTCGAGCCGGGCTCGATCGAGCGCGGACTCGCGGCGCTCACCCGGGCCGAGGCGCGCTCCCTGATGGCCGCCGTCGCGGGCGAGGCGGATGCCGGCGAGCTGACCATGCTCGCCGAACGAGGTCTCGTCGACGACGGAGGCCGGGTCCCGGCGCCGGTCGCCGTGGCGGTGACCGCGCACCCCCCGGTGCCGGAACTCGATCCGGTCGAGGAGGTCCCGGCATCCGCCGCCGCGTCGGCCCGCGCCGCAGAGCGCGCGTTCACGACCGTGGGCGCGCTGGCCGACCTGCTGCTGGCCGCCAGGACCACGCCGCTGGCGCTGGTCGGCACCGGCGCGCTGAGCGCCACGGAGAAGCGCAGGTTCGCCCCCGGCGATGATCCGGACGAGCTGCGCGAGATCGCCGACCTGACCGGGCTCGCGCACGCCGTCGACCGGGAGTTCCGTGTGACCGCCGCCGCCGAGCGCTGGCTGGACTCGTCGTTCGCGGAGCGCTGGAGCATGCTGGCCGACCGCTTCCGGAAGGCCCTGCCCGCGGGCATCCGCTCAGGGGGCGGATGGCTGCCCATCGGGATGTGGGCCGACGCCCACCCCTGGGACGAGACCTGGCCGGCACGAGCAGACATTCTTCGTCACCTGGCGACGCTGCTCGGTCTGCGCACGCCCGACGACGCGGAGCCCGCCTGGGCGCGGCGACTGCGCGAGGGCGCCGAGCCGGACACCGCGGACCTCGAGGTGCTGCTGCCCACGGAGGTGGATCGGCTGTTCCTGCAGAACGACCTGACCGCCATCGCGCCGGGGCCGCTGCAGCCCGCACTCGACAATCGCCTGCGCGGCATGACCGAGCACGAGTCCGGCGCGCAGACGTCGTACCGGTTCACCGCCGACTCGGTGGCCGGCGCGCTCGTCGACGGCGAGACCGAGCAGAGCATCCTGTCGTTCCTGCGGGAGATCTCGCTCACCGGTCTCCCGCAGCCCCTCGAGTACCTGGTCGCGCAGGCCGCGGCGCGGCACGGACTGGTCAGGGTCGGCCCGGACGCGACCGGTGGCACCGCCGTGTCGAGCACGGATGAGAACCTGCTGCAGGCCATCGAGGTCGACCGCAATCTGCGCCCGATGGGCCTGGTCCGCGACGGCGACCGGCTGGTCTCGCGCGTCAGCGCGGAGACCGTCGCCTGGGCGCTGGCGGATGCCCGCTATCCGGCGACACTGGTGGACCGCGACGGCGCGACGGTGGCGGCGCTGCGCCGCCGGGTCGCACCGACCGCGCCGGCGGAGCCTCCGACGTACGCGACGCTCATCGCTCGGCTGCGGGCGCACCGCGGCCCGGACGCGGATGCCGCGTGGCTGGACCGCGAGCTGGAGGCCGCCGTCCGCGCCCGCGCGCTCATGCTCGTCGAGGTCGCCATGCCGGACGGTTCGAGCCGGGAGCTGACGCTGGAGGCATCCGGGATCGGCGGCGGGCGTCTGCGCGGTCGCGACCACGCCGCCGATGTCGAGCGGACGCTGCCGGTGCGCAGCATCCGGTCGGTGCGGGTGCTATAGAGCTGAGCCGAGCCCCTCCCGGACGTCGCCGGTAGACTGGTCTGCTATGTCTGATGGCCCCCTGATCGTCCAGAGCGACCGCACCGTGCTGCTCGAGGTCGCGCACGCCGATGCCGAGACCGCGCGTCATGAGCTGGCGATCTTCGCGGAGCTGGAGCGCGCCCCCGAGCACATCCACACCTATCGGATCACGCGGCTGGGGCTGTGGAACGCCCGCGCGGCCGGTCACACGGCCGACGACATGCTGGAGACCCTGGACCGCTGGTCCCGCTTCCCGGTGCCGCCGTCGGTGTCGGTCGATCTGCGTGAGACCGTGGACCGCTACGGCCGTCTCGTGATCGAGCGGGATGACGAGGGCGCTCTGATCCTGCGCTCGGACGACGCGGCTGTGCTCACCCAGGTGGCGGGCAACAAGCGCATCCAGCCGCTGCTGATCGGTCACCCGACCCCGCAGAGCTATGCGATCGACGCCTGGGCACGCGGCCAGATCAAGCAGGAGCTGCTGAAGATCGGCTGGCCCGCCGAGGATCTCGCGGGCTACACCCCCGGGACCCCGCATGAGATCGAACTGGCCGAGGACGGCTGGGCGATGCGTCCGTACCAGCGGCAGGCGGTCGACGCGTTCGCGCACGAGGGCTCCGGAGTGGTCGTCCTCCCCTGCGGCGCGGGCAAGACGATCGTCGGCGCAGGCGCGATGGCCGCGACCGGCACGACGACGCTGATCCTGGTGACCAACACCGTCTCGGCGCGCCAGTGGCGCGACGAGCTGCTGAAGCGCACCTCGCTCACCCCGGACGAGATCGGCGAGTACTCCGGTCAGGCCAAGGAGGTCAAGCCGGTCACCATCGCGACCTACCAGATCCTCACCGCCAAGAGGAAGGGCCAGTACGCGCACCTCGCTCTTCTGGATGCCCTGGACTGGGGCCTCATCGTCTACGACGAGGTGCACCTGCTGCCGGCGCCGGTGTTCAAGCTCACCGCCGACCTGCAGGCGCGTCGCCGCATCGGCCTGACCGCGACCCTGGTGCGCGAGGACGGCCGCGAGGGCGACGTGTTCAGCCTCATCGGCCCCAAGCGGTTCGACGCCCCCTGGAAGCAGATCGAGGCGCAGGGCTTCATCTCCCCCGCCGCCTGCTACGAGGTGCGGGTGGACCTCCCGCCGAGCGACCGCCTGGAGTACGCCGCGGCCACGGACGACGAGCGGTACCGGCTCGCGGCATCCGCGCCTGCGAAGATCACGGCCGTGCGCGAGCTCATCGCCAAGCACCCGGACGAGCGGATCCTGGTGATCGGACAGTACCTCGACCAGCTCGAGGAGCTGTCCGAGGCGCTGAACGCCCCGCAGATCACCGGTGCCACCCCCGTGGACGAGCGCGAGGAGCTGTACCGGCAGTTCCGCGAGGGCGAGATCTCGCTGCTGGTCGTGTCGAAGGTCGCGAACTTCTCGGTGGACCTGCCGGAGGCCTCGGTCGCGATCCAGGTCTCGGGCTCGTTCGGCTCCCGCCAGGAGGAGGCGCAGCGGCTGGGACGCCTGCTGCGTCCCAAGCAGTCGAACCACACCGCCAGCTTCTACACCCTGATCGCCCGCGACACGGTCGACCAGGACTACGCGCAGAACCGGCAGCGGTTCCTCGCCGAGCAGGGGTACAGCTACACGATCATGGATGCCGTCGACCTGGCGGCCTGAGTCAGTCGCGCGGCTCCTCGCCGGGCCTCAGCCCGCATCGCCAGCACGGCGAGGACAGATCGTCGAGCAGTGCACCGCACTCCGGGCACACCTTCGAGAGCCAGCAGGCGCTGTCGCCGCCCTCGAACTCGGACATGTCTCGGATGCTACCCCTGCGGGACCGGCATAGGCGCGGGAAGTCGCATCGTCCGGGTGCGCACGAGCCCACGCCGCCGCTGCATCCACTCGATGATCCCCGCGTACGCGACCATCGTGATCGCCGCGGTGAGCACGTCGACCGGCGATCCGGTCGTGGCGTTCGCGTCGGCCAGCCCGAAGGCGCCGAGCAGGAACGCCGAGACATTGTTCACCGCATGGAGCGCGATCGCCGACTCCAGGCCGCCGGTGCGCCACACCAGCCAGGCGGCGGTGAGCGCGAACACGCCGACGCTGAGGAGCCCCCACACGTCGTAGAGGTGCCCGAACACGAACAGCGGGATCGGCAGCAGGATCGGGAAGAGCGGATGCCGCAGCCAGGTGCCGATCGCCTGCATCAGGAACCCGCGGAACACGTACTCCTCTGCCGCGGACTGCAGCGGGACGAGCACGACGATCAGCACGACCATCAGCGCGAGCCTCGGCTGCGAGGCGTCCACCGCGATGGATTCGCCCGTGGCCGCGGCGAGCGCCAGCGACGCGATCGTCTGCACGGCGTACACGGCGAGCGCGACGAGCAGGCTGCGTCCGAGCCACCCCCACCGGAGACGACCCGTCACCGACAGCAGCAGTCCGACGCCCCGCCCGCCGATCATCCGGGAGGCAGCCAGGAGGGCGGGGATCATCAGGATCAGCGGGACGACCAGGAGCAGGAATCCAGTGGGATCGGCGACGTCGAACCCGGGAACCTCACCACGGGCGAGCGCGTCGAACGTGCTCGCGAACGCGGGGACCTGCATCGCGATGACGACCAGGGGAACCATGATCGCGACCATCATGACGAGGTACAGCCCCACGGCCACGAGCGCCACCAGCAGCGGCCGCCACCAGCGCGGCGGCCGGGACCGCGCACGATCCAGCCGGTGGAAGGCGAGCTCCTCCCCCGCTCCTGCTCCCACTCCTGCTCCTGCTCCCGCCGTCACCGGAGCGGGCGGGGCTCCAGCGGGCGGCCTCGGAGCGGGCGGCGGTGGCGGTGGGTACGCCGCGGGCGATGCGTGACCGGAGCGGGGATCGATGTCGGACGGCACCCTACGATCCTCGCGGATCGGAGCAGTCCTCGCACCGCCCCGCGCCGTTCAGCCCTCGTGCGCGAACCACTCCAGCGCCAGATCGACGACGGCATACGGCGCGTCATCGGTGATGAAGTGCGCCGAGTCGTCGACGAACGCGAGCTCGAACCGCTCCGCGCAGCGGTCGTGATGGCGGCTGATCCGCCGCACGTTCGCCTCACTGAAGGGGCGATCATCACGCCCGAAGACGAACAGCGTCGGCGGCTGCAGCCGCATCCGCTTGTAATCCCCGCGCACCAGCCTGACGACCTCGGGGATGACCATGCCCCGGTACAGCGCGCGCACGTTCTGCAGCACCCCGGGTCGCCGCTCAGGCGCGAGATAGCCGTCCAGTACGTCCGCCGACAGCGGGCACGCGCCCGATGCCCAGCGCGTCGAGGATCGCCAGCACGTCGTCCCTCTGGATCGTTCGGTGCATGCCGGAGGCGTCGGCCTCGGTCCATGCGGATCCGCGCAGGTCGGGGCAGATCACCCGATAGCCGTGAGCCGCGATCCGCGGTGCGATGATCCGCCATTGCCACCAGTGCTCGGGGAAGCCGTGCAGAAGCAGGACGGGGTCGCCCTCGAATCATTTCCGCACCCGCGCGGCGCTGGTGGCGGGCGTGGCGGAGTGGATCGCCCGGCGTGAGCTGGGCGACGCCGGGGCGCCCGAGATCACCACGCGCGACGAGTTCGTCGGTGCGCTCACCCGGATGATCGAGGTGCGGTCCGGCCCGCTGGCCGCACGCACCCGCGCAAGATACGCGCTCTTCCTCGAAGCGGACGACGACGCCCTGCGGCCGCTGCGCGAGCAGCGGACGGGCATGGAGGCGTGGGTGCGCAGCATCCTGGCCCGTCTCGGCGGCGACGCGGCCGCACGCAACACGACCTTCCTCATGGCCGCAGGCGACGGGCTGCTGCTGCACCGCCTCACCGTCGACCCGGACGCCCCGATCGACGACGTCGTCACCCGCGCGATCGACGCCGCTCTGCAGCACTGACCGCCGCACCTCCGAAGGCAATCAGCCCACGCAGGGGCGGAGTCACCATAATGGGGTCATGACTGATGCGCGCATCCTGGTCGTCGACGACGAACCGAACATCCGCGACCTGCTCTCCCGGGGTCTCAGCTTCGCCGGGTTCAAGGTGAAGACCGTCGCCAACGGCGCGGCGACCATCTCCGCCGTCCTCGAGGAGGAGCCGGACCTCATCATCCTCGACGTCATGCTGCCGGACATGAACGGCTTCAGCGTGACCAAGCGACTGCGCGGGGCGGGCTTCACCGCCCCGATCCTGTTCCTCACCGCCAAGGACGACACCCAGGACAAGATCGAGGGCCTGAACGCCGGCGGCGACGACTACGTCACCAAGCCCTTCGCCCTGGACGAGATCGTCGCGCGCGCCCAGGCCATCCTGCGCCGCACGATGCAGAACGGCGACGAGGAATCGCTGATCCGCGCCGGCGAGCTGTCGATGGACCAGGACACACACGACGTCTTCGTGGGCAAGGTGCCGATCGAGCTGAGCCCCACCGAGTTCAAGCTGCTCAAGTACCTCATGCTCAACCCCAACCGGGTGCTCTCCAAGGCGCAGATCCTGGACCATGTGTGGGAGTACGACTTCAACGGCGACGCGGGCATCGTGGAGAGCTACATCTCGTACCTGCGCCGCAAGATCGACCCGCACACCGAGGAGTCGGTCATCCAGACCAAGCGGGGCTTCGGCTACATGCTCAAGGTCGGCAAGACCGCCTGAGCGCGGGCTTCAGAGCACTCCCATGGCACAAGGCGCGGACTCCGTCACCCGGTGGTGGCGGCGGATCAGCCTGCGCGCCAAGGTCACGGGGGTGACCGTCGCGGTCCTCGCGCTCGGACTCGTCGTCGCGGGGATCGGCACCGTGCCGATCCTGCGCGGTGCGATGATCAACAACATCAACCAGCAGCTGCCCTCGCTGACGTCGACGGGGCAGGCTGAGCGCTTCTTCGACGTGTCGATCCCCGACGGGAAGCTGGTCTTCGACCAGAAGGACGACGCGCCGCGCGCGACGGACTTCGTGGTCGCGTTCTACACGACCGCGGGCGATCCGATCGCGACCGCCGGCGGGCAGAGCACCCCGGAGCATCGTCCGCAGTTCCCCGCGAAGCTCAGCCTGCAGTCCGCGCAGGCCATGGGCGACACCACGGTCACGCTCACGACTCCGAGCGGCCAGACGTATTCGGCGGCAGCCGCCACCCAGTCCCTGCAGAAGATCGCCGGCGTCACCTACGTGCAGATGGTCGCGCTGCCCCTGGAGGAGGCTGACAAGATCGTCGGCACCTACTTCGCGGTGTACACGACCGTCGCGCTGGTGACGATCCTGCTCGCGGCGCTGCTGATCCGCGGTCTCGTCACGCTCACCTTCCGCAGACTCGGCCACGTGGAGTCCACCGCCATGGCCATCGCCGCCGGCGACTTCAGCCAGCGGCTGACGGACCTGGAGCCGACCACCGAGGTCGGACGCCTCAACTCCGCCATCAACACCATGCTCGACCGCGTCGACCACTCGCTCGCCCAGCGAGACCGCACGGTGCAGAACATGCGGCGCTTCATCGGCGACGCCAGCCATGAGCTGCGCACCCCGCTGGTGAGCGTGCGCGGATACGCCGAGCTGTACCGGATGGGGGCGATCAGCGGCGACGAGGACACCGCACGCGCCATGGAGCGCATCGAGAAGGAGGCGATCCGGATGGGCGTGCTCGTCGAGGACCTCCTGGCCCTCGCCCGCCTGGACGAGGATCGCGAGAAGCAGCTCGAGATCGTCCCCATCGACCTGCGCCCGGTGGCGCGGGATGCCGCCCTGGACCTGCGCGTCGCCTCGCCGGGGCGCACGATCACCGTGATCGACAAGACCGCCGAGGATCAGGAGCCCCCGCGCCTGCATCCGGCCGCCCCCGCTGCTCCCCCCGTGGCCTCTCCGGCACCGACCGGTCGCGCCGCGGGTGCGCTGGGTCGCCTGCGCCGCCGCGGAAGGCCGGCACCGGTCGTGCCGTCGATCGACTTCACCGAGGCGACGGATGCCCCGGTCCGCACGCCCCCGATCGTGCTCGGCGAGGAGAACAAGGTGCGTCAGGTCGTGACGAACCTGCTCGGCAACGCGCGCCGCTTCTCCCCCGCCGAGAGCCCCATCGAGCTCGTCGTCGGCGCCGACCGCCGCCGCGGCGTCGGCACGATCGCGATCGTGGATCACGGCGAGGGCATACCCCCGCAGATCCGCGAGCACATCTTCGAGCGCTTCTGGCGCGCCGACACGTCCCGCGCCCGGGAGACCGGCGGGGCGGGCCTGGGCCTGGCGATCGTCGCCTCGATCCTGGAGTCGCTGCACGGCTCGGTGCATGTGGAGGAGACGCCGGGAGGCGGCGCCACCTTCATCGTGTCGCTTCCGCTCGCGCCGGCACAGGCGACTCCCGCGCATCTGCTCGAGGAGACCCAGCCGTTGGACCGCCTCGACCTCTGAGCGACTTCTCCTGCACATCTCCCGCTCCCCGCGGGTTGTGCACGGATGCCGGGATCCAGGGCATCCGCTCCCCTCCGCGCTCCTAGTCTCGGAAGCCCATCGAGAGGAGAACCCCATGTCCGTCTTCACTGTCGACACCGATGCGGTCCATGCCGCCAACGGCGCCGCCCGCGCCACCATGGAGCGTCTGCAGAGCGAATCGGCCGCCCTCATGGCGCAGCTCACGCAGCTGCAGTCATCCTGGACCGGCTCCGCGTCGCTGGCGTTCCAGCAGTGCAGCGAGCAGTGGCGCGGCGCGCAGCTGCACGTCGAGCAGGTGCTGGCCTCCATCGGCACCGCGCTCGGATCGGCCGCGAGTCAGTACGCGGATGCCGATCAGTACTCCGCGAGCCTGTTCCGCTGATCGGATGCGCAGAACGCCCCCTGCCGGAGCAGGGGGCGTTCTGTCTGTCGATCAGGCCGGACTCAGAAGTCCATGCCGCCCGACGGGTCGGCCGGCATGGCCGGAGCCTTCTCGGGCTTGTCCGCGACGACGGCCTCCGTGGTGAGGAACAGGCCGGCGATCGAGGCCGCGTTCTGCAGCGCCGAGCGGGTGACCTTGGCCGGGTCGATGATGCCCTGTGCGAACATGTCGCCGTACTCGCCGGTCGCGGCGTTCAGGCCCTGGCCCGCGGGGAGCTCGGAGACCTTGTGCGCGACGACGCCGGCCTCGAGACCCGCGTTGATGGCGATCTGCTTCAGCGGCGCCTCGATGGCGACGCGGACGATGTTCGCGCCAGTGGCCTCGTCGCCCTCGAGGGTGAGGGTGTCGAGCACCTTGGCCGACTGCAGCAGCGCGACGCCACCACCGGGGACGATGCCCTCCTCGACGGCTGCCTTCGCGTTGCGGACGGCGTCCTCGATGCGGTGCTTGCGCTCCTTGAGCTCGACCTCGGTGGCCGCGCCCGCCTTGATGACGGCCACGCCGCCGGCGAGCTTGGCGAGGCGCTCCTGCAGCTTCTCGCGGTCGTAGTCGCTGTCGGTGTTCTCGATCTCGCGACGGATCTGGGTCACGCGGCCCTCGATCGCGGACTGCTCACCGGCACCCTCGACGATCGTGGTCTCGTCCTTGGTGACGATGACCTTGCGGGCACGGCCGAGCAGGTCGAGGGTGGTGTTCTCGAGCTTGAGACCGACCTCCTCGGTGATGACCTGGCCGCCGGTCAGGATCGCGATGTCCTGCAGCTGGGCCTTGCGGCGGTCGCCGAAGCCCGGAGCCTTGACGGCGACGGACTTGAAGATGCCGCGGATCTTGTTCAGCACCAGCGTCGCGAGGGCCTCGCCCTCGACGTCCTCGGCGATGATGACGAGCTCCTTGCCGTCCTGGATCACCTTGTCGACGACCGGCAGCAGGTCCTTGATGTTGCCGATCTTCTGGTTGGCGATGAGGATGTACGGGTCCTCGAAGACGGCCTCCTGGCGCTCGGGGTCCGTGACGAAGTAGGGGTTCAGGTAGCCCTTGTCGAAGCGCATGCCCTCGGTGAGCTCGAGCTCGGTGCCGAAGGTCTGCGACTCCTCGACGGTGACGACGCCCTCCTTGCCGACCTTGTCGATCGCCTCGGCGATGAGCTCGCCGATGGCGGGGTCAGCGGCGGAGATCGACGCGGTGGCGGCGATCTGCTCCTTTGACTCGATCTCCTTGGCGCTGGCGAGCAGGTCGGCGGTGATGGCCGCGACGGCCTTCTCGATGCCCTTCTTCAGGCTGATCGGGTCGGCGCCGGCTGCGACGTTGCGCAGACCCTCGCGGACCAGTGCCTGAGCGAGGACGGTCGCGGTGGTGGTTCCGTCACCCGCGACGTCGTCGGTCTTCTTGGCGACCTCCTTGACGAGCTCCGCACCGATCTTCTCGTACGGGTCGTCGAGCTCGATCTCCTTGGCGATGGAGACGCCGTCGTTCGTGATCGTGGGGGCGCCCCACTTCTTCTCGAGCACGACGTTGCGACCGCGCGGGCCGAGGGTCACCTTGACGGCGTCGGCCAGGATGTTCAGGCCGCGCTCGAGGCCGCGGCGGGCCTCCTCATCGAAAGCGATGATCTTTGCCATGAGTCTTTCGTCCCTCCCGGACGTAGGCGATGTTGTTAGCACTCAGGGTGATCGAGTGCTAACACTCAGTCTGGCACTCGACCCATGAGAGTGCAAGCCGCGCGGATGCCGCGTTCGCCGAGCGCGGATCGGGTCCCGGGGTCAGCCCGCGGGGTCAGCCGCGGGGTCAGCCCGCGGGGGTCTTCTCCCCGCTGCCGGGCGCGGGGCTCGTCGTGCCGACGTGGTCCATGCCGATCACCACGGTCAGCTGCGGCGAGCCGTCGCCGCTGACCGACTGGTAGTGGTCGCTCCGCTCGGTCTTCGCGCCGCCGAGGACCTCCGCGACGCCGAGCGCGGCGGACTCGTCAGCCTTCTTCACATAGAACACGGTCGTCTGATCGAACTTCGTGGTGGAGCCGTCGCTGCCGAACACGGCATCCGCCGCCCAGCCCTGATCGATCAGCTTCTGCCGCACCTGGGCGACCACACCGGTCTCCGGGGTCGCGTTGAGGATGAGCACCTGGTAAGAGGTGTCGATCTCGGCCAGCACGCCGGGCGTCTGGGGGGCTGCGGGCTCGGCCGTGCCGAACAGGTCGATGCGCCCCATCAGCACCATCGAGACGAAGATCCCGATGACGATGAGCACCAGCGCGACCGCCGCCGACCACAGCAGGGCGATGGGTCCGTTGATGCCCGGCTGCTCGGCGCGGTGCGCGCCGACGCGTCCGGAGGTGCGGGGGATGTCGTCGAATCGGTCGTGGGGGGACTTTGACACCCCCCGATGCTATCGGCCGAACCCCGGGAAACCGCTGGAGCGGTCGGCTCAGCCGGCGAATCCGCGCATGCGCGCCGTGCGCTGCCGGCCGCGGGCGTCCCTCAGCCTCCGCAGGCGGCGCACCAGCAGAGGGTCGAACTCCAGGGCCTCCTCGGTGTCGATCAGGCGCCCGAGCAGCTGGTAGTAGCGCGCCGGGCTCATGCCCAGCTGCGCGCGGATCGTCTCCTCCTTCATGCCGCCGTGCCGCGGCCACGCCGCTTCCAGCGTCAGGATCGCGCGGTCGCGATCGGAGAGTTCACCCAGCATGGCATCAGGCTACGCGCGATCGGGCCCGACGCCCGCGCGCCACTCCCACCAGCGCCCCAGAGGATCGGCTTCCGCGACCTGATCGCCGTCCAGACCCACCGCGAAGGCGCCGTCGGCAGCCGACCAGCCCTCATGCAGGCGCACCGGATCGATCGTCACCCAGCGCGCGCCGGACGAGCGGATGCCGCTGATCAGCGCCTGCCGCGCTTCTCGCGGCAGATACACCAGCACACCGGGAGTGGTGATCACGAGCGTCGCCTGCCGCGGCGCGGATGCCACGAGCTCGCCCAGCCGCTGCGCGGCGTCGCCTGCGATGAGCAGCGGCGGGTCGGCCGCCACGATGTCGGCGGCGGCGGCGATGCGCTCGGCGCGCTCGTCCTCCCCCGGCCAGACCAGTGTCTCCAGCCAGGCTCGATCCACGGCATCCCGCACGTCGATGGGTGAGAGATCGATGCCCGCGCGCCAGACGACCTCCGGCATCCGCAGCGGCGGCAGCGCGCCGCGCACGACGCTCGTCAGCACCGCTGACGACGGGCCGGATGCCGGGTCGAGGCGGGCGCGCTCGATGCCGTCCTCCCCCAGCAGGCGATAGGAGTACCGGTCCGGGAACAGGCAGAGCCCGGCCGCGGCGCCCAGCTCGAGCAGCGCGATCGGTCCGTCGACGGCGCTGAGCGCCGGGAGCAGAGCCCCCAGGCGCAGCGGTTCATTGGCCTGCACCGTGCGGCGCGCGCATTCCGAGACGACCTCGCCGGCGTGCGCGAGCACGAAGTCGCGCCATTCCGCGTACCCCGCGACGGGCGCGCCCAGCAGCCGCGTCACCGCGAACACCAGCGGCGGCTGCCGGTGCTGCTCCGGGATGCCGGACAGCACGGTCTGCATCTCGGCATCCGCGGCGACTCCCGCCGCCCACTCGGCGTACACCGCGCTGCGACCAGGGGCCTCCTCGCGGGCGAACCGGTCGTAGCGCTCGCGCACGGCATCCGTCATCCAGCCATTCTCCCAGCCGGCCCGGGCGACTGAGCAGACCGTTCATCACACCGACCCGAACGGCTCGCGGACGGAGGAGAATGGATGCATGGCTTACAGCGTGAACAAGACCGAGGCCGAGTGGCGCGAAGAGCTCGGCGACGACCAGTACGCGGTGCTGCGCACGGCGGCGACCGAGCGCGCGTGGACCGGCGAACTGCTCGACGAGAAGCGCGACGGGCTCTACCGCTGCGGCGCCTGCGGAGCGGAGCTGTTCCGCAGCGGCACGAAGTTCGACTCCGGCTGCGGCTGGCCGAGCTTCTACGAGTCGGTGCGTCCCGAGGCGGTGGAGCTGATCGAGGACACGTCGCTCGGCATGGTGCGCACCGAGGTGCGCTGCGCCGCCTGCGGCTCGCATCTGGGACATGTCTTCCCCGACGGCTTCGGCACCCCCACCGGTGACCGCTACTGCATGAACTCGCTCGCACTGACGTTCAACCCCGACGAGTCGTGAGCGCGCTCGAGGCCGTCCTGCGGCGCACCTCCTGGTCGAAGGTCACCGAGGACGCCCCGACGCGCGACCAGCTGCTGCCGCTGATCGCTGCGGCGGGCCGGGTCGCCGATCATTCCTCGCTGCGCCCGTGGCGGCTGATCGAGCTGCGCGGCGACGATCGGCTCGCGCTCGGCGCGGCCATCGCGAAGGCGAACGGCGACGACAAGCCGTCCACCAAGCCGCTGCGCGCGGCGCTGCTGATCGCGGTGGTCGTCTCCTATCGGAAGAGCGACAAGGTGCCGCACTGGGAGCAGGAGGCCGTGGCCTCCGGTGTGGCGCACACTCTCAGCCTGCTGCTCGACGAGGCGGGATGGGGCGTGATCTGGCGCACCGGCGGGTACACCCGTTCGCGCGCCGTGGCCGAGGCGCACGGCCTCGCCGAGAACGAGGAGCTGCTGGGCTGGCTGTACGTCGGGGGCAAGCCGCAGGGCAAGGACGCCGGACGCCGCAAGCCGATCGATGCCGACGCCCTGCTGACTCGGATGCCCGCGGGGCGGCGAGAGAGCTGAGCGTGCCCGCCGACGTCGCCGGTCAGCGGCGTCGGCGCGGCAGCGCTGCGAACACGGAGGCGAACGCGACGACCACCATCGCGAGCAGCTGCCAGAGAGCGGGACGACTCGCCGTGGGCCACAGCAGATCGATGAGGATCGACATGCTCAGCTGTCCCAGCACGCTGCCCAGCCCCATGAGCAGCACGCCGGTGTGCGCGACGAGGAACGCACCGAGCATGATGTAGACGAAGCCGAGCAGCCCGCCGACGTAGAGCCAGGGCTCGGCGGGGAGAGCGGCGGGCAGGCCTCGCACGGCCACGCTGACCGCGGCGGCGACCACGAGCACGGAGGTGCCCGCGATGAAGCTCATCAGCGTCGCGGCGATCGGCGAGGACACGGTCTTCGCGAGCCGCCCGTTCGCACCTGCCTGCCAGGCGATACCCGCACCGGCGAGGACGGGCAGCACGAGCAGCCAGACCGGCGCCTGATGCAGCACGTCGCCGCCGATCGAGATGCCCACCGCGAGCAGCGCGAGCGCGCCGCCCACGACCCGTCCCGGAGTGACGGCGACGACGCCGGCCGGGCCGAAGCCGATGCGGTCGAGCAGCAGTCCGTGCAGGGTCTGGCCGGCGACGACGCCGACCGTGAAGAGTGACACTCCGAGCACGCCGGCGACGACGCCCTGCGTGGACACCGTGAGCGCACCGCAGGCGCCACCGAGCAGCATCCAGACCGGGATGGTGCGGGTTCGGATGCCGTCGATCAGCCGGCCCGCGGCGGCACGCGTCGACGGGATCAGCGGGACCAGGGTGAGCAGGGCCATCAGGCCGACGGCGAAGGAGATGAGCCCGGCGACGATGCCGTCGTCGATCCGCACGCCCAGCACGCCGTTGATGCGCGCCTGCACGGCGGTCATCGCGCCGATCGAGACGGCCCCTCCGAGCGCGAGCCAGGTGGGCATGGTGCGGGTCCGTGTCACTCGCTCCACGGTACCGCTCGGGAGGACCCGGGCGCGCATCCTTCCCACGATCCGGAATCGGCTCGATGTCGGCGCCCGTGGGTAGCCTGTCAGCATGTGCGCGAGCTACGGACTCGATCCCCGATTCACGGATGCCGAACTGCTGGCGGAGGCCGATGAGGCGGTCCTGGAGGGGCTGCGCTCCTGGGCGGAGGCCAATGCCGGCGAGACGCTGCGCCCCACCGGGAAGAACCTGCGCAATCTCAACCCGCTGGTGACCGCGTCGGAGGGCGTGCCGACGCTGGAGCCGGCGTGGTGGGGCTACCTCGTCGACGGGGCGCCGGCCCGGTTCCCATCGATCAACACGCGCTCCGAGCGCCTGCAGGACAGGCCTGGCGGCTTGCGCAACCGGGCGATCGTGCCGACCACCGGATGGTTCGAGCTGCAGAAGCCCGACCGCGTCTGGCACGAGTTCGGATTCGGACGCGGCGTGCTGTTCGGCATGGCGGCCGTCACGCAGCGCGGCCGCACCCCGGACGGCGAGTGGACCACCTGCTACTCGATCGTGATGCGTCCCGCTCCCGCGCACCTGGCGGCCCTGCACGACCGCGTGCCGATGCTGGTGCCCGTCGGTTTCGCCGGGGACTGGCTGACCGGAGAGCCGACACGGGATCTCATCGATGAGGCGCTGCTGGCCGCCGCATCGCTCGATGAGCGACTGGTCGCTGAGCCGCGCGCCGACGACCGCGGCGACGGGATGCTGTTCTAGCCGAGCGCGCCGGAACGCGAGAAGGCCCGCCCGAGATGATCTCGGGCGGGCCTTCCGCTTCTGCAGAGCCCCCTGCCGGACTCGAACCGGCCACCTGCGGTTTACAAGGCCGCTGCTCTACCAGATGAGCTAAGGAGGCGAGGGTGGCCGAAGCCGCTCACAAGCATAGCGACGGCCGGGACGCGCTCTGCGCGTCAGGGCGTGGCGGTCTCCGTGGGCGCGGGCGAAGCCGGCGGGGTCGGGGTCGGGGTCGGGTCGGTCTCGCCGTAGTACTCGTCGCTGGCGGTGGTCAGCACGAACTGCGAGAACTCCGCAGGATTGTTCAGCGCGCCGACGTACGCCTGGCCGCCCACGACGATGAGCGCCTCGTTGTTGAGCTTGAGGTCCTTCGAGCCCGGCAGCGGACCCTCGAGGGCGCGAGCCGTGGCATCCTTCGCCCAGCTCACGAAGTCCTGGCCCTCGATGCAGGAGCGCACCTTCTTGGCGTTCTGCACGCCGACGGCGACAGCCAGGTCGGCCAGCTCGACGTCCGAGCGGCCGTCGCTGTCGATCTTGGGCTGGTCGGTGAGCAGCTCGTGGTTGTAGTCGAAGAACTGATCCGGCGAATAGGTCGCCACGCAGGCGGCGGCGGCCGCGGCCCGCAGCGAGTACTTCGTGCCGTTCGAGCTGGCCATCAGCAGCGCGACCGGGTGATAGGTCACGGTGACGGCGCCCTGCTTGATCCAGCCGGCCAGCTGACGGGCGTTGGCCTTCTCGAACTCGGCGGCGCCCGCCGACAGGTAGTCCACGTAGATGTGGATCTGCGTCGGCTCCGCGGCCTTCTCCGTGGTCTTGGGCGTCGGCGTCGCCGCCGCCTCGGAGGGCGTGGGCGATGCGTTCGGGGAGATGTCCGCGCTGCCGGAGGCGAGGGTCACGTCGCTCACGGTCACGCCGTCGTCGGTCATGCCGCTGGGGCTGAGCATCGGCTTGGACATCGAGGAGCTGACGGCGAACGCGACGGCCGTGCCGATCGACCCGACGGCGACGGCCGCGACGAGCCCGATGATCACGCGTCGCATGATGCGGGCACGCGACTGCTGCGCGTGCACTCGCTGGGCCTTCTCCCGCACGGCCTCGCGTGAGTTGCGAGCGGCAGGGACGTTCGGCGTTTCGTCGCTCGACATCGTTCCTCTTGAAAGATCGGATGGGACGGGGGATCCCGCTGCCGCTACGGGTGCGGCACCGGATCCGATGTTACGGAGGCAGTCTGGGAAATACCCAGACGCGCACGCGCCGTGCAATACTGATCTCGACCCGATGGCGGGTCACGGCGGGCTCAGGCCCACCGCTTCCATCACTACGGATCGTCCGGCACGTACCTGCCGGTGAAGGAGAAACAATGGCAACCGTTACGTTCGACGAGGCCACCCGCATCTACCCGGGCGGCACCCGCCCCGCGGTCGACAAGCTGAACATCGAGATCGCCGACGGCGAGTTCCTGGTTCTGGTCGGCCCCTCCGGTTGCGGTAAGTCCACCTCGCTGCGCATGCTCGCCGGCCTCGAAGAGGTCAACGCCGGCCGCATCCTGATCGGCGACCGCGACGTCACCGACGTGCCGCCGAAGGACCGCGACATCGCGATGGTCTTCCAGAACTACGCGCTGTACCCGCACATGACCGTCGCCGAGAACATGG
>Ga0066256_1002487_pt1 | contig 20250 bp, 18 predicted proteins | sample ThiBio_1000_biof_FD_87107 | JGI IMG/M metagenome (GOLD analysis project Ga0066256, IMG submission 87107) | Wastewater bioreactor microbial communities from Cape Town, South Africa - Thiocy_expt_1000_biof (version 2) | ecosystem: Engineered > Bioreactor > Thiocyanate-remediating >... | reverse complement strand
GCCGGGGGAGACGAAGGAGGCCGGCGGTGAGCCGGGACCTCGCCCTGCGCCTCCCGGCGGCCGCTGCGGTGGGTCGCGAAGCGGGGCAGCTGGCCGGGGAGCTGTTCGGGCGGGGCGTCCCGGCGAAGTTCAAGCCCCCCCAGGACTACGTCACCGGGGCCGACGCGCGGGTCGAGGCCTTCATCCGGTCCCGCCTCAACGAGCTGTTCCCCGACGACGCGGTCGTCGGGGAGGAGACGGGCGGGGAGCCTGGCCGGCGGACCTGGATCATCGACCCCATCGACGGAACCGCGAACTTCGCCCACGGGGTTCCGCAGTTCGGCGTTTCGATCGGCCTCGTCGATCAGGGCCGTCCGGTGCTCGGGGTCGTCTACCTGCCGACGCGGGACCATCTCTACACGGCCCGCAGCGGCGGCGGGTGCTTCAGGAACGGGCGGCCGATCCATGCCAGCGCATGCGCCGACCCTGCCACCGCCTATGTCGAGATCGGTTATTCCCCGCGCTCCGACCGTGCGCATTATCTGCGGCTTCTCGAGAACGTGCTCGATGCCGGCATCCTCGTGCGGTGGAGCGGCTCGGCCGTGCTTTCGCTCGTCCAGGTCGCCGAAGGAAGCAGCGACGGCTATTGCGAGCTGTTTCTCAACCCATGGGATGTCGCCGCCGGCATCGTCCTCGTCGCGGAAGCGGGAGGCTGGACCAGCGACTTCTTCGCCGGCAGCGGCCCATATGGCGGCAGGCCGTTGCTCGCCTGCGGCGCGGCCTTCCGCGGCCCGATGACCCGGATTTGTTCCGAAGGACTCCGCGGAACGGATTTGCTCGATCCCGCGCACGGGATCGGCCCGCTCGTCACGACATAACGACAAGACCGGCAGCATCCGCGAGCCGGCAACGAACCAAAGGGAGAAGGAACATGGACAGGCGCAGTTTCATGATGCTGGCGGGAGGCGCCCTGCTGGCGCCGAAGCCGGCCTTCGCGGCGGCAGCCGTCGACAAGCCGGTGACATTGACCATCATCCGCACGGCCAGCGACTCCGACGTCAAGCTGATGAACAGCGTGATGGAGCGCTTCAAGAAGAAGTTCCCCTCGGTGGAGGTGAAGCCGCAATTCATCACCTCCAACCCTTGGGGAGAGTACATAAACCAGCTGATGAACCTCGTCGGCAGCGGCCAGACGCCCGACATCATCACCATGCCCACGGAGGGCGTGTCGACCCTGGGCAGCCGCAAGCTGCTGCGCAATCTCGACGACTTCCTCAACTTCGATCCGGGAGCCAAGGAGCTTCTGGCGGACGTCGAGGCCAATCTGCTGACCGGCCTCAGCTACCAGGGCGCGGTCAACCTGTTCCCCACCGAGTGGAACACGGTCGCGGTCTACTACAACACGAAGATGTTCGAGGCCGCGGGCCTCGACAAGCCGAGCGCCGACTGGGACTGGGCGACCTTCCTGGAAACGGCGAAGAAGCTCACCAAGACCGACGCCAGCGGCCGCACCACCCAGTATGGCTATGTCGTCTCGGGCAAGAACTTCTCGCTGATGCCATGGTTCCTGACCAACGGGACCGACAGGCTGACTCCCGACGGCACGCGGAGCAACGTCAAGGATCCCAGGTTCAAGGAAACGCTGGTCTTCCTGCGCAGCCTGATCGCGGAGCACAAGGTCTCTCCGACCTTCGCCCGCAACAATGCCGGCGAAAGCGCCCTGATCTCCGAAAACGCGGCGATGATCACCACCACCCATTCGTCGGTGCCGGCGATGATCAGCGGCAAGGCCGACTTCATCGACGTCCAGGTGTTCCCGAAGAACAGGACGAACGTCTCGATCTTCGGCGCGGGCGGCGTCGGCGTCAGCACCGCCTCGAAGGAGCCCGAGCTGGCCTGGGAGCTCGTCAAGGAGCTCACCGGCAAGGAGTTCGAGGACGAGCTGGCCAAGAACATGCGCGCCACGCCGGCACGGCGCTCCTCGGCGACGTCGTCGCCCTACAGCGACTTCCCGCCGAACGCGAAGATCTTCTACGAGGCGGCCGCGACCGCCAAGCCGCTGATCGCCCCGCCGAACTTCGCGCAGGTCGAGGACATCATGATGCGGCACGTCGATGCCTACCTGACCGGGAATGTCGAGATCGACCCGATGATCGACCAGCTCGACGAAGAGCTGTCGAGGGCCATGAGCCGGGTGCGCTGGTAGCGGCGGCGGGATGCCGGAAGGGAGGGGGTCGATGCGCAGTCCATTCATGTCGGAACGGGCATCGGCCTATCTCTTCCTGGCTCCCGGGTTCATCCTCTATTTGCTCATGGCGCTCGTGCCGGCGCTGGCCACGCTGGCCTTCAGCCTGACCGAGGTCGACCGCTTCACCTGGGGGATCTCCTTCGCCGGCGCCGACAACCTGCTGTTCGTCCTTTCCGACAGGCGGTTCTGGACCGCCTTCGGCAACACCTTCACCTTCATCGCGATGGCGGTGGCCGGCAATGTCGGGCTCGGCCTGCTGCTCGCGGTGCTGATCGACCGGCAGATGCCGCGCGCGGTCCTCTATTTCCTGCGGCTGGCATTCTTCCTGCCGGTGCTCGTCGCGACCGCGCTAGTTTCGCTCGTGTGGCAGCTCCTCTATTCGACCGATCTCGGAATCCTGAACTACTACCTGAACGAGCTGCACCTGCCCTCGGTGAGCTGGCTGACGAACTCCAGGGTGGCAATGGTGTCGATCGTCATCCTCGACGTCTGGAAGCATGTCGGCTTCTTCATGATCATCCAGCTCGCCGCCCTGCAGGGCATCCCACGCTCGCTGGTCGAGGCGGGAGAGCTCGACGGCGCCGGCTTCTGGCAGATCTTCCGGTACATCAAGCTGCCCTACATCCTGCCGGTGGTGCTCTTCTGCGTCACCTACGCGACGATCACCGGCCTGCAGGTGTTCGATTCCATCCGCATCCTCACCCAGGGCGGCCCGGGCGACGCCACGATCAGCCTCGTCATGTACATGTATGAAGAGGCGTTCGGCGCCCAGGACATCGGCGTGGGTTCGGCCGCGGCATTCATCCTGCTGGCGGCGATCGCCGTGACCACGCTGGTCCAGTGGCGGATAGGCCGCCGGATGGTGGCGCAATGACCGCGGCTACCCTCGATCGCCCCGCCACCTCCGCGCGGCTGCTCTCCGCGCTGCAGGTCGTGCACTGGCGCAACCTCCCTCTCATGGCCGGCCTGTGCATCGCGGCGATCCTGATGCTGATGCCGTTCCTGTGGATGGTGGGGGCATCGCTCCGACCCGCGGGAGAAGCCTACCGGCTGCCGCCCAGCATCATCCCGCGCGAGTGGACGCTCGCCGCCTATCGCGAGGCGCTCGGCTCGGGCATCCCGTTCGTGCAGATGTACTGGAACAGCCTCGTCGTGGCGGCGCTTTCGACGCTGGGCGTCCTGATCACGGCCTCGATGGCGGCGTTCGCCTTCGCGCGGCTCGAATTCCGCGGCTCGACGCCGCTTTTCCTGACCATGCTCGGCGGCTTGATGGTGCCGCCGGCGCTGACGCTGATCCCGCTCTATTTCGGCTTCGCGCGGCTGGGACTGCTGGACAGCCTGAGCGCGCTGATCCTGCCGGCGATGGCGTCGTCGTTCGGCGTCTACATGATGCGGCAGTTCATGCTGTCGCAGCCGCGCGAGCTGGAGGAGGCGGCGCTCATGGACGGCGCGAGCTACTGGACCATCTTCTGGCGGATCTCGCTGCCGCAACTCGGGCCCGCGCTCGCAGCCCTCGGCATCATCACCTTCACGACGAGCTGGAACAACTACATCAGCCCGTTCGTGCTCATCAAAAGCTGGGACAAGATGACCCTGCCGGCGGGGATCGTTGCCCTCCAGGGTCTCATGGGCGCGGCCAGCGTGTCGGTCGTCATGGCGGCGGCCACGATGGCGATCCTGCCGCTGCTTCTCGTCTTCCTCGTCGCCCAGCGCTTCATCATCGAAGGCATGACGATGTCGGGGCTCAAGCAATGAAGAGGGCGGGCATGGACGGGACGAAGGATCATCCGGCGGGGAGGGCGACATGGCAGGCGTCGAGCTGAGAGGCATCCGCAAGTCCTACGGCCATCTCCAGGTGGTCCACGGGGTGGACCTCGACATCACCGATGGCGAGTTCATCGTCCTGGTCGGCCCGTCCGGCTGCGGCAAGTCCACGCTGCTGCGGATGATCGCCGGGCTGGAATCGATCAGCGGCGGCGAGATCAGGATCGGACCGAGAACCGTCAACGACGTCCTGCCGGGAGACCGCGACATCGCGATGGTCTTCCAGAACTATGCGCTCTATCCGCAGATGACGGTCGCCCAGAACATGGGCTTCTCGCTGAAGATGCGCCGCGTGCCGCATGCCGACATCCTCAGGCAGGTCAGGGAAGCCGCCGCCATCCTCGGCCTCCAGGATCTGCTCGATCGCTATCCGCGCCAGCTCTCCGGCGGGCAGCGCCAGCGCGTCGCCATGGGCCGGGCGATCGTCCGCAACCCGTCGGTCTTTCTCTTCGACGAGCCGCTGTCGAACCTCGATGCCAAGCTGCGCGTCCAGACCAGGGTCGAGATCAAGGCGCTGCACCAGAGGCTGCGCACGACGACCGTCTACGTCGCGCCCGACGAGGTGGCGGCCACGACGATGGCGGCCGGGATCGTGGTCATGCATGACGGGCGCATCGAGCAGGTGGGAACGCCGCTCGAGCTCTACGACAGGCCGGCGAACAGGTTCGTCGCAGGATTCCTGGGCTCCCCGGCGATGAATTTCTTCGACGGCGGCCTGGGCGGCGCGGACGGCTCCCGCTTCGTGCTCGGCAACCATGCGATCCCCCTGCCGGCGGGAGCCGAAAGGGCCGCGCCCCGGTCGGTCGTGCTGGGCGTGAGGCCGGAGCACATCGTCGTGGACGCGCAGGGCGTGCCGGCGGAGGTCGTCGTCGTCGAGCCGACCGGCTCGGAAACGCAGATCACGGCGCGGCTCGGCGGCCAGACCTTCACCGCGGCCATGCATAAGCGGCTGACCGCGCCTCCCGGGAGCACCCTCGGCTTCCGCATCGATCCCGCCAACATCCACCTGTTCGACGGGGAGACCGGCGCCAGGATCCCGTGAATGCCCCGGCGACACGCCCGGCACCGCGTCGGCAGCCAGGACGCGACGAAAGGAACCGACATGCCCCCGGAAGTGATCCTCGTCGCCAGCGGCGACCTGCGCGAAAGCGCCAACGTGAAGTGCTGGCCGGCGCAGGAGGCCATGGAGCGGGCGCTCGTCGCAGCCTTCGAGAGGCAGGGCAGGCGCGTCAGGCGCGGCCATCCCTTCAAGGCCGACAGGCAGCACGGCTTCATCGCCACGCAGAGAGAGGGCATGGAGGTGTTCCGCTCGATCGACCCGGACGCGCCCCTCGTGGTGGCCGAGGCGCTCTGGCAATATTCGCAGAACGTCCTGGCCGGGCTGATCGGCCACCGCGGCCCCATCCTGACCGTGGCCAACTGGTCCGGAACCTGGCCGGGTCTCGTCGGCCTGCTCAACCTCAACGGCTCGCTGACCAAGGCGGGCGTCGCCTATTCGAGCCTATGGAGCGAGGATTTTCGCGACGCGTGGTTCACGGAAAAGCTCCGGGAATGGCTCGCCACCGGGAGCGTGACACATGAGACGGGCCATGTCGCCGCCTTCGATGCCGGCCGCATCGCCGCCCCCGACCGGGACGTGGCCATGGGCATTGCCACGGACCTGCGCCGGAACCGCTCGATCCTGGGAATATTCGACGAGGGATGCATGGGCATGTACAATGCCATCATTCCCGACGAGCTCCTGTTTCCCCTGGGAATCTACAAGGAGCGGCTGTCGCAATCCTCCCTCTATTTCGCCACGACGCTCGTCAGCGAAGCCGCCGCGCGTGCCGTCTACGACTGGCTGGCGGGCAAGGGCATGACGTTCCATTTCGGCGAGGACGAGGCGAACGATCTGACGATCGGTCAGGTGCTCGATCAGTGCCGGATGTATGTCGCCGCCGCGCGGATCGCCGACGAGTTCGGCTGCGAGGCGATCGGCATCCAGTACCAGCAGGGCCTGAAGGACCTGCTGCCGGCGTCCGACCTGGTCGAGGGGCTGCTCAACAACGCCGACCGGCCGCCGGTCAGGCGCTTGGACGGAAGCGAAATCCGGCCGGGCCGTCCCATCCTGCATTTCAACGAGGTGGACGAGTGCGCCGGCATCGACGCCGTGCTCGTCAACCGCGTTCACTCCGCTCTGGGGCAGCCGGTGGAGACGACCCTGCACGATCTGCGCTGGGGTGACCGCGACGCGAGCGGCTCCGTGCCGGACTATGTCTGGGTGTTCGAGATCTCCGGAGGCGCGCCGCCCGCCCACCACGCCGGCGGATATGCCGGCTCCGACTCCGTGCGCCAGCCTCCGATGTTCTTCCGCAAAGGAGGAGGCACCCTGCGCGGGGTTGCCCGCCCCGGCGAAATCGTCTGGTCGCGCATCTTCGTCGCGGACGGCAGGCTGAAGATGGACATCGGCCGCGGCAGGGCAGTCGTCCTGCCCGACGTCGAAACACGCCGACGCCGGTCGCTCACCAACGAGGAATGGCCGATCATGCACGCTGTGCTCTACGGCGTTTCCCGCGATGAGATGATGGCCCGCCACAAGGCGAACCACGTGCAGGTCGTCTATGCCGATGACGCGCCTGCTGCGGATCGCGCCCTGACGGTCAAGGCGGCGCTCGCCGACGAGCTCGGCATCGAGGTCGCGCTATGTGGCGCGCGTGCCGACGGCAGCCCGCTGCAATGAGCCCGCGCGGCAAGGTGGGGCGCTGACCGGCCGCTCCTCGATCGCGCTGGCGGTTGCCGGTGACGTCGCCGCTCGATACCCTTTTGGGGATTCGTAGCAGATCACGGAGTTCAGGTATGCGAGCGATTTGCGGGACGGTCGCGGCTCTCATGGCAGCCTTGGGCTGCAGCGTTTCCGTCGCCTGGGCGCTCAAGGACGAGCGCATGAACGCGCAACTGCTGAAGCTCGATCCTCAAACGCGGCTCGAACAAACCTGCGACGTGGAAGTCATGGACCGGATCAACCGGGATAGCCACTCCTACAAGGCCGACCGGGTTGTGGCCTACACTTTCGAGGCCCCCGTGGTCGAGAAGAGATCGATCGACGCTCCCGGAGCTGCCTTTCGGAGCCACGGAAAATGGTATCGCCTGTCGTTCCGGTGCGTCACCGGACCGAAGCGCCTCGACGCCCACTCGCTGGAATACGACATCGGCGACGAAATCCCGCAGTCGCTGTGGAAACGTTACGACCTGTACGACTGAGGGAGCGACACGAGCCGACGGGGAGGCAGCGTCGGGCGCTGCCCCCTGGCTGGTAACCGCGCAGGTGTCAGGCCAAGCCCGCTTCGCGCTCGAGCGCCAGCGCGTCGGCGGCATCGCCCAGATCGGCGGGCGTGACGGCCGGCGGGTCGAGTTCCTCGAATGGCTTCAGCGCAAACGGCGACCTGACGCCCGGGCGCACCGGATATTCCGCGACGGAATCCGCAATTGCCTGCTGCCCCTCGGCGCTCACCATGAAGGCCAGGAACTTCTGGGCTGCATCCTGCTTCCTGCTCGACTTCAGGACACCGGCGGCGGACACGGTGATCAGCGCTCCCGGGTCCTTGTGGCCGAAGTAGAACAGCGCGGATTTCATGTTGGCATCCCCGACCTCCGCGGCCACGTCGAACCAGTAGTAGTTGTTGATGAGCGCGGCCGGGACCTCGCCCGCTTCCACCGCCTTCATTGCCGCGCCGTTGCCGTTGTATGACTTGCCATAGGCTTTGAGCCCCTTGAGCCAGTTCAAGGCAGCTTCACGTCCCTTCATCAGGGAGATGGCGACGATCTGTTCCTGGAAGGCGCCGCTGGTCGGGACATAGGCGATCCGGTCCTTCCAGGCCTCGTTCGCGAAATCCAGAACCGTATCGGGGAACTCGCTCTCCTTCACCAGGGCCTTGTTGTAGGCAACGACGCGGGAGCGCATGGAGGCGCTGAGCCATGTCCCGTCCTTCGCCACATACTCTGCCGGCACCTGTTTCAGGGTGTCATCGGCAAGGGTGCTGAGCAGGCTCTTTTCCGCAAGCGCCGCAACAGGCGGGCTCTCTTCGGAATAGAAGAGGTCGGCCGGGGTCGCGTCACCCTCCTCGATGATCTGGTTGGCAAGCTGGCTGCTGCTGCCCTTGCGGATGTCGACCTTGATCCCGGTCGCCTTGGTAAACGCTTCGACCAAGGCCGCAGTCGTTTTCGTGTGCTGGCCGTTATAGAGCGTGAGCGTCGTTTCCTCGGCCGCACGAGCGGTTCCGATCCCGAACCCTCCGATGGCAATCGTGCCGGCTATCGAAGCGCCAGTCTGCAGGAACCGGCGACGATCTACATGATGCATGAAAGAACCTCCTGTTTTGCAAGGCAGGGATACACCCGCTCCTATGCAGGTCCTCTTATGAACCCGACAGAATTCATTGCAATGTCAGAGATTTAGAGAGATTCTAATTTATTAGCCGGCGCAAGGGATTTCCCTGCCGATAAGATGATGAAAATAGTCCTCTTTTCCGGGGCTCCCGCTTTCTGGGCACGGCGGTGTTCACAGAACTGTGAATGGTTGCAGCAGCGCAGCGTGAACAACCATCGACGCGCCGCCCGCCGCCTTCGTATCTGGCCACGAACGATTGCGGTCGGCCGAGGGGACTGGGCAGATTATCGGACGACGACAACGGGTATCCTGGCGCGGTTCATCACCTCCGCAGTCTGGCTGCCCATCATGACGCGATTCATCCCCGTTCGCCCGTGCGAGGACATCACGATGAGATCGCATCCGGAGTCGTCGGCAACTTGCAGCAGAGCGCTGGCCACCAGCCGCCAGGGAATGTGGATGGTGTCGATGGCGATCCCCATTTCCTCGGCCTTGGCCTTGATGGGAGCCAGTATGCGCTCGGCTATCCTGCGCTGTGCTTCATCGTAGGCAGCAATCTCCGCCTCGCTCGGCGCCCAAAGATCGTCGGCAAAGGCGAACTGGCCACCGAGTGGTTCGGTAACGGTGACAGCCGTCACCTTGCTGCCGTGTAGCTTCGCCAAGGCCAGCCCGTGATCCACGCCGACCTGCGCCAGCTCGGAACCGTCCGAGGAAACAAGGATATGCCCGTACATGGAGCCTCCCGCCAAACATGGTGCTGCCTGCGTACACGAGTCCAGGCCACCGCTTGTTGACTTATCGCAAGCATGAGGTGGGAGATGTCATGGCCGCGGCCGCCATCCTCGAAGCTGCCCAACCGTCGAGATGCCACGCAGGAACCGGCCCTCGCCGGCCGGGCCGCCGACCCACGGGCTTCCTGTCTGCCGACGGCATCCCCTTCCGACTGGACCATCTCGCATGGTCCCATCTGGCCGTTTTGGCCGGGTTGGCGTGAGCATAGGGTGTGGCGCGATCAACCGACCCTCCCGCCGAACATCCCGCAGAATGACGCAAGAGCCGAACCGTTTCCCTCCCGCCGCCGCGCGGCCGCGCACCTATATGGCCGTGCTGGTCGTCCTCGGGCTGACCCACCTGCTCAACGATCTGATCCAGTCGCTGATTCCGGCCGTCTATCCGATCATCAAGGAGACTTATGCGCTCGACTTCGTGCAGATCGGGCTCATCACCCTGACCTTCCAGATCGCCGGCTCGCTGCTCCAGCCGGTCGTCGGCTACGTCACGGACCGGCGCCCGATGCCGTACTCGACCATTGTCGGCATGGCCTTCACCCTCGTCGGGCTGGCCAGCCTCGGCTTCGCGTCGAGTTACGGCATCATTCTCGTCTCGGTCGCCTGCATCGGCATCGGTTCGGCGATCTTTCATCCCGAAGCAACCCGTCTGGCGCGTCAGGCTTCCGGTGGCCGGCAGGGTCTGGCGCAGGGTGTCTTCCAGGTGGGCGGTCAGGCCGGCGGGTCGCTCGGGCCGCTGTTCGCCGCCTTCATCATCGTGCCCCACGGCCAGACGAGCCTTGCCTGGTTCACGCTGGCGGCGCTGCTCGCCATGGCCCTGATGGTATGGACGGCGGGGCAGTCCGCCATCATCCGCCGGCATATCGCGGCCCTGAAGGCCTCCCTTTCGGGGGCTGCCTCAAACAGCCGGCCGCGGGCCACCGTCATCGCCGGGCTCGTCATCCTGACGCTGCTGATGTTCTCGAAGGTGGCCTACACCGAGAGCTTCCGGTCGTTCTACACCTTCTACCTGATCGAGCGCTTCGACGTATCGATCCCGACCTCCCAGATCATGCTGTTCGTCTTCCTCGTGGCTCAGGCCGTAGGCGTGCTGGTCGGCGGCATCGCCGGCGACAGGATCGGCCGCTATCGCATCATCTGGATTTCGGTGCTCGGCCCGCTGCCGTTCACGTTGCTGCTGCCCTTTGCCGATTTCTTCTGGACCGGCGTGCTCACGGTGGTGATCAGCCTGATCATCGCCAGCGCCTTCGCCTCGATCCTGATCTACGCCATCGAATTGATCCCCGAGCGGGTCGGCCTGATCGGCGGGCTGTTCTACGGCCTCAATTTCGGGTTGGCGGGCATCGCGGCTGCGATCCTGGGGGCACTGGCCGATCGCATCGGCATCGAAAGCGTCTACTGGCTCTGTGCCTTCCTGCCGCTCGCCGGCCTGCTGACCTGGTTCCTGCCGCGCATCGAAGACGCCCCCACCGGCAGCCGGAAGTAGGCGTACCACTGGGATGGTGGTTCACACTGTGCGCCAAGGGGACAGCCGTGGGATCCATCGCGGGACGTTGGCCCGGAAATCCTCGTACTGGTTCCCAAACTTCCGAGCGAGCACCGGCTCCTCATAGATCAGGACGAACGCGTGGAAGGCGAGCCACATGAGCCCGCCATACGCCACGAGACGCCAGTCGCCGAACAGGATCGCCTGACCCAGGATGATGGCGACGACGGAAACGTACATGGGATTTCGCACGTAGCGATACAGGCCCGTCACCACGAGGTTCTGTGTCGGTGCGATCGGCGCCGGCGTGCCCAGCCCTTGCAGGGCGAAGCGCGCAAACGAGTCGACGAGCCCGGGCAAGCCCGCGACGATCAACACGATCCCGACAGTCCGTGTCGCCTGGAGATCGAAGAACGGCGGCAGAAATTCCCAACGCGTGATCCACCACGGAATGAGACCCACCACGACGCCGGGTGCGATCACAAGAAAGAGGGCGGAGCCCAGAACGGCCATCGTCAATCAAGCCTCTCATCCCATCGGTGACTACCTCGTCGCCTCCTTCCATCGTCTGCCCTGTCGCGTATTGCGTCTACAGGTCCTTTGCAGCGAACAGTCCCGAGGCGCCCCGGCTACCGATCAACGGGCGGAACCAACCAGCGCTGGCATCGGCAACCTTAAGCGGGCGCCGCCGCCCCGTCGGCCGCGCGGCATCCGGCCCCTGCGGACATCATACGCATGCTTGATCGCCGCTCCGCATGCGCGGCATGATCGCAACCGTGCGTCGACGAACAAGGCTCAACCGCATGGCAGATCGCGTCATCGTCATCCCGCCGGCCCTCAAGGCCGTCTACGACAACTGGCATTTCGCGCCGGCCGTCATTTCGGACGGGCTGATCTTCTGCTCGGGCATCGTGGGCACCAGCGCCGACGGCGAGAAGCCGAAGAGAAGGTCGGGCGGCGCCTTGGGCGGCGCGCAGGCGACGCTGGCGGACGAGAGTGCCGCGCTCGCCGCGCTGGTCGCGGTACGCGACCCGCAGGCGCAATTCGAGACGGCGTTCGAGGCGCTCGGCGAGGTGCTGGCGGAAGCCGGGGCGGGCCTCGCCGACATCATCGAGCTGACCAGCTATCACGTCGGGATTTCCCGCCACATGGCGGCCTTCATGGCGGTCAAAGACCGCTATCTGCGGGAGCCCTACCCCGCCTGGACGGCCATCGGTGTCGCCGAGCTCATCGTGCCCGGAGGGCTGGTCGAGCTGCGCGCGGTGGCGCGGGTCGGCAGCAACAGGTCGTAATAATGTGAGACGGTCCCGCGTCGCCTGATCGGAGGCCGGAATCGTGCAGAAGAAAGGCGCCGGCTGTGCTAGGTGCGGAACCCGCGCAGGTGTAGGCAATGCGCGGGTTTCCGTTGCCTGCTCGGCTCAGCTATATGGCGAGACGCAAGCCCGCCGCGGTCCGTGCGAGGGCTGGTAGGTGTTGTCCGACGCCCGGTAGGAGCGCCACCGATTCTGGCACCACCTCACATGCGCGCTGGTCGTTGACGGTTGGGAGAGCGCGCCGCCGATAATCGCGCCCAGGGCGAAAGCCGCAGGCGGGAACCACCAGCCATTGTAGTAGCGATAACCGGGATGACGGTCCCGGTAGCCTCGATGGCCATTGTAGTAGTAATTGTTGCCGCGCCGCTCGAAGCGGGCGCGCCTGTCCTGGACGTGAACGAGGTCGGAAGACGCCGTCGGCGCTTTCGGAACGAAGGCCGGCGGCGCCGCCATCACAGGCGCGGCGGTACCAAGCGCCAGCGAGAATGCCAACGCGGCGTACAAGCTTGCTGTTGTCCGTTTCATAATCAGCCTCTTCTGGTATGTGCTCCAGTAGGAGACCAAACTCGCGGGATCGGGAATTGTTGCGGGCCAAGTCGGCCCTAGCTCGCGACCGAGGCAAGCACCGGCTGCCGCAAGCCCCGTGATGCTCACGCAAGACTGCGAGGTTAGAGGCTCAAGTCCGCCGGTTCGGCAACAGATAGATCGGGCTGGACCACGCGCGGTTGCAGTCTTCCTGCGTGATGCGGACATAGACCGGCGTGTCAGTGTCGCCGGCATTGACGTCGCAGGTCGCGTCAAATGCAAGTGGTCCCTCCGGCTCGGAAAGTCGCGTCAACCAGACCTTGCGGCCAAGCCCACCAGCATCGGCAGTCACCGTCTCTTCTCCCAGTTGCGTCAGGTCGATGTCGATCTTCGCATGGTTGGTGACGATCGAGAGCCTGCCCTCGGCAGCGTGGGCCATTGTGAGATCGATCCCGACCAGATTGCCGGTGGTCACCGACACCCACGAATAGGCTGCACCCTTCTCGATCTCGCGTACCGCAAGTTCGGGATTGAGGAAGTTGACGCCCGCTACCTCGACGATCTCGTTACCCATGATCCTCATCTCGCCGGTCCAGCGCGTCTCGCGACCACGGCCACGATATTCCGCGCCTTCCCAGCGCAGCGCCAGCCGGCGGCTGCGAGCCGCTCCGGCCGGGCGGAATGACCGCAGCACCTCGGTGCCCCGGAAAACGGTGATGTCCTGGATCGGCGCGGTTCCGAGCGCCTCGACCCGCAGCGACATGGTCTGGCCGGCAGCGTCGACGATATCACCCATCATCACGCGCGATCCCGGCCAGCTTTGAGCCGGGCCGATGGCGGGATCCCCGGCGAACAGCTTAACCGACCTCTCGAACGAGCCGCGCACATCGAGATAGAGCCGAGTGCCGGTTGTGCCGTAGTGGTGCCGCGCGCCCAGGCAATTAAATAGCGCCTCGCGCGTCAGTTCGGGCATCAGATAGCAGGTCAGGCCGCCGATCGCGCCGAACGACGACGCGCCGGGCGAGGTCGCGCCGGGACGCCCCTTATGGTCGTCGCTATGGCAGACGACACCGACGCGATAGCCCTTCGAGAAGGCGTCGTGGAGAAGCCACTCGAAGGTACCCCAGCTCGAATGGATTTCCACCGCAGTCTCGAGACGCGGATCATGTGCGTAGAGGATGTCTGCGTAGCGGCCGCCGACATGAGCGATGACCACCGCGTCCTCTCCGCCCAACGACCGGAACAAATCATGTGCAGTTGGCGCCGGGTCGGTGGAGGCACAGCCTTCGCCGATCAGGATATGCGACGAGCGAAAGATTGGCCGCCCCTCTTTTCGGTAGAAGACGTTGCGGTCGCCGCCGAGGCCGGTGTTGCCGGACCATTCGTAGCCGGGTAGCGCCAGGAATCTGCCCGACACGTTGAAGCGCGCCGTCAGTTCGTTGAGGCTGCGCCAGAAATCGTCATCGATCTGGAAGTCATTGCCCTGGTGCCCGGCAATGTCCAGCAGCGCCAGGTCGCGCGCGAAGAGGAAATGGTCTTCGGCCGAATTGGTGCCGACCGTCTCGTCGCTCTGCCCGTGCAGGTCGCCCCAATAGCGCCGCTCGAACGGCGGCCTCAGGATCTTCAGCGGATTCGAAAGGCACAACCTTCGCCCTGCTGCGTCCATGGCCTCGAACCATATGTCGGCGGGCTCATCGACCGAAAGTCCTGCAACTTCGTGGACGATGGTGCACGCGTCGAGCGTGATCTCGGTCGGCAATCCGGCAACTCTGCGATTCGCACTCAGCCGCAGGGCTTTTGCCTCGCCGGCCGGCGTCGGATTGCCCCAGCGGTCGTTGGCGAGGATCGAGAGGTTGAAGGTCTCGTGCGGCGGGAGCTGGGAAGGTGCGACCGCCTTCCACGTCGTGGGTCGGCCCGGCAGCAAGGGAAAGCCCGGCGTGTCGCTGATCTCGGTGAACTCATAGGTCGCGAACGCATCGACGTAGATCTTGAAAGCGAAGTGCCGCTCGGCATTCGTCTGCAGGCGGATACCGGGCGAGCCGGACCGCCGATCTCCGAATCGTACGGTGATCGTATCGCCGTCCCTGAGATATCCGCGTCCCACCCTTACGACGAGCGTATTCGTCCATGGCCGGATGTTGACACGGTCGACCCAGCATTCGAGCGACGCGCCGTTGCTTGCCTCGACCGTGGTATAGCCCCCAGCGGCAGGCCGGTCGAATTGCGGCTTCTGCATGTCCGACGTGGTTCGCCAGCTGATCTTCAGCATGCCGCTGTCGTCGATGCCGTACCTGCCCGCCGTGTAGATCAGGGTGAATTCATCGACTTCCCCCGCGGTGCGCGCACCGGCGGGCTCGATTCGGGCAGAACCCATCTGCTCTGGCTGGTATCGGGAAAACGGCATCGGACTCGCTTCTTCCGAGAGCCATGGCGGTGACCGGATCACATGCGGTCACCGATGCCCTCTTGATAAGACATTATAAGACGTATTATTAGTGATCACAGCGCGAGGCAAGGCATGAAAGCCCCAGAACCCCACGTTCGAGACATCGTCAGCCGCGAAAGCCCGGAGCCGCTCTACCGGCAGATAGCGACGTTGATCGAGGGCCAGGTAAGGTCCGGCCAGCTCGAAGTCGGGTCGCGGCTCGACGCCGAGCCGGTTCTGGCCCGGCGCTTTGACGTCAGCCGCGTCACCGTCCGGCTCGCGATCGGAGAGCTCGCCCGCAAGGGGCTGGTCGTTCGCAAGCAGGGCAAGGGGACCTTCATATCGCAGCCTGCCGTGCGTCATGACCTGAGGCGGCTGCACGGGCTGCTCGGGACGCTGTTTGCGCAGTCGGACAAGGCGCATGTCGATCTGCTGCGCTACGAGCTGCGCGTGCCGCCCGCGGATGTGCGCCACGCGATGGGCCTGCGTGCCGGCCAGCCGGCGCTCCTGCTGGTCAGGCTCTACATGATCGACGACAAGCCAGTGCTCTATGGCGAGGATTGGCTGATCGCGCAGGCGGCCGAGGTGCCCAGGGCCACCGCGCGTCTCATCTCGACCGAGGACATATTGCGGCAGGTCGGCGTGCGGCTGGCCTATGCCGAGACCTCCATACGGGCGGAGACCGTGGGCGCGGACGCCCGCAAGAGCTTGAAGGTGCCCATGCACGCGCCGGTCCTGATGTTGCGCCGCACCGCCTATGGCGAGGACGGCGGCATCAAGGAATTCGGCCGTCTCGCCTTCTGCTCCGACAGCTATGAATTCTACTTCTCGACGCGTGCATCCGGCGCAGCGGCGAACCCGCTCGCCATCCGGACCGTCGTCGGTGCCGATGAAGACAAGCCGGAAAATCCGGCATCAATGGGAGAACGCAAATGAGACATCTGGCGGAATTGCCGAGGGGACTGCGCATAGGCGCGCTCGCCCTCGCCTCGATCCTGCTGCTCGCCGAAGCAGCCCAGGCACAGGATCCGGTCGCTGTGCGCCTGACGGTGCAACCGCGCACCCTGGTCACGACGCTGATCGAGGTCGCCGACGAGCAGGGTTTCTTCAAGGAAGTCGGTATCAGCCCCGAACTGGTCACGGTTGCCAATGGCCCGGCCGCAGTGACGGCTCTGGCTTCCGGCAGCGTCGACGTGGCGACCAACGCGCCTGAGGTTTTCAATGCCCTTGCCGACAAGGGACAGTCGGTCAAGCTGATTATGGGCCAGGCCAGGCAACTCGGTGTGCTGGTGGCGCGCCCCGACTTCGACTTTCCTTCCGAGTTTCCGGCCTCCATCGCTTCCCTCAAGGGCAAGAAGATTGGCGTGACCGCGCTGAGCTCGGCGACGCAGTACCTGACGATCATGATGCTGAAGCAGGCCGGCATCGAAGCCTCGGAGGTCGAGTTCGTCGCCGTCGGCGCCACCCCTTCGCAGGCTCTCGCCAATGGCGTCGTCGATGCTGGTTTCGTCACCGGCCCGCAGGTCGTGATCAGCCAGTCGCTCGGCTCCAGGATGATGGTCGATCTCCGCACGACCGACAACTGCCCGTCTCAGCTCACCATCTGCGGTATCGGGCAGGTCGGCATGTGGGCCATGGGCGACTGGATCGACAAGAATGCCGAGACGGTCGAGAAGGTGCGCCGTGCGATCGCCAAGGCCGACATGTTTATGCACGACCCTGCCAATGCAGATAAGGTGCGCGAGATCCTTCTCACTCATGTGCCGGCCGACAGTCCCGATGCACTGAAGAAGGGCTATGCCGACTATGCGATGTCGGTAATCAGCGGAGCCTTCGGCAAGGAAGACCTGCAGCACTGGATCGAGGTCGACACGCAGGCTGGTGTCGTCAAGGGCGCGCTCGACGTCTCGAAGGTCTACGCTGAAGGGACGCCAGCCACCGCGGACGATGTGAAGCGGCTGGCGGCGCAATGAACGCTGTGACCGCGGCAGTTCCCTCCGGCGTTGCCAGCGTGCCAGGCACGCCGGCGGTCTTTGCCGAGCAGGTCCGCCTGTCCGTGGCCGGTGCGCCGGACATCCTCGCGGGCATCGACCTGACGGTCGGCGATGGCGAGTTCATCGCCATCGTCGGACCCAGCGGCTGCGGCAAGACCACTTTCCTCAACATGGTTGCAGGTCTGCAGGGATATACTTCCGGAATCCTGCAGGTGGCCGGCAGGGTACCGAAGGCCGGTCGGCGCGATTCCGCCTATGCGCTCGCGCGCGACGCGCTGCTCCCGTGGCGGGACGCGCTCGGCAACGTCGAACTGGCGTTGCAGGTGCGCGGCGCCGAGCGATCCGAGCGGGGCGCCCGCGCGGCGGGGGCCCTGCACAGGGTCGGGCTCGGCGACGCGCTCGATCGTCATCCCGCCCAGCTTTCACAGGGCATGCGCCAGCGCGTGGCGCTTGCCCGCCCTTCCCTCCCCGAGCCGAGGCTGCTCATTCTGGACGAGCCGTTCGCTGCGCTCGACGCGCAGACGCGCATCCGCATGCAGGAACTGCTCCTCGATCTGCTGAGGCAGTTCTCCGGAACGATGATCATCGTCACGCACGACATCGCAGAGGCGATCACACTTGCCGACCGCGTGGTCGTATTCAGCCGGCGGCCTGCCGAAGTGACGGCCATCTACGACGTCAAGCTCGGCGCGCGCGACCGCAAGACGACTGAGCTGCGGGCCGATCCCGAGTTCGGCAGGCTGTTCGAACAGGTCTGGTCGGACATCGAGAAGGGATTCGATCTGTGAACGCGATGCTGCAGTCACGCAACCCGTCGTCGGGTATCGGCAGCTTGCCCGCCGGCTTCGTTCGCATCTGGGGAATCCGCCTGCTGCTCGTCGGCGTCTTCGTCGCGATCTGGAAACTTGCCGGCACGACCGGCTTCCTCAATCCGGTCTTCATCGGCACCCCGGAAGGGACGCTCGTCGCCTTCTTCGATCAGCTCTACGGCGCCGGCAACATCTGGATGGACATCCTCTACACCTTCGTGGAAACCGTCATCGGTTTTGTTCTCGGCAGCGCGGCAGGCATGTTCGCCGGCGTGCTGCTGTTCCAGTCACCGTCCCTGCGCCAGGCGGTCGCGCCCCTGGTTGTGGGCGCCAACAGCCTGCCGCGCGTCGCGCTCGCACCCCTGTTCGTGCTTTGGTTCGGCCTGGGCATAACGGGCAAGGTGGCGCTGATCGTCAGCCTGGTCTTCTTCGTGATGCTGACGACCACCCTGGCGGGGCTTACCCAGCCGAACAGGGATTACGAATATCTGGGGCGCGCGATCGGCGCGTCGAAGCGTCAGCACATCCTCTACTTCATCGTGCCGGCGGCGATCCCGACCATCGTCGCGGGCCTCGAGCTCTCGCTCACCTACAGTTTTCTCGGCGCTGTCGCGGGCGAGATCGTCGGCGGCAGCTTCGGAGTCGGCGTCAAGCTCACGGCCTTTGCCAACGCCTTCGAGATCAATCGCTTCATGGCTCTGCTGGTCCTGCTGGTGATCATCTCGACATTGACCGTCCAGCTCATGCGCCATTTCACGGCGCGCCTGACGCGCTGGCATGCGAAGGAACAGGCGAGCGACGCCTGACACGGGAGGCGGGAGTGAAACCGCAGGATATCGATCATATCCGCACGCCAGGCTTTCCGTGTCTCGCGCCGGACGGCTCTCGGGTGCTCTTCGTCGAGACTTCGATCGAGAGCGATGCCGTTCGCTCGACGCTCTGGATCGTCCCGGCGAAGGGGGGAGAGCAGCCGCGACGATTGACGGACGGCCCTCGTGACACCGCCCCCGCGTGGTCGCCGGACGGCCGCTGGATTGCATTCCTGCGCGCCGAAGGCGACGGGCTGCACCAGCTCCACGTTATGCCCGGAGGCGGCGGTGCGCCGAGGCGCCTGACCGATCACGAGTTCGGCGTGGGTTCGCCCGTCACGCTTCGACATGCGCGCGGCGTGGCCGCTCCGGTCTGGTCCCCCGATTCGCCGCGGCTCGCCTATGTCGCGCGTGTCAGGGCCCCCGGCGCGCCGGCCAGCCACAAGCGCATCGATCGCCTCCACTATCGCATCGACGACCTCGGCTTCGTTCACGACCGGCGCTCGCAGGTCTTCGTCGCCAGCCTTGAGGGCGCCGCGCCGGCGTTGCTCGGCAACGGCGAGGTCGACCACTGGGACGTATCATGGCACCCCGAGGGCAGCCATGTCGTCGTCGCGACTGTGCGTCACGACGACTACGATCTCGACGAGGTGAACGACGTCGTCATGATCGGTCTCGACGGGACCGAGCGGCGCCTGACGGCCGGCAACACGACGGTGAATCTGCCCACCTTCTCGCCGGACGGCGCCTTCGTCTATTTCGTGGGCATAGGCCCGCTCGACGGCGACAGGAACGACGCGCGCGGGCGCAGCGTCTCGCTCTGGCGCGTTCCGGCGAGCGGCGGCGCCCCGCAGCGGCTCACCGACGCAGAGCCGCACGATTTCGATGACGGCCGTACGCGGCCTCTGCTCTTCGACGGCGATAGCGTGCTGGCAGGGCGGCTGGAACGTGGCGCCGTGCACCTGTGCCGGATAGCCGGAGATGGCGGTGTCGCTCCGTTGATTGCGGGCAGGCGGCAGGTGCTCGACTATCATGCCGCGGGAGGCACCATAGCTGCCATCGTTGCGGATGAGGCGAGCGCGGGCGAGATCGTCGTTCTGCACGACGGGACCGAACGCGTGCTCACCAGCTTCGGCAGCCGGCTCACGCGCCTAGGCCTGAGGCCGATGGAAGAGATCGGCGCCGTGTCGCCCGACGGTTATCCGGTGCATGGCTGGTTGATCAAGCCGGAGGGGAAGGGGCCGTTTCCGCTGCTTCTCCACGTGCATGGCGGACCGGACGTCCAGGCCGGATACAGCCTGTTCGACGAGGCGCAGGTCTGCGCCGGCGCGGGTTTCGCGGTCCTGATCGGCAATCCACGCGGCTCGGCGGGCTATGGCGAGGCGCATGCGCGAGCGATCCGGGGACGCCTCGGAACGGTCGATGCCGACGACCTCGTCGCCCTCTGCGAAGCGGCTCGTCGCCGACCCGACATCGCCGGCACCCGATGCGGGGGGACGGGCGGCTCCTACGGCGGCTTCATGACCCGCTGGCTCGCGGCGCACCAGGGGCCCCCCTTCAAGGCCGCGCTGTGTGCGCGGGGCGGCTATTCCTCGCCGAGCATGATGGGGACGCCGGACGTCTCCACGCCAACCGTCAGCCTCGGGGGGGCCGGCCCTTCCGCTCGGATCGCTCCGTGCCC
>Ga0066256_1000887_pt3 | contig 20253 bp, 18 predicted proteins | sample ThiBio_1000_biof_FD_87107 | JGI IMG/M metagenome (GOLD analysis project Ga0066256, IMG submission 87107) | Wastewater bioreactor microbial communities from Cape Town, South Africa - Thiocy_expt_1000_biof (version 2) | ecosystem: Engineered > Bioreactor > Thiocyanate-remediating >... | reverse complement strand
ACAGTATTGAACGGTCTCCGGTCGTCCTCGCGAAAGCGGAGAGCCAGGTTCCCGAACCATGTCGCCGTCATCCTTCGAGGCTCGCAAGCGCTCGCACCTCAGGATGACGGCGCTCTGTGTTTCGCCGTATCAAAAGCCCGGCGAGAACGGATGCTTAAAAATCCAGCTTGTCCTTGACGGCCGCGACACCGGCCTTGGCGCAGGCTTCGTCCGCATCGCCGCCGGGCGCGCCCGACACGCCGATCGCGCCGACCAATGAGCCGCCGGCTTCGATGGTCACGCCGCCGCCGATCAGAACCACGTTGGGAAGCTGGCGCAGACCCTGCATTGCGGGCGCCTGCGTTGCGGCGACGAGTTCGCCGGTGCTGCTCTTGAAACTCACGGCGGTCCAGGCCTTGCCCGTGGCGGTCGGGGGCGTGTGAGGTCCCGCGAAACGGTCGCGCAGCATCACCTGCGGAATGCCGGACCGGTCGACTACGGCGACCGCGACCTGATAGCCGCGCGTGCGGCACTCGGCGAGCGCGGCCTTCGCCGCCTCCTGCGCGAGTTCAGGCGTGAGCGCCTTGGTCGTGACGGTGGTGTCCTGCGCGAATGCAGGCAATGCGATGAAGGCGCAAAGCACCGGGAGTGCAAACAGGTTTCGCGCCTTCATCATTCTTCTCCGTTTCACTTACTTGTTGACCGGCGATTCCGGATCGAACAGCAGCGCGACGAGGTCCTTGATCTGCTGTTCGCTGAGAACCTTGTTCGCGCCGAAACGCGGCATGCTGGAACATGCAAACAGGGCCTGCGAATCATAGATCTTCGTGAAGGCGTTCTTGATCTCGTCCGGCGCGTACTTGCGGTCCTTGCCGTAGTGGGTCAGGCTCGGCCCGAGGGTGCCGAAGGAGACCTCGGTCTTTTCCAACTGGTGGCAGGCGTAGCAGTTGCCGCCGCTCACGGTGCCAGGCTTGTCCGAGAACTGTCCGCCGCGGCCGTTGTTGGCAATCTTGCGGCCTTCCTTCCAGTCGCCGAGGAACTTTCCGTCAGCGGGGTAAACGACCTTCGCCAGTTCGCGCTTGGTAATCACGTCGGCGTCCTTGGACGAAACGTCGTTGTGATGCGCGTTGCAGGTCTTCAGCGTCTCATCCGGAACGATACGCTCCTGCCATTCCGGCGGAGCCTTGCCGAAGGTCGCCTTGACGTATGCGTCGACGATGGCGGGGTCGACGGTTTTCGGTGCCGTCTGCGCGGTGGCGGAGAAGGGCAGCGTGACGATGCCTGCGGCAAGAGCCAGCGCAGCGATGTTCATTGTCGTTTTCATGTTGCGCTCCTCTCTCAACGCTTGATCGACGGGACGTTGATCTCGCCGCCGGCCGCCTGTTTCTGCAGGAAGACAGTCAGTGCGGTGAGGGCGTCGGAGCCGTATTCCGGAACCGGCCAGCGCTGCTGGCGATAGCAATCCCACAGGCGATGCTGCATCGTGCGCAAGGCGCTTGCAGACACGCGGTAAGTCGGCCAGCCGCCCATGGTTTCCTGCGGTTGCTTGCCGGGCTTCGACAGGTTCGGCAGGCCCTGCAGGCGGATGCGCTTGCCATCTTCGGCATGGCAGGTCGCGCAGGCGAAATCGTTCACGCCGCCGCGGCGGAAGAACAGCGCTTCGCCGACCGCCGCCATTTCCTGCTCCTTCGGATGCGAGAGCGGAACGTCGATCTTCATGCCGTTCGACTTGTTGGCGATGTAGGCGACGAGATCTTCCATGTCGGACGCCTTGCCCGGGCCGGAGAAGCGGCGGGCGATCACATCCTTGGTGTCGAAGTCCTGAAGATTCGTCATGCACCACAGGAGGCGCTGTTCGAGGTCCATGACCCTGTCGGCGTCCTTGAAATAGCGCGGCAGCTTGGCATAGGCGCCTTCCAGCTTGCCCGCGCCGAGGCCGAGGTCGCAGCCTTCCAGCGAGACGTTCTTGTTGCCGCGCTTTTCTTTCCAGAGCACTTCGCCGCGATCGACCGCGAGATAACCCGGATTGGACATCGGGTCGGAAATCATTTCGCGATAGCGCTCGATTTCCTTTTCGCTCGCATCCTGCGCACGAACGGCGGTGCTCGACGCGCACATCATGATGGCAAAGGCGATTGCCGACCGAATTGCGGTCTGTCTCATCTTGTTTCCTCCATCCGTCAGACCGTCTGTGCAGTCCTTCCGGTCCCAGCTTAGATTATCTTTACATTCAGAAAAAAGAATATAATGATGTGTGCGGATCATGATAGATCACACTTGGGATCGTCAAGGGATACTATCGTCAAGGGATGCTAAAGACTCCCTGCTGGAGGATAACGACCGATGATTATGAAGCCTGTTGAACCAACCCGCCGCGAAACCTTCGCGCTTGCAGCAATTGCAGGTCTTGCCGCGTTCCTTGCGCCAAAGATGGTGTTTGCGGACGAAGGTATGGTCGCCGCCGAGATCAAGAAGCTGTACGGCGACAAGAAACTCGAAAGCGGCAAGGTCAAGCTCGACGTGCCGGAGATCGCAGAGAACGGCCTTGTCGTTCCGATCAACGTCGAAGTCGAAAGCCCGATGACCGAAAAGGATTACGTGAAGGCCGTTCACGTGTTCGCCGACGGCAATCCGCTGCCGGGTGTCGTCAGCTACAAGTTCACGCCGTCCAGCGGCAAGGCCGCTGCCTCGACGCGCATGCGCCTCGCGCAGACGCAGAACATCGTCTGCATCGCGGAGATGTCGAACGGCACCCTTCACACGACGAAGGCCAACATCAAGGTCACCATCGGCGGCTGCGGCGGCTGATCGCGGCTTCGACAGAAAAACAATTCAGGCGAGGATTATTCCCATGGCCACACCCACACCGCGCGTTCGCGTTCCTGCCACGGCAAAAGCGGGCGAACTGATCGAAATCAAGACCCTCATCTCGCACGAGATGGAATCGGGGCAGCGCAAGGATTCGTCCGGCAAGGTCGTGCCGCGCAAGATCATCAACAAGTTCACCGCGACCTTCAACGGCAAGCCGGTGTTCGAGGCGGACTGGAATCCAGCAATCTCGGCCAATCCGTATCAGTCGTTCTTCTACAAGGCGTCCGAAACCGGCGAGTTCACCTTCACGTGGAAGGATGATGACGGTTCGGAATACACCGCGAAGAACAAGCTGACCGTCGGCTGATCTTTCTGCGCGCGGCGTTATGCCGCGCGCGAACGAAGCATCTGAAAAATCGTCCCGCGCAGGGACCAAGGGTGGACCGATGATATCGAGGCGGGATTTCCTGCAAGCGACGGCGGCTGCGTCCGCGCTGACGATCGGAAGCGGACTTGGCCCGCTGGGGCGCGTTGCGGCCCAGCAGAAGCTGACCCAGGCGGATATTCTCAAGTTCGATCCGCTCGGCACGGTGACCATTCTCTACATCGCGGACACGCATGCTCAGCTCATGCCGCTGTACTTCCGCGAACCGTCGGTCAATCTCGGCGTCGGCGCGGATCGGGGATTGCCGCCGCATCTCACCGACGCGGAGTTCAGGAAATACTTCAACATCGCAACCGGATCGGCGGACGCCTATGCGCTGACGGCCGATGATTTCGTCTCGCTGGCGCGCAACTACGGCCGCATGGGCGGCATGGACCGCATCGCGACGCTCGTGAACGCGGTGCGCGCCGAGCGCGGCGAGGACAAGGTGCTGCTGCTCGATGGCGGTGATGCCATGCAGGGAAGCTGGACCTCGCTGCAGACCAAGGCGCAGGACATGGTCGATGTGCTGTCGGGGCTGAAGCTCGACGCGATGACCGGGCACTGGGAATTCACCTACGGCGCGGACCGGCTGAAGGAGATCGCGGACAAATCGTCCTTCGCCTTCCTTGCGCAGAACGTGCGCGACAACGAATGGCAGGAGCCTGTCTTCGAGGCGCGCAAGATGTTCGAGAAGGGCGGCGCGAAGATCGCCGTGATCGGACAGGCGTTGCCGCGCACCGCGGTGGCCAATCCGCGCTGGATGTTCCCGAAATGGGAATTCGGCATCCGCGAAGAGGACATGCAGAAGCAGGTGGATGAAGCGCGCGCCGCGGGTGCGGACGTCGTGGTGCTGCTGTCGCATGACGGGTTCGACGTCGATCGCAAGCTCGCGGGCCGCGTCAAGGGCATCGACGTGATTCTCACCGCGCATACGCATGATGCGATGCCGGGCCTGATCAAGGTTGGCGAGACTGTGCTGGTGGCAGCAGGCTCGCACGGCAAGTTCGTCTCGCGCCTCGATATCGAGGTGAAGGACAAGAAGGTGACCGGCGTCCGCTACAAGCTGATGCCGGTGTTCGCCGACGCCATCAAGCCGGATGCGGCGATGACCGCGTTGGTCGAGAAGGTCAGGGCGCCGTTCGCGAAGGATCTGGCGCGCAAGATCGGCACCACGGAATCGCTGCTCTACCGCCGCGGCAATTTCAACGGCACGTTCGACGATCTGATCTGCGACGCGATGATGGCGGAGCGCGATGCGGAAATCGCGCTGTCGCCTGGCTTCCGCTGGGGCGAAACGCTGATCCCCGGCGATGCGATCACATGGGAAGACATCACCAACGCCACCGCGATCACCTATCCGAACTGCTACCGCAACCAGATGACCGGCGCGCAGATCAAGGAAGTGCTGGAAGACGTCGCCGACAACATCTTCCACCCCGATCCTTACTTCCAGGGTGGCGGCGACATGGTCCGTATCGGCGGCATGGGCTACGCCATCGATGTGTCGAAATCGATGGGCTCGCGCATCTCCGATCTGACGCATCTGAAATCCGGCAAGCCGATCGATGCGGCGAAGACCTACACCGTCGCGGGCTGGGCCAGCGTCAACGAAGGCACGCAGGGCCCGCCGATCTGGGACGTGGTGTCGGCGCATATTTCCAAGCGCGGCGCGGTGAAGATCGCGCCGAACACGGCGGTGAAAGTCTCCGGCGCCTGATGGCGCCGGCATTCGTGCGTGAAGTTGCGACCAACATATTCACATATCGGGATAAATAGAGAGATAAAGGCGTCCCCATGAGTGGCACATCATCCACGGATACGCTCAATCGCCGCCGCTTCCTGAGCGGTCTTGCAGGCGCGGGCGCTGCGCTGTCGTCGCTTCCCGCGAAGGCCGAGAGCGCCAAACCTGATCCGGCGATCACCGAGGTACAGGACTGGAATCGCTATCTCGGCGACGGCGTCCAGAAGACGCCTTACGGCATGCCCTCGAAGTTCGAGAAGAACGTGGTCCGCCGCGATGTGTCGTGGCTGACGGCATCGCCGGAATCGTCCGTGAACTTCACGCCGCTGCACGAACTCGACGGCATCATCACGCCGTCGGGCCTGTGCTTCGAGCGGCATCATTCGGGCGTCGCGGAGATCAATCCCGCCGATCACCGGCTGATGATCAACGGCCTCGTGGACAAGCCGCTCGTGTTCACCATGGACGATCTCAAGCGCATGCCGCGCGTGAACAAGATTCATTTTCTCGAATGCGCGGCGAATTCCGGCATGGAGTGGCGCGGCGCGCAGCTCAACGGCTGCCAGTTCACCCACGGCATGGTGCACAACGTGATGTACACCGGCGTGACGCTGAAGACCGTGCTGGACGAAGCCGGTATCAAGCCGAACGCGAAATGGTTGATGCTGGAAGGCGCGGATGCCGCGGGCATGAACCGTTCGCTTCCGATCGACAAGGCGCTGGACGATTGCATGATCGCCTTCGGCATGAATGGCGAGGCGCTGCGGCCCGAGCAGGGCTATCCGCTGCGTGCGGTCATTCCGGGATGGGAAGGCAATCTCTGGGTGAAGTGGCTGCGCCGCATCGAAGTGGGCGACCAGCCGTGGCAGACGCGCGAAGAGACATCGAAATACACCGACCTTCTCGCGGACGGTCGCTCGCGCAAGCACACGTTCGTCATGGACGCGAAGTCCATTGTTACCAATCCGTCGCCGCAGGCGCCGCTGAAATACAAGGGACGTAACGTACTCAGCGGGTTCGCATGGTCGGGCCGCGGCACGGTCAAGCGTGTGGACGTTTCGATGGATGGCGGCCGCAACTGGCAGACCGCGCGGATCGACGGGCCGGTGTTCGATAAATCTCTCGTGCGGTTCTATGTCGATTTCGACTGGAACGGACATGAGATGATGATCCAGTCCCGCGCGATGGATTCCACAGGCTACGTGCAGCCGTCGAAGGATGAGCTGCGCAAGGTGCGCGGCGTCAATTCGATCTATCACAACAACGGCATTCAGACCTGGCTGGTGCGCTCAAGCGGGGAGACTGAAAATGTCGAGATTGGCTAAGCTGCTGGCCCTTGCGCTGCTGTGCGGCGGCACGGCGGCCTTCACCATCGCGGCAACATCGGCACAGCAGATCGCCGCGCGCGATACAGCGAAGACTCCGCCGAAGCTTGGGCTCGGCCGCGTCGCCTTGCCGGAAGAAATCAAGGCATGGGACACCGACGTGCGGCCGGACGGTCAGGGGCTTCCGGTCGGAAAGGGCACCGCCAAGCAGGGCGATGCGATCTTTCAGGCGCAGTGCGCAACCTGCCACGGCGAATTCGGCGAAGGCGCGGGGCGCTGGCCGGTGCTTGCGGGTGGACAGGGGACGCTAAAGGCGGACCGGCCCGACAAGACCATCGGTTCGTTCTGGCCGGATGTGTCGACGGTGTTCGATTACATCCAGCGCGCGATGCCCTACGGCAATGCCCGCTCGCTCTCGACCGACGATATCTATGCTCTGACGGCCTATCTTCTCAGCATGAATGACATCATCAAGGATGAGAACTTCGAGCTGAACGAGAAGAATCTCGCCTCCATCAAGATGCCGAATGCCACGGCCTTCTTTGATGACGACCGCGAGACCTCCGAAAAGCAGTTCTGGAAGAAAGATCCATGCATGGCCAATTGCCGCGCCGAGCCGAAGGTGACCGGCCGCGCCATGTCGGTCGACGTGACGCCGGACGATAAATCCGGGCCGAAGGTCGAGTGATGAAACGATGGTGGGCTGGTATGGTTTCCGCCGGCTCACGGATTTTGGCCAGGTTGCGGTGGCGGAAATCTTGAGAACCGGGGCGACTTTCGCCGGGGGAATAGGTTAGAAAGGTTCTTAATTTCCACGGAGGATTGTCATGACGGACAGCACGCTTTCAACCACGCGACGAAGCCTTCTTGTCGGGGCCGCCGGTGGCCTCGTTGCCGCTTCGGCGCAGGCCGCACCGCAGGCGCTGGCCATGACCGACCTGAAGAAAGAGGCGGATGTCGCGTGTCTCTATCACTGCGACTACGGCGCGCCGGAGCGCTTCGCCCAGACGCTCAACAACATTTCCAATCACTATTCGGTCTACGGCGCCGATCCGTTCAGCCTGCAACTGGTCATTGTTGCGCATAGCGCGGCGGTGAAATTCTTCCTCAGTTCGCTGGAAGGCTCGCCGTGGAAGGACGAGACTCTCGATCCGGCGCTGTTCGAACGGGCGACCGCGCTCGCCAAGAACGGCCTCAAGGTTCATCTGTGCGAAATCACCTTCAAGCGCCTGAAGCTCGACAAGGCCAAGGTGAAGGACGCGCCGTTCATCAGCTTCGTGCCGTCGGGCGTCGCGACGGTCGCGGTGCTCCAGTCCAAGGGGTTTGCCTATCTCAAAGTGGGCTAGGTCTATCTGGCGGCCGAAGCATCGTTCCGGCTGCCGCCCGCTCGTTTCGTATGTTCAATCGTTCGCACTCGCTTCAAGGGTTTGAAAATGACAACACGTTTGATCTTCGCCACGCTCTCGTTCATTGCCATGGCCTCCGTCTCTTCCGCACACGCGCAGGATGTCGCAGCAGGCGAGAAGTCCTTCGCCAAATGCCGCGCCTGTCACCAGGTCGGAGAGACGGCCAAGAACGGCGTCGGTCCTGAACTGAACGGATTGATCGGACGCCATTCCGGCAGCGTTGCGGGCTACAACTATTCCGATGCCAACAAGAAGTCGGGCATCACTTGGGACGAGGCAACCTTTGCCGAATACATCAAGGACCCGAAGGCCAAGATTCCGGGTACCAAGATGGCGTTCGCCGGCATCAAAAAGGACGAAGAGATCAAGGATCTGACGGCGTTCCTCAAGCAGTTCGGCGCCGACGGGAAGAAGAAGTAAGGGCGACCTATTACCTCTCCCCGTTTTACGGGGAGAGGTCGGATCGCGTAGCGGTCCGGGTGAGGGGCGCTTTCATTCGCGTCTGTTTCATGCCCCTCACCCCAACCCTCTCCCCGTGAGAACGGGGAGAGGGGGAAGCCTCATCATCAAGCTGACACGTTTCGCGCCTGCCGTGCAGCTTCCACCATGTTGGCCAGCGCCGACCGCACTTCCGGCCAGCCGCGGGTCTTGAGGCCGCAATCCGGATTGATCCAGATCTGTTCCGGGGAAAGCGTGCGCCGCGCCTTGGCGATGAGGTCCGTCATTTCCGCGACATCCGGCACGCGCGGCGAGTGAATGTCGTAAACGCCGGGGCCGATCTCGTTCGGATATTTGTAGGTCACGAACGCGTCGAGCAGTTCCATCTTCGAGCGCGAGGTTTCGATGGAGATGACGTCGGCGTCCATCGCGCCGATGGCGTCGATGATGTCGTTGAACTCCGAGTAGCACATATGGGTGTGGATCTGGGTTTCATCCGCCACGCCCGACGCCGTGATGCGGAAGCTGCCCACCGCCCAGTCGAGATAGTTCTTCCACTCGGAGCGCCGCAGCGGCAGTCCTTCGCGGAGCGCAGCTTCGTCGATCTGGATCATGGTCGCACCGGCCTTTTCGAGATCGGTGACCTCATCACGGATCGCGAGCGCAATCTGCCGGCAGGATTCGCTGCGCGGAATATCGTCACGCACGAACGACCAGTTGAGGATGGTGACGGGGCCCGTCAGCATGCCCTTCATCGGACGCTTGGTCAGCGACTGGGAATACTTCCACCATTCCACCGTCATCGGATTCGGCCGCGAGACGTCACCGAACAGGATCGGCGGACGAACGCAGCGCGAGCCGTAGCTCTGCACCCAGGCGTGCTGGGTGAAGGCGAAGCCGGACAGCTGCTCGCCGAAATACTGCACCATGTCGTTGCGCTCGAACTCGCCATGCACCAGGACGTCGAGGCCGATTTCCTCCTGCCATGCGACCGTGCGTTTGGTCTCATCCCGCAGGAACTGGTCGTAGTCGGCCCGATTGATCGTTCCCTTGGTGAAGGCTGCGCGGGCCTTGCGCACTTCGCTGGTCTGCGGGAACGAGCCGATGGTGGTGGTCGGGAAGGCCGGCAGCTTGAAGCGGGCACGTTGAATCTGTGCGCGCTTGGCGAAAGGACTGCGGCGGCTGGCCATGTCCGCCGTGATCGCGGCGACGCGGTCGGCGACGGCCTTGTTGTGCACCTTCAGCGAGGTCCTGCGTGCGGCTGCTGCGGCGGCGGAAGCAGTGAGTTCGTCCTTCACCGCGTCGCGGCCACTGGCCAGCGCCTTTCCGAGGACGGAGAGTTCGGTCATCTTCTGCAGCGAGAAAGCGAGCCAGCTCTTGAGGTCGGCATCGAGCCTGGTTTCGCGATCGAGATCGACCGGCACATGCAGCAGCGAGCATGACGGCGTGATCTCGATAAGATCTGCGCCGCGCGCTTTGACCACCGGTTCAATGCGGTCGAGGATCGCCGGCAGGTTTGCACGCCAGATATTGCGGCCGTCGATCACGCCGAGTGACAGCACGATGTCCGGCCTGACCGCCTTGAGTACAGATTCAAGCTGTTCCGGCGCGCGGATCAGGTCGATATGCAGGCCTGCGACCGGGAGCGAGACCGCGGTATCGAGATTGTCGCCGAGCGCACCGAAATAGGTGTTCAGCATGATCCTGATCTGCGGCACGGCTTTCGCGAGATCGGCATAGGCCTTCTTCAACGCATCGCGCGCGGTGGTGTCGAGATCGAGCACCAGAACCGGCTCGTCGATCTGCACCCATTCCGCGCCCTCGGCGGCGAGGCGCTTCAGCACGTCGACATAAACCGGCAGGAGCCTGTCCAACAGCGACAGGTTGCTGAACGAGGCGTCGTGGCTCTTGCCGAGCTTGAGGAACGTCACCGGGCCGACCAGCACCGGGCGGGTCTGATAGCCGAGCGCCTTGGCTTCCTTGTATTCGTCGATCGGCTTGGTCGAAGACAGCGCGAAGGTCTGGGTCCTGGATAATTCCGGCACCATGTAGTGATAGTTGGTGTCGAACCATTTGGTCATTTCCTGCGCGGGCGCGCCGTGACCATGATGATGCGCATGGCCATGCTCGCAGGCTTCAGCGTCGCCTTGCGATCCGCGGGCCATGGCGAAGTAGGTGGCCAGCGATACCGGGCCGCCCTTCCAGTTGTAGATGTCCGGAATCGCGCCGACCATCACGCTGGTGTCGAGCACCTGATCGTAGAACGAGAAATCATTCGACGGGATCACGGTGACGCCCCGTGCCTTCTGACGCGCCCAGTTGTCGGCGCGAAGCTGCGCGGCGGTCTTGACGAGTGAAGCCTCGTCGATCTTGCCGGACCAGAAGCTTTCGAGCGCGGTTTTCAGCTCGCGATGCGGGCCGATGCGCGGCGTGCCCAGCGTGGCGACAGGAATGGAAGTGGAAGAATTCGACATCGGCAAACCCCGTAATGTGGGGGCAGGGCCGGACATGCGCGAACAACAGCAACGGCGGTGCCGTCCTCTCGCAAGCGACACACCGGAGCACCCCGCCCGTGGACGTACTATGATCGGGGCAGGTCTCCTGGCTCACGGGTCACAGCCGCATCCGCCTTCCCACGGCTCACGCCGCAGTGGCATCAATGGACAAGGCTCGCCGCTTACAGTTGCGGGGGCAGCTCCGGCATTGCGGATCACGTCCGCTCACCGAATTCCCTCTTAGCTTCCGGTCCCGAAAGACCGGAAGAACCACGATAGAGCTTAGTTAGTGAGCCTGCCGACACCCGTCAAAAGGGATGTTGCCCACTCATTCCTCGCCGTTTGGCTCGGTGGAGGTGGTGGGCCGTCCGTAATACTGGACGCCGAGTTCGATCGGCCCGCGGCCCATTTCGCGGCGATGGGCGTTGGTGTCACGGAGCGAATAGACGCAGCCGCAATATTCCTGCTGATAGAATTCTTCGCGCTTGCTGATTTCGATCATGCGCGCGGAGCCGCCGCCCTTGCGCCAGTTGTAATCCCAGTAGGACAAGCCGTCGTAGCGGCCAGCGGCGCGCTTCCCGCAATCGTTGATCTGCGTCATGTTCTTCCAGCGCGAGATGCCGAGCGAACTGGTGATGACCGGGAAGCCGTGCTCGTGGGCATAGAGCGCGGTGCGCTCGAATCGCATGTCGAAACACATGGTGCAGCGGATGCCGCGCTCGGGCTCCCACTCCATGCCTTTGGCGCGGGCGAACCAGTTGTCCTTGTCGTAATCCGCATCGACGAAGGGAACGTTGTGCTTCTCGGCGAAGCGAACGTTCTCGTCCTTGCGCAGCAGATACTCGCGTTCCGGATGGATGTTCGGATTGTAGAAAAAGATCGTGTAATCGACGCCCGAAGCAAGCATCGCTTCCATGACTTCGCCGGAGCAGGGCGCGCAGCACGAATGCAGCAGCACCTTCTTGTGGCCACCGGGCGGATTCAAAACGGGACGCACAAAGTCATTCATGGTGTGCCGATCAGTTGAGTTCGGGACGTTATGTAGTGGGAGGCGGCCGATCCGTAAAGTTCACCTGATTCGACCTTGAAAGCGTCGGGACGTTCTGAAGGGGGCAGGGCGCAGTCGAGGAACCGGACCGTAGGGTCGAAAAACCGCAAGCGGCTCTGGTGGTTCGGGGAAAACGGGGACATGGATGACTCCGTTGTTGACTTCGTTGTCCGTTCGCCACCAGATGTAGCCGTTACGGTCTACCCTGCCGCAAGACATGGTAGCTAAGAGAGAAGTCCGGTGAGCTGCAAATCGTTGCAGCGATTCCGGCGCTGCCCCCGCAACTGTAAGCGGTAAGCCTTTGTCCATCGATGCCACTGGAGCGGAAGCTCTGGGAAGGCGGACATCGGCGTCGACCCGCAAGCCAGAAGAACTGCCGTCACACAAAAACGTCCACGGGCGGGGTGTCCGGCGGTCGCTTGCAGCGCTGCCGGTTGATGCCGGCTGTTCCGCGGCGTCCTTCGGCCCAAGCCCCCCAAAAATTGCAACATGCACGGGGTCTGCCGATGTCCGAATCTTTTGGCCAACTGTCTCTCGAACGCGAAGCCGCCAAATCCGCTCCACTCATTCAGTTGCGTTCCGAGTCGCTGGCAAACCCCGCAGCGGAGCCGCCGCTGCAGGTGATCCGCCGCAATGGCACGGTGTCTCCGTTCGATGCCTCCAAGATTTCAGTGGCGATGACGAAAGCGTTCCTTGCCGTCGAGGGACATTCGGCGGCGGCGTCGCGGCGCGTGCATGAGGTGATCGAGCAACTGACCAATGAGGTGGTCAGCGCGCTGACTCGCCGGATCGGCGAGGGTCGTACTTTCCATATCGAGGACGTACAGGATCAGGTCGAACTCGCGCTGATGCGCAGCGAGCATCACAAGGTCGCCCGTGCTTACGTGCTCTATCGCGAGGAGCGTTCCCGCCAGCGCGCCGAGGAAGAAGCCGCGCAGACCGCCAAGGCGCCGGCCGGGCCGCAATTGCAGATGACGCTGTCGAACGGCACCAAGGTGCCGCTCGACACCGCGCGTCTCACCAACATCATCCAGGAAGCCTGCGCCAATCTCGACGGCGTCGATGCTGCACCCGTGCTCGCCGAAACCAAGCGCAATCTCTATGACGGCATCAGCCAGGACGAACTGGCGCTCGCCGGCATCATGGCGGCGCGCACGCTGGTGGAGCAGGAGCCGAACTACGCCTATGTCAGCGCGCGCCTGCTGCTCGACAAGCTGCGCACCGAAGTTTTGTCGTTCGTACACGGCATGCCGATCAACGCGTCGCAGGCCGACATGGCGGAGCGCTATCCGGATTACTTCCCGGCCTATGTGAAGGCGGGAATCGAAGCTGAACTGCTCGACCCCGAGCTTGGCCGTTTCGATCTCAAGCGCATCGCCGCGGCGTTGAAGCCGGAGCGCGACCTGTCGTTCCAGTTCCTCGGCCTGCAGACGCTGTATGACCGCTACTTCCTGCACAACGACGGCAACCGCATCGAGCTGCCGCAGGCCTTCTTCATGCGCGTCGCCATGGGACTCGCCGTGCGCGAGATCGACCGCGAAACCCGCGCCATCGAATTCTATAATCTCTTGTCGTCGTTCGACTTCATGGCCTCGACGCCGACGCTGTTCAATTCCGGCACGCTGCGGCCGCAGCTTTCGAGCTGCTTCCTCACCACGGTGGCGGACGATCTCGACGGAATCTTCAAGTCGGTGAAGGACAACGCGCTGCTGGCCAAATATTCCGGCGGCCTCGGCAACGACTGGACACGCGTGCGCGGCCTCGGTGCACACATCAAGGGCACCAACGGCGAGAGTCAGGGCGTGGTGCCGTTCCTGAAAGTCGCCAACGACACCGCCATCGCGGTCAATCAGGGCGGAAAGCGCAAGGGCGCGGTCTGCGCCTATCTCGAGACCTGGCATGTGGACATCGAGGAATTCCTCGATCTGCGCAAGAACACCGGCGACGACCGCCGCCGCACCCACGACATGAACACCGCCAACTGGGTGCCGGACCTGTTCATGCAGCGTGTCGAAGCGGATGGCGAATGGACGCTGTTCTCGCCGGACGAGACGCCGGACCTGCACGATCTTTACGGCAAGGCATTTGCCGAACGCTACGCCTTTTACGAGGCGAAGGCTGCGCGCGGCGAGATGCGCGTGTTCAAGACCCTGCGCGCCACCGACCTGTGGCGGCGCATGCTGACCATGCTGTTCGAGACCGGTCATCCGTGGATCACGTTCAAGGATCCGTGCAACCTGCGCTCGCCGCAACAGCACACCGGCGTCATCCACTCGTCGAATCTCTGCACCGAAATCACGCTCAACACCTCCGACGATGAAGTGGCGGTGTGCAACCTCGGTTCGGTCAACCTGCTCAACCATGTCAGCGACGGCGGGATCGATCACGCGCGGCTGAAGCGCACGATCTCCACTGCGATGCGGATGCTCGACAATGTGATCGACATCAATTTCTACACCATTCCTGAGGCACGCCGCTCCAACCTCAAGCATCGTCCGGTCGGTCTCGGCCTGATGGGCTTCCAGGATGCGCTGCATGCGCTGCGTATTCCGATGGCCTCGGACGCGGCGGTTGCGTTCGCCGACACCAGCATGGAAGCGATCGCCTTCCATACCATTTCGGCGTCGGTCGATCTCGCCATGGAGCGCGGCGCCTATGCGTCGTTCAACGGTTCGCTGTGGAGCAGGGGCATCCTGCCGATCGACTCCATCGAAATTCTGGCCGACGCGCGCGGCTGTCTTGAGATGGATCGTTCGCAGACGCTGGACTGGGGCAGCCTGCGTGGCCGCGTGACCACTCACGGCATGCGCAACTCCAACGTGATGGCGATCGCGCCGACGGCGACGATCTCCAATATCTGCGGCGTGGCGCAGTCGATCGAGCCCGCCTACCAGAACCTTTATGTCAAATCCAACATGTCCGGCGATTTCACCGAAGTGAACGAGTTCCTCGTTCGCGATCTGAAAACGCGCGGACTGTGGGACGAGGTGATGGTGTCGGATATGAAGTATTTCGACGGCAGCGTCGGTTCCATCGACCGCGTGCCGGATGACCTGAAGCAGCTCTACGCCACGGCGTTCGAGATCGACAGTTCCTGGCTGATCGAGGCGGCGGCCCGCCGCCAGAAGTGGATCGATCAGGCGCAGTCGCTCAACCTCTACATCGCCAATCCATCGGGCAAGAAGCTCGATCAACTGTATCGCCTTGCGTGGAGTCGCGGTCTGAAGACCACGTATTACCTGCGTTCGCGCAGCGCTACTCACGTGGAGAAGTCCACGCTCAAGGGCACCGACGGCAAACTCAATGCGGTGTCGTCGTCTTCGCTGGCGGCGATGCCGGTCAACCAGCCGATCGTCGTGCCGCAGTCGGCGGCGCCGAAGGATTTCTCTGAAGCCTTGGCGTGCTCGATCGACAATCCCGATTGCGAGGCGTGTCAGTAGCGCTTCAGCGTCATTGCGAGCGAAGCGAAGCAATCCACGGCGACAAAAGAGACTGGATTGCTTCGTCGGCTTTGCCTCCTCGCAATGACGAACCGTCAACACCGAATCCGAAAGATATCTCCCATGCTCGACTGGTCCGACACCTCTTCATCCGCGAAGCCCATCAACAATCTGCCGCCGATCCTGACTGGCAGGTCTGCTGCACCTGCCGACGCAACGGGCCTCGGCGAGATCGACCGCAAGGGCGGCCGCGTCTCCGTCGACGACAAGGCGATGATCAACTGCCGCGCCGACGTCAATCAGCTTCTGCCGCTGAAATACAAGTGGGCATGGGAGAAGTATCTCGCCGGCTGCAACAATCACTGGATGCCGACCGAAGTCTCCATGCAGGCCGATATCGCGCTGTGGAAATCGCGCGATGGGCTGACCGAGGATGAGCGCCGTGCCATCAAGCGCAATCTTGGTTTCTTCGCGGCGTCCGAAAGCCTTGTGGCCAACAACATCGTGCTGGCGATTTATCGCCACCTCACCAATCCGGAATGCCGGCAGTATTTGCTGCGGCAGGCCTTCGAGGAGGCGGTGCACACCCACACCTTCCAGTACATCGTCGAAAGCCTCGGCCTCGACGAGGGCGAACTGTTCAATATGTACCGCGAGGTGCCGTCCATCACCGACAAGGCGGCGTGGGCGCTCAAGCATACGCAGAACCTCGACAATCCGGACTTCAAGACCGGCACGCCCGAGGCGGATCAGGCTTTCTTGCGCGATCTCGTCGCGTTCTACGTGATCTTCGAGGGCATGTGGTTCTACACCGGCTTCGCCCAGATTCTTTCGCTTGGCCGTCGCAACAAGATGGTCGGCATCGCCGAGCAGTACCAGTACATCCTGCGCGACGAATCCATTCACCTGAACTTCGGCATCGACGTCATCAATCAGATCAAGATCGAGAACCCGCATCTGTGGACGCCGAAATTCCAGGATGAGGTGCGCGCCATGATTCGCGAAGCCGCCGAACTGGAAGCCTCCTATGGCCGGGATACCATGCCGCGCGGCTTCCTTGGGCTGAATGCTGTGCTGTGCGAGCAGTACATGCACTTCATCGCCAACCGGCGCTGCGCACAACTCGGCCTGACGCGGGTGTTCGACGAGACGGAGAATCCGTTCCCGTGGATGTCGGAAGCGATGGACCTGAAGAAAGAGAAGAACTTCTTCGAGACGCGGGTCATCGAATACCAGAATGGCGGCGCGCTGAGCTGGGAATGATTTGTTAACGTCTTCCCGCGCGTTCGGTTGTCCTGCCGGAAGCCGTGCCCGAGCTTCTTGCGATTGCGACAGGATGCCCGCGATGCGGGCAATTTTGCGACCCGCAAGGTATGAGTTTACGACCTGTTATCCTCTTTGATTCACTATTTCACGTCGAACAGGCCAGCCCTCACGGCTGGCCTGTTGGCATGCAAAAAGAATTTTTGGGGAATTGGAAATGGGCTGGATCAAGAAGGGCACGTCCGCGAAACAGAAAGCAAAAGCCGGCTTCTTCTCGAATCTCAGATTCCGCACCAAGATCATGCTCGGGTTCATGACGGTGCTGGTCCTTTCCGCCATCAATATGGGCGTGGCCCACTTCAGCTTTGAGCGCATCGGCGATGGCATCCGCTCCTATCAGGGCGTGGTTGCCGAAACCGATGCCGCCCGCGATATCGACCGCGAACTGGCGGCCTATCAACTGCTGGCCCGATATTACGTGATGAGCGGCCAGCAGGCCGACGAACAGGCCGCACGCACCGCGCAGGCGGACCTTGGAAGGGCCATCGAGCGCGCAGAGCGCGTTGCGACCGGCAACAACCGCGCCAGCATCACGGCGCTTTCGGACAGCTATCGCAAGTTCTCCGCGCTGTTCGGCGACGTCATCGCACTCAAGACCGACAATGCTGCCATCGTGTCGAACCAGTTGCTCCGGCTCGGCAATGTCATCAGGTACAAGCTTGACGACGTCGGCGACACTGCTGCTCTGGCGGGATTGGCCTCGCTCCAGTTGACCATCAAGGAATTGGCTCCTCAGGCGATTTCGATCACTTCGAACATCACCAATTTCGTCGCGCGGCCTGACAAGACCGTTGCCGCGAGCGCCACGGCGCGGCTTCAGATGCTGAAGAACAGTCTGGGAGGGCTGGGCGCGGAAGCTGCTGATATGCAGCCGAAGGTCACCGATCTCATCGATCAGCTCTCGGCCTATCACACAGCGTTTTTGAAGTATGTCGAGAACACGGCCAAGATCGACGATCTTTCCACCAAGATGACCCAGGCCGCAGCCTCCATCACCCTTGAAGCCAAGGTGATGAAGGACGCCTTGCTGAATCAGCAGGAGAAGCTCGCAGCGGAATCCTCCGATACGGCCCACTCGACCGGAAATGTCGTGACGGTGCTCGGCGGCGCCGGAATTGCGTTCGGTGCGTTGCTGGCATGGATGCTTGGCCGCGGAATCTCGCGTCCGATGATTGGCATGTGCGATGCGATGCGTCAGCTCGCAAGCGGCAACTTCGATGTTGTGCTGCCGGGCCTCGGCCGCAAGGACGAGATCGGCGAGATGGCAAGCGCGGTTGAAGACTTTAAGGTGCGTGCTGTAGCCAAGGCGCGCGAAGATGCCGCGGCGCGCGAGGTGCAAAGCAAATCGGCCACGGCGGCGCGCAGCGCCGAGCTGCATCGCTTTGCCGACGACTTCGAGGCGGCGGTCGGCGTGATCGTATCGAGCGTGTCGTCGTCGGCCACGCAGCTCGAGGCCTCCGCGACCACGCTGACGCGGACGGTGGATGCGACGCAGGAACTGACGGGGCGGGTTGCCAGCGCTTCCGAGGAGGCCTCCGCCAACGTGCAGTCCGTCGCCGCGGCGACGGAAGAACTCTCCGCTTCGGTGCACGAAATCGGACGGCAGGTTCAGGAGTCGAGCCGGATCGCGGCGGCCGCGGTGTCGCAGGCGGAAGCTACCGATACCCGCATCAACGAACTCTCGCGCGCGGCCCAGCAGATCGGCGACGTGGTGAAGCTGATCACCGCGATTGCCGAGCAGACCAACCTGCTTGCGCTTAACGCCACCATCGAGGCGGCTCGCGCCGGCGAGGCGGGGCGCGGCTTTGCGGGGGTCGCATCCGAGGGGAAATCGCTGGCCCGCCAGACCGCGAAGGCGACGGACGAGATTTCGTCGCATATCACCGGCATGCAGCAGGCGACGCAGGAATCGGTGTTCGCCATCAAGGAAATCGGCGAGACCATCGGCCAGATCTCGAAGATCGCCAGCAACATCGCCGCGTCGATCGAGCAGCAGGGCAATGCGACGACGGAGATCGCTCATAGCGTGCAGAACGCCGCGAGCGGCACGGCGGAAATCGCCGGAAACATCTCCGAGGTCAATCGCGGCGCAGGCGAGACCGGGACGGCTTCCGGCGAGGTGTTGAACTCTGCGCAGACGCTGGCGGTCGAAAGCACGCGACTCCGTCAGGAACTGGACCGCTTCATGGCGAACATCCGGGCGGCATAAGCCGATACGTTACCGTCGACTTTGTATCCGAGCGTCCCCGCGAAATCGGGGACGCTTTTTTTGAGAGACTAAATTCCCGCTTGCGCGGGAATGACGCAGAAGATGCTCCTGCGCTCGGCTGCGAACTATCGGCCCTAATACGCGTCCTTCTTCGCCCGTGAGTCCTTCGCGCTCTGGATGAGATCGAGCGACTTCTCGATTTTGCCGAGCGCGGAGGCGAATGCCTTCCGCTCGGTCGCGGAGAGGCATGACAGGATGTCCTGTTCCTTGCGCCGCAGCCGCGGGACCAGTTCGTCATACAGTGCGCGGCCCTTGTCCGTCATCTGCAGCGCGAACTCGCGGCGGTCGTCGGCGTTTTCCACCCGTTCAATGATTCTCTGTTCCAGAAGATGGGCCACCGCGCGGCTGATGGTCGATTTATGCGTCCGCGTGCAATGGGCGATGTATTGCGCGGTGCAGGCTTCGTCGCGGAAGCCGAGCGTCGCCAGCACACGCCACTCCGGAATGTCGAGGCCGTAGCGCTCCCGATAGTCGCTGGCGAGTTCCGTGCTGACTTCCGCAGCGAGGCGGTTCAGCCGGAACGGCACGAATTTGAACAGATCGAGCTTGCTCACGGGGGTCAGTGCTCTTTGGCCGGGCGCGCCGGCTATTAGTTGCAGTTGCAACCATCATAGCGTTGGTTTATCCTGCTGGCCAGTGTCCTGAATGTGGCGTTTCTTCTCTCGCCGCGCGGGCGATCACACCAGAGCTTCATTCAAGAAGCCGATTATCGCAGGGTCAGAAACGTGCCGAATCCTCCCGTCACCCAGTTTGGCTATCGCCGCCACGCCGATCAGGGCAGGACGGCGGCGGATGCCGCCCGCCATCCTGTGGTGGTGGTCGGGGCGGGGCCGGTCGGCCTGACGCTCGCCATCGATCTGGCACAGCGCGGCCATCCCGTCGTGGTGCTGGATGATGCCGACCGGATCGGTGAGGGCTCGCGCGCCATCTGTTTCTCCAAGCGCTCGCTGGAATTGTGGGATCGCCTCGGCGTCGCCGAGCGCATGGTCGAAAAGGGCGTGGTCTGGAAGGTCGGCAAGATCTTTCTTCAGGATCAGTTGCTCTATCAGTTCGATCTGCTGCCGGAAGACGGTCACAAGATGCCGGCCTTCATCAATCTGCAGCAGTATTATGCCGAAGCATTTCTGGTCGATCGCGTCGGCGAGTTGCCGCAGATCGACTTGCGTTGGCGCAACAAGGTTGTCGGGCTGGAGCAGCGCAACGATCATGCCATTCTCGCCATCGATACGCCGGACGGCCGCTATCATCTGAAGGCGGATTATGTCGTCGCATGCGACGGTGCGCGCTCGGCGCTGCGTGGTTTGGTCGGCGCGGAGTTTTCCGGCGAAGTGTTCGAGGATCAGTTCCTGATCGCCGATGTAAAGATGACGGCGGAATTCCCGACCGAGCGCTGGTTCTGGTTCGATCCGCCGTTTCACGGCGGCCAGTCCGCACTGCTGCATCGCCCGCCAGATGGCGTCCGGCGCATCGATCTGCAACTGGGGCCGGCCCCTGGCCCTGCCGTCGAGGCGTTACCCGAGACTGTCCGCCCGCGCCGTGAGCCCATGGTGG